>ENA-OPBX01001354-OPBX01001354.1-human-gut-metagenome-genome-assembly--contig:-NODE-1354-length-12639-cov-2.703910_pt1 | contig 12639 bp, 9 predicted proteins | sample MGYA00241075_ERZ501466 | MGnify/ENA primary metagenome ERZ501466 (study PRJEB25962, sample SAMEA2042633) | human gut metagenome | biome: human gut; feature: human-associated habitat; material: faeces...
AAATACATCGTGCTGCATGAGGGCGACAAGTGCTTGATGGTACTTCGTCCTTACCAATTCTATGCGGTAGAGAAGATTTTGGATCGTGTACAAAACTCCAATGATAATGGTTATATCTGGCATACAACAGGTGCTGGAAAAACATTGACCTCATTCAAGGCTGCACAACTTGTATCAGAATTGGATGATGTGGATAAGGTGATGTTTGTTGTTGACCGACATGACCTTGATACCCAGACTCAATCGGAATATGAAGCCTTTGAGCCGGGTGCGGTGGACGGCACGGACAACACGGATGAGTTGGTGAAACGGTTGCACAGCAATTCCAAGATAATCATCACTACCATTCAGAAGCTCAACGCCGCAGTTAGCAAGACGTGGTACAGCAACAAGATTGAGGCCATACGCCACTCCCGTATCGTGATGATATTCGACGAGTGCCACAGAAGCCACTTTGGGGAAAGTCACAAGCGCATCATGAAGTTCTTTGACAACGCCCAAGTGTTCGGCTTCACGGGTACGCCCATCTTCACGGAGAATGCCATTAACGGGCATACCACCAAAGAGATATTCGGCAACTGCCTGCACCAATACCTTATCAAGGATGCCATAGCCGATGAAAACGTGCTGGGCTTCCTTGTGGAGTATTATCATGGAAGCGAAGAAGTGGAAAAGGGCAATGCCAACCGCATGGAGGAGATAGCCAAATTCATCCTTAATAATTTCAATAAGTCAACCTTTGACGGTGAGTTTGATGCGCTGTTTGCCGTGCAATCCGTACCGATGCTTATCCGCTATTACAAGATATTCAAGTCGTTGAAGCCGAAAATCCGTATCGGTGCAGTATTTACATACGCTGCCAACAGCAGCCAGGACGATGAACAGACGGGAATGAATACGGGGCAGTATGTCAGCGAAAGCACAGGCGAGGCGGACGAACTGCAAGCCATCATGGATGACTACAATGAAATGTTCGGCACAGCATTCACTACCGAAAATTTCCGCGCTTACTACGATGACATCAACCTGCGCATGAAAAAGAAGCGGGCTGACTTGAAACCGCTTGACCTCTGCCTTGTCGTGGGAATGTTCCTTACGGGCTTTGACAGCAAGAAACTGAATACGCTCTATGTGGATAAGAACTTGGAGTACCACGGATTGCTGCAAGCGTTCAGCCGAACCAACCGTGTACTGAATGAGAAAAAGCGTTTCGGAAAGATTATATGCTTCCGTGATTTGAAAAGCAATGTTGATACGGCCATCAGGCTTTTCAGTAACTCAAATAATCCCGAAGAAATAGTACGTCCACCTTTTGAGGATGTGAAAAAGGAATACCAGCAGTTGGCAACGGACTTCTTGCAGAAATACCCGGAGCCAAGCAGCATAGACCTGTTGCAGAACGAAAAGGACAAGAAAGACTTTGTGCTGGTTTTCCGCGACATCATCCGCAAACACGCGGAAATCCAAATATACGAGGATTACAGCGATGATGCGGACGACCTCGGCATGACCGAACAACAGTTTATGGACTTCCGAAGCAAGTACCTTGACATTCACGATACGTTTGTTCCGTCGGATATGCCTTCAGCCTCTCCAAGCGGCGGCTATGAAACGCCAAGCGATGAACGGTTGGAGGATGTGGATTTCTGCCTTGAACTCCTGCACAGCGACATTATTAATGTGGCTTATATCCTCGAATTGATTGCTAACCTTAATCCATACAGCACGGACTATGCAGAGCGGCGTAAGAACATCATTGACACGATGATAAAGGATGCCGAAATGCGTAACAAGGCGAAACTCATTGACGGCTTCATTCAAAAGAATGTGGACGAGGATAAGGAGAACTTCATGGCGCGACGGCAAAAGGCGGACGGTACAAGCGAACTGGAGGAACGCTTGAACCGCTATATCTCCACAGAACGTGAAAAAGCCGTGAACTCTTTGGCACAGGACGAGGGGCTTTCTTCGGATGTGCTCGACCATTACTTGAAAGAGTATGACTACCTGCAAAAAGAGCAGCCGGAAATCATACAAAAGGCGCTCAAAGAGAAGCACCTCGGACTGATTAAGACCCGAAAGGCTTTGACAAGGATAATGGATAGATTGCGTAGCATAATAAGAACTTTTAGTTGGGATTGAATATGATAAATTATTAAACAATCTGTACCTAACAGAAAAAGGATGTTGCATTAAAAATAGGAAATTCTATCCCGTCCATCTTCGTCAAGGAGAAATTGATGGTGCATGTTCCATATACACGCTTATGATGAATCTTCTTATTTTGCGGTGTGTGAGAAGAAATGAGTTGGAAGACTTATATGACAAAATTAAAAAGTCTCCCGAAGTAGTGAAACTTTTTCATGAGTTTTTTGATAAGCATGGACTGGTCAGGAATGGTCTCTATTTTGACAAACTCAAGAAAATGATAAATCGTTCTTTTGGTGATACGGTATGTGCTGAATATTATAACTGCGATAAGGAAGAAGCCAAAGATGGCTTTAAGAATCAGATAAAATCCGTCTTAGATAAAGATATGCCCATTATTTTAGGTATTGACTTTAAGAAAGGAGGAGGACATGCTGTTTTGGCTATTGGATATGAAAGCGACGATGAAGGTCTGTTTCATATATTCTGTCTTGACCCTGGGTATAATTGTTATCCAACGTCATATTGGAATATGGTAATTGCATTAGATATTTATAGAGGGAAATACCCTCATCAGTGTTTGACAGATAATCCCTATAATTGTCCAGCAATTCAAATCACAGAAACCATAGTTGTTGAACGTTTAAGGAAATAGTTTTTTATGGAAAAGGAACAGCATAAAGAACCGGGATATGTATATATTTTGACCAATCCAAGTTTTCGTGAGGATTGGGTAAAAATTGGCAAAAGTTCACGTCCTGTAGATGTTCGCTCAAAGGAACTTGATAATACAGCAGTACCTTTGCCTTTTGAAATATATGCAACATTTAGAACCGTAAAATATAATGAAGTAGAAAAACTTGTACATAAGTATATAGACAGATTTACACATCTTCGTATTCGACAAAATAGAGAGTTTTTCAACGTTTCTCCGAAAGTAGCATTAGATATTTTTAGAGATATAGCACAAGCAATAGATGACGCAGTTATAACAGAGTATAACGAAAACAAACCTGAAGAGTGCCACAACAAGCCTATTCAAGACATTGCTAAACGTAAGGGGAAACGGGAAAAATTTACGATAAACGGGAAAGGCGAATTTTATAAAAATGGTTGTATGGTTGAAGTTATAAGACAATACATCAAAGAAAGGAGTTTGACATATAAAGAAATTGAGACATTCTTTGATGAAAGAATACCTAATTTGATTATGTCTGTTGATAGAGTCAAGAAACAGCAACAAGATTCTTTCGATAAATCAAAAAATACAAGATGGCATTTTAAGTCTCCTTTAACAAGCTCCGATGGAGTGGATTTCTTGGTTAGTACACAAGTGGGAGAAGGATGTCGTATTGATTTTAACGACATTGTGTCTTTGTCTGCAGAATTGGGTTATAACATAGAAAAATTAGATTAGAATATGAGCGAAGAATTACAACAGAAACTCCGTGACCAACTTTGGGAAGTGGCCAATAAGTTGCGCGGAAATATGTCGGCCAGCGATTTCATGTATTTCACTTTGGGCTTCATCTTCTACAAATACCTTTCGGAGAAGATAGAAGCATACGCAAACAATGCCTTGGTGGATGATGAAGTGTCCTTCAAAGAATTGTGGACTATGGAGGACGAGGATGCCGCCGAACTGCAAGAGGAACTGAAAAAGCAATGCTTGGAGGGTGTCGGCTACTTCATCGAACCGACTTACCTTTTCTCATCGGTGATAGACCGGATAAAGAAGAAAGAGAACATATTGCCCATTCTTGAACGCTCGTTAAAGCGCATTGAGGATAGCACATTGGGGCATGACAGCGAGGAAGATTTTGGTGGTCTGTTCTCTGATATTGACCTTGCTTCGCCTAAACTGGGCAAGACGGCAGATGACAAGAATACGCTCGTCAGCAATGTACTGTTGGCATTGGACGATATAAAGTTTGGCGTGGAGGCATCGGAAGAAATAGACATCCTTGGCGATGCCTACGAGTATATGATTGGCCAGTTTGCCGCTGGAGCCGGAAAGAAAGCCGGAGAGTTCTATACACCGCAAGAGGTTAGTCAGATATTGGCTGAAATTGTGTCTATCGGTCATGCGCGGCTTCGCAATGTGTATGACCCGACTTGCGGTAGCGGCTCGTTGCTTCTTCGTGCGGCAAAGGTCGGCCATGCGGTAGATATTTACGGACAAGAGAAGAATCCGACCACTTACAACCTTGCCCGAATGAATATGTTGCTGCACGGCATCAAGTTCAGCAACTTCAAGATAGAGAATGGCGATACATTAGAATGGGATGCCTTTGGCGATACGCAGTTTGACGCAGTGGTGGCAAATCCTCCTTTCTCCGCAGAATGGAGTGCTGCCGACAAGTTCAACAACGATGACCGTTTCAGCAAAGCCGGACGGCTTGCACCGAAGAAAACCGCCGATTACGCTTTCATCCTCCATATGATTTACCATTTGAATGAGGGTGGCACAATGGCTTGCGTTGCACCTCATGGTGTATTGTTCCGTGGAAATGCAGAGGGGGTAATCCGCCGTTTCCTCATTGAGAAGAAGAACTACATAGATGCTATCATTGGTTTGCCTGCCAATATCTTCTATGGTACGAGCATACCAACTTGCATCCTTGTGATGAAGAAATGCCGTAAAGAGGATGACAACATTCTGTTTATTGATGCAAGCAAGGAGTTTGAAAAGGTCAAGACACAAAACAAGCTCCGTCCGCAACATATTCAAAAGATAGTCGAAACCTACCGTGACCGCGAGGAAATAGAAAAGTACAGTCACCTTGCCACGCTGCAAGAGGTAGCCGACAATGATTATAACCTGAATATCCCTCGCTATGTGGACACCTTTGAGGAAGAAGAACCGATTGACATCAAAGTGGTAATGTCTGAAATCAAGGAACTGGAAGCCAAACGTGCCGAGTTGGATAAGGAGATTGATGTATATTTGAAAGAGTTGGGAATTATAGAGTAAGAAAATATGATTGGTAGTGCAATACTATTGAGTAACTTTATTGAAGGGAATATGAAGCAATTCATAATCCCTGTATATCAGCGAAATTATGATTGGCTGATAGATAACTGTGAACAGTTGTTTAACGACTTGGTGAAATTAAGCAAGCAACATAAGCAAACTCATTTCTTCGGTTCAATTGTTACAGCTTCGGCTGATGCTTATGGACGAAATAGGTTAGTGATAGATGGGCAGCAGCGTATAACGACCATATCTCTTTTGTTGCTGGCAGGTATAAAGGCAGTAAAAGATGGGAAATTATTAGTCAGCAATGAAGCCAGACTGAATGAAGCATACGAAATGTTCCTGCTTGCTAAATTTAGTAGTGCAGATAGGAAAATCAAACTCGTTCCTATTGAAAGTGACCGAATAGCCTATGACCTGATTTTTGATAATGCAGAGGATAAATTCATTGCCGAATCCAAGGTTACACGCAACTTCATGTATTTCTATGGCTTATTGACTAAAACTCCGCAAGAATTTTCGTTTGATGATTTATTGAACACCATAGAACGTTTGCAGATTATCACGATAGAGCTTGACAATAACGACGATGCGCAACTGATATTTGAGAGTCTTAACTCGACCGGACTTGCACTTACCGAAGCTGACAAAATACGCAATTATCTTTTGATGTCGCTTTCGCCTGAAGAACAGCAACAATGTTTTAAGGATTATTGGCAAAAGATTGAACAGGCCACAGACAACGAGCCTACAATGTTCTTGCGTGATTATCTTACCATAAGACAGCAGCGGCAACGCCATGTCAGACTTCCATATATGTATCAAGAGTGGAAAAAATACATGGAGGTGAAAGACAGGAAAGAAGAGCTTGCACAAATGCTTGATTATGCCAAATATTATCGGCAAGTAACAAAGAGCCAACTTTCCACACCACGTCTTTCAAAGAAAATGAGCCATATCTGCAACATAGACACCGATGTGGTAAATGTATTCTTTATGCAATTCTTGAAGTATGCCGATGAAAATGGTCTTCAAGAGGATGAAGTTTATAAGGCTATTGACTTGGTTGAAAATTATATGGCTCGCCGTATCGTGTGCAATATGCCGGGTAACGCATTGACACAAGTGTTCTGTGCATTGCATAAGGACGTGCTGAGAAGTATTGACGAATACAGGGCAGCAGACATTCCTTTGTCTGCAAGTTATTCTGATATACTTGCATATCATATATTGCGCCGTGATGGTAATTATCTCCTACCGAGAGATACGCAATTCATAGAAGCAATTAAAACACGTGATGCTTATCACATGATGAAGCCATTTCAGATATTTCTTTTTGAACGCCTTGAGAATGCTATTCCTGGGGAATATAACGATGTAGCAAGCGATATGAAAAATAAAACGGCCACACTGGAACATATCATGCCGCAAACCCTTAACGCCGATTGGAAAGCCATGCTTGGCAGCAACTATGAGGAGATAAAGGAAAAATATTTGCATACATTTGCCAATCTCACCTTAACTGGTATCAATAGCGAATTAAGCAATAACTCTTTCGATGTAAAACGAGATGGTAAAGTGATAGACGGGGAGTCTTTCCCCGGATATAAGGATTCAAAATATCGTCTTACACGTAGTGTTATGGCTTGTTCAAAGTGGACACCTGTTGAAATGGAGCAAAGGGGAAAAGAAATAGTTGACACCTTCTTAAAACTATATCCTTTACCTCATACATCATTTACACCTTTACCGAAGCCTGTAGATGAAGTATCATTAGAAGATGAAACATTTTCACCAACAAACAGACAATTAAAAGGATTCAGATTGTTTGGTCAGGAACATGCAGAAACTATTTGGAAAAACATGATGTTAAAAATCATATCTATAGTTTCTGAACGTTATCCTGACATTGTGGATGCCCTTTTCGATGCAGGAAGTTATTTTTGGTCATCTAAAAAAGCCGATTTACATTATTGCACGATGATTGCACCAGATAAGTATGTGTGGACATCATTGGACAATAAGGGTAAGTTAAATTGTTTGCGGTATCTCTTTGATAAATGCGATATTGCAGAATCGGAATTGATTCTGATATTAGACGCAATAAAGGATTAAAGATACAGTGAAGCTATTTGAAATAAGGATATTACGGCAAGATTCATAAGATTAATATTTAATTATGGCAAACGATAAAGAGCTTGAAATCACGGTTGACTATAACGAATTACTGCAACGCGCTGTTGCAGTTTTAGAAAGGACAAGAATTTCCATAGCACGCAGTATTTCCGATAACATTAGCAATGCGCATTGGGAAATCGGCAGACTGTTACAAGAAAAGAAGTTAGATTCAAAGCATGGAGCTGGTGTGGTACAGCGGTTGTCAATCGACTTAAAACAGCGTTATCCCAAAATGGGATTGTCACCTCGCAGTTTATGGCTGATGAAGAAGTTTTATTGCAGGTTTTGTAACTCATCGTTAAAACTGCAACACGCTGTTGCAGTTTTGCCGTGGGGACACACTGCTGAACTCATGGCTAATAAATGGACAAAGGACAACGATGACGCTATACTTTATTATGCCGTTGAAACCGTAACAAAGGGCTGGAATCGTGATATTTTAGTTAATGCCATAAATCTTCATATGTATGAACAATCGTGCCTGCCTGTTGAAAAAGACAATAATTTTGCCACAACCCTGCCTGTACCGGTTGCCGCATATGCCAACGAAGTCATCAAAAGCACATACAATCTTGGCTTTTTGGGTGTAACAGAGCCAGTGTTAGAATTGGACTTGGAACACCGACTTGTAGAAAAAATAAAACTATTTCTACTCGAACTCGGAAAAGGTTTCACCTATATTGGTAATCAATATCCAATTGAATACAAAGGTAGGAGTGGCATTGTAGATTTACTCTTTTTCCATAGAGGACTTAGAAGTCTGATAGCCATTGAACTAAAAGCAGGAAGATACAAACCTGAATATGCGGGGAAAATGAATTATTATCTTTCCATTCTTGACAGGACAGAACGCGGCGAGGGGGAGAACCCCTCCATCGGCATCATTCTTTGTGCAGAAAAGAATCATGTGGATGTGGAATTGTCACTTGATGGAATGGATAAACCTATTGGTGTTGCTGACTATCGGCTGATTATTCCGCAAGAAGACTTGAAGCAGGTAATACAAGATGAAATTCAAGCATACGATGACGAAAAGCAGAAAGGGAATGAGTAACTGGTCGCAAATTGAGACTGGTTCGAATGGAATGTATCAACAAAATTAAAGAGTAATGATTATGGCAGATAATAAGGATAAGAAAGTCCTTAATGTTCCGGTTTTGAGATTTCCAGAGTTTACGGAGGAATGGAAAAATACCACTCTCAAAAATGAATGTTCAATAAACCCAACATCGGATAAACTTAAAGACGAATTTGTGTATGTTGATTTGGAATCTGTTGAAAAAGGTGAGTTAACAAAAAAGCAAGTCATTGAAAAAGAAAATGCTCCAAGTCGAGCGCAAAGAGTTCTACGAAATGGAGATGTACTATTTCAATGTGTACGCCCATATCAAAGAAATAACTATTTGGTTAAAAATGTTTCCTCAGAAGTCCAATGGGTCGCATCTACTGGGTATGCTCAATTACGAACAGAAAGAAATAATCCTGCCTTTATATATCATTTGCTTAATACTTCATCTTTCAATAAAAAAGTAATTGTTAGATGCACAGGGTCAAGTTATCCAGCAATCAATAGTGATGATTTGTCAAAAATACATTTTTATATTTGTGGTGATATAGAAGAACAAAAACGCATCGCTGACTTCCTAACTTTATTGGATGAGCGTATAGCAACCCAGAACAAAATCATTAAGGATTGGAAAAAACTAAAGTCTGCCATTTATCAAAAAATATTTGAAAGTCTTGTTGCTCCAACATTAAAGCTCGGACAAATAGTAGAAATTATCAAAGGACAGCAAGTTAACGGTACTGATTTATTGGAGCAAGGAGATTACTATGTAATGAATGGTGGTACAACACCATCTGGATGGTTAAACACATACAATACAGAATGTAATACAATTTCAATTAGTGAAGGAGGTAACTCTTGTGGCTATGTACAATATAACACTTCACGTTATTGGAGCGGAGGACATTGCTATTCTTTGAGAATATTAAACACTCATGAAACGATTGATTTGTATTTATACCACTACTTAAAATGGCAAGAGGGTAATATCATGGCATTGCGCATTGGGTCAGGATTGCCCAATATACAAAAGAAAGATTTGCTTCGTTTCCCCGTTATATTGCCGACAATAAGCCTGCAAAAACGTATTGTATCAATACTTAATGCTATAGAAGAAAAAGTTACTTGTGAAAATTCCATCACTGAACACTTCACCAAACATAAGGAATATCTATTGAATAAATTATTTATATAAACATCGCCTTCAGCAAGTATGACTTTTGTCGAAGTAAACTATCGTAAATGCGTGTTTCATTGTACAACTTGCTGCTTATAGAATTTATTATTTCTATAATATGTAGCTGCTCTTGGATAGTAGGCAGTATTACAGTCATGTTTAACCACTCATCCACATTGATAGAACGTCCATCACGAATACCGTATGTTACAAGTTTAAGTGATTTTATAAATAGTCTTGACGTAAAGAAATGAGATAGATAACCATATACAACTAAATCGTTTGGGCGAAGGATTGTATATGCAGGGCTGCATATTCCAGTTTTATCAGAGAAAGCAAAGCCTCCTTGAAATGAACGTAGATGTACCACATAATCACCATTACGGACAATCTTATATCCACAGATGCTATCTTGCTCAAATTTAATATCTATGTTTATATCGCTGCGCTTAATCATCCCCAATTCTTGGCTGGCAGAAAGAACATTGGTGTATTCAAGTTTTCTATTCTTTTCATTGACCACTTCCAAAAGCTGACGAAAAGAATAAGTTTCACCTTTGGTAGCTGAATAGAGTTCTTCAACAATGGCAGACATTACCGTTCAATTCATCCTTAATTAAGGGGATTCGTAATTATGTTTTGAACAACAAATTGCAGAATACAACAAAGAAAAAACTTGGGGAACTTTGTACCATTACAACAGGCAAATTAGATGCAAATGCAATGAAATCAGAAGGTCTATACCCTTTCTTTACTTGTGCAGAAGAGGTGTATAGAATTGACAGTTTCGCTTTTGACACAGAAGCATTGTTAGTATCAGGGAATGGCGCAAATTTAGGCTACATTCATTATTACAAGGGAAAGTTTAATGCCTATCAAAGAACATACGTTTTAAGTAATTTCATTGAAGATATACATTATATTCAGATTTATCTTGAAGCCTATCTCCATAAACGCATAGCTCTTGAGAAAAGCACAAGCAATACGCCTTATATTGTATTGGCAACATTGGCAGAAATGCCTATTATAATTCCAAACATCAAAATACAAAAGGACATATCCAATAAAATCCTCATACTAAAATCTAAACTAATAACTGAAATCCATATTCGCAATTGTTATAAAGATATGCGACAATTCTTGTTGTCACAGATGTTTATGTAAACATTTGTGACAACAAACATGATTTCTGTATCTGAAGTATTTGCAAGAAAGACTGTTCATTCTTCATTTTGGCAAACATGGCATCTAAAGACTCCGCAGTACAATTTTGGATTATTAGTACTGGAAGAATGAGTTTAAGTTTAGCCAGTGGTTGACGAACAATCTGTGGCTGTCCAGACCCAGATATAATACTATTAAAATTTATGGACGAAAGATAGTGGAACAAATATCGCTTATTTACATTTTTAGCATAATTATCTGTATTTATAACCATAGCATTTCCCGTTATCCATGATTTTGGCTCTGTAAAGTTTACCGTACCACAAGTATTACCACGGCACGTGATACAGATTTGTTCTTTTTCATGATTGAATGAATGGTATTTGCCTATAATTCCATTTGCACCATATACAAGATACCCATCTTCAGTTAAGTCCGTTGAAGCAATTGTTTGTGGCTGATATATATCTGCAATATCTTGTAAAACAATACAATCTCCTTTGATTTTGGATATTATATTATTGCGAATCCCCTTAATTAAGGTTTCCAGTTTCTCAATGATTTTGTTTTGGGTTTCGATCCTTTGATTGATGGCGCACAAAAGTTTAGCTATATACTTCTGTTCATCTAAGGTTGGAATACTGATGCGTATAGATTTTATTTGTTCAAAATTTAATCCTTGACGATTGCCGCCTGCTTGAAAGCTATCAATCTGTTTTTGACCATAGTTGGACAGGAGATAATTACATAAGAACTTTGGATCAACTGCCCCATTAGAGCGAATAATGCATACATGCTGATTAACATTCCCATTGACAATCATTTTATTCACAACAGCACACCGTCCAATTGATGCCCCTGTAATATTCAGCAATATATCATTTAGTTCAAGGGCTGTATTCAGTTGCTTCTTATGAGTTTCTTCATCTATATATGCGATATCATTAAGTAAAAGTCGCCCCCAACCTACATTTTGACTTCTGACAAAAGGATGCCCTTGGGAATGATAAACAGTTTCTCCTCCTCTTGGGGTAACACCGCTACCTACTTTAGTCGTTATTGTTCCAATCTTTACAGTTTCCCACTCTCCACTAAACTCCGGAAATCTCAAAACCGGAACATCACACACTATATTTCTCTAATTATAAGAACCAATTATTTAGAAATCATGATTCATAAAACAGTTAGAGAAATTGCGGCAGCTTGGAAAGAGTACAAGCGGCCTTATGTAAAGCAGTCCACGATGGCGGCTTATGTGTTAATCTTGGAGAACCACGTCCTCCCATATTTCGGGGACGGTGATTCACTCCACGAACAGGCAGTGCAGGCATTCGTCTTGCAAAAGTTAGGAAACGGCCTAAGTGTCAAAACAGTAAAGGACATTCTGATAGTCCTTAAAATGGTGATGAAGTTCGGAGTTAAAAATGAATGGATGACTTACTACGAATGGGATATAAAATACCCCACGACCTCCACCAGCAAGGAACTGGAAGTGCTGTCTGTCGCCAATCACCGAAAGATTCTGAACTACATTCAGAGCCACTTTACCTTTACTGGGTTGGGAATTTATATCAGCCTTAGTACAGGGCTGCGCATTGGAGAAATATGCGCTTTGAAGTGGAGCGACATCAATGTGGCAGATGGAACAATAACGGTCAGTCGCACGATTGAACGCATCTATATCATTGAGGGTGAGAAAAAGCATACGGAGTTGGTCATCAACACACCCAAAACAAAAAACTCCTGCCGCGAAATTCCTATGAGCAAGGAGTTGTTGTCTATGATTAAACCGTTGAAAAAGGTGGTCAATGAAGATTTTTATGTGCTTACTAATGATGAGCGTCCAACAGAACCACGCACGTATCGTAACTATTACAATGGTTTGATGGCGAAGCTCGACATCCCCAAACTGAAATATCACGGTCTGCG
>ENA-OPBX01001360-OPBX01001360.1-human-gut-metagenome-genome-assembly--contig:-NODE-1360-length-12577-cov-2.625299_pt1 | contig 12577 bp, 8 predicted proteins | sample MGYA00241075_ERZ501466 | MGnify/ENA primary metagenome ERZ501466 (study PRJEB25962, sample SAMEA2042633) | human gut metagenome | biome: human gut; feature: human-associated habitat; material: faeces...
CCGGGAGACCAAGCAGAAAATCGAGGACATGATGGATAAAATCGTAGACGGCATTAAACAGGGAAAACTGCGGGAAATCTCCTATGTGCGGGATGAAACTGACCTTTCCGGTCTGAAGATTGCCATCGACTTGAAGCGAGGGGCAGACCCGGAAAAAGTCATGCAGAAACTATTTCGCATGACACCGTTACAGGATAGCTATTCCTGCAACTTCAACATTCTGATTCATGGGCAGCCTCGTGTTATGGGCGTGAAAGAAATCCTGACCGAATGGATTGCATTTCGGGAGGAATGCGTTCGGCGGCGAATCGTCTATGACCTGCAGCGAAAACGGGAAAAGCTGCATCTTTTGGAGGGCTTAGAACGGATTCTGCTGGATATTGACGAGGCAATCCGTATTGTTCGGGAAACAAAGGAAGAATCCGAAGTTGTTCCGAACCTCATGCAGGGCTTTTCCATGGATGAAATTCAGGCGGAATATGTGGCAGAAATCAAGCTGCGGCATTTGAATCGGGAGTATATTCTCCGCCGAACACAGGAAATGGAACAGCTGCGGACGGATATTGACAGCTTGCAGCAGACCCTCGAAAGCCCGAAGAAGATTCGGGCAGTGATTGCCAAGGAACTGAAAGAAACTGCAAAGAAATACGGACAGCCGAGAAAAACCCAGTTCTGCGAGGTGGATTTGCAGGCAGAATCTGACCCGACCATGGATATTCCAGATTATCCGGTACATTTGTTCCTGTCTGAGAGCGGATATTTCAAGAAGATTTCTCCGGCATCGCTGCGAATGAATGCAGAACAGAAGCTGAAAGAGGATGACCGCATCATCGCTCACTGGGAAACTACCAACCGGATAGAACTGCTGTTTTTCACGAATCAGCAGCAGGTTTATAAGACGAAAGCGAGTGCATTCGAGGACAGCAAATCCAGCCTGTTGGGCGACTATATTCCGGCGAAGCTGGGCTTTGACGAAGGGGAATTTGTCGTTTCTGTGATTCTCACAAATGACTACAGCGGCATGCTGCTGTTCGTCTATGAGAACGGGAAAGTGGCGAAAGTACCGCTGCAATCCTATGCAACCAAGACCAACCGGAAAAAGCTGGCGAATGCATACAGTGATAAGTCACCGCTTGTGACAGCGTTGCCGCTTCCAGAAGAACAGAATGTATTGTTGCGTTCGAGCGGCAATCGGGCATTGCTGTTCCAGACGGAAGAGCTGCTGCCGAAAACCGCCCGTAATACGCAAGGCGTTCAGGTGATGACGCTCAAGGGCAAGCAAGTGGTTCTCTCTGCGGAATTGCTGACTGCGGAGCAGGCAGAAGAACGAAAGCGGTATCAGGCGAAAACCTTGCCGGCACTCGGAGCACTGGCAAAGGATTTGCCGGATGTCGGGCAGATGACATTGGCGTAAAAATTCTGCATATTCACTAAAAAAACAGGGGAAAAGCTGTGCATTTTGTGGAAAACAGAATGTAAAACTTGCTTTTACAGCAAAAATATGTTATCATGGTGGTAAGTTTTATGGGAACGCCTGTTCAAGAAAACAGGCATGGATATTTAGATGGGAGGAACACAAGATGCATACATGGGCAAGAAAAGGAATCGCACTGGCAGTCAGTGGCGTTCTGACTGTTGGCATGGCAGCTTCTCTGCCGTTTGGCAGCTTAGCAGATGCAGCCGATGAGGACATCATTTTTCAGGCAGAATGCGAAGATTTGGACGGTGCAACCACTTGGACGGATATTTATGGGCAGCAATTTCCGGGATATTCCGGCAGCGGTTTCTGCTACCTGACCGGTGAAACATTGACTTTTGAGGTGGAAGCACCGGAAGATGGAATGTATGAATTCACCACCCGTTCTGCACAGATTTTGAGTGAAGACGGACGGGAACAGACCATCTCCATCAATGGTTCAGAATTCATGATGAAGATGCCGTATTCCGACACTTGGACAGATTTCAGCTTTGGCATTCACCGCCTGAAAAAAGGGACAAATAAGATTCAGATTCTACCGAGATATGGTTATGGTGCTTATGATACCATTACGGTAAAGAAGGCAGATCTGCCAGCATTGAATGTTTCCCCGACGCTGAGCGACTCGAACGCAACTTCCGAAACACAGGGCTTGATGAATTACCTCTGTGATGTTTACGGAAAGCATATGCTCTCCGGTCAGCAGGAAATCTATGGCGGCGGTCATACCGAAAGCAGCCCGAACGGCTACAGCGGTGCAGATTTGCAGGGCTATGAAACCGAATTTGAATACATCAAGAAGAATTTCGGCGACTATCCGGCAATCCGTGGATTTGACTATATGAACTATAACCCGCTCTATGGCTGGGATGACCAGACAACCGAACGAATCATTGAATGGGGAACGGAACGGAACGGCATTCCGACGGTTTGCTGGCACATCAATGTTCCGAAGAATTTCGCAAATTACCAACTGGGCGATGCAGTCGACTGGAAGGAATGCACTTATAAGCCGAATGAAACCGATTTCGATACCTCCAAGGCAATTGTAGAGGGTACAAAGGAATATGAATATGTGATGCTGACCATTAAGACTTTGGCAGCAGAACTGAAAAAGGTACAGGATGCAGGCGTGCCGATTATTTTCCGTCCGTATCACGAAGCAGAGGGTAACACCAATACCGATGGTTCTGGTTCTTGGTTCTGGTGGGGCAAGAGCGGTGCAGAAGTTTACAAGAAACTCTGGAAGCAGCTGTATACGACCCTGACCGAAGAATATGGCATTCATAACTTGATTTGGGAATACAACAGCTATGACTACTCGACTTCTCCGCAGTGGTATCCGGGCGATGACTGCGTGGATATTGTCGGCTATGACAAGTACAACTGTGTTTATAACCGTCACGATGGAAAGACCAGTGGCCCGAACGAAGATGCTATCTCCAGCACGTTCTATACACTCGTAAACCTGACCAACGGCAAAAAGCTGGTTTCCATGCCGGAAAACGACACTGTTCCGAGTCTGGAAAATATTGAGATTGAAAAGGCAAACTGGCTGTATTTCTGCATCTGGTATGACAACGGTTCGGAGAATTTCCTGTCTGGTACAGACAAGAACAATCCGGAAACGCTGAAAGAAATGTATCAGAGTGATTATTGCATCACCTTGAGCGAATTGCCGGATTGGAAGAACTATAAGAACGGCGGAGATACCCCGACCACCACAACTGCAACGACCGATTCTGGCTCTGAAACCACAACCACTGTTACCACAACCACCGGAACAACAGAAGTTGTGATTGGCGATGTCAACGGCGATGGCGTGATCAATGTTGTCGATGCAATGCTGTTAAAGCGGTATCTTTTGGCTGAACATGCAGAGGATGCAACTTACAACACCGTTTGGGACTGGAATCAGGATGAAACCTGCGATGTTCTCGATGTAGTAGGACTGACGAAGTTCCTGCTGCGGAAAGACTGATTCTTTTTAAAACAATTGTAACAAAGAAACAACCGCCCTGTGATGCGAATTGGCACACAGGGCGGTTTTTGTGAGAATCCATCTGAAATTTTCTGAACATTCTCCACAAGGGCTTGTAAAACAGATGCAATCCGTGTATAATGAATTTTGTCGAATAGCTGCGAGCGAGAGCAGCCATTTTTATTTGATTTTGGGCGGATTCTTTTTTCCGCCGTTTTGGAGGTTGACATTTTTTATGAAGCATACCATTGGTTTGATGCTCAGCGGACTGGCAGCAACGATTTTATTTTGTGCCTGCACAGCCTCGCCGGAATCTGTTGCTGTGAAAATTAGTCAGGACGAATCCGAAGAACTTTCCATTTTAGCGGAAACAACTGTGACCATGACCCAGCAGACCATCCAAACAACCACTACTACAGAACGCAAGCCGGATTTGGTCGAAGAAGTACCAGCAGAACACGTTTTAGATGTCGATGTCATTTACCAGCGTCCGGAGTTGCCGACCGGCTGCGAGATTACTTCTCTGACAGCTCTGCTGCAATATCTGGGATTCGATGTGGACAAGACCACCATGGCGGAAGATTTTCTGCCGTGCAGTTATGACACTGCCAAGAACACATTGGATGATGCCTACATTGGCTTGCCATAGGCGAGCGATGGATTCGGCTGTTATGCTCCGGTTCTGGTCAAGACGGCGGATGCTTATTTAAAGACACAGGATAGCGAGAAGCAAGGTCTAGACTTGACGGGCAGCAGCGAAGAAACCATTTGCCGTTACATTGCAAGCGGTTATCCCGTTGTGATGTGGATTACAATTGGTCTATATGATGTATATGAGGAAGAGGGCTGGACGACGGAGGACGGCAGAACCGTCATGTGGTGCGATTTGGAGCACTGCGTTTTGTTGCATGGATATGACAAGGAAAATGATTTGGTTTATGTGTGCGACCCGTTGAACGGCGATGTGACCTATTCCATGGAACGATATTTCCAGATTTATGAGGATATGCACAAGCGGGCAATGACGGTTTATTGATGCGATGCCCTTTTTCTGCGGAGAGATGGCACGAGCAACAATAGTATGCCGCAGATGGCAAGGGCAAGGCTGATCCATTCAGACGTTGCCAAGCCAAAATAAATGCCCCGTTCGGAATCATAGCGGAATCGCTCCGTGAAAAGACGAATGCCTGCATAGCTGATGCAATAGAACGGAATGACATCGGTCTTTCGGGTTCGTTTCCGGAAGCAAAGCTGTAACAATCCAGCAAGGAGAAAATCCAGTCCGCTTTCCAGCAGCTGCACCGGAAAGAGCGGAATGTCTGTCGGGGCTGTCCCGATGGCGTTTTTCAGGCAGATGCCAATCGGTGGGTCATAGGGGATACCGTAGCAGCAGCCTGCAAAGAAACAGCCGATTCGCCCGAATGCATGGGCAAGCGGAACGGCAGGCGTGATGCTGCTGAGATAGACCCCATAGGGCAGCTGAAAATGATGCAGATAGAGCAGCAGGGCAGCCAGACCACCCAGCAATCCGCCATAGAATACAAATCCGCCCTCTAACAGGGAGGAAATTGTGTCCCAGTGACTGCCGGAAGTCTGGAACATCTCTACGATGTCAGAGAATGAAACCAGAAGATAGAGCAGTTTTGCTCCCAGAAATCCGCCAATGAGTGCCCAGACACAAGCCTCCAGCATGGCGAATCGGTCTTGCTGAAAGCGTTTTCCGTTGCGAATGGCAAGCCAGATGGCAAGTGCTCCGCCAATCACGCAGCAAATCCCATATGTACCAAGAGAAAGCCCGAAGAGAGAAAGAATTGGATACATGGTCAGCTCCTTTGCTGTCGAAAAAAACGCAGTTCCCGGAAATGCTGCAATGCATGCAGACCGTGGACTGCGTTTTTTAAAAGATCTTAAAAATGCTTAAAGGGTTGAATCCTCATAGTATTCGTAGTTGCTGGAAAATTCATTGACAAAGTCCTGAAGACCATCCTCTGAGAGGAAAATTATCATGTAAATCAGCCATACAACATTGAGTAAAATGCCAATGATACCAAGGACAATGCCAGCGGTTGCGATGCCGTTGGCATTTTTCTTATTCTGAAGAATGCCCAGAACCAAGCCGATGATGGCTGGAATCGCACCAACACCATAGCAACAGCAAATGGCAATCGAACAGATGCCTAAAATTAAAGAGGCAATCCCCAAACCATTGCTTTTGTCGTTGGTCAGTGGCGTGTTCGGGGTCGAATAGGTATCATTGTAAGTGTAAGGGGATTGACCAGCAGTTGACTGCTGATAAGATTGTCCCGAAAAATTCGGTTGCTGCTGGTTGGCAGTGTTTCCGTTCGGGATGTTGTTGCGAATATCATAGGCAGAAAAATCCGGTGCAGCGTTGGTTTCCGCCGTTGTATTCTGTGTGGCGGAAGTGTTTGGCTGCGGAACTTCTCTCGGAATATCGTTCGCAACGGGAGTATCTGCTTGAGCGTTGTTCTGATAAGCAGCGACATGGTCATAATTATCCGAAACCGCAGTATCTGCCGGTTGAGCGGCGGTGTTGGAATTGCTCTGTTCCGGATGGAAATTTGGTTCTGTTGGGGTGTCTGGAGTTTGGATAGTCGGTTCTTGATTGATAGAATCCGGCTTTGGAATGGCATTTGGTCGAATTTCGCCGCAGTTCGGGCAAGTAAGGTCAGTATCCGATAACGGATGACCGCAGTTTCCACAAAAAGGCATGGGAAAAGCTCCTTTCAAAAATAAACAGTTCTACTTGTTATTGTAGCATATCTTTCCGGAAATGTCAAATGCTGTGCATGGTTTTTATTGAGAGAGTGCATTCAGCAGGGTGCGAGCAATGTTGTTGGTGTTGATGGTATCCACATCTTGATTCCAGTTTTCGATTTCGATACAAAAGGCAATCGGGAGGTTGCTGTCATCGCAGAAACCGACTAACAGAGAATTGTCTGTACCATCGCCCTGTTCAGCTGTTCCAGTCTTTAAGCCAACGGGATAATTGATGGTACTATAACGAGCCAAGTCACCGTTCTCTCGCATGATTGCTCGTACCTGCTGGGCAGTTTCCGCAGAGAAAATTTCATCCGAATAGGTAGTCTTTGCTTTGTCCTTGACCGTTCCGAATAAATCTTGTCGATAGGAAATCAAGTATGGCTGGGTGACTTGTCCCGTGCCGTTGGCAATGGCACTTTCCCACATCATCAGTTGAAGTGGGCTGATGACCGTTTCGCCTTGTCCAATGCAGCCCCATTGGGTGATGCTGTCGTTGGTATCCTCTAAGGTTGTGGAGGCGGTGAAAACAGAAATGCCATCTAAATCCATTTGTGTACTACCTTCGCCATTGACCCGATAGCCCATTTTGCGGAACGCAGTCTGTAAGCCGTCAAGGGGTAAATCCTCTACCAGCTGAGCAAACCATGGGTTGCAGCTGTGCTGAAACGCTTGCGAGATATTCTGCCAGCCGTGCACACTGCCGTGATAGCAGCGAATCGGAGAGCCATAATTGTTGTAATAAGTGCCCTGACAGTCATAGCTTTTCTGCATGAGAGCGTCATAGCCGATGGTTTCAATGGCAGCGGCAGTGGTGCAGACTTTCTGGGTAGAACCGGGGATGGTCTGGTAAAATGCCTTACAGAGCAGGCTGCCTGTTTCCAGCGTGCTGACATCGACATCACTTAAAATGTTGACACTGGGCTTGCTGACACAGACGAGAATTTCTCCGGTCTGGTAGTTGTAGGCAATGGCAGTTCCGTTTTTCTCGCCGAACGACTGATAAACCTGTTGGTTTGCATCGTGGTCGAGGGTGGTATAAATCGCACTTTTTCCGTTCTGGACTGCACCAAAGAGCAGGTTATAATTTTGCAAGTCCTTCAGATTTTCGGAAACGAGTGTGTTCGTCATGCGTCCGCTGTTGTCGCCGATGAGGTTGCCAACATCCAGAAAATAATCTGCTCCATATTTTTCCGCAGTTGCGTTTTCATCAAACAGAACTGCTCCGTTTCGGTCGTAGATATAGCCGAGTTTCACGTTGTGAGAATGGGACATATAGAAAGTTGCCTGTGATACAATTCTTGCGACCAAAAGCACCATGCCCAACAGAAAGAGGACAATCAGCAGGATGGTGAGCCGTTCTCCACGTTTAATACTTTTCATTGTGTGACCCTCCTTGTTCGCTGCTGTTTCGGTACATTCTGGTCTGTTCATTCTGGCTGCTGCCGGAACGCTGGATGGTATTCGGGCGAGCATATGGGTTGTTGGAGCGGTTCGGCGGAGCAGTTCTGCTTACAGGCTGCCCGTATGGGTTCGGTTGTGTTGGTCGAGCCTGCTGCCGAGGTGTGCCGTTGGTGGGAATGGTACGGGTTTGATTCAGTGGCTGTCCGTAAGGGTTCGGCTGCGTTGGTCGTGCTTGCTGCCGGGGAGCACCGCCCTGCATCGGAGTGGTGCGATTCTGTCTGGCAGGCTGCTGCGGTGTTCGAGTAGTGGAACGCTGCGGAGCTTGCGGTTTGTTTGCGTTCGGAGCAGGGGCATGTTTCGACAGCAGTTCGTCTGCTTCTTTCTCCTTGCGGAACGGCAGCTTGAACGAAAGCGTATTTTCCGAAACAACATTCGGTTTTCGGAACGTCGGCGACTGCCCGGCTTTGAGCATGCCAGCAAGCAGTCCGCAGGTAATCATAGACGTACCACCCTGTGAAATAAAGGGAATCGTAACACCAGTGAACGGAATCAGGTTGCAAGAACCGAAGATGTTCAAGCCCATCTGTACGACAAAGACCGCCGCAACGCCTAAAATCATGGTTGTGTGGTAGTAGCTTCTCGGTTTGTTAATCATTGGCAATATTAACAGACTTGCAATGAAGAGGATGACCAGCAGGGCAACCAAAAAGCCCCATTCTTCACAGATGGTGGAGAATACAATGTCTGTATCTGCGGCAGCGATTTCAATGAGGTTGCCGTATCCAGGACCTTTTCCGAATAAGCCGCCCTCTGCAATTGCCATCAGTGCACGGCACTGCTGATAGCCGTCTCCGTACATATCATTCCAGATGTCCACAGAAAGACGATCTTGTACATAGCCCGGTGCAAATTTCGCAGCGGCAATGACCACCAGCACGCCAACTGCACACAGGAAAATCAAGGTCGTTTTCGAGAATTTTGCCTTTGGGTAACAGATCCGGCAGATGACTGCACAGCCATAGGCTGCGGCAAAGGTTGGCAAACTGCCCAAGTCCCGACACCACCATTGCAGCACAAAGATGGCGAGGAATGAGCCGGTTAAAAACAGAGCCTCTTTAGAAACATAAAAGAAAAGCACTTTGGTCTTTTCATGCTGTTCCATGATGGAGGTGGCACAGAGCAGAACAAATACGGGCTTCATAAATTCAGAGGGCTGCAAACTGAGTGAACCAATCTGAATCCACATACTCCGGCTGCCTGTCAGGAGCAGGATTGCCAGCATAATCACGCCCAGCACGATATACAGATATTTTTTGATTGCCATCAGGCGGATGTGGTTGCGGGTGAGCAGGAACATAATTTGACAGCAGATTAACGCCATGATACAGGTGATATAATGCTTGGCAGCAAATCCAATGCCCCCGAAACAGGATTGAAAAATCACGCTGATGTTGAGAATCAGAAGCAGTAGAAAGTCTGTGGTGTAGGTCATCTGCTTATAGAAGAACCGCAGCACGATGATATAGACCACATCCAGCCCTAAGACGGCAATGGTCAGCGGGGCTAAATCCTGAATCGTTTCATAGTTTCCCCGAAACAGCACCGCCAGCAGCATGACAATATGCGTGAACAGAACCAGTGCTGCAATGCGTCCGTAGCGTAAGCCATTATGATACATTTGCATCTCTCCTTTGCTGTAGGATGACGGCTTGTGTGCCGAATCGGATTTCATCCATGGGTTTTAGAATGGCTTGGTGGTCGATTTTCGTGCCGTTGACGAATGTGCCGGATTTGGAATGCAAGTCCACGACACGCCAGACCCCGTTGGAAACATAGAGCACCGCATGATAACGAGAAATACTCATATCCGGCAGGCGAATATCTGCCGAGCCATGCCGACCGACTAGAATTTCATCGGCTTCTAAGGGAATCCATTCATTGGTCTGAACATCTCGCAGCATCATGTGATTGCTGACTTTGTTCCACCGCAGCTGTTCAATGCGTTTTTCTCGCTTTGCAAAGGAAAAGATGACAAAGACACAGAGAAACACCACAAAGATGACCACGGCACTGACAATGATGGAAAAGGGAGTAAAGTCCCGCAGGGTCTTTAACAGTTCTTCGTACATTTCAGATTGCCTCCTAAAGTATAATGGGGCGAAATCACATGCCCCGAATCGCATTGCAGATTGGTAGAAAAGAAGATATTCCTATTATAATACAAGCCGCTGAAAAAATCAAGCAGACGGAACCAGCTTTCTACTGCAAATCCGATTGCAAATCTGGTTTTTCCTCCATTTTTTCAATTTGTACAAAATTGCACCGCTGCTTTTATTCAAGTTGCATGAAGAAGAGAAAAATTACAGAAAAATTACTTGCAATTTGCCGGAAATTATGGTATAATAAACAAAATCAACCGTGAAATCATCCATCATTTTTGGATGGTTTGCAATTTCGTTTCCAAAATTTATAAAAATAGAAAGTAGGCGTATGACACAACATGAAAGAACGTGTTTCCCTCAGACGAATGACCGCATTTTTTACCAGCATCCTGCTGGTTGTTTTTTGCCTGCCGACTTTGGCACTTCCGGCAAAGGCAGAAACAACCGTCCGACAGGTAAATAATATCGTCTTATTTGCCCAGTTCGACCCGTTGACGGAAAAAAACTTTATGAGTGGAGATGCAACCAATACGGTACTTTCGATGTGCAACGATACTACTACGTATCGTTCCCTGACGAAATACATTGATACTATTTCTTATGGACAAATGCACGTGGATTCTTATTTTCCGCAGCTGAAAGATGGTGTCATTGAGCCGTATGTGCTGAGTCAAAGTCGGGAATCTTACACGGACTATAACCAATATGCAGTTGAAATGATTCAAAATATTGCAATTCCGGCAGATATTCCGCTGGATGGGGACAACGATGGTTATATTGACAACATTGTCTGCGTGGTAGATGGAAAAGTCACATCCGCTGCCGATCCGCTGTGGTCAAAAGCATTTTATCTGGATGGCGGTTTGCAGGTGAACGGGCTTACCGTGGGACAAGTCAATCTGCACAGCGGCTATTCTGTGATCGGTTCTACGCTATTCAACGGCATTGGAACAGTCTGCCATGAATTTTTGCACAGCATGGGTTATCCGGATCTGTACCACCGCAGCGATGTTCCCGGTGATCCGGTCGGGCAGTGGGATATTATGGCAACCACTTCTATTTTCTTGCAGTATCCGCTTGCTTATCAGCGGTATTCTGTTTCCGGCTGGATGGGAGCAGAAACGATTACAACAGCGGGGACATATGCACTTGCTCCAGCATCTTCCTCCGAGGGCAGCCGGCTCTACTTATTAAAAACACCACTTTCCGACACGGAATTTTTTGCGGTGGAATATCGAAAGCAGGGTGCGAAATATTCGGATGAACTGGATGGAAAAATTTATGGCGATGGCATGGTGGTCTATCGGGTGAATACCAGCGTGGTCGGAAACTATCGGGGCGATACTGACCAGATTTATATTTTCCGTCCAGGGGAAACCGCATTGAATGGCGGAGCAGGCGACTTGACAAAGTCTTGCTATGGCGGAACAGGTGCACCGAATCATATTGGAACAACAGACCTGCAAAAGAAGTTTTCCGATGGGGCGTTGGTCTATGCAGACGGAACAAACAGCGGCATTGCACTGGACAACATTCAGATTCAGGACAATGGAACATTGACATTCTCAGTATCGTTTGCAGACCTTTCCGGTCAGAAACTCTGGGAAACCAGCAACAATAGTTCGTTCTCTGCGGATACCATGGCGTATGATCTGGCAACTGCCGCAGATGGCACGATGTATCTGCTTTCAACTACTGCCTATTCTGCAACCCTGTATCGGGTGGAAGAGGACGAAACGCTGACTGCAGTCAGCAAGCCGTTTTCTGGCAGTATGTACAATCCAAAGCTGGTCATTTGTGATGGAACGGCATATGTGCTCTATCAGGATTATGATTATATCTCGCATCTCTGCAAGTGGAATGAAAACGGGCAGCTCTGGGAAGAATGCTATGTGGGAACAGAACTGGCACAATATCAAGACCTCGCAACAGATGGCGAACAGCTTTATTTTGCCAGCACAACTGGTTCATTCCCGTATGCGTTGCAGGCATATTGCTACAATCCGAATACCGGACAAGCAACCAAAATTGGAACAGACCTCTCCGGAAACGCTTGCAATCTGGAGATTGCTGCCGCAGATGGAACGGTTGTCATTGGCTATCGGGATTTGACTGCAAACAGCGTTCCAAAAGCAGCGATTTATAACGGGGCAACTTGGAATATTATTACCCTGTCCGAACAGGAATGCGGAATGGTTTCTGTAATAGCAGAGGAAGACGGGAAGTTCTGGGTGTTGCCGAGCGGCGGAAAGAATCCGATTTTCAGCGTGCCCCGTGACGGAACTGCGACCGCCTATGAATTACCAGCGGCATTGCAAGAAAAAGTCTTTCAGATGGTGCCGGTTCTGTCCGGCGGAAATCTGTATGTGGCTGCGAATTCTCAAAGCCCGAATGAATTTGATTTATATCGGCTGAATCAGGAAACGGCATCGTTTGAACCGATTGGCAATACGATTGCCCATGAAATTGTAAATCAGCCAGTTTTGGCAGCGAAAGACGGGACAATCTACTGTATGTATACCAATTCGGAACAGCAGATTTTGCGAAAGAAATTGGTCGTTTCCAAGAATGAGGAAACCATTTTAAAGGGCGATTTGAATTTAGACGGCAGACGGAATTTAGCAGATACCGTGCTGTTTCATCGGTATTTGCTGCGAACGGTTACTCTAACAGAAGAGCAGGGCAAACGTGCAGAAACCGTAGAAGACGGCACAATCAATATCATTGATTTGATTTGGCTGAAACAAGCCATTCATTTAGCAGACGCATAACCGC
>ENA-OPBX01001361-OPBX01001361.1-human-gut-metagenome-genome-assembly--contig:-NODE-1361-length-12569-cov-3.286399_pt1 | contig 12569 bp, 10 predicted proteins | sample MGYA00241075_ERZ501466 | MGnify/ENA primary metagenome ERZ501466 (study PRJEB25962, sample SAMEA2042633) | human gut metagenome | biome: human gut; feature: human-associated habitat; material: faeces...
TATATGACAACCGATTGGAAATTACTTCTCCAGGAAAGCTGCCAATGGGACAAACATTCATATCGGATGTACCTTGATGGTGGAGATATATAGCTAATTATTCAGAACTTTCATAGACAAAACGGATTCCATCGTATATACTTTGAGTAGAAACGAAAAAAGAAAAGTAACTGTTCATGATAGTTTAGAGTATCTGCGTAATGAACAGCTACGGGAAAAAGGGGAACAGTTATGTTATTGGTAAAGAATGCAGAGATTTACGCACCGGAATATCTCGGTAAAAAGGATCTTTTGATTTGCGGGGGAAAGATTGAATGTATACAGGATTCCATCAGAGAATTGCCTGTGGAGTGCGAGGTGCTGGATGCAGAGGGCAAGATTCTTACTCCTGGATTTTTAGATCAACATGTACATATTACCGGAGGCGGTGGAGAGGGAAGCTTTCATACGCGGACACCGGAATTACAGATGTCAGAACTGGTAGAGAACGGTATCACAACAGTGGTGGGACTTCTGGGTACGGATGGTATCACCAGGAGTGTGGACAATCTTTATGCGAAGACCCGGGTACTCTGTGAGGAGGGCGTGAGTGCTTATATGCTCACAGGTGCTTACGGATATCCCAGCCCGACTATCACAGGTGAAACAGACAGGGACATCGTATTCGTGAATGAGATTTTGGGTGTGAAGCTGGCGATATCTGATCACCGGGCACCTAATGTGACTGGTGATCAGTTGGTTCAGATTGCAAGTAAAGCTCGTGTGGCGGGAATGCTCAGTGGAAAGCCAGGCATTGTGGTGCTTCACATGGGAGATGACAAAGATGGTCTTGCACCGGTATTCCGGGCATTGGAGGTGAGTTCTGTTCCTGTACGGATTTTCCGTCCCACTCATGTCAACCGGAATGAAAAGTTGCTGGAAGAGGGCTACGAATTTCTGAAGCGGGGAGGTTATATTGATCTGACCTGCGGTATGCACACTTCACCGGGAGAATGTGTTCTGGAGGCTAAAAAGCGGGGACTGCCCACAGAGCATATCACAATGAGCTCTGACGGACACGGAAGCTGGTCTAATTATGCTGAGGACGGCAGCCTTCTGGAGATAGGTGTATCTGGTGTGGATGCACTTTATAAAGAGTTGAAATATATGGTACAGGTTCTGGGAATGACTCTGGAGGAAGCACTGCCTTATATGACCTGTCAGGTGGCAGAGGGGCTGGATTTACTGGGAATCAAGGGAACTGTGGCAGAGGGGGCCGATGCGGATCTGTTGCTGTTTGATCAGGATCTGACGCTGGATACTTATGTAGCCAGGGGAAAGATCTTTATGAAGCATGGAGAGGTGATTCGAAAAGGCACCTATGAGAAGTAAAAAGAAAATAAAAACGAAACCGGATATATGGCTTTCTGTTGGAAACCTGTATATCCGGTTTTGTTTTTGGGCTAAAAATCAGGATGGCAAAGTGTCGATAAAAATCTGCCGTTCAGATGGTGATACACTATCGATGACAAGACAGGATGCCAGAATATTGAGCATAGCCATAGGTGCAGTCATAGAGTTATAAAACAGCTTCGTAGATGTGGGACAGAGAAGCAATAGTGTGCTGTGCGCAGCTGCCGGTGAAGTATCACTGTCTGTGATGGTCAGAATCGGTACCCCTGATTTAGCTGCTTTTTTAGCAATATTTCCAATCGGAAAATAATAGCGGGGGAAAGAGAAAAAGATTACCAGGTCACCATCCGTCAGCTGTTGGATAATCTTCTGGGTGACTTCCAGATCCGATAAATCAATCAACGCAGAATTCAAGTACAGAATTTCCAAACGGCTCTGTAAAAATTTGCCGGGAACCAGAGAAATATCATGGGCAAAGATGTAGATACGGGTGCTTTTCCGGATTTCATCAGAAGCCTTTATGACAGATTCCAGATTGATGTTGGTAATAAAATCAGAGAAAACTGCGGCCTCTGTATTGCAGATTTCATGAAGCATTTGTTCCCGCTCGGTGTCTTCGCCTGAGGTACGCTCTGGCAGAAAAAAGGAAGAAGAGGAGGCCTGCTTAATCATTTTTTGGGTATAGTCCCGAAACTGCTCCTTTAAGTCCAGAAAGTTGGAGTACCCCAGTTTTTGACAAAAACGAAGCAAAGTCAGCTCGGAGGTACCGGTCTGATGGCTTAGCTGTGCCAGTGTAATGTAGCTGATTTCCTCCGGATTAGCAATTAGATAATCTGCGATTGTTTTCTGCTTTTTTGTCAGGGCAGGATAAAGTTTTTGAAGATGCTCTAAAATATCCATAGATATTACACGATGTCCTTTCTTTGCATGGCGCATGCAATGTTTTATATTTTTTTCATAAAAATATAAGTAAAAACTTTACAAATTTATTATAGCATGTATAATGGAAAATATAAAGTAAAGTATATACTTAACAAAAAATCGAAAGAAAATCATAGTATATAGATTTTCTTTCGAAAGCAAAGGAGGAAAAAGGCTATGAAGAAACTTTTTGAGAAACACTTCGAACGGACATGGTTGATTATTTTTCTGATTATGTTTGTATTAATTATGATTCCGTTCCCGTTTTTCTACAGCGAGACGTATATTCCCGCATTTGGTGGTGTTCCACTCTATATATTCGGATGGATTGTTCACACTGCCATTACATTTGTGCTGATTATTGTTTATTATCGCATGTGTATGAAGAGAAAAGAATATCACACTTATGATGAGGAGGACAAATAAATGAATGGAGCAGCAGTAATTCAGCCAGCACCGATTCCTTTCTATACAGTTCTGGTACTTTATCTTGGAATTATGGCATTTATTGGTTGGTACGCAGGACGTAAGACGAATAATATTGGCGATTTCTTTGTATTGAGTGGAAAGGCTGGCGTGGTAGTAAGTGGTATTGCATATTTCTCAACCCAGTTTTCCATGGGAACATTTCTTGGTACACCGGGAACCATTTACGGTGTAGGCTATGCAGGAATGGCTATCTCTGTACCTGGAGCTGTGTTCTGTATGATTCTTCCGGCTCTTCTTATTGGCCGTAAGCTGATTACTCTTGGTCATAAATATGGTTTCCTGACTATGGCCGATTACCTGACAGACCGTTATCACTCCAAGAAGATGAGCGGTGTTTTGGGCGTAATGATGCTCTTCTTCCTGGTTCCGATGATGGGCGCACAGATTATCGGAGCAGGTGTTATTGTACATGTATTTACCGGACTGCCTGAATGGGTAGGTGTTGTGGGAATGGGTATTATCGTTATTCTCTACTGTATGAGCGGTGGTATGAAAGGTGCCATGATGACGGATGTTATCCAGGGATCTCTGATGATTGCTACTGCAGTGGTTACATTTATTGTATCTGTAGTAATGGGTGGAGGTTTCTCTAACATTAACCATACACTTCAGAGTATGAATGAGGCTTATCTGACCTTCCCGGGTGCTAACGGTTATATGCCTTGGACTTATTATGTATCCAACATTGTGCTATGGTCGTTCTTTACCATGGGACAGCCTCATCTGTTTACCAAGTTCTTTGCCATGAAGGATCATAAGACCATGTTCAAAGCAATTCTTCTTGGTACTGCAGGTATGTTTTTCTCTGCAACTCTGATTGAGTGGGCCGGTGTAAATGGTATTGCTTCCATTCAGAATATTGAGAAGGCAGATCAGATTATTCCTATGATTCTGCAGAGAGGCATGAATCCTTTCCTGGCTTCCATTTTCATCGCAGGTATTGTGGCAGCAGGTATGTCCACAATCGATGGTATTCTGGTAACGACTACCGGTGCTGTTACCCGTGATATTTATCAGAAGATTATCAATAAGGATGCTACAGATGAGAATGTTATGAAGTTGTCCAAGGTAGTAACTGTAATCATCGGTATCATCGTAATTTGCTTTGGTGTATTCCAGCCAGGCAGTATTTTTGAAATTAACCTGTTTGCATTTTCAGGAATGGCAATTTTTGTAGTGCCGATTCTGTTTGGAATTTACTGGAAGAAAGCAACAGCGAAGGGAGCAATCGCATCGGTTATAGTAGGTATTATTTCACTGTTGCTCTTTACACTGAATCCGTCTGTCAAGGCGTTGGCTATGGGATTCCATGCACTGTTCCCAACTACGATCATTGCTTCTATTGTAATGATTGTAGTAAGTAAATTTACAGAAACTCCGCCGCAGGAGACTATTGATCGTCATTTTACAGTATAAAAGTTAGGAGGCGTATTTAAAATGTATCTTGCAAAAATGACTACAGCACAAGCAAAAGAGGCTTTTGAGAAGGATCCGATTATTGTGATTCCGGTGGGAAGCACCGAGCAGCACGGAACACAGGGGGCGTTGGAACGGACTTTATGGTACCGTCCTATCTGGCGGATCATGTGGAGGATGTAGATAACGTAATCGTAGCACCTACTGTTCCATACGGTGTATGTCCTTATCACTTAAGCTTTGAGGGAAGTATTAATATTGGTTATGAGGGACTGTATATGGTTCTGCATGGCATTATGGACTCTTTGATGCAGCATGGCGCAAAACGTTTTGTAGTTCTGAATGGCCATGGCGGCAATACTCCATCCATTGATCGGGCGGCTCTGGAGGTATATCACAAAGGGGGCGTATGTGCAAGTGTAGACTGGTGGAGTCTGGTGGCTCAACTTGACAAGAAATTTGATGGCGGCCATGGTGATGTTCTGGAGACCTCAGCTATGATGGCAATTGCTCCGGAATCAGTACATCTGGAACTTAGCAAGCCTATCAATGCACAGGATCCTTCTGAGAATATGAAAGCGGCTTATATCCAGGCAGTTAATTTCAAGGGTGGTATCGTACGTCTTGTGAGAGATACCAAAGAAATTGCTCCAAGCGGCTGGTTTGGACCTTTTGATCCGAAAGATTCTTCCGCAGAACTTGGACAGGAGGCCCTTGATTTGGCAGTATCCTATATCCGTGATTTTCTGGAAGAAATGAAGCAGATAGAACTGTCTTCCTGATATATATCTGAAGGGATGGGGGTGTCGTAAAATCATCAAATTAGATGATTGAGCGATGCCCTCGCTTTATATGTGTAAAAAACCGGAAAGAATCTTTTGAACTGTTAGATCTTTCTGGTTTTTTACGTACTTTAAGCAGTTAGTCTATGAAAAATAGGTTAGCTGCTTTTTTTCGTCTCAAAAACAATTATCTTTGAATCAGTTATAATAATTTTGTGAAATTCATCATATTACCGCTGGATAGTTCTATGCCAAATTGCACATTATAACATACAGAACAGGAGGAATGCTTATGACATTGGAACAGGTTGTACTGACAATGATTAATGACAAAATGCTTGATAATGGACAGATTTCCGAAAAACTGCACAGCAGTATCCAGAAAGACATTATAACCTTGAGTACATTCAATACAGCAGCCGCGAAGAATGGAGAACAGATGGACAGTTCAGATGAATATTGCCAGCGAATCAGTTGATTGGAAAGGAATAAGATGGATATTTATGCAACACGTGAGGAACTGAAATCCCGGCAGAAAAATATATTTGATCTGAAACTGAATGTGGCGTATTATGCCCGAGTCAGTACGGATAAGGAGGAACAGAAAACCTCTATTGAGCATCAGTGGACTTTTTTTGAACAACTGATTTCAGACGTAAAGAATTGGACGCTTGTGGATGGTTATATAGACGAAGGAATCTCCGGTATTACCGTAACCCACAGAGAGGAATTCCAGAGAATGCTCCAGGATGCAAAAGCCGGGAAAATTGATCTTATCATAACTAAAGAGATTACCCGTTTTGCCCGAAACGTATTAGACAGTATACGATATACAAGAGAGCTTCTGGACTGTGGAACTGCTGTCTGGTTTAGGAATGACAATATCAATACATTAGATGAGGATTCGGAACTCAGGCTGTCAATTATGTCCGGTATTGCACAGGAAGAAAGCAGAAAACTTTCAAGTCGTGTGCGTTTCGGTCATGCAAGATCCATACAGAACGGTGTGGTTCTTGGTAATTCACATATATATGGATGGGACAAGCGAAACGGAAAATTGTTTTTGAATCCCGAAGAGGCAAAAATGGTACAGCTTATTTTTGAAAAATATGCTCTGGGAAACTGGTCTACCCATTCACTGGAACAATTTTTATGGGAATGTGGATACAGAAATTATAAAGGGGGAAGGATTGACAGCCATGTGATTGCCAATATTATCCGAAATCCTAAATATAAGGGTTACTATGTTGGTGGAAAAGTAAAAATAGTTGATCTCTTTACTAAGAAACAGAAATTCCTGCCTGAAGATGAATGGGTGATGTATAAAGACGATGGTACCCATGTCCCTGCAATTGTGGATGAAAAACTGTGGGAAGATGCAAACAGGATTCTGGAAGAAAGAAGTAAAAATATCAAGTTGAAAAAAACTTCCTATAAGCAGGACAACCTTTTTACCGGACTTATACATTGTGCGGAAGATGGAGCTGCATACTGGCTGAAAGTCAGAAATGTCCGCGGAAAAGCTGCAAAGACCTGGGTATGCAGTCATCGCATAAAACAGGGCGCAGTTTCCTGCAGATCAAAACCGGTAAAAGAAGAAATCCTGCTGGAGATGATATCGGATGTTTATAACAATCTGGCTCAAAGCAATAAAAGTATATTGCATAAGTATCTGGAACTTTATGAGAAAGAGATTAACAAAACAGAAGGAACTGAAGAAAAAATTGACAACATACAGCATGAAATAATCGTACTGGAACAGAAGAGAGATAAGCTGCTGGATTACAATATGGGCGGCTACATTTCTGATGCAGAATTTTTAAGCAGAAACAAGGTTTTTACACAGCAGATAGCAGAGACAAAAGCGAATCTGGAACAATTGAAAAGCATGAAACCTCTTTCAAAAACAGAATTGACAGATCAGATGGACAGGATATTAGACTATGCAAAGGAATATTCCTGCGTAAAACCCAAAGATATCACCAGAGCCATGATTGAAAACACAATCAATAATATAGAAATAACTCCGGTTAATGAAAAGAAAGCAGAAGTGATGATCGTATTTAAAAGTGGAAGTCTGCACAGCTCTGAATCTGTTATTCCGGCACTGGGACAGGAAAAAACTTATACTACGGAGACAGGGTATGAATATGTTGTACATTCAGGAATTTCTATGTAGATATTGCACTCACATATGGAATTCTTTTGCGAAGGTTACGAAAAGTAAGAAGTAGTGAATATTTCAGTTTGAAATAATATATAAAACAGGTGTAAGACATGGCAAATACGAAAAAAAGATGGACAGCCGATGAAATCGAAATATTAAGAAAGTACTATCCCGCAGAAGGAGATCAGGTCTGTGAAAGATTATCCGGAAGAACTGCAAAAAGCTGCAGGATCCAGGCATCAAAAATGGAAATATCCAAAAACATTTCCTCTTCAGCAACTGTACAGAATGATGTTAAATATGTCAGATTATGGACAGAGGCAGAGGATAAAATACTCAGAGAGTATTATGCTGCGGAGGGCAGTAAGGTACGTTATCGCTTAAATCAGAGATCAGCAGAATCCTGCAGAGGAAGAGCTGCTGCATTAGGACTTACTTATTCCGGGGCAAACAGAAAATGGAGCAGCAGCGAAGATGAAATTCTGAGAAATTATTATCCGACAGAAGGTGCTGAAGTTCAGAAAAGACTGGAGGGAAGATCCAAAGAGGCATGTAATAAAAGAGCTGCCAAATTAGGTCTTTGCATACAGGGAAGAAAAGAATGGACTGCAGAAGAAGATGAAATTATAAGAACATATTACAAAGCGGAAGGCAGGAAGGCAGCAGAACGATTGGAAGGGAGAACTCTGACTGCCTGTCAGTCCAGAGCTAAGTACTTAAATGTCAGATCAGACAATAACAGACTTCCATGGACACAGGAAGAGGATGCGATCATTTCCCGATATTATGAAGAAAAAGGTGCCGGATATGTGCATACTCTTATTCCTGAAAGATCTCTTCAGGCATGCAAATACAGAGCGATGATTCTGGGATTAAGCAGGAAAACCAATGATCCATGGACAAAAGCCGAAGAGAAGATACTGAAGAAATACTACCCGGTTGAGGGCAGCAATGTTTATAAACGTCTGAATAACCGTACCAGAAATGCCTGCATCAGCAAGGCAGCCCAATTACATCTGCAATATGGACTTCCTATGTATAAAGGACCTGTATTGGATGAATGGATCATACTGGCAGTGAAACAGGGGATCACAAAAGTAAGACAATCTATGACATACAGTGAGATAACCTTTAAACCCGGAAAACTCCCTGAACTGCATCTGAGATTGGAATGTGATGAAACCGGAAAATTCAGGGTTTATGAGAAGTCTGTTCTTTTGGATGAAAAAGAATATGACAGGCAACGGGTTGAGAATCTCGCGGATACAATGGGGCTTCAGATAGAAGGAAACAAAATTACTTTAAACAGCAGCGAAAAAGAGATAGAAGATGATATTTTCAGACTGATAGCAGGATGTTACCTGATTTATTACCTGCATTATTTTATGGAATTGCCATAATTGCTCTATTCTGTCTTATCTTGCTGTGAAATGATAAAAATTTGTCAACAGGATACTGCTTGATTTATGAGATACTTTCTCAACAGATGCAGAATAATTCTCTTGCATTTTCACGCAGGTTAGAATATACTAACCAACAGAGTTAACCAAAGCAAACTATTGCGTGATTTGATCATTTAAATTTCCACTGCAGAAATGGGGTGAATCGGATGATTTTATCCGCTTCATCTGAAATGAGATGATACACAGATAGCTTCAAGTCAGGGACGAAATATCTTTTGCCCCTGATATCATATTACAGGAGGAGAAAGAAACAGATGAAGAAAAGAATGGCAATTCTGATGTCTATGGCAATTGCGGCAAATATGATTGCTTCTGTACCGGTATGTGCAGCAGACATATTTACAGATTCAATGACTACGGATTCAGCGATCACACAGGAGGCAGATGATGATTCCTTTAGTGATGGATCGGGAACACCGGATTTTGCGGATGAGCAGGAGAATGTACAGGTGGCTCAGGATGAGGGTACACAAAGTGCGAAAGAACCGCCGGAGGTGACGACAGAATATGAAAGTGGTTTTTTTGCGAATGTTTGTAAACTAAAAACTTCTCTTGACCCAAGGTATGTTGAGAAAATTACAGGAATATCTGTTAATGGAACAGAGTGGAATGAAGTAACTGGTTCGTGGGATCTTAAAGGAACAACATATATTAAAAAAGACTCAGACGGTTATGTTGGACTATCTCCAGATAGACTTGAAGTGGGTAATGAGATTGTAATCACCAGTACCGGATACAAGGATCTTACTTTAAAGGTAACAGGAACCGGAAAACACTGGAACGTTGAAAAAGTAACTTCACAGTCTGAACCTGAACAGACCAAAGATGCGCCAACATTTGCGGGAGATCAAGTGGAAATTTCAGGTACAGACTACAAGATCATTAAACCAGCTGATGAAAATAATGTTTCTGATTATATCAGTAAAATCAAAGAAATATCTGTAGATGGGACAGTATGGGATAAAACAGATTATGCAATAGCATTATATGGCAGAAAAGCATATTGTCCAGACAGCAGTAATAATCGTGTTGTATTTGATTCAACTGTACTTCATACTGGAAATGTCATTACAATAAAAAGTGATGGATATAAAGAACTTTATCTTAAGGTAACTGCAGAAGGAAATGACTTCAAAGTTGTTACAGCTGATTCCGGTGAAACTAATATTAACGGTGCATCTAACGGAGTGAACACTCTTCATGTCAGATTAAAAGGATACTTCGAAAGCGCTGTTACAGGGCAGCAGAAATACGATGCAGTTTCAGGGGCATCCACTTCTGTTTCATCCAACAAAAACAGTAATGTAGTTGTGGAAGCAGCTGATCTTCCGGATGGGCAGGAACCTGTTGAAGCTGACTGGAAGGAGTTAAAAGAAACAGGTGTAAAAATTGACACAAAGAATACAAAGGTAAACATTGACAGTGAAAGTGGGATGGCAGGGATGTATTCCACATATGACAGTTCTCTGTCTCTCAGCGGAACTCCTGCTAAAATCGGTACATATCCTGTCAATGTTACAGTAACTGATGAATCAGGGCGTACAGTAACAAGTAATGAGCTTACTTTCAAGGTTTACAGTACTAAGGAAAAACTGGCAGATCATCTGAAGCTTGAAAATGCAACCAAGACTGCAGATGGAAAATACATGTATGATATGGATCCATGGGTAATTCCTGATTTTAATGATACAGATGATATTGTAACAGTCCCGGCAGAGATTAAAGCCTGGTATGGCTCTCACACCAGCGGTACATATGGAGAACTGGGATATGCTGTTTCAGAGGGAGAAGCTACAACCCAGACATTGATCATACCGGCTGGATGTGATCTTACAATGGTCAATATGAAGGTTCTCAGCAGTGTGAAGATAAAAGTAGAAAATGGCGGAACATTGAATCTGAGAGATTCTTCCATATATGGACAGATTGAAGTAGAAAATGGTGGAACAATATCTGTCAATCACGATGATTATAGCGGAAAATTCCTGACAGGTACTTCCATTAATGGACAGCTGATTCTGAATGATGGAGCGACCATAAAGAATTCCATGATCTACTCCAACACTAATTTCCTTCCCAATGGAACACAGGCACGTCACAATACATCACCTGTTGTTGTGATAAGCGGAAATGTAAAGGTAGAAGGAAAAGTATATATCAAAGGTGATGAAGCTGCCACAGGAACAGATCCTGCCACAGGAAAAAGCTACAGCGGACAGCCGGCCTTGAAAGTCAGCAGCGGAACACTTACTATTGGCGAGGGCAGCCAGCTTGCAGCATACGGCGGAGGAAACATAGCAACTACTTCAGTTGGCGGTGCAGCGGTGATTCTTGACAACGGAACGATTTCCGGAGCAGGAACGTTGATTGCTGTTGCAGGACGAGGAGATGGTGATAACGGTGGCAATGCAGTTGAGGGCACCGGAAATGTAGAAACAGCAAAAGCATATCTGGAGGGGGGTTCTGCTTATTCATTTATGAACAAAAATGCGGAGCCAGGTAAAGCGTATACTGAATCTGTCACTATATCTCATTCTACAAAAGGAACAGCGGTAAATGGTAAAAAAATAACTTCCAACAGTGAATCTGCTCCGGATACATATTGGAGTGACATTACAAAAACACCAGATGATAAAATTCAGAACTGTACTATATCAGATACCACAATCATACAGACCGTAAATCCATCACCATCGGTAAATCCATCACCGTCGGTAAATCCGTCACCATCAGTGAATCCAACAGTAACGCCGGTACCAACTGTTACTCCGATACCGGATGCTTACCCGGAGGGAACTGAGAAAGATAGAAATGGAAACCTTGTTACACCGGAAGGAATCGTGATCAGTTCAGATGGAACTGTAACACTTCCGGATGGCACGAAGCTGACACCTGATGCAGATGGTAAAAAGCCAACTGTAAATAAAGATGAAACTGTAACAGATACAAAAGGAAATACCTACAGTACAGACGGAAGTATCACAGATTCAGACGGAAATTATACCAGACCTGCAAAAGCAGTTATAAAGAATGTATCTGTTTCCAAAAACTCCGTAAAAATGGTGCTGAATGAAGAGTGTAAGGGTGCTCTGAAATATGATTATGTGATCGGCACCTCTGAGGATATGCTCAAAACAGGACAGTATACAAAGGTCCTGAAAAATCAGGAAGAACTGAAGTCTGCATTTGCATATATGGATAAGGGAACCTGGTATGTAGCATGCCACGCATGGCTTAAGGGTGAAGATGGCAAAAAAGTATTTGGACAGTGGTCTGAGATCCATAAAGTAGATGTGAGTGCCATTACGCCACAAGCACCTGTGATCAGTAAGGTAACTGTTAAAGGCTCCACAGTGACAGTAAAATATACGAAGAGCAAAAACGCTCAGGGCTATGATGTAGTTCTCAGTGATACCCTTACCAAAACTAACGGACAGAAATGCCCTGCTGTTTCCGGAGAAAATTATTATGTAAAAAAGATAAAAGGAAATACAGTAACTGTTACATTTAAGAATGTTAAATCAGGCACTTATTATATTGGTTTACATGCATGGAACCGTACTTCTGAGGATAATTCAAAAACATTCAGTGAATGGTCAAATGTCAGAAAAGTTAAAATGAAATAAAAAATTGTGAATAATGGTTGAATAAATCAGAGGGGATACCGGCAATGCACATTATACATTGCAGTATCCCCTCTGATTTGTCAGGAATGTTGCAGAGATTTCGCTTTTAAGAAAAAAGATACCAGTTTTACTAACAGTTTATGTGGAAAACTGGAAAGAACCCTACGGAATAAAAAGTGTGTATTGGAACCGTTACTGTTCAGGGGTTAGCTGGACAGTAACTTTCCATGTTTATAGATTCGATTTTATCGGCGGTATGAAAGATGGTATGTTGGAAATGGCGAATGGGCATTTTTTCCGTGGGATTAGAAAA
>ENA-OPBX01001386-OPBX01001386.1-human-gut-metagenome-genome-assembly--contig:-NODE-1386-length-12445-cov-4.455044_pt1 | contig 12445 bp, 8 predicted proteins | sample MGYA00241075_ERZ501466 | MGnify/ENA primary metagenome ERZ501466 (study PRJEB25962, sample SAMEA2042633) | human gut metagenome | biome: human gut; feature: human-associated habitat; material: faeces...
AAATTCATTCCAGATTGCCTGCGGCAATGGAATTTTGGCTCGTATGTCTCATCGTTACCGGAAACTGCTTTTTACAGATTTTTTAATGATTCTTCCAGTTTCTTCTCAAAATCCACGCTGTCAATATCTTTCTTTCTCTCTACAGGTGCTGCAGCCTCATCTGTCGTCACTGCTTTCTCATCACCATGAAAAATAGGATTCGCATAAGAAACAACGTTATCCTGTGCCGGTCTTTCATCCTTTGCGGAACTTCCGTTAATCTTCTTTATACTTCTTTCAGATGTTGTGACACAGGCTTTCGGCACTGCTTTTACATAATAATAATATTCATCATCCTCATATTCCAGTCTCTCGGTACGGGTATAGTCACCACCAAATACAAAGAATTCAAGAAGTAATCCTATCACCACAGAGATCACTGTATAAATGATCAGCGTAACAACATCAATATCCAGTCTAAAATAAAATCCACCTGCAATAATCATCAGAACATACACAACTCCACCTGCAATAATGGCAATTCTCCATGCATAGTCAAAAGAGCGGGTACGTATCAGATTCACCAGCAGAATCACTGCGATAAAGGCAATCACTGTGATCCACATTCCCCAGTTCTGCACGATTCCATCTGTCAGAAGTTTTAATTTGTCAGCTATGGCAACATCCGGGTTTTCCAGAAGTTTATGCTGTACACGTATAAAACGGATAAAATAGTAAATAATCACTCCGCAGCCTGCAGGAAGTGCAGAAAACGCATTGCACAAAAGTCCGCTTCCGATAGGAAGAAGCGTCGGAACACTGAACCCAAAGGAAAGCGGTGTAAATACAAGTACTAAATTATTGTCTGAACTGAATCTCAGGAAGAGAATTGCCATAAACAGGATCAGCACAAGCATAAAACCTGCAACTTCTATCCCCAGTGCATAACCATGTGCGACCATCAGGGCAAATCCTACAAAAATCATTACACCCGAAGGAAGAATGGAACAGATCAGTGCAAGGATCAGAACAATAAATATATTATCGATCTGCTTCATATATCCCATATTGGTATTGATCCATATGAAATAAACCATTGCCAGAACGAAACGTAAGACAGGCAGGATATAAATCTCATACTGGCTGTATAAATTCTTTATTCGCTGTTTTAATTCGAGTAATGCTGTCATTTTTTATATCCTCCTGTAACTCCTCTGGCTGAAGATTTTTTATCTTCGCGACCGTAGATTTTACTTAATTGTGTAAGTTCTTCATAATAATTTTTCACACTTTTCTTTGCTTTATGGTATTTCACCGTATATTGGATATATGTCAGGACAGAAAACAGTACCAGCACTGCCACATACCCCAGAATAACTTCCACGCCCAGTGAAACAAGGTTCATCTTATGAACATTATCTATCAGATATTCAGCAAAATATGCTGCGATACCGGCCAGAATCAGGCAATACCCAATCGTAACAAGGAAAAAATTCTTAATCATGGCAAGTCCGATATAGTCACTTCTGTAGTACCTGCTGACCGGAAGATATTTCTTTCCTTCACCCTGTTCATACATGGCAAGTTTATTCATGATTTTTATCTTCTCTTCATTTAACATAAATTACTCCTTACTGTATGCTTTTCCTTTTGCTATAATCCGCTATTACTGTTCACTCTGTTCTCAGCAACAACCTGATATCATTCATATAATCATACAGATTAATTGTAACATATATCATTATGTATGAAAAGTGTTTTTTCTTATCTCCTGCCTATGCAAACCGTAAGAAAATAAACATTTCCGGCACCTTTTCTCTTCAGGCATCCGGCCATTGCATCAATCGTACTTCCTGTTGTATACACATCATCTATCACCAGGATATTCTTTCCCCTGACATCTCCTGTCACGCAGAACGCTTTTTCCAGGTTTTTTCTTCTCTGCAAAGCATTCAGTTTTTTCTGCGACTTTGTCTTTAAAACTTTCTGCACAATATTGACATCTGTGGAAATCCCGGTATAATGACCGAGTTTCTCCGCCAGATATGCAGCCTGATTAAAACCTCTCTGCCGCTCCTTCGACCTGTGTACCGGAACCGGCACGATCAGATCCGGCTTCCATTCCCGCAATTCTTTCTGCGCATATCGATACATTGCTCTGGCATAAAAATCACCGTATTCTCTGCATCCATAGTACTTATATCTGGTAACAGATCTTCTCATTATGCCATCATAGACAAAAATACCTCTTCCCTGTTCATACATATGCCTGTGTTTCTGACAGTCTCTGCAGTATTCCCCTGTTTCTATGGGTTTTCCACATTTATAACATCTGGGATGACCAATCGGACGAAGTTCTTTCTCGCATTCCGGACAGATCATCCTTCGCTGATCTGCCAGTATTTTCTGACAGACCGGACAGCATCTCGGGTAAAAAATATCAGCAACCATGTTCAGAAACCGTTTCATTTCCATTTCCTTCCACTATTTTACTCTTTGTTTTGCTATCCTCTGTATTTCTGTTTTTTTCATATTATCGGAATAAATTTTTTCTCTGTTATTATTCAGTCATCAGATCACAGTCTGCAATATCATTCTTCACCATCTGTATTATTATCCCCTGTAGTCTCACTCAGTTCTCTGATCCGTTCATCCAGTGCACTGTATCTCTTCTGCTGTTTTTCATTGCGTATCATCTCTGCAAAGGTCTCCTCGTTTCCCACAACCGTCACACATTTTCTTGCTCTGGTAACTGCGGTATAAAGAAGGTTCCTGTTTAAAAGCATCTGTGGTCCGGAAAGCAATGGAAGTATGACTGCCGGATACTCAGATCCCTGAGACTTGTGGATTGTAATAGCATATGCAAGTTCCAGTTCCTCCAGCTGTTTGAACGAGTACATTGCAAAACGTCCATCCTCAAATTCCACTTCTGCTGTCTCAGCAAATTCATTGATTTCCCTGAGGATTCCGGTGTCTCCGTTAAATACTCCCACGCCTTTCTCAATGACAACCCCATATCGTCCCCGGATTTCCCATTCCATCTGATAATTATTTCTGATCTGCATGACCTTGTCCCCTGTGCGGAACAGCCGGTCTCCAACCGCCCTCTCGGATTTCCCGTCTTCCGGCGGATTCAGGTATCTCTGCAGGATCTGGTTCAGCCGCTCTACTCCCAGAAGTCCCTTTCTCATAGGTGTCAGTACCTGTATCTCAAAGGGTTTGGCATCTACATAGCGCGGCAGTTTCTCCTGGATCAGCGCGATCACTACTCTTATAATGATATCTGCATCATATCTCTTCAGAAAAAAGAAATCCCTGCTCTTATTATTGATCTGAACCTGTTCTCCCTTATTTATCTTATGAGCATTTACAACAATATCACTCTCTGATGCCTGTCTGAATATCTTAGTCAGTTCCACTACAGGGAAACATCTGCTTCGGATAATATCTCTCAGCACATTGCCCGGGCCTACACTCGGAAGCTGATTCTCATCCCCCACAAGGATCAGTCTGGTTCCTGCTACCACTGCAAGAAGAAGAGAATGCATCAGATGGATATCCACCATAGACATTTCATCAATAATGATCACATCTGCCTCCAGCGGATTCTGCGCATTCCTCTCGAATTTAGCTGAATGCCCGTCCCTCTCTTCTTCCGGCATTCCATTCAGTTCCAGCAGACGGTGAATTGTCTGCGCCTCATATCCGGTAGTCTCTGTCATTCTCTTTGCAGCACGTCCGGTAGGTGCAGCCAGCCGAATCTCTGCACCTTCTCCTTCAAAAAAGCGGATGATCGCATTGATCGTTGTCGTTTTACCTGTACCGGGGCCTCCTGTAAGAATAAAGAGTCCATGATCCGCTGCTTCAGTGATTGCTTTCTTCTGCATTTCATCCAGAACAGTTCCTGTCTCTTTCTCGATCAGCTCAATTCTGTGCCTGACAAGCTCTTTATCCTCAGGACACACAATATTCAGTTCATTAAGCATCCTGGCAGTGTTCAGTTCCAGATAATAATACTGTGCCGGATAAACGATAGTTTCTCCGCTTTTTTCTTTCAGCACCAGCTTCCTGTCAATAACCATATCCATAAGATGTTTCTCCATATAGGATTCATCTACTCCCAGAAGTCTGGCACATCTTGTAAATAACTGTTCCCTCGGAAGATAAGTATGTCCTTCTCCCGAAGCCTGCAGAAGAGTATACAGCATTCCGCTGCGGATTCTGTAATCTGAGTCTGCGTGAATACCGACTCTGGCAGCAATCTCATCAGCAATCTTAAATCCCACACCGGAAATATCTTCCGCAAGTCTGTAAGGATTCTCCTGAAGGATCGTATAGACAGATTCCTTATATTTCTGATAAATCTTTGCGCCCAGGTTCAGGGAAATCCCATATTTCTGCAGAAAGATCATTACTTTTCGCATCTCTGCCTTCTCACTTACCTGCGCAGCGATCTCCCGGGCTTTTTTCTCACTGATCCCCTTTACCTCTGCAAGCCGCTCCGGCTCTTCTTCTACGATACGGAGTGTGTCATCTCCAAACTTCCGCACGATCCTGGCAGCCAGTGCAGCACCGATTCCCCTGATGGCGCCCGAACCCAGATAACGTTCTATTCCATATGTATCCTCCGGCATCTTCTCTGTAAAAGAACTGATCTGAAACTGTTTGCCATATACCGGATGATGGATATATACTCCGGTTGCTTCAATAGATGCCCCCTGTGTGATCGCAGGGAAACTTCCCACGCAGGTCAGCTCTTCCTCTTTTTTTGTACCTTTCAGTACCATAACTGTATATCCGTTATCTTCATTTCTGAAAATAACATGATCTATGTATCCTGTGACAGTTTCACTCATGTGCTTTTCTCCACACCTCCTGCTTCTTTGAGCCTCTGACAACGCAAAAAGGCACTGCACTGTGCAGTACCTCCTGCTTTATCCGTCAAAACGTGCCATTACCTCTGCATACTTACCGGTTCCCACTGCGACCACGCTCATTGCATCCTGCACAGTCAGTGTACTTACCCCGGTTCTCTGCTCGATCAGTGTATCCATCCCATGAAGAAGGGCACCGCCGCCTGTAAGTACGATTCCTCTGTCTACAATATCCGCAGCCAGTTCCGGCGGTGTCTTTTCCAGAATTCCATGAACAGTCTCCACAATCTGGCTTGTAGCATCCTTTAACGCCACACGTATTTCTTCTGAGGTAAGTGTCACTGTCTTCGGCAGACCGGTGATCACATTTCTCCCCTTTACTTCCATTGTTCTCGGATTTGATTCCTCTATAGCCGTACCAATCTGAATTTTGATCTTCTCTGCCATATCTTCTCCGATAAAAAGTCCATGATTCTTTCTCACATAGTTCAGTATAGCCTGATTAAAAGTGTCCCCTGCAACTTTCACAGAAGCGGAAACCACAACCCCCGCAAGAGAGATAACCGCAACATCCGAAGTTCCGGCTCCAATGTCTACGACCAGATTTCCAAAGGGCTTGGTCACATCCACCCCGGCTCCGATTGCCGCAGCTATAGGTTCCTCCACCATATAGACATCTCTGGCACCAGCCTGATAGGTTGCTTCCTCCACTGCCTTTTTCTCAATCTCTGTAATTCCACTGGGAACACAGATACTGATCCTGGGCTTGCGGAAAGCTCTTCTTCCTATTGCTCTGGATATAAAGTATTTCAACATCTTCTCTGTAACTGTATAATCAACGATCACGCCCTGTCTGATGGGACGGATGATCTCCATATCTGAAGTAATGCGCCCTTCCATCAGACGGGCTTCTTCACCGATCGCACGTATCTTCTCTGTATTTTTATCATAAACTACGATCGAAGGCTCATTTAGCACAAGCCCCTTTCCTGTAGAATAAGCCAGACTGTTCCTGGTTCCCAGGTCAATTCCAATATCACTTGTCGGCATGGAAATCCCCTTTCTGTTCTTACGTTCTCCTCATCCCCTTCAACTGATCATTACTTTTTACAGTCTCTACCGGGGACTTATCCGGTTTAGTTATAACAACTCCATAAAATAATGCGATCAAAACAGTCCAACAGGGCTTCACATCCTGATAAGCCGGATCAAAATATATTATTTACGAGAATTGCTATAAATAATCTCTTCTATTATATACAACTTCCATTTAAAAAGAAAGTCCTGCAATATGATTTCAAGATTATTTCAGATATTTCTTTACATATTTTCCGGTATAGGAAACCGGTGACTGTGCCACCTCCTCAGGAGTTCCCTGAGCAACTACGGTACCTCCTTTGTCTCCGCCCTCCGGTCCGATATCAATGATATAATCTGCGGTCTTAATCACATCCAGATTATGCTCGATCACAACTACTGTATTACCGCCCTCCGATAATCGTTTCAGAATCTCCACCAGCTTATGCACATCCGCAAAATGCAGACCTGTGGTAGGCTCATCCAGAATGTAGATAGTCTTACCTGTGCTGCGCTTGCTCAGCTCTGTGGCAAGCTTGATCCTCTGTGCCTCTCCTCCGGAAAGCTCTGTGGACGGCTGTCCCAGCCGGATATAGGAAAGTCCTACATCATAAAGAGTCTGTATCTTTCTTTTAATAGAAGGAACATTCTCAAAAAAAGTCAGTGCTTCCTCCACCGTCATATTCAGCACATCGTAAATATTCTTATCCTTATACTTTACTTCCAGGGTTTCTCTGTTATATCTCTTACCTTTGCAGACCTCGCATGGTACATATACGTCCGGAAGGAAATGCATCTCAATTTTGATAATACCGTCACCGCTGCATGCCTCACATCTTCCGCCCTTTACATTAAAACTGAATCGTCCTTTCTTATATCCTTTTGCCTTGGCATCTGCTGTTGCTGCAAAAAGATCTCTGATCTGGTCAAATACCCCGGTATAAGTCGCAGGATTGGAACGTGGAGTACGGCCAATAGGTGACTGGTCAATATTGATAACCTTATCCAGTTGGTCTGTTCCCAGAATATCCTTATGTTTTCCCGGAATCACTCTTGCCCGGTTCAGATCTCTTGCCAGGCGTTTATAAAGAATCTCATTGATCAGAGAGCTCTTACCTGAGCCCGAAACTCCTGTGATACAGGTCATGATCCCAAGAGGTATCTTCACATCGATATTCTTGAGATTATTCTCTGCCGCCCCCTTGACAGTAAGAAAACCGGTTGGCTTCCGTCTCTCCAAAGGTACCGGAATTTTTAATTTTCCGCTCAGATAAGCTCCTGTGATGGAATCCTCGTTCTTCATCAAATCCTCTGCAGTTCCCATGGCAACCAGTTGTCCGCCATGCTCCCCTGCACCGGGACCTATATCTACAATACAGTCTGCGGCACGCATGGTATCTTCATCATGCTCCACAACGATCAGGCTGTTTCCAAGATCACGCAGTTTCATCAGAGAACCAAGAAGTCTGTCATTATCCCTCTGGTGAAGTCCGATACTCGGTTCATCCAGAATATAGGCAACTCCTACCAGCCCGGAACCAATCTGGGTAGCCAGACGGATTCTCTGCGCCTCGCCGCCGGAAAGAGTTCCTGTCGCACGTCCCAATGAAAGATAATCCAGTCCTACATCTGACAGGAAACTTACCCTTGCCCTGATTTCCTTCAGAATCTGTCTGCCGATAAGCTGCTGCTGCTCGGAGAGCTGCATATCCGCCAGAAAGGCTTTCAGCTTCTCTATGGAAAGATTGGTGACCTCATAAATATTCTTATCCGCCACAGTCACAGCCAGTGATTCCTTCTTCAGCCTCTGACCTTTACAGGTTTTGCACGGAGTAATGCGCATGAAAGATTCATACTCCTGCTTCATGGCATCAGAGCCTGTCTCTCTGTAACGCTGCTCCACATTTCGGATCAGCCCCGGAAACGCCACATCGTAAACGCCCTCTCCGCGCTGCCCTTTATAGTAAACCTTTACAGAATGTCCATTAGTTCCGTTGATCAGAATGTCCTGTATCTTCTCCGGATACTCCTCAAAAGGTGTTGCCAGGCTGAAATCATATTCTCTGGCAAGAGCATCCAGGATTGCCCTGGAAAAGCTTCCCTCATTTGTGCAGGACTGCCATCCTGTGACCACAATGGCACCATCCAGGATACTCAGAGATCTATCCGGGATCATCAGATCAATATCAAATTCCATTTTATACCCAAGTCCCAGACAATCCGGGCAGGCACCAAAAGGATTATTGAAAGAAAAGCTTCTCGGTTCAATCTCATCCACACTGATACCGCAGTCAGGGCAGGAGAAGCTCTGGCTGAAATTGTGGATATTTCCATCCATAGTATCTACCATCAGAAGGCCCTCTGCCAGATCCAGCACTGTCTCAATGGAATCTGAGAGTCTTTTCTCAATCCCGGGCTTCACGATCAGACGGTCTACCACAATCTCTATATTATGCTTGATATTCTTGTCCAGACTGATCTCCTCGGAAAGCTCATACAGGTTTCCGTCAATCTGCACACGTACATATCCGCTTCTCTTTGCCTGCTCCAGAAGCTTTGCATGAGTTCCCTTGCGCCCCCGCACAACAGGCGCCAGAAGCTGGATCTTCGTTCTCTCCGGAAAAGACATGATACTGTCTACCATCTGGTCAACTGTCTGCTTCTTAATCTCTCTTCCGCACTTCGGACAATGAGGGATTCCCACTCTGGCATACAGAAGTCGGAAATAATCATAGATTTCTGTCACTGTTCCTACTGTGGAACGGGGATTGCGGTTGGTAGATTTCTGATCAATGGAAATGGCCGGCGGCAGACCTTCGATGCTCTCCACATCCGGCTTCTCCATCTGTCCCAGGAACTGTCTTGCATAGGAAGAGAGAGATTCCATATAACGGCGCTGTCCCTCTGCATAGATGGTATCAAAAGCCAGTGAAGATTTACCGGAGCCGCTCAGTCCTGTAAATACCACAAACTTATCTCTGGGAATATCCACACTTAAATTCTTAAGATTATTAACATTGGCACCTCTGATCCTGATAAAGTGCTTCTTCGTTGTATCTGCTGCCATTGTGGGCCTCCTGTTTCTCATTTATAAATAATAACTGTTTCTTACCTTGACAGTTACACCTTTTTCGTATGTTATGATATTCATGGATTGTGCGCAGTTTCGCTGCCCCGCAATCCTCATGGCATCAGTATAATACAGGAACATTTGTTCGTCAAGGCGTTTACGGCAAAAAATCCGCCATAACGGAATTGCTTACATGGATTCCTTCTCTGCTCAGAAAAATCCTTCCTTTTTCTTCCAAAAGCAGTCCCATTGACTTATATTTTCTCAGAACATCCCCGTATATTGCATCTATTTCACTGCCAAACTGCCGCTCAAACTCAGCTTTTGAGATTCCTCTGGTCATTCGGAGTCCCAGGAACATAAACTCCGCCATCTCATCCTCCCTGGTGAGAAGCGGCTCTTTTTCTCTTATTTTTTCCGGAGTTCTGCTGTTTTCCAGATATTTTTTCATATCCTGTGTATTGGCAAAACGTTCCTTTCCATAAAGAGAGGAAGCTCCCAGGCCAAACCCCAGATAATCCTGTCGGATCCAATAGCCCACGTTATGCCTGCATTCTCTGCCTTTCTTTGCGTAATTGGAAATCTCATACTGCTCAAAGCCATATTCTCTCAGAATCTGTGCTGTTGCCTCATACATATTGTACTCCGCATCTTCATCCGGCAAATTCAGCGTCCGCGATGCAAAAGGTGTGCCCTCCTCAATGATCAGGCTGTATGCGGAAATATGTTCCGGATCCAGTCCTGCAACAGTGTGAAGATTGTGGAGCCATCCTTCATAAGTCTGATCCGGGATCGCACTCATCAGATCAATATTGATATTGTCGAACCCTGCCTCTCTTGCACTTCTGTAAGTCTCCAGAAACTGCTCATAATTGTGGATTCTTCCAAGGATCTTCAGTTCTCTGTCATCCGGCGACTGTAAACCTATGCTCAGGCGGTTGATTCCATATGTTCTGTATGCCTGCAGTTTGTTTCTGTCTGCAGTCCCCGGGTTTACTTCTATGGTGATCTCAGCATGATCCGCAATCTGAAATTTTCGTCTTATATGATTTAAAATTTCTCCTATGAATCTCTCATCCAAAACAGAAGGAGTGCCCCCTCCAATAAATACAGAGGATACACTCCTTCCTTTTCCTTCTTCTGCTGCATTGATTTCTTCAAGCAGAGCATCTACATAATCAGCCTGCTCCTTTGGACCTGACGGACCGGAAAGGAAATCACAGTAATCACATTTTTTTATGCAAAATGGAATGTGGACATAGATTTCCATGGGAGAATCTGTGATATTCCTTCTCTCCATTGTAATCTGCTCCTGTTATGACCTGTTTTCTATTCCTCAGTATCTGATGTACTGCTGTCTTGCTCATTGTTATCTGCTGAGTCGACACTGTTATCTGTACTGTCGGCATCACTTTGGCTGTCTGAACTTTCCGCAGATGAGATACCTGCTGCATCCTGCTCTGCCAGATACGTATTTACCATTGTCAGATTACCATTGGTGGTAACTGCTGCGGAAGCTACCTGATCCGGTGCCGGAGTGGGACTTGTCTCTTCCGGCGCAACACTGATCTGGATCACTTTGGAGGACGCTTCATCTACCTCCCTGGTTTTCCCACATCCGGAGACAGAAATTCCAAGCAATAACATACATAGTATAACTGTTTTTCGCTTAATCATTTTCTTCAATATTTTAACCTTCTGTTGAGATGAGCACTATTCACAGATAACTGTTCAGTACCTTCACAGTTATGTGGACAGCAGGCTGCCGAATAGTTACCATTCATACTTTATTTATCATCCAGTTTCAATACACTCATAAATGCTTTCTGCGGAATCTCCACATTGCCTACCTGACGCATACGTTTCTTACCTTCCTTCTGTTTCTCCAGAAGTTTCTTCTTACGGGAAATATCACCGCCGTAACATTTGGCAAGTACATCCTTACGCATGGCTCTGACTGTCTCTCTGGCAATAATCTTGCTTCCGACAGCTGCCTGGATCGGAATCTCAAAAAGCTGGCGGGGAATCTCGTCTTTTAATTTCTCGCACATCTTACGGCCTCTCTCATATGCTGTATCTGCATGTACGATAAAGGAAAGAGCATCCACTTCTTCTTTGTTTACCAGAATATCCAGTTTCACAAGCTCGCTGCGCTCATATCCGCAGAGTTCGTAATCCAGAGAAGCATAGCCTCTGGAGCGGGATTTGAGGGCATCAAAGAAATCATAGATAATCTCATTTAACGGCAGCTTATATTTCAGAAGCGCACGTGTTTCTTCCATATAATCCATTCCCAGATACTGCCCTCTTCGTTCCTGGCAAAGATCCATAATTGCACCGATAAATTCAGTTGTTACCATGATCTCGGCATTTACCATTGGTTCTTCCATGTATTCAATCTCTGATGGATCCGGCAGATTGCTTGGGTTTGTCAGATTGATAACTTCGCCGTTAGTTTTGTATACTTTATAAATAACACCGGGAGCTGTGGTCACAAGATCAAGGTTGTATTCTCTTTCCAGACGCTCCTGAATAATCTCAAGATGGAGCAATCCCAGAAAACCACATCGGAAACCAAAGCCAAGGGCTACAGATGTCTCCGGTTCATAGAACAGAGAGGCGTCATTGAGCTGAAGCTTCTCAAGAGCATCTCTCAGATCACCGTATTTGGCACCATCTGCCGGGTATAATCCGCAGTATACCATAGGGTTTACTTTCTTATAGCCCGGAAGTGCTTCTGCACATGGTCTTTCCTTATCTGTAACTGTATCACCTACACGAGTGTCACCAAGGTTTTTAATACTCGCAGTGATGTATCCTACCATACCTGCTGTCAGTTCCTCACATGGAATAAACTGACCTGCACCAAAGTATCCGACTTCCACAACTTCTGTGGTGAAGCCAGTTGCCATCATATGGATCTGGGTGCCTCTTTTCACACGGCCATCCATGACACGGCAGAATACGATAACGCCTTTGTATGCATCATAAATGGAGTCAAAGATCAGGGCTTTTAATGGTGCATCTACATCGCCATGAGGTGCCGGGATCTTTGTTACGATCTGTTCCAGGACTTCTTCTACATTGAGTCCTGTTTTGGCAGAAATCCTTGGTGCGTCATGGGCTTCAAGGCCGATGACATCTTCGATTTCATTTACCACACGATCCGGTTCTGCACTTGGCAGGTCGATTTTGTTGATGACCGGAAGGACATCCAGGTCATGGTCAAGGGCAAGATATACATTTGCCAGTGTCTGGGCTTCGATTCCCTGAGCTGCATCTACTACCAGGATTGCACCGTCGCAGGCTGCAAGGCTTCGGGATACTTCGTAATTGAAGTCTACATGACCGGGGGTGTCAATCAGGTTGAAGATGTATTCTTCGCCGTCTTTGGCTTTGTATACGATTCGTACTGCCTGAGATTTAATGGTGATTCCACGTTCTC
>ENA-OPBX01001401-OPBX01001401.1-human-gut-metagenome-genome-assembly--contig:-NODE-1401-length-12335-cov-2.002769_pt1 | contig 12335 bp, 8 predicted proteins | sample MGYA00241075_ERZ501466 | MGnify/ENA primary metagenome ERZ501466 (study PRJEB25962, sample SAMEA2042633) | human gut metagenome | biome: human gut; feature: human-associated habitat; material: faeces...
CCATAATAGTCAGGACTTTGAGGGATGTCAAGGGAGGAAAACGCATATATATAAGAAACAGAAAAAGCTTTCGTTTTTCTTAATAAAGTTTAAATAGGAAAAAAAGAAAGCCTATGTTACAATAAACCAACTGGAGGAAATGCGGACATGGACGATAAAAAAAGGGATCTGATCCCGGTGGCGGCGATTGCTCTTTTTCTGGTAATTATCATCGCGCTGTGCGCAGTACGGCTGCATCAGCGCAGGGAGACACGGGCAGAGATCGCAGAAACGGAAAGCACGCAGATATGGTACAGTGAGGAACAGGCAGAGTCTGCAGAATCAGAGACGAAGGACGCAGCGGATCAGACGGAAGAAACAACAGCGGGGAAAAAGCAGACGACGGAAAGGGGACAGCAGGAGGATGAGACGCTGACAGAGCATCCGGACAGCAAACTTCCCGCAGGCAAAGGGAAGGAAAGTCAGGGTGCCAAGCAGGAGGGCAACCTCCGGACGGTGAGCGGAAACGATCCGTTATCCGGCGCGGAGAGTGCGAACAAGACAAACGAAGAGATGCTTCTGGAGATGTCCGGTTACTGGGAACAGGATAATATGGACGCGGTGGAGGATCTGGCGATGCTGCCCTGGTATATGAGGATGTCGTCGGATATTTCGGATGCAAACAGCTTTTATTATTATGGCGAGCGCAGCAGCGCAGGACAGCCGGACGGAACCGGAATCGCCTGCTATGCGGATAACGCCTATTACTACGGCGAGTGGTCGAATGGCAAACGCGAAGGCAACGGCAAGTGGGTGCGCTTTTACGTTTATTATGACGATGACACCACGTCGGACCGCGCGTACCGCGAGCATATGTATGCCGGAGAATGGAAAAACGATCTGCCGGACGGTGAAGGACAGGAGCATTACGAGCTGGATATGAGCAAGGCTGCCAAAAAGGAGCGTTACATCCAGAATGTGATCGGAACGTTCCGCAGCGGCTTCTACAGCGGAGAAATGTACCTGACGACGTTAAATTGGGACGGCAATCAGGAAGAGTGGAACGGCTTTGCGGACGCGGGAATCTGGAGCCCCTACGGAGCCGGTTCGAACCGCAAGGAGGTACCGGTCTGTCAGGATGTGGACGATGATAACAATTACCTTTGGCTGTCCGTGCGCGACAACAAGAATCGTGGAATCTATGAGCTGATGCCGTAAAATGCTTGACAGAAGTTTCAAAAGTTCGATATAATAATTAAGTTATACGAAAGAGAAGCGTTCGGCAGCCGAAACAACCGGCTGCCGGAGCGGTGAGCGGTCATGGCGGAATTGGCAGACGCGTTGGTTTTAGGTGCCAATGGGCAACCGTGTGGGTTCGAGTCCCACTGACCGCATGCAGGCAAATGGAAAAGAAGAGAAGGGATGCCGGATCGACAAACAGGGATTTGAAGCTGCTGTTTTGTCGGGCGGCATCCCTTTTCGGCGTTTAGCGGTGCGGCTGGCTGGCAGGTATGATGGATCAGGCGGTATGACTGTCTGATGAGCTATCGCGGGATAGAAAGCACCTGTAGCAAATCACTCAAAACAGCTTTCGAAGTTTGATTTTTCGGTATCTGGTTGTGATTTAAAAGTGGGGAGATTATGATGAAGATACCAGGATCACAAACATGAGCGGATTGCGAATGTTTGCAGAATTGTGCAGCTGCTTTGCAGCGGAGCAATTCGTGGGATCTTTCAGAATTGACTTATGTCAGACAGCAGACAGGACGCTGCCTGCAAAAGGAGGAATATTATGGAGGGGACTTTAGATTACAGATGGCAGAAAAACGGCATGGCGCTGGGGGGAATCGGCGCGGGAAGCGTGGAAATCTGCCAGAACGGAGAGCTGCGGGAATGGGACATCTGTAACATGGGAAAATGGGGAAGCCCGGATGTGCGGAAACAGAAAAAGCTATATGATTACGACGCCCATGTGCTGCCGTTTACGGTTCGTGCCAAGCTTGCAGGAAAGGCGCCTGTTGTACGCAGACTTTGTCATGACCGGGACAACGGCGAATTTCGGTCACTGATGTATTCGTGGTACAAAGAAATCGAAAAAATCCGCTGGAATCCGGATTTTCCGGTTTGCAGGCTGCAGTATGAGGACAGCGGACTTCCTATAAAAATTGAAGCAGAGTTTGCGTCCCCGTTTGTGCCGGGACAGGAAGCACTCGCAGGCACACCGGGCTTTTATGTGATCTTTACAATCACCAATCCTTCCGATCAGGAAGCGGAGGTTTCGATTCTTGGTAAATTGAAAAATCCGGTCAACCGCGGAATGGAGCAGAGACGGCTGAGAAATCAGCTGACGGCTGAAAAAGGCTGTGCACAGATCGTGATGAAGAGCGATTCCAAAAAGTCGAACGCATCCAATGGAAGTCTTGCATGGAGCGTTTCCGCAGACGAGGTCAGCTGGATTTTAGGTGAGTTTGAACCTTATTTTAAGAATTATGTCATGAACAGCAGATTCGGCGTAACGGAGGAGTCCTATCTGTTTGATTTTCGGGATACCGGAAAGCTTCCAAACCTCGGAACAGAGACGATGCCGGAGTTTGTCACAGAGCTGACGGAAGAAGAGCTTTTCCTGATGGACGAACAGGAGCTGGATGCACTTTTTGAAAAACTTTTACAGATCGCATGCGTCAGACATCCATATGAAAGAGTGCATCGCTTCGATGAAGCTCTGCTGACACAGCCGGAAATAAAGCGGGAGTTTATCCTTGCGAGCATTCGTCAAATAAAACGAATTTTTCCGGATGAAAACGGACAGGAAAACTGGGGAGACTCTGCCCTGTGCGGCCGCTGTAAGCTTGCACCCGGGGGCAGCAGACAGATCCGGTTTGCAGTCGGCTGGTATTTCCCGAATCATTTCGGCGATTCCGGACGTTTTGAGGGACACTGGTATGCAAAGCATTTTGCAGACGCAGGTGAGGTCGTTTCCTATCTGGATCGGGAGCGCGATGCGATACTTCCAGCGGTGAAAGAATTTTCTACATTACTGAAAAGCACGAGTGTTTCAAAAGAGCTGGCGGACGCGTGGTCGGATCATTTGAGCACGCTGATCAAATGCTCCTGGTGGACAAAGCGGGGCGAGTTCGGTATGTGGGAAGGCTACGGCAGCTGCGGCTTCCATACGACAGACATCACTTATCAGGGTTCATTTGGTATTCTGGCATTGTTTCCAGACCTTCAGAAAAAACAGATGGAAATGGGCGCAAAATTCCAGCGTGGGGACGGACGCGTACACCATTTCTTTACCCCAGACCTGTCCGGCGTGGATAACGGGTATGATCGTGTGGATATGAATCCGCAGTTTGTGCTGCTGGTGTGCAGAGATTACCTTTGGACAGGCGACAGGGAGTACCTTGCGCGGATGTGGCCGCATATCGAAAAGGCGATGGACAACACACAGCTTCTGGACGGCGACGGGGACGGTCTGCCGGATCATGATACGAGAGCCAACACCTACGATGCATGGGCGATGCAGGGGACGCCCGCTTATATCGCAAGCCTGTGGCTGGCAGCGTTAAAAGCGGCAGTGCGCATGGCCCAGGATCTCGGGGTGCAGGATCGTGCAGCAGCGTGGGAAGCGTTGCTGGAAAAGGGCAGCAAGGCCTTTGTGGAAAAGCTCTGGAACGGCAGATATTTCAGTCTCTGGGCGGACGGTGACAAGCGGGACGACTGCTGCATGACGGACCAGATAGACGGACAGTGGTATGCCCGTCTGCTTGGGCTTGGCAATTTTCTGCCCCAGGATAAGATCGACACTGCGACAGACTGCATTCTTTCAGAAAACTTCCGCCCAGAATCCGGTCTGGTCAACGCCTCCTATCCGGCGCAGGCAACCCCGACACTGTATACCTGGAAAAATGTGCAGATGGAGAGCAACTGGTCCGGCATCGAATATTCCTTCGCATCATTCCTGCTGGAAAACGGCAGATACAAGGAAGCAGCTCAGATTGTGGAAACGGTTGAAAGAAGACACACGCAGAATGGCAGACGCTTCAACCACGAGGAATGTGGGGAACACTACTATCGTGCGCTGGCATCCTGGGCAGTGTTACAGTCTTTGACTGGTCTAAAGGCAGATATGCCCAGAGAAAAGCTCAGCTTTTCGCCCGCCCTGCCTGAACTCACCGCGCCGTGGTTTGTGCCGGGCGCATATGGCAAACTGAGCATTGCGGATAACAAAATCCGTATCGAATGCCTGGGCGGCAGCATGAAGTTAAAACAGCTTGGGATCCGCACCGGAATGGAAAAAGCGGTGGTGACGACTATGGGTGCGTCAGCAGAGAACGCAGCCGTGGCAACGGAGAAAGCCGCGGCAGTAGCAGCCTACACGCAGACGCATGCGGATGGATTTTTGACGCTGGAGTTTGCGGATGGACTGGAGTTTTGCAGCGGGATGGACGTGGAGCTTGCAGGGGAATAATTTGCAAAAGAGGAACGAAACAATAGCAATAGAATGCACGCTCAGCGCGTATTCTATTGTTTTTTAGACGAAAAAAACTATTTCCCACGATAAACATAATGTTCCAGACTGATTTTAGAGCTGATTTCCGGAGGTAAAATTAAATGGTGAAGATTAAGACCTTTGGCAACGTGTTTGACGGTGGAATAGAGCTCAGAGTCGATATCTTTTTCGAAAATTGCGAGAACCTGAGAAGGAGAGGAGGTAAGCTTTTTGATATCTTCTAAAAGGGCAGAAGAGGGAATAAATACGTCATTTTCCCTGCTTAGACCAAGGCAGAAATTTACACCGCCCATCACTTTATCAACGAAGAGATAAGGGCGGAGGTTATTATAATCACCGGTGATTTTAGTTATTTTTGAAACATCCATCAATATGGGAAGCGCAGCGAGTTTCAGATGGGAAGTCCCATCGGATTTGAACTGAAATTCATTTAAGCCGAGCTTGTTTTCGATACATTTTCTGTAAAAGTTCTTGGATTGATGCTGCAGTATTTTGCCCTCTGTATTTGTCAGTTCCAATCCGGTCAGGTGTTGGTAATTTCTCTCATGAAATATGACCTCTATAAATCGAATGGAATTATCCTGTCTTTCTCTGAAAATGATAAGCAACTTCTTATGCAAAAGGTTTTGTTGATATTGCTTCGCACAATTCAGAACTCTTTTACGTGCGTCTTCTTTTGTAAACTTCATAAATAGTTCGGAAATCCTCCATAAAGAATAACGGTTAGACTACATATACATAGATTTTCCTGAAAGATCATAAATAATAGATATGGAAAGAGAGAGCAATAGCACCATTGTACTATATACTCCCTCTTTGTGGCTAATTTTAATGTTGTCTGCCAACGACCGGTAAAATACCGGTAAAAATATCGGATTTTAGTGTTGTCCGCCAACGGTCAATCACAGGATTGACAAGCATATCAGATTTTAGTGTTAGCCCACTGGAAAAGCACGCTTTTCCTACTACTATTATTATAGGCAGAGCAGATTTTTATGTCAATAGAAATCATAAATCATTCCCAGATATTCTCCAAATGCGGTGCCGCAAAACATGTATTCGGTCTGACGCAAACATTTTTTTGATAGAACGATATATCGACAGGGTGTTGACAAAATATAAAAAAGTGCTATAATTTATTTCAACAATAAAAGGGAGTAGCCAGCACCGAGAGGTGGTTTGAAACCGTCACCCCGACAAGCAGCCAGATGATAATCGATTTGTTGCAGATGTCTGTATTAAATGAAATGCGCGAGACTTTTATTGCAGCTGTCAGGCTGTAATAGAGGCCTCGTTTTTTTGTTTCGTTGGAAAGGGTGTCCATAGGAAACAAAATCCTCCGGGGGAAAAGCACTTTTCCGGAAAAGTCGCCTGGCAGCGACCGAAGCTATTTACTTTACGAGTCCACCAGACTGGTGGAGAAAAGGAGAATGAGTATGTTTACAGGAATTAGTTTAGGAGCTGTTGTTGCCATAATCGCAGTGATCGCGCTGCTTGGAATTATCGCTTCCGGGTATGTGAAAGCACCTCCGGACACGGCATTTATTATTTCCGGCCTGCGCAAAAAGATCATTATCGGGAAATCGAGTATCAAGATCCCGTTTCTGGAACGTCTTGACAAGCTGAGCTTAAAGCTGATCCCGATCGATGTGAAGACAGAAGCAGCGGTGCCGACGGCGGATTACATCAACATTCAGGTGGACGCAGCAGTTAACGTCAAGGTTTCCAGCGAGCCCGAAAAATTAAAGCAGGCAGCAGAAAACTTCCTGAATCAGAACACCCAGTACATTGCGCAGGTAGCGAGAGAGGTTCTGGAAGGCAACATGCGTGAGATCGTAGGCCGCATGCGTCTGGAGGAGATGGTCAGCGACCGTCAGAAATTCGCGGACCTGGTAAAGGAAAATGCCGAGCCTGACCTGGCTGCCATGGGTCTGGACGTTGTCAGCTTCAATGTGCAGAACTTTACGGATTCCAACGGTGTCATTGATGACCTTGGTATCGACAACATTTCCCAGATCAAGAAAAAGGCAGCGATTGCAAAGGCTGAGGCAGAAAAAGAAATCGCGGTAGCAAAGGCGGAAGCGGATCGTCAGTCCAACGACGCGCGGATCAATGCCGAAAGAGAGATCGCCATCAAGAACAACGAGCTGGATATGCAGAAGGCAGAGCTTCAGAAAAACGCGGACAGCAAGCGGGCGGAAGCAGATGCGGCATATGAGATCCAGAAAGAGGAACAGCGAAAGACCATCGAAGTAACTGCGGCAAATGCCAACATTGCAAAAGAGGAACGTCTGGTGCTCTTAAAACAGCGTGAAGCAGAGACGATGGAAAAATCGCTGGATGCACAGGTTAAGAAAAAAGCGGAAGCGGAGAAATTCGAACGTCAGCAGAAAGCGGAAGCAGAGCTGTTTGAACGCCAGAAAGAAGCGGAAGCAAAGAAATTTGAAACGGAAAAGGCTGCAGAGGCGCAGCGTGCGAAGGCGGAAGCAGATCTGTTCTCTAAAGAACAGGAAGCCAAAGGTATCCGCATGGTCGGCGAAGCGGAAGCAGAAGCGATTCGCGCCAAAGGTGTTGCGGAGGCGGAAGCGATGGAAAAACGTGCGCAGGCTTATCAGAAATACAACAACGCGGCAATGGCGGAAATGCTCATCAAGGTGCTGCCCGATATCGCAGGCAAGATCGCAGAGCCTCTGACCCAGATCGACAAGATCACGATTATTGGCGGTTCGGACGGATCAAATGGTGTGGACCAGGTAGCAGGAAACGTACCGGCAGTGATGACAAAGCTGTTTGAAACCATGAAAGAAACCGTGGGCATCGACCTTGCGGAAGTTGTAAAAGCGGGAACCTATGATGCAAAAGTGAACCGCAATATCACGATCAACGCAGACGGAGCAAAGCAGGCAGCGGAGGTGTTGAAGCAGGAAACTGCTGCAGAAGCATCGGCGGAAATCGCAGAGTAAACAGCTTGGATTGTATTGAAAAAATGTTTTAAACGCATATAATAGAGATATGATAATTGGTGCGGCATACTATAAGGGGAGGTGTTAAATATAGCAACTTCGAGTATTAAAAAGAACTTTTTGGTTTCTGGAGAAAAACAGGCAGAATTGTTTGCGGATGCGATTGAAAGTTCCTATATGGAATCTCTCTGCAGAAAGACGGAAAATGAGTTGAGAATTACCCATCTGCGCGGAGCAGAAGACATCAGAAAGTTTATGGCGAAGAGAAAAGAGGTAAATGCTTAACGAGGTTACAGTGTTAAACATTCGTGAGTATTTGGCTGCAACAGAAAATGGAAGATTTGGAGAGGAGGAATTGAAAGAACTTCTCTCCGAATTTTCCTGCAGTAAAAACGCCGATGTTGAACGATTTTTAAAGGAACAGGCGATAGAATTTACAAAGAAGAATCAGTCAGTAACGTATTTGGTATTCCACAGTCAGGATGCTTCGCTGGTAGGCTACTTTACGCTGGCGCTTAAACCGATTTGCGTCAGTGCGGAGAAGTTGACTGTAAATGCAGAAAATTTTAGTAATACTATGAAACGTAAAATAGCCAGAGTCAGTGAGCAACGGGAAAATGAACTTACATATACACTTTCTGCGTATCTGATTGCGCAGCTGGGAAAAAATTTTAGAAATGGGGCAAATCGGAAAATTACAGGAAAGCAGTTGCTTCAGGCAGCTGTTGATACCATTCTGAAATTACAGTATATGACCGGAGGCATGGTATTTTTTCTGGAGGCAGAAAATGAAGAGCATCTGATGCAGTTTTATGAAGTGGAAAATGGATTTAAAAGATTTGCAGTAAAAGAAACGAATCACAGAGCGAAGAAATCGCAAAAACTGATTCAGTTGCTAAAAGTTCTGTAACAGAAACTCCCGGCAAAGCCCCTAAAAAAGGCTCTGCCGGGAGTTTTTTACGTCCGATCCCAGGCGACAAAAGTGCCACGACATATTCTTTTTTACAGAAGCGCTTACGCGTCTTTTCCCTGCCCCTGCGGTGCATTGCGCAGGGTATCCTTCTGCATCCATTTTCCACGCTTATAATAGAGGATAAACAAGATCGATGTAATAGTCCAGGTCAGTGGATAGGAAAATGCCACTGTTGCGACCTCGTGTCTGAGGGGAACGGCAATCGTGATCCAGAGGATTCTCAGGACACAGACCCCAAAGCAGGTCAGCAGCATCGGGAAAAAGGAATCCCCGCAGCCGCGGCAGGTACCGGAAAGGATTTCGATGCAGATGTAAGTGATGTAGGCGGGAGAAACGACACGCATCATGCCGATGCAGATGTTGATGACATTGGTATCGCGTGTAAATAAAAGCAGGATCGTTCCGCCGAAATTCAAAACGATAAAGCTGAGGAAAAGGCTGGTCACGGCAGCAAGACCGAGACAGATGCGGACACTTTTTTTGATACGGTCGTATTTTCCGGCGCCGAAATTCTGCCCGGCGAAGGTCGTGATGGAAACGCCGTAAGCACCCATAATCATCCAGAAAATACTGTCTACTTTTCCGTAAGCGGTCCAGGCTGCGATTGTATCGGTTCCGAAGGAGTTGATGGAGGACTGGATCAACAGGTTGGAAATCGAATACATTGCGGACTGCAGACCGGCAGGCAGACCGATTTTGATGATGTCAAATAAAAGATCGCGGTGAAACCGGATTTTGGAAACGATCAGGCGATAGGAATCCTGTGTGCGCAGCAGGGCGATCAGTGTCAGGATCGCGGAGAAAAACTGGGACGCAATCGTCGCAATTGCAGCTCCGGCAACGCCCATGTCGAGCACTGCGACAAATAAAAGGTCGAGCACAATGTTGACCAGGCAGGAAGCGATCAGAAAATAGAGCGGTCGTTTGGAATCGCCGACAGCGCGCAGGATACCGGAGCCCATGTTGTAGATCATGGACGGAATCGTGCCGAGATAATAAATTTTCATATAAGTCAGGGAAAGGGAAAGGATGTCGTCCGGCGTTCCCATCGCGGTCAGGGCAAAGCGTGCGGAAACAAGACCGATCAGCATAATCACAACGCCGCCTGCAATCGCCAGAGCAATAGCGGTATGGACGGAATCACTGACCCTGCGCCGGTTGTCTGCGCCGTAATACTGGGAAATAATAACGGTTGCACCGGAAGAAAGACCGACGAAAAACCCGACGAGCAGGTTGATAATCGTGGAAGCAGAGCCCCCAACAGAGGCAAGCGCTTCCTTACCGACAAAGTTGCCGACGATGATCGCATCCGCAGTGTTATAGAGCTGCTGAAAAAATGTTCCAAATAAAATAGGGAAAAAGAAAATCAGAAGCTGCTTCCAGATGACTCCTTCAGTGATCTGATTTGTTGTGTTTTGTGCTGCCTGCTTACTCATAAAGTAAAAAAATCCTCCGTTTTTAAATACTACACAAGGTCAGTATAGACTTGTCTGCAAAGAAACACAAGACACTATGTAAAACATCGAAAAAATGCTATACTTAGTGTACAGTTCACGAAGGGAGCGCCGCTTTATGAGCAAAAATAGAAATCGGACCAGACGGATTTACGGAATCATTCTGACATCGTTTATTATCATATGGATAGGAAGCGTTTCTCTCCAGATGCTGAGCAATCGGCATAATGCCTGGATCGCCAGCGAGATGATCCTGCAGCAGCTGGAGGACGTGATCGAAGAAAATAAAGAAAGCTATCAGACGCTTCTGGAAACCCTGAAGGAAGAGTATACGCTGCGGGCAGAGACAGTGGCAAATCTCCTTGAAATGGAAGGAAGACTATATCAGACCACAGAGGAGTACCGCAAGATCGCAAAACAGCTGCGTGTGGACGAAATTCACATTATCAATACGGGCGGATGTATCGTGGCAGGAACAAATCCGGAGTATTTTGGCTACAGCTTTTCTTCCGGCGAACAAATGGGATATTTTAAGCCCATGCTGACAGATAAAACGCTTTCCATGTGTCAGGATATGGTGCCGAATACTGCAGAAGGCAAAATGATGATGTATGCCATCGTCTGGAATTCTTCCGGCACGGCCATGATCCAGATTGGCATTACCCCCAGCCGACTGCTTGCAAAAATGAACAGTGCCAGCGTGGAAAATCTGGTTCGGCAGATGCCGATTACCTCCGGAATGAATATTTTTCTGCTAAATGCCACCACAGGAAAAATGCTTGCAACCACGCGGCAGGATGTATTGCTCTATGAGCTGCAGGATTCCGACCGGCTGGAAGAAGGAAACCTGCAGGAAGGAAAGCGGTATCGGACCAGTGTGAAAATCAGTGACAGACAGCAGTATCTGGTCTATGAAAAATATGGGGAATATAATCTTGCAGTTTCCTACGACATTTTAGAGGCGAACCAAAATCTGATCTATGTTGCAGCAACCATGTTTCTGGTATTGGTGCTTTCTTTTTTGATCATTTTTTATATTACGGAGCGCTCGATCGCTGCGATTGATAAAAATGAAGAGGAGTTAAAGCAGGCGAAGGAGGCGGCAGAGCGTGCAAATGCAGCAAAAACCGGATTTTTGTCCCGAATGTCACATGATATCCGGACACCGTTAAACGGCATTATCGGAATGATCGAAATCAGCGACCGCCACAGGGAGGACAGAGCGCTGGTGGATGCAAACCGTGCGAAGGAAAAGGTTGCGGCAAAGCATCTGCTGGAGCTGATTAACGATGTACTGGAATTTAACAAGCTGGATGAAGAAAACCTTCAGCTTACGAAAGAGCCGTTTTGCTTAAAAGAGCTCTGGCAGGAAATTATCACGATCGTGGAACCCAGGGCAGCAGATAAGGGAGTTCTTTTAAAATATGAAGAACAGACAGAAGGTACAGCAGTCGGCTGTGTGCTTGGAAGCTCTCTGCATGTCAGACAGATCTTTATCAATATTTTGGGAAATGCGATCAAATATACGGATGCCGGAGGATATGTCCTGTGTCAGGTGACTATAAAGGCTATCGGGGAAAACCTGATATCCTGTCAGACAGTGATTTCGGATAACGGGATCGGCATGAGCCCAGCATTTCTTCCCCATCTGTTTGAACCCTTTTCCCGGGAAAATACCGATAAAAAAAGTGTAACCCAGGGAACCGGACTGGGAATGTCCATCGTCAAGCATCTGATCGACAAGATGGACGGAACCGTTACGGTGGAGAGCAAAAAAGGAGTTGGAACCATATTTACGGTCACGCTCCTGTTTGAAGGGCTCAGGGAACAGGAATGTAAGAAAATCGAAGAAGAGGATCAGAACGTGGATCTTTCCGGAATGCGTGTGCTTCTTGCAGAGGACAATGAGCTGAATATGGAGATTGCGGAAACCTTTCTGACAGATGCCGGTGTACAGATCACAAAGGCATACAATGGAAAAGAAGAGGTGGAGCGCTATCTGGAGCAGCCGGCAGGTACCTTTGATGCGATCCTGACCGATCTGATGATGCCGATCATGGACGGCTGCGAGGCGGCACGGGCGATCCGCAGCAGCGGCCGTGCAGATGCCGAAAGTATCCCCATCATTGCTTTGACGGCCAACGCCTTTTGGGAGGATGCAGAACGGGTGAAGCGGGAAGGAATGAATGAGCATCTGCCCAAACCGCTGGACGTTGGGAAAATGCTTTCCGTATTGGCAAAATACAGGAAATAGGGGCTGTGACGGAAGCATTTTTGGAAAGCTTTCCGGCTTGTCAAATACCCGGTTCTGACATACAATACTGATATGCGGCAGGAAATGGGGCCTTTTCGAACATGGAAAAGGAGATAGTGTGAAAAATAAGCGTGATCGCTTATTTTTCACACAGCTATTTGTGCCGCAGGCGTCACAAAGTAGCTATGATCGCAGAGCC
>ENA-OPBX01001410-OPBX01001410.1-human-gut-metagenome-genome-assembly--contig:-NODE-1410-length-12276-cov-2.796989_pt1 | contig 12276 bp, 9 predicted proteins | sample MGYA00241075_ERZ501466 | MGnify/ENA primary metagenome ERZ501466 (study PRJEB25962, sample SAMEA2042633) | human gut metagenome | biome: human gut; feature: human-associated habitat; material: faeces...
AGCAGAAGTAACCTTAACAACTTTCTCCGCTAATTTTTGTGCTGCGTCATCTGCAATATTAAAATTAGTATCATCACTGGACACTACTTTAACAGTTCCAATTTTAATCTCGGCACCATCTGTCTTTTCACCTATCGTGCCACCATTTGCTGCTACAGTTACTCCATCAACCGTTCCTAATACGTCGTTTGCCGCAAAGGTCTTCTTATTGCCATTTGAGGCTGCATCGCCCTTTAACAGATAAGTCTCGTTGAATTTCGTGGTTTCAGATACACGGTCGATTTCATTTACAAGCTGATCGATCTCATTCTGCACATAGTTTCTGTCATCAGCAGACATAGTACCATTTCCAGCCTTTACTGCCAGCTCGTTCATTCTCTGCAGCATATCGTGTACTTCGGTCAGGGCGCCTTCAGCGGTCTGTACTGCACTGATACCATCCTGTGCGTTCAGGGAAGCCTGTGTCAGACCTCTGATCTGCTTTCTCATCTTCTCACTGATGGACAGGCCTGCTGCATCATCAGCTGCACGGTTGATCTTGTAACCGGAAGACAGTTTCTCGGTGGACTTTGCCTGAGAAGCGGTGGTCAGACCTAACATTCTGTTAGAGTTCATAGCTGTAAGATTGTGTTGTACTACCATAATATTTACCTCCTTGTATTACTGCCCAATTCCTTTTGCGGCAGTGTGCGTATCTGTATTGTTATTGAGAAATCCTTTTCTCCCAGATACTTGTTGTTAGTTTTTATAGTAACCGGAGTAGGAGCTTCCCTGTCGGGCCCTGACAGAGCCGCTCTTCCTCCGGTTATTACCATATGAAATTATTTGTCCGCATTTCCCTTTGTGATGATCACATTTGACTTCTTGCGGTACTTCTCCGGGTGCTCTTCTTCCGCATAATATTTAGGAAGCTTCGCTCTCTCCTCCGGATCTGTGATCTGGTTCTCCAGCACCGTGCTTCGCACGATGTTCACCTCTTTCGGTGCATCAATCATAATACGGAGATGGTTCTTGGTTCCTCCCAGGAACACGATCTTGATATTGTCATTGATCATCAGGTATTCTTCCGGACTAACGGTCAGACGCAGCATATCGATAACCTCCTTGTTTTTATTCAGCCTTCCTTGCCTGCTGGTTTGCGCTGATGCAACATTTTATTATGGAATGTTGCATTTTCCTAATTCATTTATTCTTTCAAGGAGGCCATTATGAGCACGACACAACCTATCCGCAGCAAACAGCTTTTACACGATTTTAAAAATTACTACCTTACCAAACAGCCCAACTCCCGCAATTACACTCTCATCCTGATCGGTCTGAACACCGCTCTCCGCATCAACGACATCCTTCATCTCACCTGGGGAGATGTCTATTGCACAGAACACAGCCGCTTTTACACTCATCTCCTGATCACGGAGAAAAAAACAGAAAAAGAAACCAGAATCCTGATCAACAGAGAACTTCAAAAAACATTACAGTCCTACCGGAAAACACAGACTTCCATAGCCGACACAGACTACCTCTTCCCCAGCCCCAGAAAAGCCGAATCCCCACTCTCCCGATATCAGGCCTACCGCATTGTCCGCAAAGCTGCCGAAGCCGTCGGGATCGAAGATGTGATCCGGTGTCACTCCCTGCGGAAGACCTTCGGCTACCACGCATGGAAAATGGGAACTCCGCCCGCATTGCTGATGGAGATTTACAATCATTCTTCTTTTCAGATCACAAAACATTATCTGGGGATTGAACAGGATGACAAAGATGCCGTATTCCGCAATATACAGCTATGATATGTGTTACTTCGAATCATTATGTCGATATAAACAATACGGGATAACAATTTTTATAAAAAGGACTAAAGTTTTCCCATGGTCAGCCGAAATATGTAGTGCAAGACAAAATGCAACATTCCATAATAGAATGTTGCATTTTTCTATTTTAATCCTTTCATTTCTGTGGTATTCTTTTAAAGACTGCATATCGCTATTTTTCGACAAATACTTTCCTTTTTTGAAACATATACAGTCAGAATCAGGAGTACACATGAAAAGCTTTATATGTGAAATGTTCTATAAGCAGCGGGCGGCATTCGAACAAAGCTGCGCTTCCAGGGGTAAAGAATATCCTCTTCCGGAAGATGTTTTCCTACAATCGGATATTTTCTATGACGAGAAGCATGTTCCGGCACATCGTCTGGATGTCTACCGTCCCAGGGGACGGGACGGAGAGATTCTCCCGGTCATCGTCAACGTACATGGCGGAGGCCTTCTCATAGGGAACAAGGAGTTCAACCGTCCTTTTTGTGCCTCCCTTTGTGAGGCGGGGTATCTGGTATTCAGCATCGAGTACCGCCTGATACCGGACTGTCTCTTCTATGACCAGCTGGCTGACCTGCATCTGGCACTGGATTTTATCCGGGATCATCTGACGGAATACGGCGGTGACATTTCCCACATATATGCCTGTGGTGACAGCGGCGGTGCCTGCCTGCTGACTTATGGAATCGCCATGCAGAAAAGTACTGCACTGGCACAGGCTGCCGGAGTAACCCCTTCTGACCTGCCAGTCCGGGCACTTGGCCTGGTCAGCGGTATGTTCTATACGAACCGCCTGGATCAGATCGGACTTTTCCTCCCCAGATATCTCTACGGCCGGCATTATAAAAAAAGTGCTTTTGCCCCCTATGTATCTCCGGAGCACCCGGACATCGTGACCAGCCTGCCACCCAGTCTCCTGATCACCAGTGACAACGATAATCTTCAGAGCTATACTCTGAATTTTGAAAAGGCTCTGCGCAGACATCAGATGCCCCATAAACTGATCAACTACCCGAAGGATCCACGCCTGACCCATGCGTTCAGCGCTTTTTACCCGGAGCTTCCGGAAAGCAGGGAAGTTATCCACCATTTGATTCACTTTTTTGAACATACCGGGGAAGAATGTAAAGGAGGACATGTATCATGACATACGACGAAAATGTTTTCAAAGAAAAAGCCAATCGGAAGGCCCGTAAGATCTGGATCGTTTTTGCTGTTTTACTGAGTGCCAACTATGGCTCCGATGCGTCCGGGGGATTATATCCCACCTCTTCTTATCTGATCTTTCTGGCATTATGCTGGCTCCCTCTGATCTTCGGCGAAGTGCTGCTGCGTGTAAAGGGTTGGGCAACCGAACTATACCGCTACGATCTGGTCATCGGTTACGGCATCTTCTATACCTTTGTTATCTGTACCACAGCGTCACCCATCGCATTCACTTACATCCTTCCGGTGACGAGTTTACTGGTCCTGTATAAGAATCGGAAATTCATGATCAACTGCGGTATCGTCAACTCTCTGATCATTGTGGGTGCTGCCGTCTACCGCTACATGTTAGGCTTTAACAGTGCTTCTGATATGAAAAATTACCAGTTGCAGCTGTCCTGTATCATCCTGTGTTACATCTGCTATGTCATGTCCATCCGCCACCTGAACGAGTCCGACGGTGCCATGACCGACAGCATCAAAGCAGACCTGCACAGAGTCGTGACCACGGTAGAACAGGTCAAGACATCCAGCAATACCATTCTGGACGGCATCACTGTCGTAAGAGAGCTGGCTTCCGAGAACAAACACGGTTCCGATATGGTCATGCTGGGTATGAATGAATTGACGGATAATAACCATATGCTACAGGATCGGACGACCTCTTCCACACAGATGACTTCCGACATCCGTGCCCAGGTGGAAAATGTTGTGGCACTCATCAGCGAAATGGTATCTCTGGTCGGGAAAACCGAATCCCATTCCAGTGTCAGCGCAAAAGATCTGCAAAGTCTGGTAAGCACTGCCACTACGATGTCAGAGCTTTCTACGGAGCTGGAAAATGTCCTGCAGAATTTCCAACAGGAATTTGGCATGGTGAAGCAGGAGACCGGTACCATCGAAAAAATTACAAACCAGACAAACCTGCTGGCCTTAAACGCTTCCATCGAAGCAGCCAGAGCCGGTGAGGCAGGCAAGGGCTTCGCCGTCGTTGCTGAACAGATCCGTACCTTAAGTACCGAAACCCATGCTTCCTCCGGACAGATCAGAGAAGCTCTGTCCCGTCTAGATGCTACTTCCGCTAAGATGACCGCTTCCATTGAAGAGACCTTGAAGCTGATCCAGGTTACCCTGGAAAAGGTAACACATACCGGTGAAAATGTAAATCAGATCGCATCTGATTCCGCACAGCTTGGCAGACATATTCAGGTAGTTGATAATGCAATTAAAGAGGTGGAAAGCTCCAATACCCAGCTGGTATCCAATATGGAACAGGTAACTAACATCGTGGAGACCATTACCGGCTGTATTGCACACTCCAGTCAGACCAGTGAGCGTATGCTCAGTAAATATGAAGAGACCGCTGCCAATATCAATACCATTGAAGATGTCATGGAGAACATGATGTGTGATCTGGGTATCGGCGGCTTCATGGGTATCGAAGATATTCAGCCAGGCATGAAGATCGATCTGAAATTAGCCGGTCAGGGAGATACGGAATACCTTGGAGAACTGATCGAACAGATTCCGGAGGGGCTGCTGGTATCCTGTCAGAAGGAGCTAGCACTCACAGATACCGCTTCCTGTACCTTACAGATCACCGCAGGCAACATCCTGTATTGTTGGGACAAGGCAGTCATCTCTCCTGCTCCTGAAAAGGGTGCTCATGCCTTCAAAATCGTCATTAATACCAGACCCCGGATTAATAACCGCCGTAAATACCCCCGTATGGATCTGAACAATGCCTGCACCATCAAGTTCAAAAATTCTGATACGGAATATGCGGCCACCATGGATAATATCAGTGCCAACGGCTTTGCTTTCCTGGCGACAGACAATATCTTCACCCAGAGCAAGAATGCCTCGGTCACTGTCACTATCCATGATTTCGCTCTCCCGGATCACAATGTGCTGGAAGGACGTATCATCCGCTGCTCCGACGATAACGGTCTGTTCATCGTAGGCTGCCAGATGCCGGAGGACAACTTCTATATTCTGGAATATGTAGAGAAAAATCTGGAAAGTAAGAAATAGTCAAATACAAAAGGGTGTCGCACAGCGGCACCCTTTCTTGTTTGGTTTTATAGTTTCATCTATGGCTTCAGGAGCCGGGCGATCAGGCCCTCGACCTCCTGGAGCTGTTCTTTTGTGCTCTCCTTGTGGCTTTCCTTGCGGTACTTCGAAGGGGACATTCCCTTCATAGCGTGAAAGGCCTTGGTAAATACCAGGGCATCGCTGTATCCGCAGGACAATGCAATACTCTCGATAGGATAATTCGTGGAGTCCAGAAGCTCTCTCGCCTTGGTAATACGGAAGGTAGTAAGGAACTGCTGGGGAGACATCCCCAGATAGTTCTGGAACAGCGTATATAAATAGCTGCGGTTGATACACACATAGTCCGCCACATCCGTGACCTTGATGGGGTTACAGTAGTTGCTCTGGATAAAGGAGACCGCTTTTTTCACATACTGGTTCCCCTTATCCTCTTCCTCCCTTGCCACCACACCGGCGCTGTCGGCGATCACCGACAGAAATACTCCCAGCAGTCCGTTCCGGCGCAGATCATCCGCAATGCCAAAGGTATTATGCTCCATCATATCCCGGACAATGGAATACAGTTCCTCCGATTTATCACAGGAAAAAATAGGATGCCGGTCCGACAGTCCCATGCTGTGTAAGTATTCTTCGGCGCGGCTTCCAGCAAAGCCCACCCACAGATAGCTCCAGGGATCCTTCGCATCCGCCTGATAAAAAGCCAGTTCATTGGGCTGGATCAGGAAACCGTAACCCGCCTCCAGCCGGTATTCCTTGTCATGAAACCGGAAATGTCCCTTGCCGCTCAGGACATAGTGGATCAGGTAATGTGGCTTGGAGGCCGGCCCGAAGCTGTGCAGCGGTGCCGTCTGGGAGCATCCGCAACAGTTCACATACAGACTTCCTGTTTTATCATTGACAAAATCCAGTTTAAATGCTTTTTCCATGATCGGACCGTTTCCTTTCCGCGTTACCGCTCTCTCATCTAATTCACGAGAATCCCACCGTTTTCATCAAATTCCACACCGAAATCCCTGCTGTATTCATTCATACGCTGCAAAATTCTCTTCTTATCCTCACCTGCTGCCGGAGTAGGCTTAAAATCATTCCGGGTGGACACAGAACTCACCATGCAGGGAATGATCCTGGCATTTCGGTCCTCCACCTTCTGTCCGTTTTCGAATGTAAAGGTCTGCTGGAAGATCATGGTATCCTTATCTGCCGGGTTCCGGTTCGCTCCGAAGCAGAAATTCGCCAGGCTATAGATGATATATCTGCCCTTATATTCTTCGATTCCCTGAAGGACGTGGGGATGATGACCAATGACCAGATCCACGCCCCAGTCAATGCATTTTCTGCCAAGTACCTGCTGGTAATTCTCCGGATAAGTATCTTTCTCAATCCCCCAGTGACAGCATGCCAGGATCAGATCTACATTCTGTTCCCGCAGGGTCTCGATATTGTTCTGGATCAGCTTTTCCGCCTGTGCGCCCCACTCTACCTCATTGACAGAGATTATTCCTATTTTCAGGTTCCGTTCTCCGCCGTGGGCTGCCGCACTGTCCGGGATCTCATAGATACCCACATTTTTATCATAAGCATAAATGATCCCTTCCTTCTCTAATGCCACCACAGTATCCCGGCTTCCCTGTTCGCCATAATCCAGGCGGTGATTGTTGGCGAAGCTGACGGCCTCAATGCTCCCCAGCGTCAGCAGATGTGCGTAGGCCGGATCCCCTTTGATGCAGTAGGTCTGTCCCTCCCGCATCTGTTCCGATGTGGTCAGAGGCCCTTCCAGATTCACGATGGTCATATCGTCCGCCGCAAAGATGTCTCTCACATTTTCAAAGAAATAACCTTCGTCCTCCGCCTGATCATAGGCCTGACGGAAGGAGGCACTGTAGTCTTGTTCCTGATGATTTCCCAACGTTACATCCCCTGCTGCGGAGATGGTGATCGTATAACGTTCACCCGTCAAACCACCGGAGTCATGGCAAAATCCCGATGTTGTTGCGTTCTCTCCACCGGAAGCCGTCCCTGTCTGTGCCCCCGTAGCAGAATCTTCTGCCGTCTGCCCAGCCTGCGTAGTTGCATTGTAACCGCCGATAGGCTGCGCCAGATCTTCCCTTCCCGGAATGTAGACCTGCTGGGTCAGATCATCGCCACATCCACCAAGCATTATGACAGCCGCTGCACAGAACAGTGCTGCAAACCTTTGTTTTCGATACCCCATAAGCTGCTCCCTCATTATCGTAGCATGATCCGCACCTTTGGTGCTTACCGTTGCTTCGCAACTATCATGATCCCATTCGCCGTTCGTCAATCATGCTGGCACATTGACTCTCATACGTCAATTATAATATCATTCCGCAGAAGCCTCCGATGTGGAAGTACTGTCTCCGTCTCCGTACAGATTCTCCTGCAGGAATTTCTTGTTGGCTTCGAAATCCACTTCCAGCACTGCCATCTTACGGATGGTCGCATCCTTATAGGTGCCCTCCAGCGGAATGCTGTTCTGGATAATATCGTAAGTCACGGCCTTAGGTGCCATAAGGCTCAGCCGATAGCATTCTGTCTGGGTCAGATTCGTGGTCAGATTCGGCATCAGACCATCGATCAGCTCCTGGGGATTGGTCAGCATTCCCTGCGGAAGCTTGTGGATCACCTCTGCCAATACCTTTCTCTGCCTCTCGGTTCTGCCGAAATCCGTACCGATATAACGGTTTCTGCAATACGCCAATGCCTGCGGTCCGTTCAGGTGTACCATACCGCCGGAAGTATCTTCAAAATAGTCGGTACCTTCCGGTCTTCCCAGCAGAATGTTGTATTCCACCAGATAACCATTGACATATTCCACTTCCTTGCTGGTCAGCTCAAGATCCACACCGCCCACTGCATCCACCAGATTGGCAAATGCTTCAAAGTTCACCAGTACATAGCGGCTGATATGAATATCGAAATTCTGCTCAATAGTCTCCATCAGCAGTTCTGCGCCGCCATAGGAATATGCCGCATTCAGACGATTCCCCTTATGTCCCGGAATGTCCACATACATATCACGGAGCAGGGATGTCATGTAGATCTTCTTCGTCTTGTTGCTGATGGACAGCAGGATCATGGCATCTGATCTGCCGTCTTCACCGTTTTCACGGGAATCGTTACCGATCAGCAGAATATTGGTCACGCCTTCTTCCTTCATGGGAGAGGACGCTACCGACTCGATCTTCTCATAGTTCATCTCTCCGTAGACCTTTCCTACCAGCACATACAATCCTGCTGCCAGGAATACAAGGATCAGCGCCACTGCGATCAGGAAACGCTTGAGTCCTGACTTTTTCTTCTTCCTGCCGCCCCCGGCTCCCTTTTTATTTCCTTTTCTGTTCCTTTTATCCGCTTTCGTGTCTATCTCCTCACGCTTTCCGGATCTTCTTCCGGAGCGTTTTCTATCGTTATAATCGTCCTCATAGTCCTCTACATAGTCATCCCGTCTGCTGCGGCGGGTTCTGCCTGATGTCTCCTGTCTGCGGTGATCAGCGTTACTGCTACGGCCGCCACCGTTACGACTCTCTGAAGTCTTACGTGCCGTCTCTCTGCGGGCTGCCTGTCTCCTGCGGTATGTGGGATCATCCCAGTCCTCTGCATAGTCCTCACGGGATCCTGCTCTTCTGTCGGATCCGATCACATCCAGTTCCTCCTCTTCCTCGTCATCTTCCCTCATATCATACATCTGCGGAGCCGGGCGGGCTGCCTCACGCTCCGCAGAGTGTGTCCCCGCATTCGCCGCCGGGCGCCCCGTACTGCGGCGGGCTCCCGCCCCGGATGCCTGCATTTCCTGCATCTCCTGTTGTAAAAAGGCTTCCAGACCCTTTTGTATATCTTCCATCTCCTGAATGGAGTCTCTTTCCTTATCGCTCATCCTGTACCTCACTTCCACATACCTGATTTTGCACGCTTTTATTCCTATTCATCTTCTAGGATAATACCATAATCTGCTGTATTCGTCACGACAGAAATCCTTAAAATTTGTTTAAATGTTATCCGGTATTTCTTAAGAAACGACAACAAGAAAGACCATCTGCGGCAGCTACACGATTTTCTTTCGTATGCTTTCCTCAGATGGTCTCTGTATTTTTGTTGACTTATGTCTGCTCTATTTATGAGCGACTCTTGCGTCTATGTAATTTTTCAGAGATTCCACCGTCTCTTCTACGCCCAGCTTGCTGCTGTTGATAGACAGATCGTAATTACGGGAATCGCCCCATTTTACCTTACAATGGCTATTGTGGTAAGACTTTCTGCGACGGTCCTTCTCGATCATGCGCTCTTCCGCATGACGGGCATCCAACTCATAGATCCGCATAACACGTTCGATCTTGGCCTCTCTGTCTCCCAATACGAAGATAGAGATCAGGTGCGGATTGTCCTTCAGCACGATTTCGGAACAACGTCCTACGATCACGAAGGATTCTCCTGCCTCTGCTTTTTTCTTAATGTAATCGAACTGCATTCTGGCCACATTGTCTGCTGGAGAGCTGTTCATTCCCATTACACTGCGGTACAGGAATTTATTACGTCTCTTTTCGTCGAACTCAGCCAGCTCCTTGCTGCTTACATTCATGCTTGCAGCCACCTCATCTAACAGGTTGTGATCGTACATCGGCAGTTTGTAATACTCTGCCAGCTTCTGTGCGATCTCATGTCCGCCGCTGCCGTATTCACGGCTGACGGAGATAATCAGTTGTTCACTCATGGATCTGCCCTCCTTATGGCTGGATGTATTTCCAAAATTTTTTAAACTCGTATTCTGCAAATACATCTTACAGATATCTTGCATAGATCATCAGCATAGAGATCCCTACTACTATTATAGTCGCAGGTGCCATAACTTTGCAATATTTTCCCCACTTAATCATATGACCGGCTTTCGCTGCGGTGGCGATACCTACTACGTTGGCAGAAGCTCCGATGGGAGTTGCGCTTCCTCCAATATCGGTTCCCATAGCCAGTGCCCATGCCAGAATGGACAGCTCCACACCCTGGGTAGCGGACAGACTGCTGATAATAGGGATCATGGTAGCCGCAAAAGGAATATTATCCACGAAGGCGCTGGCAATCGCAGAGATCCACAGGATAATAGCGATCATCAGCATCAGATTGCCGTTGCTGATGTCTCCGATGAAATTCGCCATAACTTTCAGGATGCCGGTCTGCTCCAGGCCGCCCACTACCATGAACAGTCCGATGAAGAACAACAGGGTCTTGTAATCGATCTGTTTGATCAGTTTCAGTGCGTCCTTGCCTGCTGCAATTAAAGTCACGATAGAAATGAATACACCAATACAGGATACGGTCAGACCGGTTTGTGCGTGGGTCACCAGCAGAACTACCGCACACAGGAAAATAATAGTGCTGATAATAAATCCTTTTTTATCGGTAATGGCTTCGGAAGGATCTGGGGAGGTCTGGTTGCTGCCTGCTGCAGCTGCCTCACTGGCACGCAGTTCCTTGTGGAATACCAGATAGAAATACAATATGACCACGATCAGGGATACACCTGCGATCACACCGGTATTGGTCAGGAAATCCGTGAAGGAATATCCCAGGGAAGTACCGATGATGATATTGGGGGGATCTCCGCACATAGTAGCGGATCCTCCCAGATTCGCACAGAACACTTCTGCCAGAATCATAGGCACCGGATTGAATTTCAACAGTTGTGACAATTCAATGGTAACGGCTGCCAGGAACAGGATTACGGTAATACTGTCAATGAACATTGCCAGAATACCGGATAATACCATAAAGGTGACAAACAGCGGTACAACCTTATACTTGACCATCTTGGCAAGGCGCATGCACAGCCAGCGGAAGAATCCCACCCGGGCCATTCCCTCTACCATGATCATCATTCCTGCTACGAACACGATGGTCTCCCAGTTGATACCACTGGAAGCCTCTGCGGACTGTCCCGCCGTGTACCAGAAATGACTTGTGAAAAAGCTGCCTAAGTTCAAAGTCTCCAACACTGCGCTCATACTGTGCATTCCCAGTCCGAATACCAGTACCAGTGTCAGCAGACCGCAGCCCAATGTGATAATGTGTCTCTCCCATACTTCCAGGACGATCAGTACAAACATCGCCAGAAATATGATTACTGCAAGTATTTGTGCTACCACTTTCCCTGCCTCCTTGCTAATTTTTCTTTAGAACATACAAGAGTAGATTCTATCCGAAATATCGGCATAAGTCAATTCTTCTTTTGGTTTCTATGCATAAATATTCCGTTAAGGTTTTTTTACAAATTGCGACGCATAAAAAGCTCCGGAAGATCCTGCCTGCATACCGATCTTTCGGAGCCTTTTTATTGCTTATATTGTTTTATTCATTTCGAAAACTTTCGATATCGTTCTTTCCCACATAACGTAAGAACATCCGGTTCATGTCAATGCCGCTTTCTCCGAAATACAACTTCATGTACTTCTCGCCGTCCTGTCGGATTGCCAGAATCACTGTCTGTTCCACGATTTTTCCTTCTGTGCCGTTGATGGTCACGGTCTGCTGTAATGTATTATTCAGGAACACGGAAATAGGCAGCTGCGCCAGCGGGCCCAACGTGGAACTCATCCGGAATACCAGTTCGTACCGTCCGATCTTCGTGAAACGCAGCTGGTATACCGCACCAGTACCTTTCTTCGTGGACAGCTTCTCCAGCGGAAGTTCAATCTCTTCGCCGGTCTTCGGCTCCGGCAGTTCCAGCCGGGCCAGCACCTGTCCGCTGTCTCCGGCTCCTTCGGTGCTTACCGGACTGTGAAGCTCCGTACACTCCTCTTCCTCTCTGCCAAGCAGTCTCTCCATGGCAACGGAACGTAACAGGAAGCAGCAGATGTTTGCAGCATTCCGCATAAGCTGCGCTCTGGTCAGCCTGCCGTCTGCCAGTCCTTCCGCAGTGTTGTCCTTATTAGAATTGGATGCTGCGTCTGCGGTCACCATGTAAATATCATTCTGCGCCCGGACCATAGGTACCGTCTGACTCTTGGAACCGGATTCGCCTTCCTCATTGATCTTTGCCCACCAGTCGGTCATGACAATACCCTGATAGCCCCATTCCTTACGGAGAATGGTTGTCAGAAGATCATAGCTGCCTGCGGTCCACAGTCCGTTCACCGGGCCATAGGTGGACATGATGCTGTAGGCTCCGCCCTGTTTTACGGCAATCTCA
>ENA-OPBX01001415-OPBX01001415.1-human-gut-metagenome-genome-assembly--contig:-NODE-1415-length-12248-cov-2.296318_pt1 | contig 12248 bp, 10 predicted proteins | sample MGYA00241075_ERZ501466 | MGnify/ENA primary metagenome ERZ501466 (study PRJEB25962, sample SAMEA2042633) | human gut metagenome | biome: human gut; feature: human-associated habitat; material: faeces...
AAAAGCTTTATATATTCTATTCATAGATTTCTTTCCCCCTATATCTTGCAATCGCTGCAACATCCTTATCTCCTCTACCTGAAAGACAGACAATTAAAATATCATCTTTTTTCATAGTTGGTGCTATTTTGATTGCATGTGCAATCGCATGTGCACTTTCAATGGCACAAATAATTCCTTCAGTTTTTGCAATGTATTCAAAAGCATCCACTGCTTCATCATCTGTAATTGGTACATATTGCGCACGTTTTGTATCATGTAAATAAGCATGTTCAGGTCCAATACCTGGGTAATCTAAACCGGCTGAAATAGAATAAACAGGTGCAATTTGACCGTATTTATCTTGACAGAAGTAAGATTTCATTCCATGGAAGACACCTAATGATCCTGTCGCAATTGTTGCTGCTGTTAAAGCTGTATCGACACCTTTACCAGCGGCTTCACAACCAATAAGTTTTACATCTTTATCATTGATAAAATTATAGAACATTCCCATCGCATTACTTCCACCACCAACACAAGCCATCACAGCTGTAGGAAGTTTACCTTCATATTCAAGAATTTGTTCTCTTGCTTCTTTAGAAATCACACTTTGGAAATCTCTCACCATCATTGGAAATGGATGAGGTCCCATCACAGAACCTAAAACATACATCGTATCATCCACACGTTTTGTCCATTCTCTCATTGCTTCATTGACCGCATCTTTTAAAGTCATTGTCCCTGTAGTTACAGGATGTACTTTAGCTCCTAAAAGTTCCATACGATAAACATTTAAAGCTTGACGATCTGTATCTTCTTTTCCCATAAAAATTTCACATTCAAGTCCAAGCAAGGCTGCTGCTGTGGCTGTAGCTACACCATGTTGTCCAGCACCAGTTTCAGCAATAATTCTTGTTTTTCCCATTTTTTTAGCCATTAAAGCTTGTCCTAATACATTGTTGATTTTATGAGAACCTGTATGGTTTAAATCTTCTCTTTTTAAATAGATTTTAGCGCCACCTAAATCTTCTGTCATCTTTTTCGCATAATATAATAAAGATGGTCTACCAGCATATTCTTTTAATAATGTATTAAGTTCATCATTAAATGCTTGAGCATTTTTATAAAATTCATAAGCCTCTTCAATTTTATGAATTTCACTCATTAAAGTTTCAGGTATGTACTGTCCCCCATGTATTCCATATCTACCTTTCATTTCTAACTCTCCTTACGATTTCCTTAATTTTTTCCCTATCTTTAAAACCATCTGTTTCAACACCACTTGAAACATCTAATCCATAAACATTCAGTTTTAAAGCTTCATCAATATTAGAAAGATTGATTCCCCCTGCCAAAAATACAGACTTATTGACTTCTTTCAACATAGACCAATCAAAACTTTCCCCAGTTCCTCCAGAACCATGATCGAAAAGATAATAATCAACGTCATAGTCTACATTGAAAGAATCATCATTTTTAATTTGAATTGCTTTAATAATTGGAACATCTATTTTTTGTTTTAAAATCTTTATATATTCATTTGTTTCTTGACCATGCAATTGTACTAGATCAATAACATCATTTTTAACTAATTTTTCAACAAAAGAAATATCCTCATTTACAAAAACACCTACAACTTGAATCGAAGATAAAAGACCTTTTTTTAATTCTTTTGCCTGATCATAAGTAATCTTTCTTTTTTTTCCCGCAAAAACAAAGCCAACATAATCAGGTTGATATGTATTTACATAATCAACATCTTCGCTTCTTTTTAAACCACAAATTTTAATCTTCTTCATCAATACCTTTTAAAACTTCTAATGTATGTCTTTTATCATGGCTTTTCATCATAGCTTCACCAATTAAGACAGCATTTACATGATGTTTTTCTAATAATTCAATATCTTTTCTTGTTTTAATACCACTTTCAGAGACAAAGATAACATCATCATCGACCATATCTCTTAATTTTAATGTTGTATTTAAATCAACACTGAAATCTCTTAAATCTCTGTTATTTACACCAATAATTTTAGCGCCTACACGCAACGCTTTTTTTACTTGCATTGAACTGTGTGTTTCAACAATTGCTGACATACCTAAATTATGTGCTAAATTAACACAACGCATTAATGTAATTTCATCTAAAACACCTGCAATTAATAAAATTGCATCTGCTCCTAAGATTTTAGCTTCATAAACCATATATTCATCTACAACAAAATCTTTTCTTAAAACAGGAATTTTCACAATACGTTTGATTTCTCTTAAAAAATCATCATCCCCTTTAAAATAATCAGGTTCAGTTACTACTGAAATAGCATCTGCTCCAATCATTTCATATTCTTTCGCAATTGCTTTAAAATCAAAAGTGGAAACAATTTGTCCTTTTGATGGTGAATGTCTTTTAACTTCTAAAATATAAGACATTCCATCTTTTTCTAAAGCTTTTTTAAAAGGAAAACTTTGGTCAATAGGCATTGCAAAGGCTTTTTCTTTTAATTCATAAATTGAATGACGTTTTTTATTTGTTTCAACACGTTCTTTTGTACTTTCAACAATATCTTCTAAAATCATAATATACGCTCCTATTTGTTTGATTCTTTTATAAACTCTTCTAGTTTTTCATTTGCCTTTCCACTATCAATCAACTTTGCTGCTAAATCAATTCCTGCTTGTAAAGAATCAACTTTACCACCAATATATAAACCTGCCCCCGCATTCATTAAGACAGCTGTTCTAGGTCCACCTTGTTTACCATTTAAAACATCTCGTGTAATTTGAGCGTTTTCTTTTGGAGTTCCTCCAACAAGTTCATCTTTTAAACATCTTTGTAAACCAAATTGTTCAGGTGAAATTGTATATGTTTTAAATTGATTCTCATTAATTTCACAAACAAAAGTTTCATTAGATGCTGAGATTTCATCTAAACCATCTCTTCCATAAACCACCATAGCTCTTTTAACCCCTAAATTACTTAAAACTTGAGCAAGTGGTTCAACTAATGATCCATCATAAACTCCCATTACTTGATAAGTCGCTCCTGCTGGATTCGTAAGTGGTCCTAAAATATTAAAGACTGTACGAATACCTAGTTCTTTTCTTACTGGTGCAACATATTTCATCGCTAAATGATAGTTTTGAGCAAATAAGAAACAAATATTAATATCGTTTAATAATTCCTTACTTCTTTTTTCATTGATTGTAATATCCACCCCAAGAGCTTCTAAACAATCTGCTGCGCCACTTTTTGAACTTGCTGCACGATTTCCATGCTTAGCAACTTTAACACCACCACTAGCAATCACAATAGATGAAGTTGTAGAAATATTGAAAGAATTTGATCCATCTCCTCCAGTTCCTACAATTTCAAGAACATCTTGATCATTCAATAACTTCACACAATGTTCTCTCATTCCTTTAGCACTTGCAGTTATTTCATTAATTGTTTCACCTTTTAATGAAAGTGCTGTTAAATAAGCAGCTTTTTGAATATCAGAAGCTTGATCATCCATGATCTCATTCATACATTCATAAGCTTCTTGATATGTTAAATCTTCTTTTTTTGATAATTTAATAATTGCTTCCCTAATCATTTTGTATCTCCTTTAAAAAATTTTCAACTATTTTTTTACCTTCTTTTGTTAAAATCGACTCCGGATGAAACTGTAACCCATAAACAGGATAGTTTTTATGACTGATTGCCATGATTTCACCATCATCGCTTTCCCTTATAATCTTCAAACATTCTGGTAGATTTTCTTTTTTAGCAGCTAAGCTATGATATCTAGCCACTGCTGTCTTTTCCCCGATTCCCTTAAAAATTGGATTTGTAGTATCTACTTTAATTATTGAAGACTTTCCATGCATGACGCTTTGAGCATAACTTACTGTTCCTCCAAAAGCTTCAACAATTGCTTGATGCCCTAAACAAACTCCCAAAATAGGATATTTCGTATAACATTTTTGAACAACTTCTTCAATAATACCCGCTTCACTCGGTTTCCCTGGACCTGGTGAAATAATAATACATGATGGCTGAAGTTCTTCTATTTCTTCAACTGTCATTTCATCATTTCTTATAACCTTGATATCTTCATCGATTGAACCTATCAATTGATAAAGGTTATAAGCAAAACTATCATAATTATCAATGAGTAGAATCATAATCAATACCTCCATCTGCCATCTTGATTGCTTCAACAACCGCACCTGCTTTATTTAAACATTCTTGATATTCATTTTCAGGAACACTGTCATAAACAATTCCTGCACCACTACAAATAGAAATTTCATTATTTCTTTTATAAGCTAAACGAATACCAATACATAGATCCATATTTCCTGTAAAATCTAAATAACCAATCGCTCCTCCATAAATACCTCTTTTATTTTGTTCTAATTGATTAATGATTTGACATGCCCTGATCTTTGGTGCTCCTGATAAAGTACCTGCAGGAAGTAAAGCATCAACTGCATCTAAAGCATCATATTCTTCTTTAATTTCACTGCTAACAACACTTGCTATATGGATAACTTTTGAAAACTTTAAGATATCCATATAAGATACCACATGTACACTATTGAATTTAGAAATTCTTCCTAAATCATTTCTTCCTAAATCAACGAGCATATTATGTTCAGCTAATTCTTTTTCATCTTTTAATAAATCATCTATTAATTGTTGATCTTCTTGATCATCTTTTCCTCTTTTTCTCGTTCCAGCAATTGGAAAAGTTGTTAACTTTGTTTCCTCCAATTTAATTAAAGTTTCTGGAGAAGCTCCAGCTACTTCAATATTATCACTTGCAAAATAGAACATATAAGGTGATGGATTCGTTGTTCTTAAAACACGATAGCTATCAAATAATGAACCTGTTGCTTTTGCATAAAGTCTATTTGATAAAACAACTTGGAAGATATCACCTTCTTTAATATAATCAATACCTTTTTCAACCATTTGACAATATTCTTCTTTAGAGAGAACTGGTTTAAAATCTTCTAATAATTTTAATGGTTGAACAAGTGTTTTAACATGTTTTCTAATAATATAATCTAATTCATCTAATTCTTTGATTCCTTTTTTATAATTCTTTTGTAAATCATTTGTTCCAATATTAACAATTAAAATCAACTTTTGCTTAAAATGATCAAAACAAATAACTTTATCAAATAACATTAAATCAACATCATTAAAACCATTATCTTTTTGATTTTTAATAATTGAAGGTTCGCTATATTTGAAATAATCAAAACTAAAATAACCAACTAAGCCTCCTGTAAAAGTAGGAAAACCCTCTAATTTTAAACTACGATGTTCATTTAAAACTTTTCTAATATATTCTTTGGGATGTGTCACTTTAAAAATCTTATCATCCACTTTCATCATCTTGTTATAACAAGTAATTTCGCTTTTAGGATCAAATCCTATAAAAGTATATCTTCCCCATTTATTTTTATCTTCATGACTTTCTAACATATAAACATGTTTAGAATATTGTTTTAATTTTCTCATTAATTCTATAGGTGTAATCATATCACTATAGATTTCTTTTTTTATTGGAACTAAATCATACTGACTAAGATCCATTTCTTCTAACATTTCTAAACTTGGATAATACATATAATTCCCCCTAATAATTAAAAAAACCGTCTTGAAAGTTAAACTTTCAAGGACGGTTATGTCCGCGGTGCCACCTTGATTCATGATACACTCATGCACTTTACTAGATGCTATCACATCTATGACTACTTACGTAAGCCTTACGTCAAAAAATACTCAGCTAATGCCTTTCCTTTTGCCCTCAGTGGTCCATTTAATAGACTGCGTTCTGTTTGCTTCCACCATCCAAACTCTCTATAAGTGCACGTTCTATTTTTATCTCCACTTCATCGGTTTCACTTATTGTATGTATTATAAATCGGTTTTAAAAATAAAGTCAACATTATTAAATAATGTTTTATTTTTTGTACACTTAGGCATACCCTTTTATTTTACAAAATATGTTTGATATACCAATTCTGCAAACAATGAATTAGCCCATGCAAACCAAAATCTTGTATATTCACTTGGTTCATCCTTATTAAATCCCTCATGACATAATCCTTCATTATTACTTGTTTCTAAAATCAAATTAATCATTTTTTTAGCTTCTTCTTTAGTCCCTGTTAATCCTTGCATTGATAAAGCAATATGCCAAATATAATTTTTAGAAGTATGTGGACTACCGATACCACTTGCACAGGTTCCTTGATAATAATAAGGATTATGATGACTTAAAATAAATGATCGTGTATGTTGATAAAGTGTATCCTCCTTTTTACAATAGCCTAAATAAGGCATAGAAAGTAAAGATGGTACGTTAGCATCATCCATCAAACAATAATTACCGAAGCCATCCGTTTCATAAGCGTATATTTTTCCAAACTGAGGATGTAAATAAATTCCATAACATTGAACTTATTTATTAATAAGTCCAGCAATTAGATCTGATAATTCTTAATCTTGAGCTACAAAAGGTAAATAGTGATTCACTTGAGCTGAAGAATCTCTTAACCACATGGCGGGAATGTCTCCTGTACTGATAAAAGTTTCATCATCATTCATCTTTTTTAAAGTTGTTTCAATTGTTTAAACATTTTTAATAATTGGGGATTGCCTTTTAAAACATAATCTGCCTCTTTTAATACTTTTTCTATTTGTATTGTCCTATTAATTTTCTCCTCTTTTTCTTATTATATAATGAAATAAAAAAAATATATATTTTAATTAAATACGAATAATGCTTGACTAATCGCTTAAAAAATTGTAAAATAATCTTGAACAATTAAAACAGCAATGGGTAATTATTTTTTATAATTCTTTTTAATTTGGTTTTATAATATAAATGCTGTTTTTATTTGCTAAGTGCAAACGAAAGGATATATTTTTATGGATAACGAATTTAATGTAGATCTTATTACTTTAATCAGTGATGAGGGCGAAGAAATAGAATTTGAAATTCTTGATATTATTGAAAATGAAGAAGGTAAGTTCTATGTACTCTTCCCTTACTATGAGAACCCGGCAGACGCTGTAAACGATCCCGGCGAATACTATATTATGGAAGTATTTGAAAAAGACGGTGAAGAAGAGCTTGCCGAAATCGAAGACGATGAAAAGCTCGACAGAATCGCTGCTATTTTTGAAGAAAACTATTACAATGATGACGAGGAAGACGAAGAAGAGTAATTTTTCTCTTTCTGTCATATAATATCAGTAATGGCAATTTGACAAATTCCCTGCCTGATGCGTGAATGATTTTAAAATAACCCTACAACTCTTAAATCGGGAGCCCGGCTCTTTAATCGGTGTGCAGACCTCCCGCTTTGGCGGAAGAAGGAAGCCTAATGTTTAAAGGAGAGCACCCACCTGCTTTCTCGTAGGCAGGTTATTATAAAAATCATACGGTCAGGCGGGGTTATTTTGTTTTTTATTTAATATTATTACATATCAAAAGCAGACTTTGCCTGCATTTGTGCCGATAAGGCCTTTTGCGGGCTGCGTTTATATTATTAAAAAAATAAATTTCAGGTGATTATAAATGAATATTTCTGTTTTGGGTTGCGGTCGCTGGGGCAGCTGCATTGCCTGGTATCTTGATAAGATAGGCAACAATGTAATTTCCTGCGGACTTGCCGACGCTCCCGAATTTATACAGTTAAGTACAACACATAAAAACGACTACCTTACTTTTCCCGAATCAATAGAGGTTACTTCTGACCTTGCAAAGGCGGTCAATCACGCAGAAGTAATTGTTATTTCTATTTCATCTCAACATTTGCGTTCATATATGCAGAGCATCGCTCAAAACAATCTTGACGGCAAAACCATTGTGCTTTGTATGAAAGGTGTTGAGGCAGCAACGGGTCAAAGACTCAGCCAAGTTGTCGGCGACTTTGTTGACGAAGAAAAAACACCTATTGCCGTATGGGTAGGCCCGGGACATCCGCAGGATTATGTAAAGGGTATTCCAAACTGTATGGTAATCGACAGCAAAAATCACGAAATAAAAGAAAAGCTTGTAAACAGTTTTTCAAGCTCACTCATAAGATTTTATGTCGGCACAGACCTTATCGGAAGCGAAATCGGTGCAGCCGCTAAAAATGTTATCGGCATTGCCGCAGGTATGCTTGACGGCTTTGGCTATGCGTCATTAAAAGGTGCGCTTATGGCAAGAGGCACACGAGAGATTGCAAGACTTATAAAAGCTCTCGGCGGCAATGAAATGAGCGCCTACGGACTTTGTCATCTCGGCGACTATGAGGCAACTTTATTCTCAAAATGGAGTCATAACCGCAGTTACGGTGAAAATTATGTAAAGGGTATTAAATTTGAAAAACTTGCCGAGGGTGTTATGACATCAAAAGCATTGTGCAAACTCGGCAAAGAAAATAATGTTGAGCTTCCGATTGTCGAAAGCGTTTACAGCGTTTTGTTTGACAATGTAGACCCTAAAGACGCACTCGGAAAGCTCTTTATGCGCTCTGTAAAAAAAGAATTTTAACAGGAAGGTGCAAAAATGAGCAATAACCCAACTAATCAAGAAAAAAACAAAGAGCCTAAGCAAAAGGCTCAAACCACGGTTAAAACTGCTGTTGCAAAGCATTGCCTTACCGAAAGCATAGCGGTGAATATAATATGCGGACTGCTGTTTTTAGTTTTTGGCTACATTGCAATAATGAGTATATTTCAGACCTGCGTTATTGACCCTGCAAACTACAGCTCCGAAGTTATTTTGTTTCAAGACGATTTATTTGTAATAAATATATTCTGCCTTGTGATATTTACAGCTTTGCTTTTTAAGATTAATAAGCATACCGCATTTTTCGCCAAAGTAAATATGAAATTTATGGAGGCAGGCTTGTTTGCTTTTTCTGCAATCATCGGACTTGTATGGATATTCTCTGTACAATCAATTCCTGCGGCAGACAGTTACAATATTTACGAAACCGCCTCTCAAACGGCACAAGGCAATTATGCATTTTTACATAACGGTTCCGATTTTTATAACAAGGATTTCTACAGCGGATTTTCATACTACAATTGTTATCCGTTCCAACTCGGCTTTGTGCTTATAAGCGAAATCGTTTACAGAATTTTCGGTACAGACAGCACAATGCCTCTACAAGTTATAAATGTACTTTGCGTTGCGGCGGCATATCTTGGCATTGCAAAAATCACAAAGCAGATTTTCGGCAGAAACAAAATTGAATTTATAGTAATTCTTGCACTTGCCGGTTGTATTCAGCCTGTACTTTTCTGCACATTCGTATACGGCAACATAATCGGTATGTGCTGTGCAATATGGGCGTCACACTTCCTAATCAAATATTTCCAAACCGATAAATATCTTGTGCTTATCCCTTGCGGAGTTCTGCTCGTTGTATCGGCACTTGCAAAGTACAACAACTTAATTTACCTTGTTGCCTTTGTAATTATGCTTATCATTCACACTGTAAAGGCTAAAAAATGGCAGAGTATCGCATTTGCACTTGCTCTCTGTATTGCCGTTGTCGGTACAAGTAATCTTGTAATCAAAAGCTACGCATCAAGAGCAAACACCGAACTTAAGGGCTGTGTTTCACAGGTACTTTATCTTGATATGGGACTTAACGAATCCTATATGGCTCCCGGTTGGTACAACAATATCGCACTAAGTCTTTATACAAGCAACAATTGTGATATTGATGCCGCAGAATCGCAAGCATGGTCAGATATTAACAGCCGTCTTAATAAAATGAAAAACGATTCCGAATATGCAATTAATTTCTTTGGCAACAAAATTTTAAGTCAGTGGAATGAACCGTCATACGAAAGCATTTGGGTAAGCAAGGTTAAAGGACACGATGTTGATGTACAGGAGGGTCTTGGCAAGGCTGTTTATGACGGCAGTACAGGACAGTTCCTTGAATTGTACTTTAACTTCTATATGATGGCAGTGTTTATACTCTTTACACTCGGCATTTACTTTATGTTCCTGTATAAAAAGACAAACATTTCTACGGTATTGCTGCCGCTTGTATTGCTCGGAGGATTCGGCTATCACTTGCTTTTCGAAGGAAAATCGCAGTATATACTGACATACATTGTTCTTCTTCTCCCCTATGCCGCATATGCGCTCTGCACAATTCTTGAAAGCGAATATACAGGCATAAAGAAAGTAGTAAACAGCTTAAAAGAAATCCCCGACAAACAACCGAAAGGCTTTAAAGATACCAAACTTTACGGCAAAATCTTCAAAAGAAAATCTAAATAATACGAAAAAATGCAGTCGGTTTTGACTGCATTTTTTGTTATACAAAAAGCCTGCGAAAAGCGCAGGCTTTCAATGTTGTATAAATATTCTGTTACCGAATTATAATTACATAAGACTCTTATAAAGTTCGGCAATTTCTTCTACGCTGGTATCTCTTGGGTTGCCGGGACGGCAAGCATCATCATATGCCGACTGTGCAAGGAACGGTACATCTTCAGGTTTGACAATTTCTTTTAAATCCGCAGGAATACCTACATCTTGAGAAAGTTTTTTAACTGCGTCAACTGCTGCCTTGCGGTATTCGTCAACAGTCATATTCTCTGTACCATCTACACCCATTGCGGCGGCAATGTATTTGTACTTATCACCTGTGGCAGGAGCGTTATACTCCATAACTGTCGGAAGAATAATGGCATTTGCAACACCGTGCGGTGTGTCGTACAAAGCGCCGAGCGGATGAGCCATTGAGTGAACTATACCAAGTCCGACATTTGAGAATCCCATACCTGCAACATACTGACCGAGAGCCATTCCCTCTCTGCCCTCCGGTGTGTTATCTACTGCGCCACGCAAAGACTTTGAAATAATTTCAATTGCCTTTAAATGGAACATATCGGAAAGTGCCCATGCACCCTTTGTTATGTAGCCCTCAATTGCGTGCGTAAGTGCGTCCATACCTGTTGCGGCGGTAAGACCTTTTGGCATAGTTGACATCATATCAGGGTCAACTACTGCAACTACAGGAATATCGTGAACATCTACGCATACCATTTTTCTGTTCTTTTCAACATCTGTAATTACATAGTTAATTGTAACTTCAGCGGCTGTACCTGCCGTTGTCGGAACTGCGATAATCGGCACTGCTTTGTTCTTTGTGGGTGCAACACCCTCAAGCGAGCGAACATCCGCAAATTCGGGATTATTAATAATTATGCCGACTGCCTTTGCCGTATCCATTGAAGAACCGCCGCCGATTGCAACAATACAATCTGCTCCGCTCTCTTTAAATACTTCAACACCGTGCTGAACATTCTGTATGGTAGGATTAGGTTTGATATCTGAATATAAAGTATATTCAATGCCCGCATTTTCAAGCACATCCGTAACTTTTTTTGTAACTCCGAATTTTACACGGTCGGGGTCAGACGCTACAAGCACCTTCTTAAAACCTCTTCCCCTAATTTCTTCGGGTATAGAATTGATTGCACCTGCACCGTGATAAGAAGTTTCGTTTAATACAAATCTATTCATATATTTTTCATCCTTTGCTAAAAAATTTTTGTAGCTTTATTATATAACATATTTACTAAAAAATCAAGATTGTTATATAAATTCTATTATTTTTATCTTAAAAAGCTAATAGACTTGTACTTTATAAAAATAATGCTATAATAAGTATAGATGATAATTTAGGAGTTGATATATATGTCAGTTGATATTTATTCTCAAGCAAAACAGGCTTGCGAAGAGCTTTGTAATGTTGCCAAACTTAAGGAAGGCAGTATAGTTGTAGTCGGCTGTTCTTCAAGTGAAGTTGCCGGAGGAACTATCGGCAAAAACTCTAATCTTGAGGTTGCCGAGCAGGTTTTCAAGGGTATTTATGAAGTGCTTAGCGAAAAGAAAATCTATCTTGCCGCTCAATGCTGCGAACATCTGAACCGTGCAGTCATTGTAGAGCGTGATGCCGTTCCGTATGCGGAAATTGTAAATGTTGTTCCGCAACCAAAGGCAGGCGGTTCTTTTGCCACAACAGCATATAAAACATTTAAAAATCCTGTTGCTCTTGAAGAAATCAAGGCTGACGCAGGACTTGACATTGGCGGTACATTAATAGGTATGCACCTTAAAAAAGTAGCTGTTCCCGTAAGACTGAGCCTTGACCATATCGGCAACGCTATTTTACTTGCCGCAAGAACCAGACCGAAATTTATCGGCGGTGGCAGAGCAGTCTATGACGAAGAATTAATG
>ENA-OPBX01001424-OPBX01001424.1-human-gut-metagenome-genome-assembly--contig:-NODE-1424-length-12163-cov-2.721506_pt1 | contig 12163 bp, 9 predicted proteins | sample MGYA00241075_ERZ501466 | MGnify/ENA primary metagenome ERZ501466 (study PRJEB25962, sample SAMEA2042633) | human gut metagenome | biome: human gut; feature: human-associated habitat; material: faeces...
AATTGCTATTTTAGATCAAGCAATTGAAAAAAATATTTAAAAAATTGAAAAAATTAAAAGAAAAATAGGATGTTTTTGACATATATAATGATGAGGTGATAAATATATGTTGAAATATCCTATTTTTTTACAAGATAATGAAAACAGTTGTGGGGCATACTGTATTAAAATGCTCTTAAGCTTTTATAAAAGAGATGATGAAATTAAAAATATTAAAAAGCGTTGTCGTCTTACAAAAGAAGGCATTACGGTTTATGGATTGATACAAGTTTTAAAGAAATATCATCTAGAAGCAAAAGCTTATCAATGTGAGTTTAAACATTTATTTGAAGAAGTCAATTGTCCAGCAATCGTGCATTTAAAACAAGATGATCTCTATCATTATGTCATCCTCTATAAAGTTAAAGATGGATATTTTTTAGTAGGAGATCCAGCTAAAGGACTCATAAAAATGTCTTATGAAAGTTTTTCAAAGCAGTTTACAGGAATTATTATCATGATTGATCATGTAGGAATGCCAATTACTAAAAGAACGAATTATACTTTTCAAAATTTTTTAAAAGATCATTTTAAACAGCATTATCAAACAATCATTAAGATGATGATTAAAACCATTATTATTTCAATGCTTACAATGATTTTTTCTTATTATTATCAATTGATGATTGATTCTTTTTCAAAGTATCCAATCTATCAAATTGTTTTCATTTCTCTTGGCTTTACAATGCTCTATGCCTTTAAACTTTTATTAGATTATTTAAGAAGACAACAAATTTTAGAATTAAGCAGAGAACTTAATCAAGAATATGCTTTAAAAACCATGCAAAATCTTATTTATCAAGATTATGATTACATGGATGGTTTAGAAAAAGGAACATTGTTATCAAGATCACAAAATTTATTTGAATTAAGTCAATATTTTATAGAATTTTATCATGTGATCTTTATTGATAGTATTTTAATGCTTTTCATTTTGATTTTTATTTTATCGATTCAATTCTTTTTGTTTTTGATTGTTTTATTGATGATGGTTATTATTTTTTTAGTATTTTATTTTTATAGTAAAAAACTACATATTGAAAATAAAAAAATATTAGAACAAAAAGAACATTTAAATGATGGCCTATTAGAATTTCAAGAAAACTATTTTCAAACAATTCAGTTTAAAGTTAAAAAAATGATGAAAAATAAACTAGGATATCTCTATGATACTTACTTTATGAATGTCTATCATCATGATGAAATGACCAATATACATCAAGTTCAATTAGAAGCCTTGATTCAAATCATGATTATGGCTGTCTTATTATTGGCAATCATCATTTATAAAAAGCAACAAATGACCCTTGGAACAGTGATGCTTGTTTATTTATTACTTTCTTATATGATCAATCCTTTAATGAAAATATCAGTCTTTATTGCGATGCATGATGAATTACAAATTATTTTTGAAAGATATAAAGAAATGTTACCTGAAAAAAGAGAGAGGAAAAAGAAAATCAAAAAGATAAAAAGCATTGAATTAAAACATGTAAGTTTTAGTTATGGTTATACCCGACCTCTTTTTGATCATTTTCAATTAAAAATAGAACGTTCATTATTTATTCAAGGTAAAATAGGAAGTGGTAAATCAACACTTTTGAAACTTATCATGAATCAATTACAACCAACAAAAGGAGAAATTGTTATTAATGGAATCAATCTACAAGAACTTGATTTAAATAGTTATTATAGTCATATTAAATATTTAAATAAAACTCCCGTTTTTTATAAAGAATCATTAAGAACGAATATGATTTTTGATCGTTTGTTTTTAGAGGATAAAATGATAGAATTATTGCATTATTTTATGTTGGATGATTTAGTAAATGGTTTAGATTTGAAACTGGATGAACAGGGTGGTTTTTTATCGTCGGGACAAGGACAGCTTGTGATGATTATTCGTGCACTATTAAGTGAACCCGATGTTTTGATTTTAGATGAAGCATTTAGTAATATAGATCAAGAAAGATTACAATTATTGATCAATTATCTAAATTTTCAAAAGATCATCGTGATTATTGTTTCTCATCAAATAAATATGATGAACTGCCAGTTTGACTGTGTTATAATTGATTCAGGAAAAATAGTGGGTGAGGAAGATTATGGAAATAGATTTAGCACTTAATAATGAAGTAGAAGATTTTAAAGAAGATTATGAAAGTATTTATTTAGAAATTATTAAAGAAGCATGTAAACAATTAGATATTCATGATGATTTAGAATTATCAGTTATTTTTGTAGATGATCAGCGTATTCATGAAATCAATAAGGAATATCGTAAAATTGATCGTAGTACAGATGTTATTAGTTTTGCTTTAGAAGATAGTGAACAATATTATATTGAAGGTATGCCAAGAGAAATAGGAGATATTTTTATTTCAATTGATCATGCTAAAATGCAAGCAGAAGAATATGGTCATTCATTTTATCGAGAAATGTGTTTTTTATTTACACATGGTTTATTACATTTACTTGGATTTGATCATATGAATGAAGAAGATGAAAAAGTGATGTTTTCAAGACAAAAAGAAATATTGAATGCTTTAAATATTGAAAGGAAATAATATGGATCAAAATAAATTAATCGATTTAGCTTGGAAAGCAAGAGAAAATGCGTATGTTCCTTATAGTCATTTTAAAGTGGGAGCTTGTATTGCTTTAAAAGGAACATTTGTTCAAGGATGTAATATTGAAAATGCTGCTTATGGGTCAACAATGTGTGCAGAAAGAAATGCTGTCTTTGGCGCTTATTGTAAAGGTTATCGCAAAGAAGATATTATTGGACTAGCAATTGTTGCTGATTGTAGTCCGATTGCTTCTCCATGTGGGGCATGTCGCCAAGTATTATCAGAACTTGTTGATTTAGAAATGCCCATCTTTCTAGCAAATAAAGAAAAAGTAGAAAAACATACAATTGGTGAATTATTACCAATGGTATTTATAGGAGAGAGTTTATGAGTTTTAAATCAGGATTTGTCAGTATTGTAGGACGTCCAAATGTTGGAAAGTCTACCTTATTAAATCAAATATTAAAAACAAAGCTTGCAATCATGTCAGATGTTGCTCAAACAACACGTAATACAATTCAAGGTATTTATACAGATAATGAAGCACAAATCATTTTTATGGATACACCAGGAATCCATAAACCTCAAGATGGTTTAGGAAACTTTATGAATACGACGGCTTTAAATAGTATTTATGGAGTGGATATGGTTTTATTTATTGCACCAGCAAATGAAACGATTGGTAGAGGAGACCGTTTTATTATTGAAAGATTAAAAGAAGCGGATGGACCGGTTTTCCTTTTACTTAATAAATGTGATCTTGTTTCTAAAGATGAAGTTATTAAAAAATTAACAGAATGGAAAGAACTTTTTGATTTTAAAGAAATCATTCCTATTTCAGCTTTAGAAGATCAAAATGTGGATACATTAATTTCTACAATTAAAACATATTTAAATGAAGGAATGATGTATTATCCAAAAGATCAAATGACAGATCATCCAGAAAGATTTGTAATGGCTGAATTTATTAGAGAAAAGATCCTTTATTTTACAAGAGAAGAAGTTCCTCATAGTGTTGCGATTGTTGTTGAAAGAATGGCAGAATTAGAGGATGGCAGCGTAGAAGTTATTGCGACAATTGTTGTTGATCGTAAATCTCAAAAGGGTATTTTGATTGGTAAACAAGGAAGTATGATCAAAAAAATTCGTCAAAATGCACAAAGAGAAATGAAACGTTTTTTACAAACAACAGTACATTTGGAATTATTTGTTAAAGTTGAAAATAATTGGCGTAATAAACAAAAATATTTAAAAGAATTTGGTTATAACGAAGATGACTATTAAAAAAGAAGAAGTTGTTTCTTTAGGTATTGTTTTAAAGACGCATCCTTATAAAGAAAGTGATTCTTTAGTCACTGTGTATTTTAAAGATTATGGAAAAATGACTTTGATTGCTCGGGGTGTAAAAAAATTAAAAAGTAAAAATGCTTCGGCTTGTCAAAGTCTTACACTTTCAGAGTTTACTTTTATACCTAGAAATGGTTTATCAACGATGATTAAAGCAAGTTCGGTTGATTTTTATCGTTATATTAAAGAAAATCTTGAATTAGAAGCTTATGCAAGCTATTTTATGGAATTTGTTTTAAAGAATGAAGAAGATAATCAACCGGATTTAGAAATCTTTGATACTTTAAAAAAATCATTGGATGCTTTAAATCATGGTTATCCCTATCCATTGGTTTATCTATTATATAATGCTTTTATTTTAAAAAGATGCGGGATGGCTTTACAAGTTGATGGCTGTGTAAGATGTTTAAGACAAGATCATATAGCAGGAATCAGTTTAGAAGATGGGGGCTTTGTCTGTCATGATTGTTTATCACTTCATGATAAACAATTAGATAAGGTGACATTAAAGGCTTTTCGTCATATTAATAAATTAACGATTGATTCTATTGATCAACTTAAAGTACCGGATGAATCTATTGATTTATTAATGGAAATTATGGATTATTATGTTGATGAGATGACGGGGATTTTATTTAAAACAAAGAAAATGATTCAAAGTCTTTCAAAAATATGACAAAAGTAGACACTTTTGTCTTTTTTTATAAACATATTTTGACTATAATAGAAACAAAAGTAAGGGGAGGACTTATAGATGGGACAATTTTTACCGATAAATAGAAAAGAAATGGAAGAAAGAGGATGGCAAGAGGTAGATTTTGTCTATATTTGTGGTGATGCTTATGTAGATCACCCTTCATTTGGAGCAGCTATTATTTGTCGTACATTAGAGGCAAATGGTTTTAAGGTTGCTTTTTTATCGCAACCAGATTGGCATAAGGTAGAAGAATTTAGGCAATTTGGGAAACCTCGTTTGGGTTTTTTAATTTCTTCAGGAAATATTGATTCAATGGTCAATCACTATACTGTTTCTAAAAAAAGAAGACATAAAGATTCTTATACATCAGGTGGTGAAGGTTTTAAAAGACCAGATAGGGCGGTTATTGTTTATAGTCAAATGGCAAGACAAGCATTTCCTGATGCTAATATTTTAATTGGAGGAATTGAAGCTTCTCTTAGACGTTTAGCTCATTATGATTATTGGAGTGATAAGGTTAGAAAATCGATTATTATTGATGCTAATGCAGATTTATTAATGTTTGGAATGGGAGAAAACAGTATTATTGAAGTTGCAGAAGCATTAGATAGTGGATTAGATATTAAATATTTAACGTATTTAGATGGAACAGTTTATAAAACAAAAAATATCGATGATTTAAATGAAGCTGATTATATAATGCTTCCTAGTTACGAAGAAATTACAACATCTAAAAGAAAATACGCGGAGTCTTTCCAAAAACAATATTTAAATACCGATCATTATAATGCTAAAATCTTAGTTGAACCTTATCAAGGATGGTATGTGGTTCAAAATAAACCGAATAGACCACTTACCCAAAGAGAATTCGATAGAGCTTATGGTTATGATTACAATCGTGATTATCATCCAAGTTATCAACACGTTCCAGCTATTGATGAAGTTAAATTCTCACTTATTTCAAATAGAGGGTGTTTTGGATCATGTAATTTCTGTGCTTTAGCGTTCCATCAAGGAAGAATTATTCAAGCAAGAAGTCATGAATCAATTATTGCAGAAGCTAATAAAATGGTTTGGGATCCAAGTTTTAAAGGATACATTCATGATGTTGGTGGACCAACAGCTAACTTTAGAGATACTGCTTGTGATAAACAAAAAACCAAAGGGGCTTGTCCTACAAAACAATGTTTATGGCCAGAACCTTGTAAAAATTTAAAAGTTGATCATGAAGATTATTTATCATTACTTACAAAATTAAGACAGCTTCCAAACGTTAAAAAAGTTTTCGTACGTTCAGGAATTCGTTACGATTATCTCATGTATGATAAAAATGATCATTTCTTTGAAGAACTTGTTCAACATCATATTTCAGGACAATTAAAAGTTGCCCCTGAACATATCAGTAATCATGCTTTAGACAAGATGGGCAAACCAAGACGTGGGCTTTACGAAAAATTTGTTGATAAATATTATCGTATTAATGAAAAATATAATAAAAAACAATTCTTAGTGCCTTATTTAATGTCCTCTCATCCAGGATGCCGTTTAGAAGATGCTATCGAACTGGCAGAATATTTAAGAGATATTCATCATCAACCAGAACAAGTACAAGATTTTTATCCAACACCTGGAACGCTTTCAACAACGATGTATTATACAGGGTTGGATCCTCGTGATATGACACCTGTTTATGTTCCAAAAGATCCTAAAGAAAAAGCGATGCAAAGAGCCTTGATTCAATATAAGAATCCTAAAAACTATGACCTTGTATATGAAGCCTTGATCAAAGCTAATCGAAAAGATTTGATTGGATTTGGTAAAAAATGCCTAATTAAACCACGTACAAAAAGGCAAAACTATAACAGATCTTATACAAGGGGGCATAAATGATGAAACTTACAGAAACGTATACCTCCTTAACACAAACACATATTAAATTTGATATTTATCAACCAAATGTGATATTAAGATATAAGGGAATCATTCAACTTCATCATGGATTATGTGAACATTCAGACCGTTATCAAAAATTTGCGGAATATTTAAGTCATGAAGGTTTTATTGTAGTCGTGCCTGATTTTCCTGGGCATGGTACATCACTTTATCATTTTGAACAAGGCTATTTTGGAAGCGGAAATGCTCTTGATACTTTGATTGAAGATATGCAACGTTTAAGACATATTATCGTTAAAAGATATGAAGACCTTCCTTATTTTATGATTGGTGTTGATTTTGGTTCGCTTGTATTACTTAAATATGCCATGACGTATGGAGATTATATTAATGGAATGATTTTGCTTGGAACATGTCTGAAAAATAATTTTTATTATCGTATGAAAACGATTGTTGATTTAAATATTTTACTACATGGACCAATGTATCGTTCAAGAGTCATTAAAAGAGCGGTTGATTTATTTTTACAAAAAAATTTAAATGGTTGTTATAAAATGAGTAATCAAAAAGAAGTACAGCTTTATCAAGAAGATCCTTTAAGTGATTTTGTTTATACAAATCAAGCCTATCATGATATATTGGAATACATAAAATATGTAAGTGATGAAGATCATCTAAAACATATACCTGATTATTTACCTGTTTATTTATTATCAGGTGGTTTTGATAATCTTACTAAAAATGGAAAAGATACTATAAAACTTTATCAAATATTAAAAGGAAATGGTCTAAAAGATCTCCAATATAAGATTTATGATAATAAAAGACAAGATATTTTACATGATAATAATTATCGAGATGTCTATCATGATATTATGCATTGGTTAGACGAAAGAACCTACATCTAGTACCCTTATAGTTGGTTGACAAATATCCACTATAAGGGTATTTTATTTGTACGCGAAAAAAAGATAGAAGACTTGGAAAGCCAAGTCTTTATTCATTTATATCGTAAAAAAAGGAGAAAATTATGGCAACTAAAGATATGGATAAATTAGTAAATCATGCAAAATCAACTGGTTTTGTATATCAAGGTTCAGAAATCTATGATGGACTAGCAAATACTTGGGATTATGGACCATTAGGTGTTGAAATGAAAAACAATATTAAACGTTTATGGTGGAAAAGATTCATTCAAGAATCTCCTTATAACGTTGGTTTAGATTCAGCTATTTTCATGAATCCAAAGGTATGGGAAGCTTCAGGACATGTTGGTGGTTTCTCTGATCCATTAATTGACTGTAAAGAATGTAAAACAAGACATCGTGCAGATAAATTAATTGAAGCATATGATCCTTCTGTACATAGTGAAGGTTGGTCTAATGAACAAACAATGTCTTATATTAAAGAACATAATATTGTTTGTCCTAACTGTGGAAAAAGTAATTTCACTGATGTTAGACAATTTAAATTAATGTTTGAAACACATATGGGTGTTGTTGAAGATGATAAATCTGTTGTTTATTTACGTCCAGAAACTGCACAAGGAATCTTTGTAAACTTTAAAAATATTCAAAGAACTTCTCGTAAAAAAGTACCATTTGGTATTGGTCAAATTGGTAAATCATTCAGAAATGAAATTACACCAGGTAACTTTATTTTTAGAACAAGAGAATTTGAACAAATGGAATTAGAATTCTTCTGTAAACCAGATACTGATTTAGAATGGTTTGATTATTGGAAAGCTTATTGTAAAAAATTCTTATTAGACTTAGGATTAAAAGAAGAAAATTTAAAGTTCAGAGATCATGAAAAAGAAGAATTATCTTTCTATTCTAAGGCTACATGTGATGTTGAATATAAATTCCCATTTGGATGGGGTGAATTATGGGGTATTGCTGATCGTACTGATTATGACTTATCTCGTCATATGGAACATTCTAAAAAATCTTTAGAATATTTAGATCCTCAAACAAATGAAAAATATATTCCATATGTTATTGAACCATCTGTAGGGGCAGACCGTTTATTCTTATCTATTTTCTGTGATAGTTATCAAGAAGAAACATTAGAAAATGGAGATACAAGAACAGTGATGAAATTACATCCTGCCATTGCTCCATATAAAGTAGCAGTTTTACCACTTACTAAAAAACAAAGTGAAAAAGCTGAAGAAGTTTATGCAACACTTGCTAAACATTTCTCTGTTGAATTTGATGTTGCAGGTCAAATTGGTAAAAGATATCGTCGTCAAGATGCTATTGGAACACCATATTGTGTAACTGTTGATTTTGATACAATGGAAGATAATGCTGTTACTGTTCGTGATAGAGATACAATGGAACAAGTACGTTTACCAATTGATCAATTAGTAGATTATATTCAAGATAAAATTACTTTCTAATAAAGGAGATCATTATGCCAAGACTTTCAAATGAAAAAATCAATGAAATAAGACAAAGCGTTGATATCGTTGATGTTATTGGCAATTATCTTCCTTTAGAAAGAAGAGGACGTAATTATTTAGCAAGGTGCCCATTTCACAATGATGATCATCCATCAATGTCTGTTTCACCTGAAAAGCAGATCTATAGATGTTTTGTATGTTCACACGGTGGAAATGTGTTTACTTTCTTACAAGATTACTTAAAAATTTCCTTTATGGAAGCTGTCAAAATGGTGGCTCAAATGGGAAATGTTGATTTAGGTGATTTTACATTTTATGAAGAAAAACCACATGTAAATCAAGAATTAGAACCATACTATTTAATGCATGAAGAAGCTAATCGTATTTATAAACATTATTTAACGACGAAGCTTGCTTTAGAAGCAAATAGTTATTTAAGTCAAAGGCATTTATCTAAAGATATTATTGACTATTTTGAAATTGGTTATGCACCAGAACAAAATATTTTATTAAAGGCTTTTGAAAAATCTGGTTTTTCAAGAATGCAAGCTTATGAATCAGGACTTGTTATAGAATCTGAAGTAGGATACGATCGCTATTCCAATCGTATTATGTTTCCTTTACATAATAGTGAAGGACGTGTTGTTGGCTTTAGTGGTCGTATCTATCAAAAAAATCAAAAAGAATCTAAGTATATGAACTCTCCTGAATCTAAAATTTTTATTAAAGGAGAGACCTTATACAATTACCATCGTATAAAAAATGATGTCAGAAATGAAGGTAAAGTCATTATTCTAGAAGGTTTTATGGATGTAATAGCATTATATAAAGCGGGTATTAAAAATACTGTCGCAATTATGGGAACAGCTTTAACTTCACAACATTTAAAAATGTTAAAACGATTATCAAATGATATTGTTTTATGTCTTGATGGTGATCAAGCTGGGAAAAATGCGATGATAAAATGTGTGGATGCTTTAAATAATGAAGGATTTCATACATCAATCGTGGTTATTCCTGATGCAATGGATCCAGATGAATTTCTAGAAGCTAAAGGAAAAGATGAATTAATAGCACTCTTTAAAAATCCAATAAGTGCTGTTGAGTTTAAATTAAATTATTATTATGAACGTATCAATGTTGATAATTATGAAGATCGAAAAAATTATTTAGAATCCATGGTTAAAGTCATCATGCAATTGGATGATATTGTTGATCAAGATTATTATATTGGTCAACTTGAAAAAAAATCAGGATTTTCTAAAGAAACAATTCATCATTTAATGAGTCAACAAACTCTTGTAAAAAAACCAATACCTTTTAGACCTGTGACTTATGATCATGTTTCAAGATTGATTGATAAGTATCAAAAGGCTGAAAGAGATTTGTTATATTATATGATGCAGGATAAAAAGTATGCGATGCAATATGAAGCAAAAGCAGGCTATATGTATGATAAAGTTAATCGCTTAATTGCTTCCTATATTATTGATTATTATCGTCAGTACGTCATTTTAGAAGTTGCTGATTTGATTAATATGATTGATGATCAAGATATTGTTAAAAGAATTTTAGAAATATCATCTTTACATTTACCTCAATTAGAATCAAATCAAGCAATTGATGATTATATCAAAATAATACAAGAAAAACTTAAAATTGAACGAATTAAACAACTTGAACAGGAGCTATCACAAACATATGATCCTCGTCAACAAGCAAAAATTCTTCAAGAAATTATAGAATCAAAAGATAAGGAGTAAACTATGGCAAAGAAAAAAGTACAAGCAGTTTCATTTGATGATTTAAAAAAATTAGTTGTAAATGAAGCAAAAAACAATAACAATGTATTAACCCAAGAACAAATTGATGAATATTTAATGAATTATGATTTAAGTGATGAACTCGCAGAAGAATTACTTGAATATATTCAACAAAATCAAATTACTATTTCTGATGATGATTTAGATTCATTAGATGTAGATGATGATATGTTACTTGCAGGCGTTCCTGCAATGGATGATGATTTAGACCTTGATATAGATGATGCAGATGATACTCCTGATCTAGATTTTGATGGTGATTTCGATATGATGACAGGGGATACATTACATATGTATCAAGAACATGATGATGATAAAGAAAGCGAAAGCACTCAACTTGGAAGTAATGTTAAAATTAATGATCCTGTAAAAATGTATCTTAAAGAAATTGGGCGAGTTGAATTATTAAATCATGATCAAGAAATTGAATTAGCTAAAAGAATTCTTGAAGGAGATGAACAAGCTAAAAAAGAACTTGCTGCAGCAAACTTAAGATTAGTTGTTTCCATCGCTAAAAGATATGTTGGACGTGGAATGTTATTCTTAGATTTAATCCAAGAAGGAAACATGGGGTTAATTAAAGCAGTAGAAAAATTTGATTATACAAAAGGATTTAAATTCTCTACTTATGCGACTTGGTGGATTAGACAAGCAATTACACGTGCAATTGCCGATCAAGCCCGTACAATTCGTATTCCAGTACACATGGTAGAAACAATCAATAAATTAACACGTATTCAAAGACAATTAATTCAAGAATTAGGTAGAGAACCATCTGCTGAAGAAATTGCTGAAAAAATGGATGGTATGACACCTGAAAAAGTACGTGAAATTCAAAAAATTTCATTAGAACCCGTTTCATTAGAAACACCAATTGGTGAAGAAGATGATTCACATTTAGGTGATTTTATTGAAGATGAAGGAGCAATGTCTCCAGATGATTATGCTGCTAATGAATTATTAAAAGATGAATTGAATGATGTTTTATTAGAACTTACAGATCGTGAAGAAAAAGTATTAAGACTTCGTTTTGGTTTGGATGATGGAAGAACAAGAACTCTTGAAGAAGTTGGGCGTGAATTTAACGTTACACGTGAACGTATTCGTCAAATTGAAGCAAAAGCATTAAGAAAATTAAAACATCCATCTCGTTCTAAAAGATTAAAGGATTTCTTAGATCGTTAATGAAACTATCAAAAAGATTAGAATTACTTGCTTATTTGGTAGAAAAACATAAAAAAGGAAATATCTTGGCAGATATTGGAACAGATCATGCTTATTTGCCATGTTATTTAATTGAAAAAAATATTATAGATAAAGCTTATGCCTGTGATGTCGCAAAAGGTCCTTTTGCGGCGTCACTTTCTACTATTAGGCAATATCATTT
>ENA-OPBX01001432-OPBX01001432.1-human-gut-metagenome-genome-assembly--contig:-NODE-1432-length-12099-cov-2.969445_pt1 | contig 12099 bp, 9 predicted proteins | sample MGYA00241075_ERZ501466 | MGnify/ENA primary metagenome ERZ501466 (study PRJEB25962, sample SAMEA2042633) | human gut metagenome | biome: human gut; feature: human-associated habitat; material: faeces...
TGAAAGATGTCCTTCTATTCCAGCAGTTCCCACAAGACTTCTCATTTTCATTTGAAGATTTAAAAGTGCTTCAATGACTTTTTTATTTTTCAAGGAACTGTTTTCATATTCTTCCAACATCTGATCAATTACTACCGAGAATGTCGTAAACGTTGGATAATCTTCTGGTTTTAAATATCTGAATGATTCTGTACCATCAATTCCAACTACTCTATATGTTTTTTCTGTAATTTCATCAAGAACATTGATTTCATTTTCCGTAATATTTGGCCACAGTGTTTTGAACATAATAATCATGTCTTCAACAACATTTTTAATAGCAATCTTTGTATCATACATCACTTCTTCCGATTCTTTTTCATCAGCGTCTGTTGATACTGGCTGAAGATCAAATATGTTAATAACATTTTTATTCAGCCCTACTTCAATATAATTTCCTTCAAGTTTTCTTGTCAGTTCCCTGTTTTTATTTTCAGGATCTAACCATATAACTTTGCGATGGTTAATGATATGAGAACATATTAGAAGTGTCATAAATACTGTTTTCCCCATGCCTGTTTTACCAATAACCAGCATATTACCAGCCGTTCTTCCCTGTGCCTTTGCATTTTCAGTATCATTTAGATAAGCAAACTGATCAAAGATGATTTTCCCACCTGTGTTGGCTTCAACACCAATGAAGGTTCCGTATTTATCATCGATACTGTCATAGAAAAATGGCCATAATGCTGCACCCGTAAGTGTAGGTAACATAACACCAATGTGATAGTCAACATATTTGTTTAAAGAATTGCCAATAAATAGTGGACTGTTTTTTTGCATTGCTCCTACCTGTAATCGAGGGAGAGCATGAAGTCTCATATGATTATCCGTCTGAATCCTGTTTTTAACTGCAATTGTTTTTTCATTGAGCTTTTGAAGATCATCAACAGTGATATAAATATTAATAACAACATTCATGGTTCTGCTTTTGTTGGCAACCATCTGTTTGATTGTTTCCTGCATCGTATAATATCTGGTAATCAGTTCTTCTCTTGCTGTATCTGTATTCGTTTTATTAATCTGTTCCTCTAAATGATTGATTTCCTTTTGCATATAGCTTGCAAAATCTATATTCATTAAAGAAGTTGAAAAATCGATATGATAATCAGGTGAACTGATAAACTGTGCAAGAAAACCTTCAGTAATTGCTTTTGGCATAGCAGATACCGTTAATACTCTTACATACTTATCGCCAATAATATAATAATTATCCTTTTCAACAACGCCATGAGGCGCAAGTGTTGTTCTTCTGGCTTTTTCAGTTCTTTTCAATTTCATCTTCATATTTCTCCTTATCAATGATCAGTGAAATAAATTCATACTGATTAACGATATCTGTTTTAAAATCATGTGATATAACTGCCTCATAGTCGGTAATTGACATTAAAGCTGTTGTAAATCCAGCATAGCGCAACATGGCATCCAGTTTAGAAAGTCGGTAATCTACAACATTTTCATTTTCCTGAATGAGTACATAAAATGCCAGTTCATGACGTTCTTGAATAGCATCATCCATCTTATCAATCTGAAGTTCCGTCAGTTTCTTTCGACCAAAAACATCTTCTGTTTTGAGATTTTCGATATATCTGTTCAGGTGCTTATGCAATTTCAAAGGACTCTTTACAATCTTAAAAAACAGTTCTCCTCTGTAATTATCAAAACAGCTTGACAGATTAACAATCATCTGAACTTTCTGCCTTTCTGGAATTGTAAGTATATTAGGACACGACAACTGCAACCCTCTTACAACTTTTTCAGTATCCTGATTTTGCAGATAAATTCCATAATTATCTGCTTTTTGAATATGCATCCACTCAAGAATGCTCTTTAAATTCTTATCTTTTTTCTTCAGCTTTTGAAATTCCTTTTCTTTTTTCTTCTTATCCTTTTGTTCCTTCAAAATCTGTTTTTCTTTATTTATTTTTCCTTTTTTCATTTTCATCATCGTTAATTCTCCACATCATCCTTTTCTTCGTAATTATTGTAGTTGATACCACACCAAGGATAGTTTTTTTGTCTCAAATGATAATCAATTTCAACTATAAGTCTTTGGAACAAATTATGGAACATCGGCATTGGCATGAACAAAACAAAATTCAGACAGTCGATAATTAAACCAACAATAAACAGAACCATACAGTAATTAAATGATTCATCAGACATCATTGAAATTGAAGCAATAGAAATCAAAGTACCAATAATCACACCAGGTACTAAAATAAGAAGATCCAATACCCCATATTTATTAAAGAAATATTTTCCGTTTTTAAAATCTTTAGGACAGCTGTATATCATTTCTTCATCCTCCTTTTGTTTCTTTCCATATTTCTTTGATAGGCTGATTTAAAAGTGTAAGGTTTCGTTTCTCTTACAGTTTGAATTCTGTAACCTCTATTTTCCAATTCTTTTTGAAGCTTCTCTCGTGGCATATTTTTAGCATTTTCGATACCGTAATATTTAGCTGCATCCAGCTCCTGATTGTAAGTTGGATCAATTTTACTTTGACTGCTGCTATTCCCATAACTGCTGGTTGAAGAATTAAAATCTGCACTGTTTGTACCAGAAGCACTTCCATCAGAAAGATTTGATGACATACCAGAACTATTTGAAAAATCTGAAAAAATTGAAAAGTCTGAAGGGTCTGAAAAATCCGATGAATTTGAAAAATCAGCATCATCAAAAGATGGAGAAGACAAATCCGAACCCAGTGGTGATGTACCATTCATGCCCATTGTCATTCCAGTACCATCATTAAAAGGATTCGATTGACTTGCCATAGAACTTTCATTGTTATTTCTTTTGTTTACATCACTGTTTGAACTTTGTCCTTCCCTGCTTTTATCAAATTTATTTGAAGCATCATTTGATCTGCTAATGTTTGATGGAGAAAAGCCTTTATAGCCACTCTGCTGCATTTTATTTGCTGCTTTATTTTTTACACTGTCCATGGTGAATTTTCCGACATCGCTTAGCACGTCACGGATACTGTTCGCACTTTGAATGGTATCCTTCATTCCTTTTAATGAGTTGTATCCATTACCAATTTTGGCAGCACCTCTAAATCCAGCATCTACTCCTGTTTGAATTCCACCTTTTAAAGCGGAAAGACCACGTTTAGGTGCAACTAAAATGGAACCCATAAACATCGTCTGTCTGAAAGTTTCCATCATCGACTGACCGCTTGAACCAAAGAACTGAGCAATGACATTTGGTATTTCCTGAACTGCAAGTAGGCCACCTATAAATAAAGCAATCTTGCTGAAAATACCTGTCCAGTCATTACCGAGTGCATTCTGAATGGCACTGTTCGAACAGAGCATCAAAACAAAATAGGTAAAATAGATCTGACAGAAGTTAGCTATCAGATCACCTGAAATACTTCTTACCCAAGTTCCAAAACTCTTATCTTCGGGATCAATAATACTTGCCACCATATAAGGGGCTAAAAGATATTTCATCGAACAGATAACGGATCTCATTGCTATTTGAAGTGCTGTCATTGCAAAAATAAACAGGGCAACAATTGAAAGCAGAATTTCCAAAATAATAGATGACCAAGTTGGAAAGTACTTGTAAACTGTACTGTTCCACCCCATTACTCCTGTAATACCTGAAACAATAGATAAAGCATTGTCGCTTGTCATCCCTTCATCATCAAGAGATGAAATATTATCCAGCAATTCCTTTTTATAATCCTCTTCTGTTTTTGTTGCATTGATATCAAAGTTTTCATCAAGTTTGATTTCTTCACCTAATTCCTTATCTCGATTAGAAAGATTGACTCTTCCTGATTGAATCAGTACATCCGACATATTCATATCTTCAGCACTTTTCTTTTCATCCGCAAAATCGTTTGGAATCCAGTAATTGACGTGTTCAATAGCATCACTTGTCATTGAACAAGCTGATTTGTAGATCAATGGAACACCTGAAATAAGCATAGAAGCAAGTGAGAGAGAAACTAGAATTTTAGAAAGATTAATGTTTTCACGATACTCATTATCTACAAAAAACTTGATATAAATTTTTACCAGCTTAAAAACAATAAAAATCAGCATACACGCTGACATCAGAATAAAGAATTTAGATGTTATTGTACTTCCACCTATATTTAAAGAACCAATTTTCAAAACAACTTTCCACAGACAATCCAGCAAAAACAGAAATATTTCAGCAATCGCCCATAATAATGATCTGAACCATTGAGTGATTGCAGTTATAATCTTCGACATCTAATCACCCTATTCCTGAAGATGTAATTCCAAGTGCTTTGAAAATGGCTACGATACCAGTCCCCACAAATGCCCAAAAGACAATCTTTTTAATAATTCTACTGGGTTTTTCACGCTCCTTAAGTTCATCATCTTTAGTAAACCAGACAGCTAATGTAGCAAGACTAGCAAGAACAGCACCAATAGGAATAAGCCAGATGAGAATATCAATAACAGGATCCGTATAACCTTTGATCCATTTTTGAAGCTCAGCCTTATTGATTGCTCCAACAATTGGATGAATCGTCAAGTTATCCCTTAATAAAATTAATTTATTCATTTGAACCTCCTTTAAAATCCTTGTACTTTTTTACAGACGGCAAATTTGCCGTGTTGTTTAATTCATTCCTGAATTCATCTCTATATTTTCTAGTAACAGTCCTAAATTTTTTTAAAATAACTGAAACAGCAAATAAAAAAAGTGCTATCTCGTATAGAAATAGCACTACTGGAAAAAATATCATAAATCCAGTTTTCAAATTATTTATATAGACTGTAATTAAAGAAATCATCAAAGACAGATTCAATGGAACAAATATCCAATACTTATATCTTTTAATATTTTTTAATACCTTCAAATCTTTCAACCTCTTCATCACTTTCAGATGTTTCTTTATCATTAACTAAAATTACCTGAACGATTTCTTCGCAAAGATTCTTATTTTCAAGTCTTCTATATCCTGCACACTCTAGAAGATATTGCATCTCATCCCAAGTATCCTTATGCATAAAGCTTGCGATCACATCTGGATGGTATCCGAATTCTTGCTCAATAACATCAATCAACAGCATATGATACATCCCATCAAATTGCGGTTCAATCATGCCAATCTGATTGTTATTGAAAAATACATGATGAGCATTCTGAATATATTTTTTTACATCATAGCATATATCTAACATATCGCCATCAACAGAATCACAAATATCATAAAAAGTCGCATAATCATTTGCCTGTATGAAATAACATTCCATTTTTTCCTTATGAGAATTATTGGCACTCAAACGAATCGTCAGCTGTATAGCTTTTGAATAATCTGTATCAAAACTACCCTTATCATAAGGTTCTGTTTCAACATCAATTTTATAACCGCCGAGCATTGTATATTGACTCATTTTTCTGTCTTCCTTTCTTTATAAAAGGATAAGAAGTTCTTTAATAAACTAAACTGTCTTATCCTTTTTCATATATTAATATTTTATCATTCATCTTTATGCTTGAAAATGACTAAAGCAAATACAAAACATCCTAAAGCCATTAAAACATAGCCAAATGCTCTTGTATTATCACCTGTTTTAACAACTTTAGCAGCTTCAGGTAATAACTCATCATACATAACCACTTTTTGTACTGCTCCTGTATCTTCTACTTTAAAATTAACTGATTCGGCAATTTTATATTTTGCTGGAGCAATGGTTTCAGTTAAAATATAGCTCTTTCCTGCTACAAGATTTTTAATGATATGAGATTCTTCTTTAGATACCCATTCATCAACTGTATTACCTTCTTCATCTGTTACTTTTAATTGCGCACCAGGTAATTCGTTTTTTGTTGTGATATCTTGTTTAGATACTTCTACTTTAGTATCTTCATCAGTCATTTTTAAAAGAGTATCCTTATTTTCATCTGCAATGAAATCTTGTTCTTCAAAAGTAGCATAGCCATCAGGTGTCTTCGTTTCTCTTAAAATATAAGTTTCACCTGCAACAAGACCTTCAATTCTATGACTTGTTTCATTACCATCTAAATCGATATTTGCATAAACTGTTTTACCATCTTTAACAGTCATTAAAGTATAATCATTTTTATTTTTAGAAACACTGTAAGTAACAGTTGAATCTTCGTCATCTACAATATACATTCCTTCAGCTTTTCCATTTTCTGCTAACTGAGATTTCATATCGTCTGTTAAATCAAAGATGTGTTGTCCACTGATCCATTTATCAATAATTTGTTTTGTTTTTGTTGAAACTACAGTAAGCTCAGCATCTTTTAATAATGTTCCATCTTCTTTAACTTTTGATACTTGATTAACAGTATCTACCATTTCAACTTTTTGATTTTCTTTTTCTTCATTAACTGCAAATACAATATCATTAGCTAAATTTAAACCTGTTGGAGCTAAATCTTCATGAAGTGTGTAAGTGTGTCCTTCTTCTAGATTGCTGGCATAATGTTCTTTTCTTTCTGAAATCCATTCGTCAACAACATTTCCTTCTTCATCTAGAATTTGCATTGATGATCCAACAACTTCATCACCGCCTACCATACTTTTAGAAATGATGACTTGTTTATCCTTCATATTAACTTTTTGATCAACTTTATCTTTTGAAACTGTAAATTCAATATCTGTTGATTTTACATATTCTTCAGGTGAAACTGTTTCTGAAAGAATATAAGTTTTATCTTCTTCTAGACCATTAATGAAATGAGATTCTTTTGTAGAAGTCCATTCATCAATAACTTTTCCTGTTTCTTTTTCTTTGACAGTAATTGTAGCTCCTTCGACTTCTTTTTCACCTGTAACGTCTGTTTTAGTAAAAGATACCTGTTTATCTTTCATCGTTACTGTTTCTAATTCAGAAGAATTTTTAACAGTGAATCTGATATCACTTGCTTTAACATAATCTTTAGCTGTAACAGTTTCAGATAAAGTGTAAGTTTCACCAACAACTAACCCTTCAATAGAATGAGGTTTTTCTGTTGAAACCCATTGATCAACAATATTACCTTTCTCATCAGTAATTGTTAATTGAGCACCTAGTACTTCCTTATCACCAGTAACATCTGTCTTATTGAATTCAAAATGTGTGGTTTTATTTTCAACATTTAAATCTTTACTGTAGTTTTTAGTTGTAAAATCTTTTTGTCTGAATGTAAAGAATTGCTTAGCTTCATCTAACACACATCCATCAAGTGTTTTTACTTCTTCAAAATAGTATTTTGCTTCTCCTGTACCCATAGGAAGATTTGAAATATCTAATTGGCCATCTTTTGATAAAGCATAAATTCCTTTTCCAATTTCAGTCCCTGTATTGACAATAGCTCCTGAACTTTCAGTTGTAATCTTTTCATCTTTTGCAAACATCAAACTTCCATCAACAGGAGAGTAAATGTTTTCTTTGGCCTTTAATACGAATTGGATTTTAGATAAGTCGCTTCTGTCAACTAAATCTACATCAGTATCAAGATCAGCAACTGTCTTTGTTAAATGTACAGACCCTTTTGGCTGTTCATCTTTAACTGTAACTGTATAAATTGGGTCACCATCTTCATCCTTCGAGAAATCTAGTAAACCTGTCATTTCAAAAGATTGTGTTTTTCCTAGTCCAATAAATCCTTCAGGAACTTTTACTTCTTCAAGATGATACTTACCAGCAAAGAACTGTAATGGAAGGAATACTTCTCCTTTGTCATCATCATCATTTGTATATTCAGTTTTGACAACAACTACATTTTTGCTGTTTGTTGTGAAAGTATCATATTTTTTACCGCCCACTTTTTGAGTAATTGTCTGTCCTTTTTTATAGACAACTTTTCCACCTTCTAAGACATCTTCATCAGCAACGATTTTAAAAGAAGCAGAATTTAATGAGACATTTTTACCAGTTTCTTGATCTTTTTTAACAAGTTTTAATTGCGTTTCCACTGGTCGATTATTTAAGATAACCTTTTTAACCTTATCTTCATCCTTTTTGATTTCACTTGTGTCTTGCATAATAGAAACAGTGAAATCTGGATTCGTATAGAAATACTTTGGTGTTACAGTTTCTCTGACTAGATATTCTCCATAAGGGAGATCCTTTGTAATAGCCCAGCCATCTTCATCAGTGGTAATGACATCATAGACTTTTGCACTGTCCCATCCAACGTGATCAACCTCTGACTTGAGCTTAAAGGTAAAGCTAGCGCCTTGTAATCCTTTTACAACTTCAGAAATCCCATTGCGATAACCTGATTTAAAAATCTGTACTTTTTGTTTTTTTACTTTTTCCTGTACGACCATTTGGTTTGCATCGTTACCAAATTGAAGCTTAGCACCTTTATATTCTTTAGTAATCTTAGCAACAAATTTTCCATCAGTTACTGATGTTACTTTACCTGTTGCAGTATCAGTAACAGTTAATTTATAACCTTTTAACAAGTACCCTTTTGGTGCCTTTGTTTCTTCAATAGAAATTGTTCCTAATGGAAGACATGGGTTTTCATCATCATAATACAGTTCATCTGATCCTTCTTTTAAGAATGTTTTTGAAAGACCAGCAATATATTTGCCACTTGCCTGTTTCTTTGTTTTTAACACCCATGTTCTTGTAGCTTTTGAAGGAAGATTATCCTTGTCATATTCTTTATTGTAATATTTAACTGTAAATTCTGCATCTTCTAATGTGGCATCACCTTGTGGTTCTCCTAAAGTTTCAGCATCGTTTTTTACGATTTCAATTCCGATAGGGTCATTCTTTGGTTTTTCATTTGAATTTGCAGTCACTGTCTGGTCTTTTACAACAGTGACGTTGTAAATTCCTTCATCAACATCATAACCTGTACTTGCATCGGTTTCTTTAACAACGTATTTACCAACAGGTAGAATATCTGATTTAGCATAACCATTTTTATCAGTTGTAAGTGTACCTACTAAAGTATTCCCTGAGTAAATACCATATTTAGCACCTTCCAACGTATAGCAGGTATTTCCATTTGTCATATTTTCATTGGCTGATTTTTTAAGAAGATCAATATATCCAAAATCCAACCAGTTGACAGAATATTTTAATGAATCTACCGACTCTTGAGCCCATGATCCATGTGTCTGACTGGCACTGTTTCCTGAACTGATTGCTAAAGCACAGAATTTTCCTTTTGCAGAACTGTTTAACGCTCCACTTTCATAATCACTAGGACTGTTTTTTAGTGGTGCAGTTAAATAAAATGATTGTCCACCATAAACTGTTGCAGTTCCACCTGTTTGTTGTGTACTTGTTCCTTCAATATGAATCGTAACATTACTTTGTAAAGGTAACTGTACTGTTTCATTGGAACTTGCGTTGAATTTAATACTGTTTGTTTTTTGAATCATGTTCATTTTATCAAAAACAGCCGTAAATGTAGCACTGTTTCCAGTTGAAAAACTTGCGCCATTAGATGGATCAGGCAATCCTTCTACGTATTGCCATGTTGACTTTAAGCCAATACCTGCCTTTTCCAAGTCATCAATATTGGCACCACACATATCACCAGAGTAAGCTAAACTTAGTAAAACATGTGTATATAAATATCCTGTTTCTTCTTCATTTAAGCCATCATCTGTTAAAGCTTGTCCTTTGAAAAGACATTGTGCTGGGCCACCAAAACCATAATAAAGAAATTTTCTGACCATCACGTTGTTTTCAATAACGGATGCCGTATAATTTCCTTCTGCTGGTGTCTTCTTGCTGGCTTCTAAACAATACGACCATTGACCATTATATTTACACATATAGGTTGACCATTGTTTGGTGATCTGAGGACATTTTCGCTTCCACCACTCTGGATACGTTATCGATTTTACTTTTGTAAATTCATGAGGAATATTACCATCCCAAGCATTAACTGATATGTTTTCTGCAGAAAAACATATCGAGAAAATCATGCCTATCACAACAAGTATTTTTGATAGCTTATCAAAATATTTTTTTCTCATTGTTCTTCTCCTTTTTTTATTCTTTTTGTATTTTCATTCCTAAAAACATAATAATTTTGCAAAATTACTTCTTTTTAATTTTTTAATCCTTTTGAATAGGCTTTACAGTCAAACATGACAGACCTTTAATAAAAATAAAAGACAATCCGAAGATTGCCTTAAGGTTTGAACACCCATTTTTCCATATATATTTTTGTAATCATTTAATTTCCTTTCTCTTCTTTTTTCAAAAATAAAAAGGACATATCTTAAATATCTTATGCCCTTGATTGATTTACTGAATTTTTTTAATGAAACTATTTAGTTTTACCACACGAACATCTGTAGCCTGTTACTTTTTCTTCGTCGTAAGCAGGTGTCACAACAATTGTCTTTGTTTCCTGATGTGTAATTGCAGCGTGATGTTTTGTCCCCACTTTAACACTTGTAGAATGATAGGAATGTCCTGTTTCTACACTATGATTGATAGCTTCAACTGTAGCATTTTCACCCTTACCAAAATCCTTATTGCATACTTTACAAACCTGATGTGATTCGTAAATTGGTTCATCATATGCTTGTTGATCTACGACCGTAACTGTTTCTGTTTTTGTCACTGCATCATGATGAACCTTTTGAGTGACAGGAATATTGTAAACATGTTCATGTGATGGTTTTGAAACAGAACTACTCGAATTATTTAAACTATTTGTACTGTTTGAACTAGAACTATTCGATTTATTAGAGGTATTTGATTTATTTGAACTATTAGAATTGTTCTTTTGAGTCGAGTTGTTTGTTTCAGCATTACTCTTTGTACTTTTTTGGCTGTTATTTTTCTTTTCATCATCGCTTTTTTTGCCTGAATTGACTGAAACATCTGATTTTTTTGAAATATTTAACCCGTTTTTAGAAATAACCAAAGTATCTTCACTGTCTTTATCTTCTTCTTCAATCGCCCCTTTAGAATCTTCTTTTTCATTCTGTTTATCTTTTTCTTTAACATTGTTTGAAATCTTACTTGCAATATTTCCTTTGTTGTCTAATTTAGCAGAAGAATTATCAGTAGCGTTAAAAATAAGAAGTCCTGCTATTCCGATAATTAAAATACAAATAACAGCAATAAAAATGATTTTACTATTTTTTAGTTTTGCCTGAATAATTTTGTTCATTAAATTCATCTCCTTTAATTCATCATATCCTTTTGTATTTTTAAACAAAAATGTACAAAATTACATAAATTAATCATTCAGCCTTGAGCATCCAGCTTTTCATATTTTCAAACATTTCTTTTACATTGTTCATATCATTTTTATCACTGTATTTAACAATCATTAAAGTTGGTACTTTATAATGTCCTACAGATGGAATTTCTAAATCACTTTGAAAACTGATCATATAATAATATTTTTTAACATTATCCTTTGAAGATGTACCATATTCATCATAAAATTTATTGTTATTTACATAATTCATTTTGCTAGATTCAGGTAATAATGAACCAAGATATTTATTTATTTCTTCTTGCATACAGCTCTTTAATTCCTGTCCATCTAATGATTTATCTACTTTGTTTAAGAAATTAAGATAGTTTTTCCTGATGACATAAAACTCCGCATCATTCGATTTATTTACTTTCATAGAGCTTTCACGTTCCAACTGTTTAGAAGAGCTCCATTTTCGACTCAAAAAATTTGGATAGATATAATCTATTCCATCATTTGAAAGCTTTTCATAATTGCTGATTGTTGTATCAGTATTTAACTTATAACAATTCTCATTTCTTTGATTAACTTTATTTTCCTGATGAAAACCACAGCCTGATATCAAAGCTGCAACCAATAGCAAAGCAATAATTTTCCATTTCATTCTTTCACCCCCTTTTTTAAAATATGATTGTATATGCATCGACCTTTTCTCTATTATTTACTTGATAAACCAAATAATCATTCCAGTCTTTTTCTTTTTTTGGATATTCAACACTGATCCTGATATCAGGAAATTGTTCTTTAAGTTCTGAACATACTTTTTTATTCAATTTGATGCCTGCTGTATCATGATCCACTCTCATCAGTACACTTTTGATATTAGGATCATTTTTTATATGTTCAAAAATAGCCTGATAT
>ENA-OPBX01001448-OPBX01001448.1-human-gut-metagenome-genome-assembly--contig:-NODE-1448-length-11973-cov-3.641467_pt1 | contig 11973 bp, 6 predicted proteins | sample MGYA00241075_ERZ501466 | MGnify/ENA primary metagenome ERZ501466 (study PRJEB25962, sample SAMEA2042633) | human gut metagenome | biome: human gut; feature: human-associated habitat; material: faeces...
AAATCTATTGCATCAAGATTTTCATTACCGCCATACATATTAGGTGTCCACTCACCCGGATTTTTTCCATAATCAAGATAAAGCATAGTAGCTGTATCTGTAAGTCTTATTCCGTCAATGTGATATTCATCCAGCCACATTGACAGGTTAGATATAAGAAAGCTTCTTACTTCGCCTTTGTCATATGCAAATGTTGTAACTTCCCTGTAAGGCTTTTTATCAAGTCTTGGCTTTAAATATCCATAACAGCTGCCGCCATCAAAGTTGACAATTCCACGCATATCACTTCCAAAGTAAGCACCATTCCACTCAAGAATAACGCCTATTCCTGCCTTATGAAGACTGTTTACCAGCTGCTTAAAGTCCTCTGCACTTCCGTACTTTGTAAGTGGAACATAGTAGCTGGCTGCCGCATAGCTGTAACCTTTATGGCTGAACACTCCATCATCAGACATAATCTGGATGTGTGTATATCCTGCAGCCTTTACATATTCGATAAGCTTGTCGGCTATTGTGCCATAGGCTGCATCTGTGCCTATAATATCTGCTATATCCTTAAGCTTAACCTCAAGCACTGATACCGCACCTTTATTTACAGACTTTGCAAATGTTTTCTTCTTTGCTGCACCTGTATTTGTACTCTTAGCTGCCTGACTCTTATCAGTTACATCTGACTTAGTAACTACAGAGTGTGCATCTGCATATCTTGTGGCTTCCATCGCATAAGGGTCAGCCTTTATCGCAGTTTCCCTGCCGTGGAACTTCATTTCATACATATACTCAGTTCCTGCGCATAATCCCGGTATAAAAAGCTCATATATACCATTTTCAGTTATACGCTCCATCTGGTATATACGTCCATCCCAGTTATTAAAATCGCCAACAACACTTACACGGAGTGCATATGGTGCCCATGTCCTGAAAAGTGTACCACTTACACCATCCTTTTCACACTCATGACCGCCAAAAAGTCTGTAAGCCTTATCTTCTGTACCCTCAATAAACTTATTAAACAAAGTGTCAGTATCCTCATAATCCTCCATTGAATATGGGTCAGTACATCTGATTGTATGTCCCTGCTTATCTTCTATATTGAGAACATACTTAACACTCTTTTTAAGCGGAATAAGTGCAGCAAAAAATCCGGCATCGTCAACCTTTTCCATCTGTACGTTTTTCTTTCTCTCACTTACAGACACGCTTATCTGTACCGCATCTGGTCTGAACACCTGAATAAGGAACCCCTCCTTTACACGATGTCCTCCCAGTATTCTTTTAGGATGGCTGCTTTCAGAGTACACTATCTCCTCTATAGACGGCCAGTCCATCAACTTATATAACCTGTTATCCATCTGCATTCCCCTTCCTTGCGGCAGTTCCGCTATTCACTGCATTATTATGTCAGGAATTTATCTTATTCATACCTGTCCATCCACTGCTTGAAAAGACTTGTCCACGCATATACCTCGGGCTGGTAATGCTTACCGCCCTTTGTAGCAGTTTCCTTAGTACCAAGTCCTAACCCATGACATCCGTCAGGAAATACATGATACTCAAACTTAACTCCATTTTTCCTTAATGCCTCCACGAATAAAAGTGAATTCTCAAGAGACACTGAATTATCATCAAATGTATGCCATACGAAGCTTTCTGGCGTATCCTTTGACACCTTATTCTCGACAGATATATCTTCTATATACTTATCATAGTTATCACCGAGCAGCTTGACAAATGAACCTCTGTGCGCATTTTTTCCTGCTGTTATGACAGGATAGCCAAGTAAAAGTCCATCAGGTCTTACATATTCCTTCTCGCAGCCAAGATATTCTTTTGCAAATGTTGCAACCATATCACCACTCCACATAGTTCCAAGACATGCGGCAAGATGACCTCCTGCAGAAAATCCTGCCAGTATAATTCTTTCCGGATTAACATCCCATTCCTTAGCGTTATCTCTTACCCATTTTACTGTATAAGCAGCCTCATATATCTGTGTAGGATATACGAAAGGTGCAAGACTATATCTTAACACTACTGCATTGTAACCAAGTTCAAGCATTTTGATGGCTATTGCCTCGCCCTCTCTTGGTGAATGATGGTCATAGCCGCCACCCGGACATATTATGACCAGAGGTCTGTTAAATGAATCCTGATAATCCGGATACATTTCCTTGATATATGTTGTTATTGTAGCTTTTTTATCAGGTGTCTTTAACCCTAACTTCTCATATGGAAGTTCAATATCATAAACTTTATGTAACATTGTTACTCCTTATATTTACCAATTAATTTTTATAAAAGCTGTGTCCCGCCGCCTATTCTTCAATCTTATGGATAAATAATCCACTTCTTAACTTAGGCTCAAACCATGTTGACTTAGGTGGCATAAGTCTTTTCGCATCTGCCACTGCAAAAAGCTCTGCTATTGATGTCGCATACATTGAAAATGCAAGAACACAGTCTGTATGACATCTTTTTTCAAGTTCTTCAAGTCCCCTTATTCCGCCAACAAAGTCAATCCTCTTGTCTGTCTTAGGGTCATGTATTCCAAGCACTGGCTCTAAAAGGTTATCCTGAAGTATGGCAACATCAAGTCCGTCAACAGGGTCATCTGAGAGTATATCCTGCTTTGCAGTAAGCTTATACCACTTATCATCAAGATACATTCCAAAGTCAGCTTTCTTTGCTGGTGATACAGCTTCTGCGCTTTCTTCTATATCAAACTTTTCTGATATTATCTTCATAAATTCTTCGCTGCTGTATCCATTCAGGTCTTTTACAACTCTGTTGTAAGGCATAATCATAAGCTCTTCGTCTGGAAATAATACTGATAAAAAGTAATTAAACTCCTCATCTCCTGTATAATCCGGATGTTCTGCCCTTCTCTTTAAGCCAACCTTGACAGCAGATGCAGCCCTGTGATGTCCGTCTGCTATGTATATATCATTTATTCCTGCAAATGCATTTTTAATGTTATCAACTGCTTCTTTATCAGCAATCTTGTATACCTGATGTCTTATTCCATCTGGTGATGTAAAGCTGTACAGCGGCTCTTCCTTCTTAGCTTTTGCCACTTCTTCCCTTATGACATCGTTGGCTCTGTAAGCAAGAAAGATAGGTCCTGTCTGCGCTGAACATCTGTCAACATGGTTAATTCTGTCTGCTTCCTTATCCGCTCTTGTATTCTCGTGCTTTTTAATAACATTATTCTGATAGTCATCGATAGAAGCACAGGCAACTATACCTGTCTGGACTCTTCCATTCATAGTAAGTTCATACACATAGTATGACTTATCTGTATCTGTAATGAAAGTTCCATCTGCTATCCTCTCATCAAGAAGCTGTCTTGCCTTGTCATACACTTCATCTGCATATGTATCGACCGATGAGTCAAACTGTGTTTCAGCTCTGTCTATGGCAAGAAATGAAAGCGGCTCACGCGCTACTTCCCTGCAAGCCTCCTCCCTGTTGTATACATCATAAGGAAGAGCCGCCACTTTGTCAGCCACAGCTTTATCCGGTCTTATACATTCAAATGCTTTAATAGTTGCCATAACTTCGTCCATCCTTTCTTTAATCTTATGTCATACTGTATTATAATATCTTACACTCACGAATACACATTTTAATATTAAATGTCCCACCATGCATATCTATGAAAGATTGCTGCTTTCATGGTCTATCTTACAGTATGGCTTGTATGTAACAGTTCATGTGATTTCTCTGATAATGGCTCTTTGAAATAATCCCTGTAGCACTGGAGTACCTCTGGATTTTCGTGTGAAAATCTTACATTATTCACTTTATCAAGTCCATAAAGCACCTTACATCTTTCTGCCACTTTATCGTAATCATCCTTTATAGGCTGTCCACCGCCATTGATACAGCCGCCCGGACACGCCATAACTTCAACAAAGTCATACTTTACTTTTCCTGCTGCTATCGCATCCATAAGCTTTCTTGCATTGGAAAGACTGCTTGCAACTGCAACCTTAAGTATATTGCCATTGATAGTAAACTTTGCCTCCTTCCAGCCATCAAGACCTCTTACACACTGGAATGCATCCGGTTCAGGATTAGTCTTATTGACAAGGTAGTAAGCACTTCTTAATGCTGCCTCCATAACTCCGCCTGTAGCACCAAATATAACACCTGCGCCGCTTCCTACACCAAGAGGATTGTCAAACTCTTCTTCTGTAAGCTCTTCCGCCTTTATAAAGAATGACTTTAACATTCTCTCAACCTCTCTTGTAGTGAGTACCGCATCAACATCGCCTCTGCCATCCCATGTAATCTCATCTTTCTTTGCAAGACAAGGCATAAGTGATACACAGAATATTCTTTCAGGGTCAACACCAAGCTTTTCTGCATAATAAGACTTTGTGACCGCACCAAACATCTGCTGTGGTGACTTGGCTGTTGAAAGTCTGTCTGCATACTGTGGATATTCTTTCTTTATAAAGTTTACCCAGCCAGGACAGCATGATGTAAACATAGGAAGTCCTGATTCTTTAATCTCAGGAAGTCTGTGAAGCAGCTCACTTCCTTCCTCCATAATAGTAAGATCTGCAGAAAATGTTGTGTCAAATATGTAATCAAAGCCAACTTTTCTTAATGCTGATACAAGTCTTTTAGCTGTTGCAAATTCTTTGCTTAATCCAAAACCTTCACCCCACGCTGCTCTTACAGCAGGGGCTATCTGTACTACTGTTATGATATCTTCTTTCTCAACTGCATCAAGAACGATACCAACATCATCTCTTTCCCGTAATGCACCTACAGGACAGTTGACAACGCACTGACCGCAAAGTGTACACTTAGTTTCCTGTATAGTCTTATTCTTTGCCACATTTACAGTAGTTCTTGAACCTGTGTTAACAACATCCCATATATGCATACCCTGTATGTTATCACATATCTGAACGCATCTCATACACTTAATACACTTGTCATTGGCCCTTAGAAGTGGAAAATTCTTATCCCACTTATTCTTTTCAAGTATTGAGTCATATGGCATTTCTGATATATTAAGCTCATTGGCGAGCGACTGTAATGTACAGTTACCGCTTCTTACACATGATGCACATTCATAGTCATGCTGTGAAAGGATAAGCTTAACATTGGTCTTTCTTGTAGTACGGACCTTTCTTGTATTGGTTCTTATAACCATACCCTCCTGCACTACATTATTACATGCTGTAACACATCTGTCCTGTCCTTCTACTTCAACTACGCATACACGGCACGCTCCTATCTCATTCACTTCCTTCAGATAACACAGAGTAGGCACATCAACTCCAACTTTACGTGCAGCCGCAAGGATAGTTGTTCCGTCTTCGACGGTTATATCTATTCCGTTAATTGTTGCATTTACCATTGTTCTTCTCTGCCTCCTCTAAAAGCTCCGAATCCGAAGTGGTCACATCTTAAACAGCGTCCAGCCTCCTGACACGCTTCCTCACATGTGAAACCATACTCAATAGGTTCAAAGTCGTTCTTTCTTTCAGCTGCTTCTCTTAAAGCAACTTCAACTCTTCCGCATGCAACCTTATCTTCGTTGCTTGCATAAGGTATCTCAACATCACATGTAATCTCATGATTAAAGCCAAGATACTCATCTATATTAGCTGCCGCAACCTTACCTGCCGCAATAGCCTTTATAACTGTTGCAGGACCTGTTACGCAGTCACCGCCTGCAAATACGCCCTCAGACATCTCACCCTCCTGTGGTGTGATATTACCTGTATTAAGTGCTGAGATAACACCTCTCTGAACCTTTATTCCGTGTTCCTCAAAGCTCTTTGTTTCTATACCCTGTCCGATAGCAACTACTATAAGGTCGCTCTCTAAGAGCACTTCATCCTTTGATGCTGCCCTAGGTGCTGGTCTTCCGTGTGAAACCTTTGATATCATCTGTGGCTTTACAACAAGCCCTATGGCATTGCCTTCTTCATCCTGCTTGATACGCACCGGTGACATAAGTTCAAGAACATCGCAGCCCTCTGCCTCGGCACCTACAACCTCTTCCTCAAGCGCAGTCATATCTGCCTTACGTCTTCTGTATACAATACTTACTTTGCTTGCTCCAAGTCTTATAGATGAACGTGCCACGTCCATAGCTACGTTACCACCACCGATAACTATAACTCTCTTTCCTGTATAATCCGGCATATCGCCGTCACCGATGGCACGAAGCATTTCAACAGCAGATGTTATTCCGCTCTTGGCATCCTCACCTTCTATACCCATCTTTTTATCTGCATGCGCACCGATAGATATATATGTAGCATCATATTCCTCAGTTATATCATCAAATGATATATCCTTTCCTACACTTATATTCTTCTTAACCTCTATTCCAGTTGAAAGAATAGAATCTATCTCTTCATCAAGCTTCTTTCTTGGGAATCTGTAGTTAGGAATACCATATCTTAACATACCGCCAAGCTGCTTTCTCTGTTCAAATATAGTAACCTTATGTCCCATAAGGGCAAGATAATAGGCAGCACTAAGACCACCTGGTCCACCACCAATTATGGCAACCTTCTTTCCCGTAGCTGGCTCACACTCTGGTACGGGAACTATGCCTGCATTATCTACTGCCATCTTCTTAAGTCCACGTATATTAACAGGTGCGTCTATGATAGTTCTCTTACATCTGTTCTCACATGGATGCTCACATATATAAGCACAAGTTGTAGGCATCGGATTATCTCTTCTTATAAGCCTTACAGCATCAGCATAGCGCTTCTGCTGTACAAGTGCTATATAACCTGGAATGTCAACGCCTGCAGGACATGACTTAACACACGATACTGGCTGGTTACTGTTACATGAACAGAAACCATTATGTATATGTGACTCAAAGTCATCTATACAGCCATCTACTGACTTAAGTGCAAGCTTTGCTGCCTCATAACCTATAGCACAATCTGCTGAATAATATATACCTTCTGCTGTAAGCTTTATATTCTCAACTGTTTCCTCTGTTGCCTCTCCATCAAGCACGTTATCAAAAAGTCTTGCAAGCTGTCTTAATCCGACACGGCATGGCACACACTTACCACATGACTGTGCAAGACACATTTTTATAAATGATCTTGTAAGGTCAACTGGACATAATCCCGGTGGAGATGCCACTATTCGTCTTTCAAGATCCTGATACATCGACTCCATTGTTACCTGAGCCTTATCCTTAGTTAATATAGTTAATCTACTCACTAAAAACAGACCTCTCTTTCCTGAATTTAATATGTTATTGTCTGTAACGTCCTAATATTCTGAATATGAAATAATATTCTCATAATCAAATCATCTGTTCCTGCTGCATTAAAAACATACAGTACAATACCCTTAAAAGTTAAACAAAATATTAATACAACCAAACTATTATAGTGTAACATTACCGTTAATAATTGACAACAAAGGTTATTTCTTTAACAAACTAACGCAAATATCAGAATTCACACGCAAATCATTAATATACCGTATTACTCTGCAAACTTTCACAACGCAGTCCCTTATTATCCAAATAATACACGACATCACCATAAATACACCATACAATTAACTTAATCTAATATTATACCGACACGCCTGATTATGCAAGTGGAAACGGTTATAAGTTTAGTATTCATATGCTTAGAAACTTTAAAAAGGACAGTCGACTTTCTCGGCTGTCCCTTGCAGTTTTGCTTTAATTACTTTTTAAACTTATATTTTCCTTTTCCATAACCGGATACTGGTTCAATAATATCTGCCTGAACCAAATTTGAAAGGAACTTAGACGCTTCATTGTGATTTTGCCTTCAATATTCTGAATAGCAGTATCAACCAGATATTTAGAGGGTTTGAGTCCATCCACTGCCTGTAGTCCGATTGCCGTACTCCAGACATAGCTCTTATGTACTTTATCCGGTTCAGACTCTCTCAAATATTTTTTAAACGGGTCTTTGTCAAGAGTGGTGAAAGATTTAGAACCAAAAAACATACGAAAATAAGTATCAAAAAGCAGGTGCGGAATTCATTCCACACCTGCCAAAATAAAATATATAACATTTATTATTCTTAATTATCAAAACAAGAACAAACTGCCATTAAATTCTATAATTACTTAACAACTCTTACCTTAATAACACCATCAATAGCTGAAAGCTTAGCTGCTACATCTTCTGTGATTGCTGAACCTGTATCAAGAACAGAATATGCATAATCGCCTCTTGACTTGTTATCCATAGACTCAATGTTAATGCCTGCATCACCCATAACACTTGTAAGCTTGCTGATGATTGCTGGTACATTCTTATGGCATACAGTCACTCTTCCTGTTGATGTACATACACCACAGTCACAGTTTGGATAGTTTACAGAATTGACAATATTACCATTCTCAATGAAGTTTCTTAATTCCTTAACTGCCATAACAGCACAGTTATCCTCAGCCTCTTCTGTAGAAGCCCCAAGGTGTGGAAGTACAATAACACCTTCCTGTCCTGCTGTTGTTGTGTTAGGGAAATCAGTAACATACTTTGCAACCTTGCCAGACTTGATAGCATCAAGAATAGCTGGCTCATCAACAAGTACATCTCTTGCACAGTTAATAACAACTGTACCCTTCTTCATCATATCAAATGCTGCCTTATTAATCATGCCCTTTGTACTGTCAAGTGCCGGTACATGAATAGTAATATAATCACATTCCTTATATATATCCTCAACATTTACAATGTGCTTAACTTCGCTTGAAAGGTTCCATGCTGCATTAACTGAAAGGTATGGGTCATATCCGTATACTTCCATGCCAAGGCTTATAGCTGCATTAGCAACTAACTGTCCGATAGCACCAAGTCCGATAACACCAAGCTTCTTACCCTTGATTTCCTTACCTGCAAATGCTTTCTTAGCCTTTTCTGCTGACTTTGCAATATCTGCATCATCCTTATTATCTTCAACCCACTTGATACCGCCAAGAATATCTCTTGAAGCTAAAAGTAATGCTGCAAGAACGTGTTCCTTAACTGCATTGGCATTAGCTCCCGGTGTATTAAATACTACGATACCCTTATCAGCACATTTATCAAGAGGAATATTATTAACACCTGCGCCTGCTCTTGCGATGGCAAGAAGGTCATCTGATAATTCCATATCATGCATCTTGGCACTTCTTACAAGTACTGCCTGTGCATCTTCATATGCTGCATTTGTATTATAATCGCTTGAAAAAAGGTCAAGACCTACAGAAGCGATATTATTAAGACAATTAACGTTAATCATTATGCATTCTCCTTCTCGAACTTCTTCATAAATTCAACTAACTTCTCTACGCCTTCGATTGGCATAGCGTTATATATAGAAGCTCTCATACCACCAACTGTTCTGTGACCCTTAAGGTTAACGAAACCAGCTGCTTCTGCTTCCTTAACAAACTTAGCATCAAGTTCTTTATCACCTGTTACGAAAGGAACATTCATAAGTGAACGGTCTTCCTTAACAACTGTTCCCTTGAACATCTTTGACGCATCAAGGAAATCATAAAGAATTTTAGCCTTCTTTTCATTGTGTTCCTTCATTGCTGAAAGTCCACCCATCTTCTTAATCCACTTGAACACCTTGCCACAGATATAGATATTGTAGCATGGTGGTGTATTATAAAGAGAATCTGCATCTGCCTGTGTCTTCCACTTAAGCATTGTAGGAGTTCCTGGAAGAACGTCATCTGTTATAAGGTCTTCTCTGATAATAGCAATTACAACGCCTGCTGGTCCGATGTTCTTCTGGACACCGCCGTATACAACGCCGTACTTAGTTACATCCATAGGTTCTGATAAGAAGCATGATGAAACATCTGATACAAGAATATGACCCTTAGTGTTAGGTAATGTCTTATACTTTGTTCCGTAAATTGTGTTGTTCTCACAGATATATACATAGTCAAGATCCTCTGGAATATCAAGATCTGAGCAGTCTGGAATATATGAAAATGTCTTGTCTGCTGATGAAGCAAGCTCAACAGCCTCTCCATATATCTTAGCTTCTGCAAATGCTTTCTTAGCCCACTGTCCTGTAAGGATATAACCTGCTTTCTTATTCTTCATAAGGTTCATAGGCACTTCAGCGAAGAACTGCGATGCACCACCCTGTAAAAATAACACCTTATAGTTATCTGGGATGTTAAGAAGGTCTCTTAAATCCTTCTCTGCCTCTTTGATGATGTTGTCATAAACCTTGGATCTGTGGCTCATTTCCATTACCGACTGACCGCTTCCCTGGTAATCTAACATTTCATCTGCTGCTTCTTTGAGTACTTCCTCTGGTAAAACAGCTGGACCAGCGCTAAAGTTATAAACTCTACTCACCTTTTCTTCCTCCTAAAATATAAAATATTAAGAACTATTTTAGTCCTTTATCACATTAAAGTCAATATATGAATTATTTCTTGTTATTCAGGTCTTCTCTGTCGAATGCCTCTGAGATTGCAGCCCCCGGTGAAACCATAGGGAATACCTTGTCTTCTCTGTCAATATGACAGTCAATAACACATGGAATATTGAGTTCGATTGCTTCTTTAAATGCTTTCTCAAACTCCTCTATTGTATCAACACTGTAAGCCTTGGCTCCCATTCCTTCTGAAACCTTAACAAAATCTACCTGATCATCAAGAACTGTAGCTGAATATCTCTTGCCATAGAAAAGATCCTGCCACTGGCGTACCATACCAAGTACATGGTTATTGATCACTACCTGAATTACCGGGATATTATGGCGTGTTGCGGTAGCAATCTCATTCATATTCATACGGAAGCATCCGTCACCTGCGATATTTACTACCGTCTTGTCCGGTCTTCCCATCTTGGCACCGATGGCTGCTCCAAGTCCATATCCCATAGTTCCCAGACCACCGGAAGAAAGGAAGGTTCTTGGCTCTTTGTATTTGAAATACTGAGCTGCCCACATCTGGTTCTGTCCAACCTCTGTTGTGATAATGGCATCTCCTTTTGTCAGTTCGTACAGCTTCTCAATAATGTATGGGCCTGTAAGCTGGGAATGATCATATCTTAACGGATATTTTTCCTTCAGTTCACTGATATGTGCAGTCCATTCCGAATGTCTCATTTCCGGAACCTCTGCCAGAATACGTTTGAGAACTTCTTTCTCATCTCCTACTACACTTGCATCTACTACGATGTTCTTGTTAATCTCTGCAGCATCTACGTCAATCTGAAGAATCTTCGCATTCTTTGCAAAGGTCTTTGTGTTTCCTGTGACACGATCACTGAATCTGGCTCCCAGCACGATCAGGAGATCGCAGCCTGAGACACCAAGATTGGAAGTTTTGGTCCCATGCATTCCAAGCATTCCTGTGTACAGAGGATCTTCTCCGGAAAATCCTCCCTTACCCATAAGACTGTCACATACAGGAGCGTCGATTCTGTGAGCAAGTTCTGTCACTTCTCTGGATGCCTCTGAGATAATCGTGCCGCCGCCTGTAAAAATAAATGGTCTCTTCGCTTCTTTGATCATCTGTACTGCAGTTGCAATGTCTTCGTCTTTGATGGTGTCTGTTTTCGGTGTGATCTCAGCAGGAGCGCAGGCAGTATATTCATATTTCGCACCTGTCACATCCTTGGTCACATCTACAAGCACAGGACCAGGACGTCCGCTCTTTGCAATATAGAATGCTCTGCGTACAGTGTCTGCCAGAGTAGTAATGTCTTTTACGATAAAGCTGTGCTTTGTAATAGGCATTACAATTCCTGTAATATCAACCTCCTGGAAAGAATCCTTTCCGAGAAGCGGTGTTCCTACATTACATGTGATTGCCACCATTGGTACGGAATCCATGTATGCAGTAGCGATTCCTGTTACCAGATTGGTAGCTCCGGGACCGGAGGTTGCGAGACATACACCGACTTTGCCGGTAGCTCTTGCATATCCGTCTGCCGCATGGGCAGCTCCCTGCTCATGGGAAGTCAG
>ENA-OPBX01001451-OPBX01001451.1-human-gut-metagenome-genome-assembly--contig:-NODE-1451-length-11941-cov-2.654047_pt1 | contig 11941 bp, 11 predicted proteins | sample MGYA00241075_ERZ501466 | MGnify/ENA primary metagenome ERZ501466 (study PRJEB25962, sample SAMEA2042633) | human gut metagenome | biome: human gut; feature: human-associated habitat; material: faeces...
ACGGTCTTCGAATACCGTAATTTCAACAGGGATGATGAGACCAGCCTGTTTTTCGGTGCGGGCATTAAAGTCCTTGACGAAGGCCATGATGTTGATACCAGCCTGACCAAGTGCCGGGCCTACAGGAGGTGCCGGAGTTGCCTTACCAGCAGGAACCTGCAATTTTACCATCTTAATGACTTTCTTTGGCATATCAATTCCACCTCCTATCTTACTCTATTGCTTCTACTTGAGAGAAGTTGACTTCAACCGGAGTGACGCGGCCGAACATTTCGATCATGACTTTGACCTTCTGCTGTTCGTCGCTGATCTCCGCCACCGTTCCTACCATATCATTAAAGCCGGGGGCTTTAATACGAACGGTCTGATCTAATTCAACGGGGCATTTCATGCGAATCGGAGCTTCCACGGAAGCTTCCTTCTTCCCAGTGGACTGTTTCCCGAGAATACGCGCTACTTCGCGTGGGGATAAAGGAATGGGTTTGGTGCCCGTGCCGACAAAACCGGTAACACCCGGCGTATTGCGGACAGCGTACCACGTGCGGTCGTCAACAATCATTTCAATCAGGACGTAGCCGGGGAATACCTTGCGGCTCACAACCTTCTGCTGGTCGTCTTTGGTTTCTAGTTCGTCCTGCATGGGGACGAGAACCTGGAAAATCATGTCTTCCATCCCTAGGGAATGGACCTTACTCTCCAAATTCAGTTTCACTTTGTTTTCATACCCGGAATAGGTATGAATGACATACCAGTGTCTTTGACCTTCCATGCTTATTGCACTCCCATCACTAAACGGAACAGTACGGAGAAGACAGCATCAATTGCCCAAATTAAGAGGGACGACGTGATGGCAGCAACAATGACCGTTGCCGTATATCCACCCAGTTCCCGCCGATTGGGCCAAGCTACCTTTTTCATTTCGTTCTTCACATCCCGGAAGAACCCCAACGCTCCGCCGGAGCTTTTTACATCGGGAGTGAGTTGAGTCGATGCCATAATTGCTCCACCTTATTTCGTTTCTTTATGCAAAGTGTGCTTTTTGCAGAATTTGCAGTACTTCTTGATTTCGATACGGTCCGTATCGTTCTTCTTATTCTTCGTGGTCTGGTAGTTGCGCTGTTTGCACTCGGTGCAGGCCAGGGTAATACCAATACGATTGTTGTTCGCAGCCATGTTTTAACACCTCACTTACATTCAAAATCCCTCAAAGTTGCCTATATAGACTATCATACAAGGATGCAGATGTCAACATAAAAATGTGGGACCGACCTGTCCTGTGTCGGTCCCACATCCTAGGCCTCTGCGGCTCAATTATTCTTCGATTTCGGTAACAACACCAGCGCCAACGGTACGGCCGCCTTCGCGGATAGCAAAGCGCAGACCTTTTTCGATAGCAATCGGAGTGATCAGTTCAACATCCATGGTGATGTTATCGCCAGGCATAACCATTTCGGTGCCTTCCGGCAGTTCAGCTACGCCCGTAACGTCGGTCGTTCTGAAGTAGAACTGAGGACGGTAGCCATTGAAGAACGGAGTATGACGGCCGCCTTCTTCTTTGGTCAGTACGTAAACCTGACCCTTGAATTTCGTATGCGGATGGATCGTGCCCGGTTTGGACAGAACCTGACCGCGTTCGATTTCGTTTCTTTCAATACCGCGGAGCAGGGCACCGATGTTGTCACCGGCTTCAGCCTGATCCAGGGTCTTACGGAACATTTCAAGACCCGTAGCAACGGTCTGTTTCTTTTCTTCTTTCAGACCAACGATTTCCACGGTGTCGCCGACTTTGATGACGCCACGTTCAACACGGCCCGTTGCAACCGTACCACGGCCGGTGATGGTGAAGACGTCTTCGACAGGCATCAGGAACGGTTTCGTGAGGTCATGTTCCGGAGTCGGGATGTATTCGTCAACAGCATCCATCAGTTTGAGGATGTTGGCTTCCTGTTCAGGGTCGCCTTCCAGGGCTTTCAGTGCGGAACCGACTACGATAGGAATTTCATCTCCCGGATAGTCGTACTGGCTCAGCAGTTCACGAACTTCCATTTCAACCAGTTCGATCAGTTCAGGATCGTCAACTTGGTCGGATTTATTCAGGAATACAACGATGGCAGGTACGCCAACCTGACGGGCAAGCAGGATGTGTTCGCGGGTCTGCGGCATCGGGCCGTCAGCTGCGGAAACAACGAGGATAGCGCCGTCCATCTGAGCAGCACCGGTGATCATGTTCTTGACATAGTCGGCGTGGCCCGGGCAGTCAACGTGAGCATAATGTCTCTTAGCGGTTTCGTATTCAACGTGAGAGGTGTTGATGGTGATCCCGCGTTCTCTTTCTTCCGGAGCCTTATCGATCATGTCGTAAGCTTCGTACTGAGCCTGACCCTTCAGAGCCAGAGTCTTTGTGATAGCAGCAGTCAAAGTGGTCTTACCATGGTCAACGTGACCGATGGTACCAATGTTAACATGCGGTTTGGTTCTTTCAAATTTAGCCTTTGCCATTGGAAAAATCCTCCTAAAAATTATTCTTGCTTATGCCGTGATATGTGATAAGACTATTGTACCAGATTTCCAAGAAAAATGCAAGTCTTTTTTCAAAAAAATACAGAAATTTCTTCTGATTTTCAGAAAACGTGCATTACTTCTTTCTGGCAGCCATAATCTTTTCAGCAATATTCTTCGGTACTTCCTGATAGCTATGCGGTTCCATGGTGTACTGACCACGACCCTGAGTGTTCGAACGCAGGTCGTTGGTGTAACCGAACATTTCGGACAGCGGCACCAAAGCGTCTACCTGTACGGTACCGGTTCTGGTTTCCTGACCCTGAATCTGGCCACGGCGAGAACTCAGGTCACCGATAACTGTACCAACGTATTCATCCGGCACAATAACAGAAACCTTCATAATCGGTTCCATCAAAACCGGCTGAGCCTGACGCATTGCTTCCTTGAATGCGATAGAACCAGCGATCTTAAATGCCATTTCAGAAGAGTCAACTTCGTGGTAAGAACCATCATACAGTTCTACAGATACGTCAACAACCTGATAGCCTGCCAGAATACCAGCCTGCATTGCACCCTGGATACCAGCATCGACAGCCGGGATATATTCCTTCGGAATCGAACCGCCGACAATCTTGTTGATGAATTCGTAGCCCTTACCGGATTCGTTCGGTCTTACACGGATCTTAACGTGACCGTACTGACCGCTACCACCGGACTGCTTCTTATACTTGTAATCCACGTCAGCTTCGCCCTTAATGGTTTCCTTATAGGATACTTGCGGAGCACCAACGTTTGCTTCTACCTTAAATTCCCGCAACAGACGGTCAACAATGATGTCCAGATGCAGTTCGCCCATACCAGCGATGATGGTCTGACCAGTTTCTTCGTCGGTATAAGTTCTAAAGGTCGGGTCTTCTTCTGCCAGTTTTGCCAGAGCGATGCCCATCTTTTCCTGACCAGCCTTGGTCTTCGGTTCGATTGCGAGCTGAATAACCGGTTCTGGGAATTCCATGGATTCCAGAATGATCGGATTCTTTTCGTCGCAGAGGGTATCACCGGTTGTGGTATTCTTCAGGCCAACAGCAGCAGCGATATCGCCAGCATATACGGTTTCGATATCCTTTCTGTGGTTGGAGTGCATCTGAAGGATCCGTCCCATTCTTTCTCTGTTATCCTTGGTTGCGTTCAGCACGGTAGAACCAGCATCAACAGTACCAGAATACACACGGAAGAAGCACAACTTACCAACGAACGGGTCTGTTGCGATCTTAAATGCCAGAGCTGCGAACGGTTCTGAATCAGAAGAATGACGGAATTCTTCTTCGCCAGTTTCCGGATTCGTACCCTTGATAGACGGTACGTCCAGCGGAGACGGCATGTAATCAACAATGGCATCCAGCAACTTCTGTACGCCCTTGTTCTTATAAGAAGTACCGCAAACAACCGGTACCATGGTATTTGCAATAGTAGACTTCCGAATGCAAGCCTTGATTTCATCAATGGTGATTTCTTCGTCAGCGAAGTACTTTTCCATCAATGCATCGTCCTGCTCAGCAACGTGTTCCATCAAAGAAGCACGATATTCTTCTGCCTTTTCCTTCATATCGTCCGGAATTTCTTCCACACGGATATCTTTTCCGAGGTCATCATAGTAAACGTAAGCCTTCATTTCAACCAAGTCGATGATGCCCTTGAAATCGCTTTCAGCACCGATCGGCAGCTGAATCGGAACAGCATTACACTTCAGTCTGTCGTGCATCATTTCTACAACACGGTAGAAGTTTGCACCCATGATGTCCATCTTATTGACATACGCCATTCTCGGAACTTGATACTTATCAGCCTGTCTCCAAACGGTTTCAGACTGCGGTTCAACACCGCCCTTTGCACAGAAAACGGTAACAGAACCATCCAATACACGCAAAGAACGTTCTACTTCTACGGTAAAGTCAACGTGTCCCGGTGTGTCGATGATGTTGATTCTGTGACCACCCCAGTATGCAGTGGTTGCAGCGGAGGTAATGGTAATACCTCTTTCCTTTTCCTGTTCCATCCAGTCCATAGTCGATGCACCTTCGTGGGTTTCACCAATCTTATGGTTGATACCGGTGTAGAACAAGATACGCTCCGTGGTCGTTGTCTTACCAGCATCGATGTGGGCCATGATGCCGATATTTCTGGTATTTTCCAGGGAACAATCTCTTGCCATAGTAATCCTCCTATTTCTTTTACAAAGGCAGTCCGATTACCAACGGTAGTGAGCAAATGCCTTGTTTGCTTCTGCCATCTTATGAGTATCGTCACGCTTCTTGCATGCACCGCCTGTATTATTCAGTGCATCGAGGATTTCGCCTGCAAGACGTTCCTTCATGGTCTTTTCGTTCCGCAGTCTGGAATACTTTGTAATCCAACGCAGACCCAGTGTCTGACGGCGTTCCGGACGAACTTCCATCGGAACCTGGTAAGTTGCACCACCCATACGGCGAGCCTTTACTTCCAGAACCGGCATTACATTTTCCATTGCCTGTTCGAACATTTCCAATGCTTCTTTACCGGTCTTTTCGGAAACGATGTCGAATGCACCGTAAACTATCTTCTGTGCAACGCCCTTCTTACCGTCAACCATTACATTGTTGATCAGACGGGTTACGAGCTTGGATTTGTAAATCGGATCCTCCAGCACGTCACGTTTTGCGATTTTACCTCTTCTTGGCATTTTCGCTTCCCTCCTTCACATTATTTGCTTGTTTGCAGCGAAGCCGCTGCTTCTCGTGAATTCACAGGTACTCGTTCAAGCAAGCTTTCGCTTGCCGACCGTCAGAAGCCAATGCAGAGGATCGCTGTGTCCCTTCGGACATCTATATGATCTCCACACGCTTCCTGTGGTAGTTGTAATTCCTGTTTTAATCGTTGGCAGAATCTTACTTCTTGCCAGCCTTCGGTCTCTTAGCACCATACTTGGAACGAGCCTGCATTCTGTTTGCAACGCCCTGAGCATCCAAAGTGCCTCTGATGATGTGGTAACGAACACCCGGCAGGTCCTTAACACGGCCGCCACGGATCAGAACCACGCTGTGTTCCTGCAGATTGTGACCAATACCCGGGATGTATGAAGTTACTTCATAACCGTTGGTCAGCTTAACTCTGGCAATTTTCCGCATAGCAGAGTTCGGCTTCTTCGGTGTAGCAGTACGAACTGCGGTGCACACGCCTCTCTTCTGCGGAGAACTCTGATCAGTTGTTACCTTCTTCTTTGCATTGTAACCCTTTTGCAGAGCCGGTGCAGTGGACTTAACAGCCTGAACCTTTCTTCCCTTACGGACTAACTGGTTAAACGTTGGCATAAGTTTCCTCCTTTTCTGATTGTACTTTTCTCATGTGGCAATGCCACACAGTTAGACATTATAATACAGCCCTGTTGTTTTGTCAAGCACGTTTTTCAAAAATTAACAAACTTTTTTCATTTCCAACGAATTTATGGCAGTTGTTGTCCGGCTGCCAGTTTTGCATAATACGTCAGCACCTGCACAGCATCACCGCCTTCTATTTTTCCATCTTGATTATAGTCTGCGGCAATTTTTTGTCGGTCGCTGAGGTTACTCGGCTGATTGACACAGTTTTTTGCATAAGTGGTCAAAATCAAAACCGCATCTGCAACATCAATTTTTCCATCGTCATCCACATCCCCATAAGAAATCGGCAATGCTACAAAAGAACGCTGATAAGTATCCGCATAGTTGCGAAAACTGCCGTTTGGCTCAGAAACTAAAATTGCCTGCTCCGGAAATGTGGTTTCGGAACTGTCCAGTGTACAGGCAACGCTGCGAAACAGAATCTGCTGCAATCTGCTGCATTCCGCAAAGGCAGATTCTCCAACACTAATCAATCGTTCCGGCAACGCAACTGCTGTCAGCAACGTACATCCCTGAAATGCTCCAGGGGCAATATGCCGGACAGAATTGGGAATGGAAATCCGCTGCAACGTTGTACAATGATAGAATGTCCGTGTGTTGATTTCCGTGATGCCCTCCGGCAGCCGAATGCATCGCAAAGCATTGCACTGATAAAACGCCTGTTCTCCGATTTGCTGCACCGTATCCGGAATATACAGACTTTGCAGATGCTTGCACTCAAAAAATGCATTTGCCCCGATTTTCTGCAATTGTTCCGGCAGTTGCAGTTCCTGCAAATTTCGGCAGCCTGCAAATGCATAGGCATTCAGCGAAATCAAGGAATCTGGCAGCTGTACAGATTGAATGGTCATTTCATTCTCAAATGTAAATCCAGCAATGATGCGAACGCCATCTGGAATCACAACATCCTCAGAAGTTCCCTTATACGCAATCAGAATTTGATTGCCGATGATGACATAGGGATCTGTCTGTGCATTCAACCAAGGTGTATGGGAGAAAATCCCCCAGCCGACATCCTGCACCGTATCCGGAATGGTAATCGTTTCGAGCCGACTACAATCGACAAATGCATAACTTCCGATTTCCAGCACAGATTCCGAGATACACACCGACCGCAGCCGTGTATGATTCACAAAGGCATAGTCTTTGATTTTCGTCACAGGCAGTCCGTCAATTTCATCGGGAATGACCAGTTCTGAAAGTGTATCTTTCGAGCCTGTAATTTGAATGGCTTGATTGTCCAGAATTTCATAATAAATTCCGTCTGCCGTTCGCAAAGTCTGTGTTGTTTCCGCAGAAACCGGAAGCTCCCAGTTCCAGCAAAAGCACTGCAATACAGAAAACCAAATGCTGAGCGGCAGCCATATATGCTTTTTCATTGCATAAATTCCTTCTCTGTTATTTGTAAGACTTCACAGATTGTCCGTACCACACCATTTTCCGTGTTAGGTGGTGCAACAAATCGTGCATGTTGCTTAACCGCATCGCTTGCTTGTCCCATGGCATAACTATAATCCGCCTTTGCAAACATGGAAACATCATTTTGATAATCGCCAAATGCCATTGTTTCTGCTGGAGAAACCTGCAAAAGTGACTGAATATCAGCAAGTGCATTGCCCTTGCTGACCTGCTTGCACATCATATCCATCCAGACATCTCCGGAAATGACGATCTCATAATTTTCTCCGAACCGTTCCCGCAAAGCAGTATAAGCATGTTCCAAGGAACCATCCATCGCACAGAGTGCAATCTTAATAATGGGGTCAGTCACGGTATACAATTCTGCATACGGGATTGCAGAAAACTGCACATAAAAATTGGTAATTTCCTGCTCAAATTGAGATTTTGCAGCCTTTGGGTAATAAATTCCATTCACACCGCATAAAACCGGCACAACCGTCGACAATGTCAAACAAAAATCCAACACTGCATGGACAATCGAAAACGGCATACACTGATAAACAGGTGCTTTTCCCGGGATTCGCACGTGTGCACCATTGTCACAAATCATCAGCAATTCTTCGGATTTTTCCCCGAAAAGCATTCGCAACGCCGGATAAGAACGACCGCTTGCAACCGCAAATGCAACCCCTCGCTTTTCCAGACATGCCAACAAATCAGAAAATCCGGCTGGTAAATTTTTCTGGTCATCCAAAAGTGTTCCATCCATATCCGCAGCAATCAATTTTACCATATGTTTTCAACCTCACTTCTTTTTTACAGAAATAGTATACCACAATTGGAAAACAGATACAAGACTTTTTTTGCATTTTGAAAAAATTTCGGCAGATTCCCCTCACAAATTTTCGGTTTCCTCTTGACAAATACCCCATAGGGGTATATAATAAGACTATCACAAAAAAGGAGGATGCCATTCATGGAAGAACAAGAAGAAAAAACATGTCCCTGTTGCCATAAGAAAAAAGTACGGTCAGAAGAGGAATACACCAAACTCATTCACCGCCTGAACCGCATCGAGGGGCAAATTCGTGGCATTCGTGGCATGGTCGAAAAAAGTGCTTACTGTCCGGATATTCTGGTGCAGGTCGCTGCTGTCAACGCTGCCTTGCATGCATTTAACCGAGAACTGTTATCCCAGCATATCCGCACCTGTGTGGCTCAGGATATTCGAGAGGGTCACGATGAAGTCATTGAAGAACTGGTTACCACGCTGCAAAAGCTGATGAAATAATTGGTTCTCCGGCTGCGAATTGTATTTCATTACTTTGCTTGTCCACAAGCAGAACGGAGGTTTCACCCATTATGAAAAAAGAACGTTATGCCGTCACGGGAATGACATGCAGTGCATGCAGTGCCCATGTACAAAAGGCAGTTGCTGCCGTTCCCGGTGTGCATTCGGTACAAGTCAACCTGCTCCAAAATAATATGACGGTAGAATTTGAAGAAGCAGAAACCACACCGGAAACCATTTTTGCTGCGGTCAAAAAAGCTGGTTACGGGGCTGCACCGCTTTCCGAATCCGGAATGGCTGCTGCTCCAGCTGGTGGAACACCGATTGTTTCCGCTCATGCGGAACGAAATCGGCTGATTTGGTCGATTGTCTTTTTAATTCCACTGTTTTATATTGGCATGGGGCATATGATCAACATCTTTCCGCTGCCGTCCGTCCTCAAAGGACACAGCAGTATGATGCTGATTGCACTCATTGAACTGGTTCTCGTGACACCGATTCTCTTTCTCAACCGAAAATATTTCATCAAGGGTACAACGACTCTGCTCCATGGTGCTCCCACGATGGATACCCTCATTGCGTTAGGTTCTGCGGTTTCCTTCTGTTACAGCTTATATGCAACCTTTGCCATTGCCTATGATATGAGACAAATGGATATGGATGCTGCACACAGCCACATGAACCAACTCTATTATGAATCTGCCGGCATGATTCTCACATTGATTTCTCTCGGCAAATTCTTAGAGGCTCGTTCCAAAGCCAAAACCACCGATGCGATTTCCTCGCTGGTCAAGCTGACCCCACAAACCGCACTGGTTCGCCGAAACGGTGTGGAACAGGAAATTCCAACCGCTTCCATTCAAGTTGGAGATACCATTCTCGTAAAAACTGGTGCTGCCATTCCAGCAGATGGAACGGTAATCAGTGGACAGGGTTCTGTAGATGAATCCGCCCTGACTGGCGAAAGCTTACCAGTCGAAAAACAGGTTGGTGACCGCATTTTAAGTGCAACCACTTGCCGTTCCGGTTATCTTGAATATCGGGCAGAACAAGTAGGAGCAGACACGACCCTTTCGCAAATTATCCGCTTAGTCGAAGAAGCTGGCAGCTCCAAAGCTCCGATTGCCCGCTTAGCTGATAAAATCAGCGGCGTTTTCGTTCCGATTGTCATTAGCATTGCCATTGTGACCCTGATTGTATGGCTGCTGACTGGAAATCCGTTCAGCATGGCACTGAAAGCAGCGGTTTCCGTTCTGGTGATCTCCTGCCCGTGTGCCTTAGGACTTGCAACGCCGACTGCAATTATGGTCGGAACTGGACAGGGTGCGAAAAACGGCATTCTAATCAAATCTGCCGAAAGCTTAGAAACTGCCCACAGCGTAAAAGCCGTTGTCTTGGATAAAACCGGAACACTGACAGAGGGCGTTCCAACGGTTATGGATGTTCTACCGGAAGAAGGCGTTTCCGCAGAAACCTTATTATCCGTTGCCTATGCACTGGAACAGCCGTCCGAACATCCGCTTGCTGCTGCGATTGTAACCTACTGCAAACAGCAAAACATTCCGCTCCAGCCAGCAGAACAATTTGCACAAATTGCCGGACAAGGTGTTTCCGGTATCTGCAACGGGATGCACTGCTTCGGCGGCAATCAAAAGATGATGGAAGCCAATCATATTTCCCTCCCCAGCACGGAAAAACAGGAAGCCTTTGCAAAAGCAGGCAAAACACCGCTCTATTTCGCAGCGAATGGAAAATTGCTCGGTACGCTCACCGCTGCTGACCCAATTCGCCAGACCAGCCGAACTGCTGTTGCAGAATTTCAGCGGATGAGGCTGGATGTCATTCTTTTAACAGGTGACAACCGCCTGACCGCAGAAGCCATTGCCCAGCAGGCAGGAATTACCCATGTTATCGCAGATGTTCTGCCACAGGACAAGGCAATGCAAGTTAAGCAGTTACAGGCAGACGGCAAAAAAACTGCCATGATTGGCGATGGTATCAACGATGCTCCGGCACTGACACAAGCTGATGTCGGGATTGCCATTGGAGCGGGAACAGATGCTGCCATTGACTCCGCTGATATTGTCTTGATGCGGAACGATTTACAGGACGCTGTCACAGCCATTCAGCTGAGTCGGGCAACCATCCGCAACATCAAAGAGAATCTGTTCTGGGCATTTATCTACAACCTGACAGGAATTCCCGTAGCGGCAGGGGTGCTTTACCCTTTCACGGGATTCTTGCTGAACCCGATGATTGCGGGAGCTGCCATGGCATTCAGTTCGGTTTCGGTGGTAACAAACAGCCTCCGACTGAGAATGAAGCGAATCAGATAGTCCTCTAAATCAACATATCAAATCAATGCAGACTGCCTGCCTGTTGTCTTTTATGCATGAAACGTTTTGCAAGGTATTTACGCACCGGTTCATCGTATAACTTCAGACACAGGTAGGCTAAAACGATATTACCGGCCATCAACAAGGTTGCAACTTCCCATGTTTCTCCGAAAGTGAAATACTGATTCTTTATCAGCCACGCGTAAAACAGGTAATAGAAAGGATAGTGAATGATATAAACGGGGAAAGATATATCGCCCAAGAATTTACATACGGAAGAGGAAATCGTATCGGTGGTAGAACCGGAAGCGCCTAGCCATACCAGAACCGGGAAAACAATCATAATGCACACCATTTCAAACACGCCGTTGTAACAGATGGGTTCCAAGCCCGGAATAAACGGTACGTAAAACAGGCATATCAATACCAGTGAACAAATCCAGAATGCGCCACGAACCTTCACGGGTTTAAAATAACGGCACACCAGCATACCAAGACTGAACGGGAAAAGCATGCGCAGCAAGCCTCCGATGAAATTGACAGAGTCGAGTGTCCATCCTACTCCGAGCGAACCGTAACCCGAATAATCGGTCAGTGTAAAGAAGGCTAAGCAAATTCCCATGACAGCCGTCCACACAGCCAGCGCTTTGTTGCTGAAACGATGAATAAACAATGCGTACAAGATATTGCCTATATACTCGAAGAAAAGTGACCATGCAGGACCATTCAGCGGAAACATTTCGCCATTTCCGCGTATTTCGTAACTGCAACCCGGCACAGCGGGGATAAAGAACATGGCGCATAAAAGGGCAATCATCACTGCTGATGTGGCAACATGTGTTCCGTCCCACTGCACGCCGCCCTGTAACAAGAAGGTTATTACTCCCAATACAGCTCCCATTACGACCATGGGATGCAGACGGATTAAACGGCGCTTAAAGAAGTTGCCGGAAGACATTGATTTTCCCCAGCGGTCGTCATACGCATAAGCGATGACA
>ENA-OPBX01001463-OPBX01001463.1-human-gut-metagenome-genome-assembly--contig:-NODE-1463-length-11852-cov-2.535390_pt1 | contig 11852 bp, 8 predicted proteins | sample MGYA00241075_ERZ501466 | MGnify/ENA primary metagenome ERZ501466 (study PRJEB25962, sample SAMEA2042633) | human gut metagenome | biome: human gut; feature: human-associated habitat; material: faeces...
CCTTCCACACCGAGGAAACCGTTGGCTACGGCGCTGCCCGTATCCCCCGAAGTGGCAACCAGTACGTTCACCTGCTTCTTGCCCTCTTTCCTGATGAAATAGCCCAGCAGACGCGCCATAAAACGGCCGCCCACATCCTTAAAGGCAAGCGTAGGTCCATGAAACAGCTCAAGGGAATAGATATTCTCCGTCACCTTCACCAAAGGCACATCAAAACTCAGCGTGTCATACACAATCTGTTTCAACGTATCTGCCGGAACATCCTCTCCAAAGAAAGCATCCGCCACCCGGTAGGCTATCTCCTGAAAGCCAAGCGTGTCAATGCTGTCGTAAAAATCCTGCGGCAACGGTTTGATGGCAAAGGGCATGAAAAGTCCTTTGTCAGCGGCAAGCCCTTTCACTACGGCCTCTTCCAAAGTAGCATCGGGCGCCTGTTTGTTAGTACTGTAATATTTCATAATTCTTTCATAAATTCATTTATAAACTCATCTTCTTTCATCATGCCATAGCTGCCGCTGCAAGCGGCAACCTCGTCGAACGTCTGCACCTCATCCGGCTCAATGCCCGGATACCAGATGAAGAAAGGCACCGGCTCATTGGTATGCGTACGAAGCTCGCAAGGAGTGGGATGATCGGGCAAAACGGCAATGGCAACTGGCTCTTCCCAATCTTTCACCGCTTCATAGACAGGGCCTACGGCATGACTGTCCAAGTTCTCAATCGTCTGCATCTTCAAGGAAACATCCCCTTCATGGCCGGCCTCGTCACTGGCTTCGATATGCAGATAAACAAAATCGTCCGTCTTCAGTGCATCAAGGGCCGCCGCCACCTTATTCTCGTAATTGGTGTCGTAAAGTCCGGTTGCACCTTCCACCGTCAGGCGACGCAATCCGGCATAGGTTCCGATACCGTTAATCAGATCTACGGCGGAAATGACAGCACCTCTCTTCACCTGAGGGAACTTATCCGAGAGCTTTTCCATTTGCGGACGATAGCCGGGGCTCCATGGCCAGATGCTGTTGGCAGGGTCTTTACCCGCGGCTGCGCGCTTCTTGTTGACGGGATGTTCCTTCAACAGAGCCTGCGAACGCATAATCAGGTCGTTTATTAAATCGGCAGTCTGCCGGGGAGTTAAGTCGGCTTCACCTTCGGGAACAGTGATATCCTCTGTGCCTGCCATCGGCTTCACCAGCAAGGGGCGATAGGGTTTCAAAGGAACATCGTGCGGGGGCGTGCAGTCAATGCGTTTGTCTCCGCCTTTTATGACCAGCAGGTGACGGTATTGCACACCTGTATGAAAGCGCACGCGCTCATCTCCCAAGTGTTCCTGCAGATATTTCACCAACACATCGGCCTCCTCGGTCGTGATGTGTCCGGCTGAATGGTTCTTTATATCGTCGCCCTCAATGCAAATAATATTACAGCGCATCGCCATTTCACCGGGCTTCAGGTCTACGCCGATACTTGCCGCCTCCAGCGGGCCGCGTCCCTCGTACACTTTCGGCAGGTTGTAGCCCAGTACGGACATATTGGCCACCTCGCTGCCCGGATGAAAACCGTCGGCAACAGTCTTGAGCCTGCCCACGCGCCCCATTCGGGCGAGTTTATCCATATAGGGTGTTTTGGCTGCCTGCAACAAGGTCTTTCCACCCAAAGACTTTACGGGCCAGTCGGCCATGCCGTCACCTAATATAATAATGTGTTTCATCATTCTTCATTTAATTAAACGTTCGCAATGCTCATGATGTCCGCAAAGACACCCGCAGCCGTCACGCCTGCGCCGGCTCCGTAACCTTGTATCATCATGGGGTATTCCTTATAACGTTCTGTGGTCAGCAAGATGATGTTGTTGCTGCCCTCCAAACCATAGAACGGATGGTTCACACCTACTTCCTGCAAGCCTACGGATGCCTTGCCATTCTCCAGTTTGGCAACGAAACGCCAGTGTTTGTTCCCGGCTTCCAACACCTTGCGGCGTGCTTCAAAGTCGGCGTCAAGTCCCGGAATCTTCTTCCAGAAATCATCCAGCGAGCCTTCAAAGAAATCATCGGGAACGAACAAGTTCTTCTCCACATCGCTCTGTTCGATGCGATAGCCCGCTTCACGCGCCAGAATCACCAGTTTGCGAATCACATCCTTACCGCTAAGGTCGATGCGCGGGTCGGGTTCGGAATAACGTTCCTCCTGCGCCATCTTAATGGTCTTGCTGAAAGGAATGTCCGCACTGATTTTGTTGAAGATATAATTCAGCGTGCCACTCAGCACCGCCTCAATCTTCAGTATCTTGTCACCGCTATGTATAAGGTCGTTAATCGTATTGATGATGGGCAGGCCTGCACCGACATTCGTTTCAAACAGATACTTCACACCACGCTGGCGGGCTATCTGCTTCAGTTCACGATAGTTCTCGTATTCCGAAGAGGCAGCAATCTTATTAGCTGCAACCACCGACACATTATGCATCAGAAGGTCTTTGTACAAAGACGCCACACCCGCACTTGCCGTACAGTCCACGAATACGGAGTTGAAGATATTCATGCCGATAATCTCATCACGAAGCGTATCCAGCGAGCTTTCCTTGCCTTTCTCCGCCAACTCTTCACGAAAACGTCCCAGGTCGAACCCCTCGCGGCCGAACATCGCCTTGGAGGCATCGGCAATACCCACCACATTCAGTTGCAGGCCATTCTCCTGCATCAATCTCTGGCGCTGGCTGTGAATCTGTTCTATCAGACTGCCGCCCACCGTACCGACCCCGCAGATAAAGAGGTTCAGCACCTGATATTCCGACAGGAAGAAAGAGTCGTGAATGACATTCAAGGACTTGCGCAGTGACTTGCTGTCCACGACGAACGAGATATTCGTTTCCGAAGCACCCTGCGCACAGGCTATCACATTGATACCGTTGCGTCCCAGCGTGCCGAACAGCTTACCGGCAATACCCGGCGTATGCTTCATATTCTCGCCTACAATGGCCACCGTAGCCAAATCTTTCTCCGCCTGTATGGGCGAAATCTCTCCCATTTCAATCTCCTTGGCAAACTCCTCATTCAGCACCTCACAAGCCAGGTCGGCATCCGCATTGCGCACACCGATGGAAGTGGAGTTCTCCGAAGAGGCCTGCGAAACGAGGAACACACTGATGCCGTTCTTTGCCAAAGCTTTGAAGATGCGATAGTTCACACCAATCACGCCAACCATGCCAAGGCCCTGCACCGTTATCAGGCTCGTATCATTAATGGACGAGATACCCTTGATGGCCTTGCTCTGCGGACTGGAGACTTCTTGCTTGATAACCGTTCCCGCCCCTTCGGGATTAAAAGTATTCTTTATTATAATAGGTATGTTCTTGTGACAGACCGGATAAATAGTAGGCGGATACACCACTTTGGCCCCGAAGTTACAAAGTTCGGTAGCTTCTACATAGCTCAGTTCATTGATGGTATAGGCAGTGGAAATCACACGCGGATCGGCAGTCATGAAGCCGTCCACATCCGTCCATATCTCCAGTGCACCGGCATCCAGCGCCGCAGCAATGATGGCTGCCGTATAGTCGGAACCGCCGCGCCCCAGGTTGGTGACCTCACCGGTAGTCTTGTCCGTAGAGATGAATCCCGGAACCAGCACGCGTTTGGGCATATCCTTGAATGTCTCGCGCACCAAAGCGGTGGTAAGCTCCGCATCCAGCACATGCTTGGAATGCTTCTTCTCCGTCTTGATGAACCGGCGCGAATCGAACCATTCCGCACCCGTCAGTTGCGCTGCGATGATGGAGGAAAGGCGCTCGCCGTAACTTACAATCGTATCGGATGTCTTCTGCGACAAGTCTTTAATCAGGTAAATACCCTGGAAGATGTCCTTCAGTTCGTTCAGCAACTCTCCCACCTGACGCTGCAACGCCACTTGGGACTCGCCTGCCGGAATCACCTCCTTTATCATTTCCACATGGCGGTAGACAATCTCACGAAACTCATTCTCGTACGAAGCATCACCGGATGCCGCCATTTTCGAGGTATTGATCAGCTTGTCCGTAATGCCGCCCAACGCGGAAACCACTACTATTAAAGGTTCATTGATAGCTTCTACAATTCTCTTAACGCTTAAAATGCTGTTCGCAGAACCTACGGATGTTCCGCCGAATTTTATTACTTTCATTATATTGGTGTTTTTATTATTAATACTTGAAATACTCCCGGATGAGATGTTCATCACAGAGGATGCAGGGGTCTCACAGGGCTTTTTTCTTTCCCGCCACTGGAATCACGCGGAACTGCACAAGCAAATTTTGTGAGACGCTGCGGTTCTCTGTGACGAAAGCTAAATAAAATGACTGAAAATTAGTGTAACACGTAGAAACACAAAATACTATCCCCAACCCCTAAGGGTCATGGTGCACATGGATGTGACTGTATGTTGATAGTACTTGTTCATTGTCTCTTACTGCTATCGTTTATGATAAGTGTTGCAAAAGTAACAATAAAAATATTCAAACTATCACATTTTACGACTTTTTTGCGATAAAAATACATATTCGCTTCATTAAGGACAGAAATATGTACATTTCACGACTGACAGATTTGCACTTTCTGTCAAGGGAAGAGAGCAATCCGGACGCAGTTTTCTAACACTTTGCTATTGTTTTAGAGATATATTACTATCTTTGCATAGTAATCATGTAAGAATCGAGCGTATGATCCCAAATAATACTTCCGTTTTGTTAATTTACACCGGAGGAACTATCGGAATGATAGAGAACACAGAAACCGGAGCATTGGAGAACTTCAACTTTGAACACTTACAGAAGCATGTGCCCGAACTCCAGAATTTTACGTTCCGCATAGACACCTATCAGTTCGACCCTCCCATGGACTCTTCGGACATGGATCCGGATGCCTGGCGCAAACTCGTACGCATCATCAGCGACAACTACGAACGGTACACCGGCTTTGTCATCCTTCATGGCACGGACACCATGGCCTACACAGCATCTGCCCTCAGCTTCATGCTCGAAGGGCTCAACAAGCCCGTCATCCTCACCGGGTCGCAGCTTCCCATCGGCGTGCTCCGTACGGACGGCAAGGAGAACCTGCTGACGAGTATCGAGATCGCCACAGCGCGGCATCCCGGCGGACGTCCCTTTGTACCGGAAGTGTGCATCTTTTTCGAGAATCACCTGATGCGCGGCAACCGCACCACCAAAATCAATGCCGAAAACTTCAACGCTTTCCGTTCGTTCAATTATCCGGTACTCGCCTCCGCCGGCATACACATCAAATATAACAATGTGCAAATTCATACGGAAAGCACACAGGGCGGGTTGCAACCGCACTACCTGCTCGATACCAATATTGCCATATTGAAGCTCTTCCCCGGTATTCAGGAGAGCGTAGTAGATGCCATCCTCTCCATAGAAGGACTGAAAGCGGTGGTGCTGGAGACATACGGTTCGGGCAATGCCCCCCGGAAAGAGTGGTTCCTTCGCCGCCTGCACGATGCCTGCGAACAAGGCATCGTGATTGTGAACGTCACCCAATGCAGTGCCGGTACGGTAGAAATGGAACGCTACGAAACGGGCTACCGGCTGATGCAGGCCGGCGTTGTATGCGGATATGACAGTACTACCGAATCTGCCGTCACCAAACTGATGTTCCTGCTGGGGCACAACTACTCCCCCGCAGAAGTGCGCGAATTGATGAACCGCCCCATTGCAGGTGAAATTACGATTACGTAACTATCTGGCTGACAACAAGGTTATAGTCCCACCCTTTTTCTTAGGGGTGGGACTTTATTCCCAATACGACTGAAAGCAGTTCCCAATACGACTGAACCTGCCTCCCATTACGACTGAAAGAGGCTCCCATTACGACTGTGTTCCCCTACCACTACCTCCTCCGGAAATACGCTCCGGACAACCGGACTTTTCAGGCAAAACAACAAAAATGCGGATCGGCATTAAAAACAACGCCCACCCTATCAACCCGGCGATGAAAAATCGTACCTTTGGGCAGTTAATTCTAATGGAAATTCTTTTATGGCAAAGGAGAAAACAGTCTATGTATGCAGCAACTGCGGACAAGAGTCGCCCAAATGGGTGGGCAAATGCCCGTCGTGCGGAGAATGGAATACCTATGTGGAAGAGATAGTGCGGAAGGAAACCGTAAACAAGCGTCCGGTATCGGGCATAGAGACAGCCAAAGCCAAGCCCGTCACTTTAAATGAGATTGCCGCTGACGATGAGCCCCGTATCGACCTGCACGACGCGGAGCTGAACCGCGTACTGCGCGGCGGTCTGTGGCAAGGTTCACTGGTATTGATAGGCGGCGAACCGGGCATCGGAAAATCCACACTGGTGCTGCAAACCATGCTTCAGATACCGGAGAAACGCATTCTCTACATATCAGGCGAGGAAAGCGCCCGGCAGTTGAAGCTGCGTGCCGACCGCCTGACAAGCAACTCCGCCGACTGCCTGATTGTCTGTGAGACTTCTTTGGAACAGATCTATGTACACATAAAGAATACACGTCCCGACCTCGTTGTCATAGACTCCATACAGACCATTTCAACGGAAACGCTCGAATCCTCTCCGGGCAGCATAGCCCAAGTCAGGGAGTGCTCTGCCTCTATTCTGCGCTTTGCCAAAGAGACGCATACGGCGGGAATCCTTATCGGTCACATCAATAAGGAAGGAAGCATTGCCGGTCCCAAAGTGCTGGAACACATCGTAGACACCGTACTTCAGTTTGAAGGCGACCAGCATTATATGTACCGCATCCTGCGCAGCATCAAAAACCGCTTCGGAAGCACCGCCGAACTGGGCATCTACGAGATGAGGCAAGACGGATTGCGGCAGGTGAGCAACCCTTCGGAACTGCTTCTCACCCAAGACCATGAGGGAATGAGCGGCATAGCCATTGCTTCCGCCATAGAAGGCATCCGCCCGTTCCTGATAGAGACGCAGGCGTTGGTGAGCAGTGCCGTTTATGGAAATCCGCAACGCTCCGCCACCGGCTTCGACATACGGAGAATGAATATGCTGCTTGCCGTACTGGAGAAACGCGTCGGCTTCAAGCTCGCCCAAAAAGATGTATTCCTCAACATTGCCGGCGGACTGAAAGTCAACGACCCCGCCATCGACCATCAGCGCCATCCTCTCCAGCAATATGGACACAGCCATAGAGCCTGAGATATGCATGGCGGGAGAAATAGGGCTGTCCGGTGAAATCCGCCCCGTCAACCGCATCGAACAACGCATCGGCGAAGCGGAGAAACTCGGCTTCAAGCGGTTCATACTTCCCAAATACAATATGCAGGGACTGAACACTTCCAAGCTGAAAATCGAACTTATACCGGTGAGAAAGGTGGAAGAGGCGTTCCGGGCATTGTTCGGATAAGCCCGCCACAGGGAATAGATCCGCCGCAGGGGCACAGCGCCCCACAGAGTTTTTATTAATGAAGAAAAAAGAATATGATACAAGAATACCAACTGCGCGTATTGCCCGAAACAGCGGCCAATGAACAGCGCCTGAAAGAATACCTCATACAAGAGAAAGGACTGAATGTACGCGACATCACAGCTACACGAATCCTGAAACGCAGCATTGATGCGCGCCAGCGGACTATCTTCGTGAACCTGACCGTACGCGTCTATCTCAATGAAATGCCGAAAGAGGGCGAGTACAGGGAGACTATATATAATAATGTGTCGGACAAACCGCAGGTGGTCGTTGTAGGAGCCGGTCCCGGCGGACTATTCGCCGCCCTGCGCCTGATAGAACTCGGCTTACGCCCCGTCATCGTGGAGCGCGGCAAGAACGTACGCGACCGCAAAAAAGACCTCGCCTTGATAGGAAGGGAACAGACCGTCAACCCGGAATCCAATTACAGTTTCGGAGAAGGGGGTGCGGGAGCTTACTCGGACGGTAAGCTCTACACCCGCAGCAAGAAACGGGGAAATGTAGACAAAATACTGAACGTATTCTGCCAGCATGGCGCCTCGCCTTCCATCCTTGTCGACGCCCATCCCCACATCGGGACAGACAAGCTGCCGCGGGTCATAGAGAATATGCGGAACACCATTATCGCCTGTGGCGGCGAAGTGCACTTTGAAACGCGCATGGACGCCCTGATTATTGAGAACGACGAAGTGAAAGGCATCGAAACCAATACCGGACAGACCCTCCTCGGCCCCGTCATACTCGCCACCGGACATTCCGCACGTGATGTGTACCGCTGGCTGGCAGCCAACCAAGTGGAAATAGAAGCCAAAGGCATCGCCGTAGGAGTGCGTCTGGAACATCCGGCCGAGCTGATAGACCGGATACAGTATCACAGCCGGGACGGCCGCGGCAAATACCTGCCCGCCGCAGAATACAGCTTCGTCACCCAAGTGGACGGAAGAGGCGTGTACAGCTTTTGCATGTGCCCCGGCGGTTTTGTGGTTCCGGCAGCCAGCGGCCCCCGCCAAATCGTTGTCAACGGCATGAGCCCCAGCAACCGCGGCTCCCGCTGGAGCAATTCGGGAATGGTAGTGGAACTGCGCCCGGAGGACTTGGCCAATGACGAATTAAGAATAATGAGTGAAGAACCAACCGCACAACAAGACGGCGTAGCCGATCCCCGGCTCTCAACTCTCAACTCCCAGCTCAGCATGATGTACTTCCAAGAATCTCTGGAATACCTTTGCTGGCAACAAGGCAATATGAAGCAAACGGCGCCCGCACAGCGCATGGCAGACTTCACGAAGAAAAAACTCAGCTACGACCTGCCCGAAAGCTCATACGCACCCGGCTTAGTATCATCGCCCCTGCACTTCTGGATGCCGCCATTCATAGCCAACCGGTTGAGCAAAGGTTTCCAGCAGTTCGGCAAATACAGTCATGGCTTCCTTACCAACGAAGCCACCATGATCGGAGTGGAAACCCGTACATCATCCCCGGTCCGCATCATCAGAGACAAAGACACCTTGCAGCACGTCCGCCTGAAGGGGTTGTTCCCCTGCGGCGAAGGAGCCGGATATGCCGGCGGCATCGTTTCGGCAGGAATTGACGGAGAGAGATGCGCGGAAGCCGTAGGCCGGCTATTGCTATAAGAGTTCAGCCCTCAGCCGGTCACACCAGACTTTGATACGCCCGTCGGTCATCTCCGACTGATTCTCAAAGTCGAGAACCAAGCCGCACCATTCATTGCCGCGCAAAGCCTTCGACCGATTGAATGAATAGTCTTTAGTGGGAGTAAATCCCACTAAAGAAGCTCCCGCCTTTTCAAAAGCATCGCCCAGAAGCCCCAGCCCATCGGCAAAATTATCGGGATAATTCACTTGGTCACCCAAGCCGAAAAGAGCGACGCGCTTCCCTTTCAAGTCCAACGTCTCCAACTCAGGGATCAGTTCGTCCCAGTAAGTGGGCAGTTCCCCGTCAAACCAGGTAGACACCCCGATAATCAAATTATCATAAGCCTCAAAATCATTACCCCATGCCTGTTCGGCAGGGATAATGTCCACATTCTCCGCACCCAGGACTTTACGAATCTTCTTTGCCACTTGTGAGGTTTTCACAGCATTGGCAGCATAAAACAATCCTATTTTTTTCATAAACCGTTCATCTTTAATTAAAATTCCAACAACTTCTTAGCCGCTTCATAAATCCGGTCTGCATCCGGCAGGACAGCACGTTCCAATATGGGATTAAAGCCCACAGGAGTAAAGGTCGACCCTACCCGCTGCACCGGAGCATCCAGATAGCGGAACATGTCCGAGCCGATGCCTGCGGCAATCTCCCCGCCGAACCCGCCGAACACCTTATCCTCGTGTACGACCAATGCTTTCCCCGTCTTCTTCACAGACCCGTAAATAGTCTCCCTGTCCAGCGGGATCAAAGAACGTATATCAATGACCTCTACCTTCCATCCACCCTCCTTTTCGAGGCGTTCCGCCACATTCAGACAGAGGTGCGTTGTGTTGCCGTAAGTGATTATACTCAAATCGGAACCTTCCCTGCGGATACGCGCCTTGCCGAACGGAACCTCAAAGTCATCGGGTACCACCGTTGCCGCCTCCACCGAATTATACAATGCTTTCGGTTCCAGAAACAAAGTGAATCCCCGCGAGCGCATGCTCGTACGGAGCAGTCCGGCGGCATCATCCGCAAAGGAGGGATACACGATCCGCGCACCGGGCAGGGTGGCCAGCGCTCCCTCAATATTCTGCGAGTGGTACAATCCTCCGCCGATGTAACCGCCCGAAGCCAGACGCAACGTCACGTTGGGGACAAACTTGCCATTGCTGCGCCAGTATTCGTGCGTGCACTCCACATACTGCTCCACAGCCGGCCAGAAGTAATCGGCAAACTCCGCACCTTCTATCACGACACGTATTTTTGGGTCGAAACGACTCATACCGTTTGCCGTACCCACAATATAGTCTTCGGCAATGGGAGCACTGAACACACGCGCCTCTCCAAACTCCTGCTGCATGCCCTTAGTGACATTGAAAACGCCGCCCTTGTCCTTATTGGCAACATCCTGCCCCCAAATAAACGTATCGGGATTACGCCGGAATTCCGCTTTCAAGGTTTCATTGATAGAATTCACCAGAAACACTTTCTCTCCTTCCGTCTCGTGATGCACGCCGTCCTTATACTTTTCAGGTTCATAGGATTCGGGCAATACATAATTGAATATGGCCTCCGGATCAGGATCGGGAGCTGCCAGCGCCTTACGATTGGCTGCGGACAAGTCTTTCTTCGCTTTTTCCTCAACCGCTTTCAGCTCTTCTTCTGTGAAACGTTTGTAGCGCAACAGCATCCGGCGGAACTTCATCAAAGGGTCGGCAGCCTTGACATACGCCAGCTCCCCTTCATCGCGATAGAGGGTGTGTTTATCCGAATTGGAGTGCGAACCGATGCGCACACAGTTGGCATGCACAATCACCGGATTGCGGTTGAGCAATGCATACTCCCGCGCCTCGGTCATCGCATTCATCGAATCGAAAACGTCCTTACCGTTGCAATGGATGATTTTCAGGTTCTTGAAACCGGAAAAATTATCGGCAACCTTACGCGCCGCGGTCTGGTCCTTCTTCGGAACGGAAATGCCATACCCGTTGTCCTGCCAGACAAAAATGACCGGCAAACGCTCCAGGCTCGCACCATTGACAGCCTCATATACAAAACCCTCGGACGAAGCCGACTCTCCATGCGAGGTGATGACCACCCCTTTATGCCCGTAATACACCATGGCACGCGCCACACCGGCAGCATGCAGGTCATGCGTACCCGTTGCCGAGGATACATTCTCGATATGCCACTCCGGTTTGGCAAAGTGGTTGGACATGTGGCGTCCGCCGCTTCCCGGATCCGTAGCCTTCGAGATGCCGTTCAATATCAGTTCTTCGGGAGTCATTCCCGCCGAAAGCACCGTCAGCATATCCCGGTAATAAGGGAAGAGAAAATCTTCCCCTTGGGTAAACACTTGTCCCATTGCCAGCTGTATGCCGTCGTGTCCGGCATAAGGCGCATGGTACGACCAACCTAATGACTGCAACAGATAGGCAGGCGCTTTTTCATCAAGCGCACGCCCCAGAGTCATTAAATAGTACCACTTCTTCAACGTTTCCGTATCGGTGGTTTTTATATCATACTTCTTCATAATACTCTTTTTTTGTTTTTACTCATTCCAGTTCTCCAGATAGTTCTTGATGAAATAGAGGAAATTGCCGCCCAGCGACCCGTCCACCACGCGGTGGTCGTAGGACAAGGAGAGATACATCTTATGCCGGATAGCTATCACATCCCCTTCGGGCGTCTCCATAACGGCTGGCTTCTTCTCTATCACCCCCACTCCCAATATGGCTACTT
>ENA-OPBX01001469-OPBX01001469.1-human-gut-metagenome-genome-assembly--contig:-NODE-1469-length-11821-cov-2.239079_pt1 | contig 11821 bp, 7 predicted proteins | sample MGYA00241075_ERZ501466 | MGnify/ENA primary metagenome ERZ501466 (study PRJEB25962, sample SAMEA2042633) | human gut metagenome | biome: human gut; feature: human-associated habitat; material: faeces...
ATACTAGAACGTGAAAAAATGCTTTTGTTACTTCATTTCTGTTTTTTGTTACTTTTATGGTTCCAATTATAACTGGCGCTGTTTAAATTTGGCTTATTGAAAATTGTAAATTTGAATACCATGAGAAAATTGTTTTTGTTTATTGTTTGCTTTATTCTCTTTGGGGTAGGGATAAAGGCGCAACGTTTCCCTCAAGCTGTTTTGCCCGGTGATTATCCGGACCCTTCTATTTTGCGTGACGGGAAAAATTATTACATGACGCATTCTCCTTTTTATTATGCACCTGGATTTCTCATTTGGCATTCCACTGATTTGATACATTGGGAGCCGGTTTGTAGAGCCTTACCAGAGTATGAAGGATCTGCTATGGCACCCGACTTGCTGAAATATCAAGGTCGCTACTACATTTACTATCCCACATCTACGGGTGAAAATTTCGTGATTTATGCCGACAATATTCGCGGTCCGTGGAGTAAACCGGTAAAGCTGGATGTAAAAGGCATTGACCCCGGTCATGTGGTAGGAGAAGACGGAAAGCGTTACCTGTTTACCAACAACGGCTGGATTACCCCTTTGAGTGATGACGGACTGAAAGTCACCGGAAAGAGCCGGAAGGTGTACGACGGTTGGGAATATCCGGCCAACTGGGTTACAGAAGGGAAGGATATGTACCTGGAATCTCCCAAGCTACTTTATAAAGACGGATATTATTACATGATGTCGGCCGAAGGAGGAACTGCCGGACCGGCTACCAGTCATATGTGTGTGGTGGCACGTTCCAAATCGGTGTTCGGTCCGTGGGAAAATTCCCCTTATAACCCCATTGTACATACTTACAGTGCCAGTGAAAACTGGTGGTCAAAAGGTCATGGCACCCTGATAGATGACGTGAACGGCAACTGGTGGGTGGTATATCATGCTTACGCCAACGGCTACCATACGTTGGGACGTTCTACCTTGATTGAACCGATAGAATGGACTAGCGACGGATGGTGCCGTACCACACAGGACGCTGTCTGGTTAAGTGAAAACAGACAACCGGAATGGAAGATGGAACTGTCGGATGATTTCAGTAAACCGGAATTGGGCCTTCAGTGGACATTCTGGAAGGAATATGAGCCCAAAGTTTTGACATTTACGGAAGGGGAAATGCAGGTGAAGGCCAAGGGACGCACTCCGGCAGACGGTCGTCTGCTGCTAGTTACAGCTATGGATAAATGCTATGAAACGGAAGTCGAAGTGAGGTTGGGAAATGGAAACATCGGAGGCCTGCTGCTGTACTACAATGAAGAAGCCTACGCGGGAGTGTCATCCAATGGAAAGAATTTCACGGTGTACAGGGGAGAGGAAAAGCCTCTGACGGTAGCCAATAAAATAGGTAAAAACTTCCGGGTGAAACTGCTGAATAAGGGAAACCGCCTGAAAATGTCGGTCAGTGCAGATGGAAAGTCCTGGGAGGTGCTTGCTCAGAATGTGGATGTTGCTCGTTTGAACCACAATGTGTATAAGGGATTTTACGCTCTTCGTCCGGCTCTGTTTGCTGCCGGAAAAGGAAAAACAGGTTTCCGCAATTTCCGTTATCGCAATGCCATTCCCGAAGAAAAAGACATGGGAGCCTATCTGATGGTTTTCCATCGGGATGAAACACACGGTTTGTATATGGCAGTAAGTCGTGACGGCTACACCTTTACGGCAGTCAATGAAGGAGAGCCTGTGCTGGCCGGTGACACGATAGCCCAGCAGCGAGGTATCCGTGACCCTCATATTTTCCGTGGACCGGATGGTGCCTTTTATTTGGCCATGACCGATTTGCATGTGTTCGGTTTGCGCGACGGTTATCGAAAAACGGAGTGGGAGCGCGGACCGGAATACGGCTGGGGAAATAACCAGGGACTTGTATTGATGAAATCCTGGGATTTGATTCACTGGAACCGGGCAAATATCCGTTTCGACAAGCTTTCTGCCGGATTGAGTGAAGTTGGTTGTGTATGGGCACCCGAAGTGACATACGATGACAAGAAAGGCAAGCTGATGATTTATTACACCATGCGTTTCAAGAGCGAGGCCAACAAATTGTACTATGTGTATGTGAACGATGATTTCAATAAGATAGAAAGTACGCCACAGATTTTGTTTGAGTATCCGATGGATGGCGTGTCTGCTATTGATGGAGACATTACCAAGATAGGAGATAAATATCATTTATTTTATGTGGCACACGATGGTGTAGGTGGTATCAAGCAGGCGGTATCCGACCGGATGAACGGTGGTTATGTGTACGATGCCCGCTGGTATGACTTTGAACCTAAGGCATGCGAAGCGCCCAACGTATGGAAAAGGATTGGAGAGGACAAGTGGGTATTGATGTATGACATTTTCAGCATTCATCCTCATAACTTCGGTTTTGCGGAAACCTCCGATTTTGTACATTTCAAGAACCTGGGTCACTTCAATGAAGGAGTCATGAAAACCACCAACTATACTTCGCCCAAGCACGGAGCGGTGATTCATCTGACAAAAGAGGAAGCTGATAATCTGGAGGAATATTGGAAGATACATCAGCGGAAGTATGATCGTGAAACATTCCTTCGCCAGCAAGGTCAACACACCGAAAAATGAGAAATAGCCGATAGTAAAAATATAAAGTAATAATGTGACGGGAAGCCGCCGAAAAGCCCTCAGAGAACGTTTCGGCGGCTTTTTTGTATCAAAAAGCGTATTTGTTACAATATTTCCAACTCTTGTTACATAGATTTTACCCCAATAGTCGTTAGGGGTATATTTTTGTATATGGGAAAAATTAACTTATTAAAAAATGAGACATTTGTTATTTAGATACTTATTTTTGTGTTGTCTATGTTGTGGCTTGGGTAAAATTTTTGCTGCAGGGAAGGTCGTGTCATGGCAAGTTCCCAAAGGTGTAGAACTGAACGATGACTTTACGGTCAGAATTCGTCCAGCTGAAAAAACTAACTGGGTGTCTGTGCCTGCTTATTTGGTGAATGTGGACGAAGTGCGTGGAACGAAACACCATGTAGAACATGCCTCCATGGCTACCTTTGACTTTTCGGAAAAGGTGGAGATTGCGGTGACGTATAATAAAGGAAAGATCGATTCGGCTCGTGTACGTCCGTTGTCATACGATATTCCTTTTACGATAGAAGGGAATACGCTTCAATTTTCATTAGAGAAACCGGCCAATCTTTCGGTGGAAGTGATATTTTTCATAACCTGCATTTGTTTGCCAATCCCTTGGATACATTTAAGGTAGACAAAAAGAATCCGGACCTGATTTATTTCGGACCCGGAATTCATCGTTTTGAAGGAGGAGAATTTCGTATTCCTTCCGGTAAGACGGTCTATGTGGCCGGTGGAGCCGTGATGATGGGACGGATGCTGATTGAAAATGTGCATGACGTGAAGTTGCTGGGAAGGGGCATCATTGACCCGAGCGTGAAGATGGGTATTCGTATCGCTAATTCCCGTAATGTGTACGTGGAAGGATTAATGGCTACACAATGTGCTACGGGTGGCTCGGATAGTGTTACCATTCGAAATGTAAAAGTCATCAGTTATTTTGGTTGGGGAGATGGGATGAATGTGTTTTCCAGCCGGAACGTATTGTTCGACAGGGTATTTTGCCGGACATCGGATGACTGTACTACGGTGTATGGCACACGATTGGGATTTGAGGGACCAAGTTCGAACATTACCATGCAGAATTCTACGTTATGGGCCGATGTGGCGCATCCTATTTTTATTGGGATTCATGGAAATGCAGACAAACCGGAGATTTTGGAGAATCTGAATTATGTGAATATCGATATTCTGGACCATAAGGAGAAGCAGTTGAACTATCAAGGTTGTCTGGCTATTAATGCGGGCGATGAGAATCTGATACGGAATGTGCGCTTTGAAGATATACGCATTGAAAACTTCCGACAGGGGCAGTTGGTGAATCTTCGTATTTTCTTTAATGAGAAATATTGCAAGGCGCCGGGAAGAGGGATTGAAAATGTGGTGTTCAAGAATGTGTCGTACACCGGTAATCGGGCTGAGATTTCCGTGATTGAGGGATATGATGCACAGAGAAAGGTACGGAACATTCGTTTTGAAAACCTTCGCATAAATGGTCAGATTATCTCTGATGATATGCCGGGAAAACCGAAGTGGTATCATACGGGAGATATGGCACGAATTTATGTGGGTCCGCATGTGGAAGGTGTTTCATTTTTGAATACTTTTGAGAAATAAAAAAAAGTTGACGCTATGAAAAGACAATGGAGAAAAATTTGCTTCAGTTGTATGGGACTTGCACTGCTTGAGGTATCCGTGCAGGCACAGACATGTGATTGGGTGAGTAGTTGTGAAGGGAAGATCTGGACACAGAACAAGGTGAAATTGCAAACGAAGGCAGAGGGTACTACTGCTGATTTATCGGTAGATAAGGGAGATTCTGTAGTCGTTTTCAAGGCTTGGGGTACTTGTTTCAATGAGTTGGGATGGGATGCCTTGAATGTGCTGCCTAGTAATGAGAAAGAGGAAATTCTGAGGAAACTGTTTTCTCCGGAAGGTGATTTGCGGTTTACGTTGGGGCGTTTTCCGATGAATGCGAACGACTTCTCACGCAACTGGTACAGCTGCGATGAGGTGCCGGGAGATTTTGAATTGAAGCATTTTAATATAGACCGCGATAAGACTTCGCTTGTGCCGTATATCAAGTCGGCCCAGCGTTATAATCCGAACATGACCTTCTGGATTTCTCCATGGAGTCCGCCCAGCTGGATGAAAATCAATCAGGATTATCCGGTGCGCAGTGATAAATATAATACGATGCATCCGGCGAAGGATTATTATTTGCAAGGAAATAAAGGACCTAAGACAGAAGGAGTATTCCCGGCAGAACTGGCTGAAACGGACTTCTTTATTCAAGACCCTCGTTACCTGTCGGCATACGCGAATTTCTTTTGCAAGTTTGTTTCTGCGTATAAAGAGCTGAATATTCCCATAAAGATGGTAATGTTTCAAAATGAATCGTGGAGCTATACGCCTTATCCGGGATGTGCATGGACACCGGAGGGGATTATCCGTTTCAATGTAGAATATCTGGCTCCGGCACTGAAGAAAGCGCATCCGGACGTGAAATTGTATTTCGGAACCATCAACACAAACCGTTATGAAATAATAGAAAAGGTGCTGGACGACCCGCGTATACCTGAAACGATTCAAGGAATAGGACTGCAGTGGGAAGGAGGACAGTTACTGACCCGCCTGCGTGCGAAATATCCGAATTATAACTATGTGCAGACTGAAAGTGAATGCGGATGGGGGTCTTTCGACTGGAAAGCCGCAGAGCATACGTTTCATCTGATGAATCATTATTTAGGAAATGGCTGTGAGGAGTATACTTTCTGGAATCCGATTCTAGCGGATGAAGGAGTAAGTCCGTGGGGATGGAAGCAGAATGCCTTGATACGGGTGGATTCCAAACAGGCTAAGGCTATCTTTACGCCGGAATATTATGCCGTGAAGCATTACACTCGTTTCCTGATTCCGGGTACGAAGGTGCTGGCGTTTAAACCGACGGGTGAGGATAAGAAGCCGGTGTTAGTGGTGCAGACTCCCGAGGGGAAAAACGTGGTGGTAGCTGGAAACTTTCAGGATAGTCCGCAGCAACTGACGGTGAAGTTGGGAGAAAAATGGCTGAATGTGACTTTGCAGGCTCATTCCTTTAATACGTTTGAGTTTCAAGTGAAATAAAAATCAAAGAAATTTACATTTTGATTGAGTAGTCGGGACAAGTTATTCGTATTTCTATAAAAAACAATATAAAAGGAATATGAAGAACTTGTCTTTGACGTTGGGATTATGGGTTCTTGGAGCTGCAATGTGTGCGGCAGAACCGATCGAATTGAATTTGTCTTCTCCGGAAGGTACACATAAGGTGAAATTTTATGAGAAAAAATCGGCTTCCGGAGCCAATGTGCTTTGCTATGAGGTAAATTACAATGGAAAACAGGTTGTGAAGGAATCGCAGGCCGGATTGCAACTGGACAATCGTGTCTGGGAAATGGCTTTGGGGATGCGTAAATTGCCTCAGCCGGCATGCTGGATGGACAATCTGGAGGTGGACTCGGTGGCTTACGGTAGTCATGATGCTACTTGGACACCGCTTTATGGGGAACGCAGCTCGGTGCGTGACAACTACAAATGGGGCACACTGTATTTATCAAAAAAGGACGGTTCTGACTACCGTTTGAATGTAGAAGTGCGTGCCTATGATGAAGGGGTGGCTTTTCGTTATTATTTTCCGGAACATCCGAAAGCTATTTTCCACAAGGTAGTGGGAGACCTGACGGAGTATACTTTTCCGGAAGGAACCAAGGCTTGGGCTGAACAATGGGCACAGGCGCATTTTGAATATCTGGATGTGAATGCGCTGAAGAAGCCGGTGGAACGTGCCTTAACGCTGGAATTGCCTAATGGAGTTTGGGCAGCATTGACAGATGCGGATGTAGACGACTGGTGTCTGACTAAGTTTCAGTCTTCTTCTGAAAAACAGCATACATTGACTTCTGTTATGTATAGTCCGGTGGATATTGTTACTTATTATGCAACGCCGTGGAAGGTCATCATGGCGGCTGACAAACCGGGGGAATTGTTGGAACACAATTATATTATCGAAAATTTGAATCCTCCTTGTGAGATTAAGAATACGGACTGGATTAAGCCGGGAAAAATCATGCGCGAAACCTCGCTTACGACAGATCAGGCTTTGAAGACTATTGATTTCTGTGCGGAACACCGCATCCCGTACATGCTTTTTGACTGGCAGTGGTATATGCCCTGTACCTCACACGATGGGGATGCTACGAAGGTGGTGTCAAAACTGAACATGCCGAAAGTGGTGGCGTATGGAAAGAAGAAAGGTGTAGGTATCTGGTTGTATGTCAACCAGCATGCTTTGCAGAAGCAGATGCGCGAATTGTTCCCGCTGTTGCACAAATGGGGTATTGTGGGAGTGAAGTCAGGATTTGTGAAGTATGCAAGTCCCCGCTGGGCTACTTGGTTGCACGACATGGTCCGTCTGGCTGCAGAGAATAACCTGATGATGAATATTCATGATGAATTCCGTCCGTCGGGATTCAGCCGCACTTATCCGAACTTGCTGACACAGGAGGGTATCTTGGGGAACGAAGAGTTTCCGGATGCTACCCACAGTACCATTCTTCCGTTTACGCGTATGATTAACGGAGCCGCAGATTATACTATCTGTTATTATGATAAGCGCTTGAAGAATACGCATGCGCATCAGCTGGCGGCTTCATTGGGATTTTATAGTCCGTTGATGACAATTTTCTGGTATGACCGTCCTCAATTCTACAACGGTGAACCGGAGATTGAATGGTTTGAAAATCTGCAGACTGTATTTGATGAGTCGCATGTGTTGGATGGTATGCCGGGTAAAAATATCACCATGGCTCGCCGGAAAGGGAAAGAATGGTTTGTGGGAATGTTGACCAACAATGACGGTTCTGCTGAAACTTTGGATTGTGCGTTCCTGGACAAGAATCAGACATATCTGGCATCTATTTATACCGATGGGGGAGAAGAAGTGAAGACAAAGACGCAGGTGAAATGTTCGTATGTGTTGGTTGGAGCTGGGGATGTGATAAAGTTTACCCTGAAACCCAGAGGAGGAGCTGCTGTGAGACTGGTGCCGGTGACAGAAAAGGAAGCAAAAACTTATAAGAAATATAACGGAGAATCATTTTAAGAAATTTTTAGGTTCTTCTTTTAAGTGGAATGGAACCCTGATTCGTATTTATAGACGAAAAGTATTTAGATAAATGGATTTTTAAGTTTTGGGTATTTTTCTTTTGGTAGAAGATTGTTTTTGGGGGTTACTTAAATTAGGAAAGAAGAATGAAAGGATTGTTTTTTATATTGAGTCTGTCAGTTTGCAGCCTGTTTCATCCGGCGATGGCACAGTATCGTTCTAAGGTATGGGTGTCTGATGAAGGGAATGGCATGTACCGGAATCCTGTGCTTCATGCGGATTATTCTGATCCGGATGTCTGTGCGGTAGGAGAGGACTATTTTTTAACGGCGTCCAGTTTTAATTGTACTCCGGGACTTCCTATCCTGCATTCAAAGGATTTAGTAAACTGGAAAATCGTGAATTATGCCTTGAAGAAGGTGGAACCGGTGGAATATTATAATGAAGCTCGTCATGGAAAAGGCGTATGGGCACCTTCCATTCGTTTTCATGAAGGAATGTACTATATATACTGGGGTGATCCGGATTTTGGCATTTTTATGGTAAAGACTCGTGACCCGTATGGAGAGTGGGATGCTCCCGTGCTGGTAAAGGCTGGAAAAGGGATGATTGACCCTTGTCCGTTATGGGATGACGACGGGCGTGTGTATCTGGCTCATGCATGGGCCGGAAGCCGGGCGAAATTCAACAGTGTGCTGACGGTGTGCGAGTTGAATAAGGAAGGTACGGCAGTCATTTCGGACCCGGTACTGGTGTTTGACGGAAATGACGGAGTAAATCATACCATTGAGGGAGCTAAGTTTTATAAAAGGAATGGATTCTACTATCTGTTTGCACCTGCGGGTGGAGTCGTTTCCGGATGGCAACTGGTGATGCGTTCGAAAAATGTGTACGGACCGTATGAGGCCCGGATTGTGATGGCGCAAGGAAAGACGGACATCAACGGACCGCATCAGGGAGGATGGGTAGACACTCCGGCCGGAGAATCCTGGTTCTTGCATTTTCAGGATAAGGGAGCTTATGGACGTGTACTGCATCTGAATCCGATGAAATGGATAAATGACTGGCCGGTAATTGGAGCTGATAAGGACGGCGACGGTTGTGGAGACCCGGTGAGCCGTTATCGTAAACCTAAAACCGATAAAACGTATCCGATAGAAACACCTGTGGAGAGTGATGAATTTGATACTCGTAAGCTGGGGCTGCAATGGGAATGGCATGCAAATTATCAGGATGTGTTCGGCTTTACGACGAATATGGGATATGCCCGTATTTATGGGCATGAACTTTCGTCGCATTTTAAGAACTTCTGGGAAGTACCGAATCTGTTGATGCAAAAATTCCCGGCAGAGGAATTTACGGCTACCGCTAAATTAAAGGTTTCGGCAAAAGATGACGGACAACTTTCGGGACTCATCATTATGGGCTGGGACTATTCCTGGATAGGAGTGGAAAAGCAGGGAGAAAAGTTCTTGCTGAAGCAGGCTGTATGTAAGGATGCAGAACAGGGTAACCTAGAACAGGTTTCTACATTAGCCGTATTGGAGCCCAGTCGGAAGTTTGAAGCAGGTTTATTCCCCAATTACGAAAGAGAGATTTACATAAGGGTACATGTAGACAAAGGGGCATATTGTCGCTTTAGCTACAGTCTGGATGGAAAGAAATTTACGGAGGCCGGCACGCTGTTCAAAGCCCGTCAGGGAAAATGGATTGGTGCGAAGGTGGGAATGTTCAGCGTAACTCCTCATGGAAAGGAGCGTGGCTGGCTGGATGTAGACTGGTTTCGTGTGGAAAAATAAAAGAATTTAGATATGAAAATTAGAAATCTGTTGTATGGCATAGGAATCATGGCTTTATCTTCTTGTGCCGGTGAAAAGACTGAAAACCTGGATGTGGATAAAGCCTTGGCGTATTGTGACGTGCAAGTACATCGTGCGCTGGCTGAACTGGAAAAGAACGGGGAGGCGGATTATAGTATGCAGCCTCGAAATATCTTGTCGGGTGAAAAGTTCTGGAATTGCCGGAAGGTGGCTAAGGAAGAATGGACAGGTGGATTCTGGCCGGGTATTTTGTGGTATGATTATGAAGCTACACAAAATGATACGATTCGTGAACTGGCAGAAAAGTACACGGAGTCCTTAAAGTTATTCTCGGAGATTCCGGCGTATGATCACGATTTGGGCTTTCTCGTATTTTGCAGTTATGGAAACGGGTATCGTCTGACGCATAATCCGACTTATCGGGATGTAATCATTGCTACGGCTGACTCGCTGGCTACTTTGTATAATCCGAAAGTGGGTACGATTCTGTCCTGGCCTCGTAACATTGAGATGTTGGGCGGACATAACACCATTATGGACAACATGATTAACTTGGAGATGCTTTTCTGGGCTGCCCGCAACGGGGGAGACCGGCGGTTGTTTGACGTGGCAGTATCGCATGCAGACAAAACGATGGAAAACCAGTTCCGTCCGGATTATACCTCGTATCATGTGGCTGTGTATGATACACTGACAGGGAATTGCATCAAGAAATGCACGCATCAGGGATATGCGGATGAGTCGATGTGGGCACGTGGACAGGCTTGGGCTATTTATGGCTATACTGTGGTGTTCCGTGAAACCGGTGATCCTAAGTATCTGGAATTTGCAGAGAAGTTGGTGGACGTGTATCTGAAGAATTTGCCAGAGGACTATGTGCCTTACTGGGATTTTAATGCATCTGACATCCCGAATGCACCTAGGGATGCTTCTGCGGCTTGTGTGGTCGCTTCGGCTTTGCTGGAGATGTTTGGTTTTTATGGAAACGGGCAAGGGGAAAAGTACAAGGAAGCTGCGGAAAAAATGTTGTGCAGTCTGAGCAGCGATAAATATCAGTCACGGGATACGAATGTCGCTTTCTTGTTACATTCTACCGGTCACTGGCCAGCTAAGTCGGAAATAGATGCTTCTATCATCTATGCAGATTATTACTATATTGAGGCCTTGCTGAGATTGAAGAGAATTAATGAAGGTTTGCGGGCCGTAGAATAAAAATTGGAGTTATTATAAAAAAGCGGGGAGGACGATGTGTTTTGTCCTTCCCCGCTTTTTTATAGACTTGTCTAGGAGTTACAATTATTTCTTTTGTGCATCGGCTTCTTTCAGCATTTCCTTTATTGCTGCTGCAAGCTGTTTATCTTCGCCTTTCAGTGATTTTTCAGGACTGTTGTAGACTTTGATGTCCGGCTCCAATTGTTTGTTTTCCATGTACTGGCCTCGCATATCCATACAACCTACTTGAGGAATACCGAAGACGATGGTCGGGTCTATCTGACGTTCCCACCATACAGCGGTCATGGTGCCCGGAACAGGAGCTCCGATAAGCTTACCGATTTTCAGCTCTTTGTATACCCAGGGGAAACCGTGCGCATTACTGTAATTGTCTTCACAAATCATCACGCAAGAAGGTTTCAGCCATTTGTTGAACGGGTCGCTACCGATGTATTGTCCACGAGGAACAAAACGCTGGTATTCTTTTCCGCTTAACAAAGTGGCCAGGTCGTCGTGCAACCAGCCTCCTCCATTGTGACGGGTATCTACGATAACAGCTTCTTTGTTGCGATTGCGGTCACTGAGCAATTCGCTGTATACATTGCGGAAGCTTGGGCTGTCCATGCCTTTTACATGCACGTATGCAATTCGTCCTCCGGAAAGAGTTTCGACCATCTTTTCATTTTTCTTTACCCAGCGTTTGTAGAGCAATTCATTCTGCTCACCTGCACTGATGGGCTTGATGGTTACCGGGAAGCGTTTTCCGTTTTGCGGGTTGTAGATGCTGAGTTGTATGTTCTTTCCTGCTTTTCCTTCCAGCATAGGATAATAATCTGTATCTTTCAGGATAGGCTCTCCATCAATTTTTTCAATGATACAACCTGCGGTCACATCTGTCTTTTTAACCGCAAACGGGCCTTTCGCGATAATTTCCTGGATTTTCAATCCATCTCCTTCATAGCTATTGTCGAAGAATACACCCAGGCATGCAGTGGACAAAGTGGCTCCC
>ENA-OPBX01001471-OPBX01001471.1-human-gut-metagenome-genome-assembly--contig:-NODE-1471-length-11797-cov-3.052972_pt1 | contig 11797 bp, 9 predicted proteins | sample MGYA00241075_ERZ501466 | MGnify/ENA primary metagenome ERZ501466 (study PRJEB25962, sample SAMEA2042633) | human gut metagenome | biome: human gut; feature: human-associated habitat; material: faeces...
ACCCTTCAGGCAAACACCCGTCTTTTCCTTTGCCATTTCTGTCCGTTCAAAGTCAGACTTTCTAGCTGCCTTTTCCTGATATGCACGGATTTCATCCATATTTTCCAGCTTGTCTGCCCACTTTTCAATCAGCGGATGTTCCGGAGAAATAACCATGTAAGTTGCACCAAACAGGGTATCTGGACGAGTGGTATAGATTTTCAGGGTATCACCAGCAGTGGTCTGGAAGTCTACTTCTGCACCGGTAGAACGTCCAATCCAGTTCCGCTGTGCGGTCTTAATCTTTTCCAGATAATCCACTTCATCCAAATCATCCAGCAACCGCTGTGCATATTCTGTAATCTTCAGCATCCACTGAGATTTTACTTTCTGTACAACTTCGCCGCCGCAGCGTTCGCAAACGCCGCCAACAACTTCTTCATTTGCCAGAACGACCTTACAGGAAGTACACCAGTTGACCGCTGTTTCTTTCTTGTATGCCAGACCTTTCTTGAACATCTGCAAGAAAATCCACTGTGTCCAATGGAAATAATTCGGGTCGGTGGTGTTGATTTCCCGATCCCAGTCAAAGGACATACCCAGTGCCTGCAACTGCGACTTAAATCTTGCAACATTGTTTGCGGTTACGATTGCCGGATGAATCTTATGCTTGATGGCATAGTTTTCAGTCGGCAGACCGAATGCATCCCAACCCATCGGGAACAGAACATTATAGCCTTCCATTCTCCGCTTTCTGGAAACGACATCCATTGCGGTATACGGTCTTGGGTGTCCGATGTGCAGACCCTGACCAGATGGGTACGGGAATTCGACCAGTGCATAGAACTTCGGTTTTGTATAATCATCCTCTGCGTGGAACGTGTCATGCTCCGCCCAATACCGCTGCCACTTTGCTTCAATGGCAGTAAAGTCATATTTGCTCATAGTTGCTTCATCCTCTTTCTTGTTTTTTCATGAGATTGGTTTGCATTAACCTGCAAAATAATCTTTTACATCTTTATGGAATGCCAAAATGGCAGCTGCACCGACATCCAGCAAGCCTTCCACCAGATAAATCCAGTTCGAGCCCAAATTCGACAGGTTCGCTGGCAAGTTGACCAAGAAAATCAGTGCCAGAAAAATGGCTGTTACATACTGGCTATATGGAATCCGTTTCAGCATTGCAAAAATCAAAACTGCTGCAAACAGCAGGGAAACCACATTGCTGGCACTGAATCCCAAAATCAGATTCAAAATGCCCTTTAAAATCATGTATGCTCCAACAACTGTAATCATTTTCTTTCCGTTTTCCATAGAAAATGCCTCCTTTTTTACTGCATTAGTCTTCCTTTAACCAAGCAGTTACATCCATCTTTTCACCGTCTGCCCAAAGCCGTTCCAGCTGGTAGAATGCTCTGGTTTCCTTATAGAACACATGGATAATAATATCATTATAATCCAATACAATCCAGTTTGAGCCGTTTCCTCTGCCCTCCCGGTGCAGTGGTTCGATGCCCAACTTTGTCATCTGGTATTCTACTTCGTCTGCCAGCGTTTTGGTGTGCGTGGTACTCGTACCGTTGGCAATGACAAAGTAATCGCCTAAAATCGTCAGATTCTTCACACCGATGACCTGAATATCTTCGGCACGCTTGCTGTCCAATGCTTTTACAATTGCTTCTAATACTGCTTTCTGCTCCATGAAATGATAATCCTTTCGTGTTGATGGTGGTTTTCTTTAGTTTCCGTTGCTGTAAATATTCTGTTTTCCGTCCTCGGTATCGCCCTTGTGGATGTCGTCCAGATTTTCTTCTGTATCCGAATAGGTGTCAATATAATTGCTCTCATCAACCAGTTCCACAATGGTACTCTCATCATAATACATTTCGTTCTGATACGGGCGGAAATGTTCGTTGATGAGGTCAATCGCTTCGGTCTTATGAATCGAATAAACTGCCTGCCCCTCGTACATGATGCCCTCGCCCGGAACCATATAAACATTTACGCCGTCCATGGTCAATCGCTTTGCGGCAAAATCTGCCAGCATGCTGATTTGTTCCAGCGATAAATCCGTTGCAATCCATTCATTTTTATAGATTTTCTGCATCGCCGACATCAATTCCGTCTGGCTCATATCCAACAATTTCTGCATGGCTGCTGCCAAGAAAATTCGCTGTGCCTTTACACGTCCAATATCGCCCTCATCGTATTCCCGACGGAATCGAACAAACCATTCTGCCTGCTGTCCGTTCAGCGTCTGCTTTCCGGGTTTCAGAACTTTATCTGCTTCATACATGATTTCTTCCGGCAGGTCAATCGGAATACCGCCGATGGAATCCACAATGTTTGCAATATCCGTACAGCTCAGCTTGACATAACAGTCAATCACCAAGCCGAAATTCTCCTGAATAGCATTCACTGCACGCTGAATCGGTGTGACCGTTTCATCCTGCCCTGTTCCATAGATGCTGTTGAACTTATTGGTGGAGGTGTTCGCATATGCTGGCATATAGCAATCTCTTGGAATTTGCAGGACATTCATCGTTCCGGCAAAAATATCAAACTGGAAAATCCAGTTGACATCTGCCAGCTTTCCGCTTTCATCCATTCCCATAAAAAGCACGGTGTATTGTCCTTCGACAATCTGATCCAAATCCAGTCCATCATCTTTCGGGTCAACATTCTGATTTTCATCTTGCTTCAGATTCAATGCAGAGGCATCGGTATTGACTGGTTTTTGAAGTGTTCCCTCTTTCTGTACCAGTGGCTGCCAGACCTTAAAATACTTCATAATCGAAATCTGCCGGGTACTCATCGTTCCATTCGTAATTGTCCGGTAATCAATAATCGGTGCATTTAAAATCATCGTTACCACTAACACAACGGTCAGGGCAATCGAACCGATCATCACAAACAAATCTTTCTTCTTGGTATTTTTCCGGCTTTTCTTCGTCTGCCGTTTTTTCGCCATCTCTGGAAACCCCTTTCTCTTCCTGCTCAATCCTTCATCCCTGCCACAATCTGCACATACTGATTGTAAGCTTCAATCGTATGGCGAGGCAGCAAGCCGCCCTTATCCAATACGTTTGCAATCGAAATTTTCAGAGCGTAATACATGCCGAGATTCAAATTTTGATTGACGGCTGCCCGCAATGTATGAACATCAATAAAGTTCCGTCCTGCTTCTGTCATATCTGCCAGATAGACAATCTGCTCCAATGGCGTCATATTTTTTCTTGCAACCGTATGATACCGGATGGCATCCAGTACATGCTGATTATTCATGCAAAATTTTTGCCGCATCAGCTGTGCGCCGGCAATGCCGTGCCAAAGCTTTTTGGTATTCCATTCTTCTTCCGTGATGTCCAGATCGTCCTTTCCAGCTTCCATCAATGCTTTCTGGTCGTCCGCTTTCATGTCCTTGCAGATGTCGTGCACCATACCGGCAAACTCTGCCAAATCTTCATTGACATGGTAAATTTGTGCCAACCGCTTGCATTCTGCTGCAACCCGCACAGAGTGTTCATACCGCTCTTTTCGCATCGTTTCTTCACTGACCTGTTTTTCCAGCACTTTCCGCATGGATTCGGTCGCCTCTGAAATCGAAACTTCTTTCGGCGGCGGTGGCGGCTGCATTTTATGTTTCATTTTTTCAATCACAGATTCTTTTGCCATCGAAATTCCCTTGCTTTCTTTTGCCGTTTTCTTTTCCTTCCGTTCACTGATACAACTGATGGAATACAATATATTTTACTACGTTTTCCGGTAAATAGCAAGTACAATCCTGATTTTTTTTCAGCATTTCCCGAATTTTTGTAGACGATATCGGAAGAACCCGGTCACAGCAAAGCTGAATCGTACCATATGCCGAAAGTTCCTGTGCTGCCTGCTGCAACGCTGTGCGGTCATCTGTTTCCCGTGCAATCACGCCCAGTTCTGTCATGGTCAACAGTTCCTGCCAGCGATACCAGTTTTGAAATTGCAGCAGCATATCACTTCCCATCAGCAAAACCAGTTCCACATCTGTCCATTCCTGCCGCAGAGCAGAAATGGTATGAATCGTATAGCTGACAGTTTTCTGCTGCAATTCGTAATCGCTCACAGAAAAACAGGGATATGGAGCAATTGCCAGCCGGCACATTGCCAGCCGGTGCATACTGTCCGCAACATCCGCTGCATTCTGTTTAAATGGAGAAATATAAGTCGGCATGAATAACACATGGTCGAGCGAAAACTGTTCCATTGCAGTCTTGGCAAGGTGCAAGTGTCCGTTGTGAATCGGGTTAAAACTGCCGCCAAAGATTCCAATCCGCCGCATTACTTCAAATCAATAACCGGCTTTTTTGGATTCCGCTTATAGAGAACAAAGCGGCTGCCAATCACCTGTACCACTTCGGATTCTGTTGCTTCTGCCAGCTGTTCGGCTGCTTCTCTGGCACTCAATTCTGAATTTTCCAGAACGTGCAGTTTAATCAGTTCCCGTTTCCGCAGAGCATCGGAAACCTGCTGAATCAAAGTTTCCCCGATGCCGTTCTTTCCCACCTGCAAGATGGTTTCATAGCTGCTGGCAATCCCCCGCAGGGTTGCACGCTGTTTACTGGTCAACATAAATTTATTCTCCTTTCAAATATGCCTGTAAGGCTGCCAACGCTTTTCCACGATGGCTAATTGCATTCTTTTCTGCTTCTGTCATCTCTGCCATTGTCTTGTTCTCAACGACAAATACCGGGTCATAACCGAACCCATTTTCGCCCTTTGGCTCTGTTCCAATGATACCCTCGCAAACGCCTTCAAAACAATGCTGTTCGCCGTCTGCGGTAAGGTAACAAATCGCACAGACAAACCGAGCGGTTCGCTGTTCAGTCGGAACACCCTGCAACTTCTCCAATACGAGATTGCAGCGGTCTTCATCGGTTGCCTGCTCTCCGGCAAAGCGATGCGAATAAACACCCGGTGCACCATCCAGTGCATCAATCATCAATCCGCTGTCATCTGCCAGTACCGCACAGTGCAAGGCTTCCTGCACAGCCTTTGCCTTTATGATGGCGTTTTCCTGAAAGGTTGTGCCCGTTTCCGCAACTTCTGCGGTAAAACCAGCTTCTTTCTGTGAACGGACTTCCAGCCCGAATGGCTCTAAAATTTCCCGCATCTCCCGCAGTTTTCCAGCGTTGTTGGATGCAAGAATCAAAGTTTCTTTCTGCATTACTTTCGTTCCTCCGTTTCAAACAGGGCGTTGACAAAATCTCTCGCATGGAATGGCTGCAAGTCATCTATCTTTTCGCCGACTCCAATTAACTTGACCGGGATTTCCAGTTCATTCTTGATGGAAACAATAATACCGCCCTTGGCAGTGCCGTCCAATTTCGTCAGAACGATTCCGGTAATGTCTGCAACTTCTTTGAACAACCGTGCCTGATTCACGGCATTCTGTCCGGTGGTTGCATCCAGCACCAGCAGGATTTCCTTATCACAGCCAGCTGCTTTGTTTTCAATGATACGGTTGATTTTTGCAAGTTCCTGCATCAGATTTTTCTTATTGTGCAGCCGTCCGGCAGTGTCACAAATCAGAACATCACAATTTCTTGCCTTTGCGGCTTCGATGGCATCATAGACAACTGCTGCTGGGTCAGAACCCTCTGCGTGTTTCACCAATTCAACGCCTGCTCGGTCTGTCCAGACTTCCAGCTGGTCAATGGCAGCAGCCCGGAAGGTATCGGCTGCGGCAACGATAACTTTCTTGCCGTCCTCTTTCAGCTGATGGCACAGCTTACCAATGGTGGTTGTTTTCCCAGCACCATTGACACCGATGACCATAATTACAGACGGCTTGGTCTGTAACTGTAACGTCTGGTCTTCGCCCAGCATTTCACCGATGATTTCCTGAATCAGTCCCATAATCTGTTTCGGGTCGGTGATGCCACGTTCTTTTACTCGCTTGCGGAGCTGGTCACAGATTTCAATCGAGGTTTCTGCCCCCATATCGCCCATAATCATGGTTTCTTCCAGCTGGTCGAATAAGTCTTCATCAATCTTGGTAAAGGCATTCAAAACCAACTGCATTTTTGCAATGACAGAATCCTTGGTTTTCCGCAGACCATCCCGAATCTTTTCAAAGAATCCCTTTTTCTTCTTCTTTTCTGGTTCTTGGGGTTCTTCTGGTTCGGATGCTTCTGCTTCTGTTTCGTCGAATTCTTCCGGTTCAGATGCTTCTGTTTCCGGCTCTGCGACTTCTTCCGATTCAGATTCTTCTGTTTCCGGCTCTGCGACTTCTTCCGGCTCAACTTCTTCTGTTTCCGGTTCTGTAACTTCTTCCAGTTCAGTTTCTACCGTTTCCGGCTCTGCAACTGCTTCCGGCTCAGTTTCTATGGTTTCCGGTTCTGCAATTTCTTCCGGTTCGGTTTCCACGGTTTCCGGCTCTGCAACTTCTTCCAGTTCAGATTCTACGGTTTCCGGTTCTGCAACTGTTTCCGATTCAGCTTCTACTGTTTCTGGTTCTGCAACTGCTTCCGATTCAGCTTCTACCGTTTCCGGTTCTGCAACTGCTTCCGGCTGAAATGTTACAGCAATCGGTTCTTCATCGTCTTCGTCTTCCTCGTCCTCCGCATCCGCTTCAGAATCTTCCTCTTCTGTCAGCAACTCGTCCTGTGCTGCCTTTGCAGCAAGTGCAGCTGCTTCCGCTTGGTCAGCTGCAATCTCCGCTTCTGCTTCTTCTCGCCACTGTTCTGCTTCTGCCTGACGGGCTGCCTCTCGCTCTGCCAGCATCTGAGCTGCAACGTCATCGGTATCTGTTTCCGGTTCTGGTTCCACAATCTGTGCTTCTCGTTCCGGCTCGTCTGCCTGCTTCCGCTTCATCCAGCCGAACAGACCGCCTTTCTTTTCTTTCTCTTTTTCTTTGTCCTTCTTTCTTCCAAAAAAGCCCATGTTCAACACCCTTTCTTCTGGTTTTTTATGCTTCTGCTTCTTGTACCTGTTCCATATGCAGCAGACGAGAAATGCCATCTTCCTGCATCGTCACACCATATAGTGCATCTGCCGCTTCCATTGCCATCCGCCGATGGGTAATCAAAATAAACTGCGTCGTATCCCGAAACCGCTGCAAATACTGCACATACCGCCGTACATTGCCCTCATCCAGTGCCGCATCAATTTCATCCATAATACAGAACGGCGTTGGACGCTGCCGCAAAATGGCGAAATAAATTGCAATGGCAACGAATGACTGTTCCCCACCGGAAAGGGCAATCAGATTTTTAATCACCTTTCCGGGCGGTGCAACCTGAATTTCAATGCCGGAATGCAACACATCGTCTGGGTCAGACAAGGATAGCGATGCTTCGCCACCGTCAAATAGTTCTCGGAAAATCTCCTGAAATGCCTGATTGATACCGGCAAACCGTTCTGTAAAGATTCGCTGCATTTCTGCGGTCAGCTGTACAATCAGCGTTTCCAGTTCCTGTTTTGCCTGTGTGGCATCCTGTAACTGTGCGGATAAAAATTCCCACTGCTTGGAAACTTCCTGATATTCTTCGATCGCAGACACATTGACATGCCCCAACGACCGAATCTGTCGGCGGAGCGTTTCCAGCTGCTGCTTGGCAAGCAATTCATTGGAAATCGGCTCTGCCAGCTGATTGGCTTCCGATAACGTCACATCATATTGTTCTCGCATCTGCTGCACAATCCGGTCACGCTGCTGTTCCAGTGTATGTTGTTTTGTTTCCAGCTGGGCAACTTCTGCCGCTGCCCGTTCCCGTGCAGCACTCAATTCCCGAATGCCCTCTTGCTGCTGACGAATCCGCTGTTCCTGTTCTGCGTGAATCCATTGCAGCTGTTCAATGGTCTTGCGGTGTTGGGTCATCTGTTCCCGACAGGTCGTCAGCTTGGTTTGCAGTTCCTGTTCCTGCTGCTGCAATTGAACCGCCTGTTCTTGGCAAGCCGCTTCTGCTTCTGTCAATTGCTGTTTCTGCTGTTTACATTGCTGCAACCGCTCTTGTTGTTCTGCAATCTGCTGCTGTTGACTCAAATATGCCTGCTCCAGCTTTGCCGCTGCAATCTGACGGGTGGTCAGCTGTTCCCGAACAGCTGCTTGTTCCGCAGACAAGGTTTCCTGCTGCTGTTTGGCTTCCTGCTGCTGTGCTTGTAGGGCAGTCAAATCTGCCTGCACCCGCTCCCATTCTGCCTTTGCAGTTGCGTGCTGCTGTTGTAACGCTGCAACTTGTTCTGACAGCTGCTTTCGTTGCTGCTGCCGTTCTGAAAGCTGTTGTTGCAGCTGCTGGGACTGTTTCTTTGCGGTTTCCGCACGGGCAGCCGCCAATAATTGTTCTGCATGCTCGTGGTGCAACTGATTTTGCAATGTTTGCACCTGTTCCAGCTGCTTTTGTACGGCAGCTTTCTGCTGGCGGAACTGCTCTGCATCTGCCTGTACCTGTTCCTGTAACTGCTGAATGGTCTGCTGTAAGGCAAGCTGTTCATTCTTTCGGGTCAGGATTCCACCTTTTTTCTGGGAAGAACCACCTGTGAACGAACCACCAGCGTTAATCACCTGTCCATCTAACGTGACAATGCGGAAACGGTAGCCATACCGCTGTGCCAGTCGGGTCGCATCGTCCAGATTTTCTGCAATTACAATCCGTCCCAGCAAAGAGAACACAATATTCTGAAACTTTGCATCATACTGCACCAAATCGCACGCCAAACCGATGACTGCTTTTTCCTGCAAAACTGCGGACTCTTTCAACGTTTGCCCTTTAATAGCAGTCAAGGGCAGGAAGGTTGCCCGTCCGGCTCGTTTTGTTTTCAGATAGCGAATCCAATCCTTGGCTGCGGTTTCATCTGCAACAACAATATTTTGCATCGCTCCGCCTAAAGCTGTTTCAATTGCCAGACTATACCGAGATTCTGTCGTCAGCAGTTGCGAAACCGTTCCATATACACCATGTGGCTTGCCGTGCTCTGCCTGCAAAACTGCCTTGACACTGCCAGCATAGCCCTCCATGTTGTGTTCCATCTCCTGCAACAACTGCAACCGCTGCTGAGCGGTCTGCAACTGCATCTGCCGCTGGGCATTCTGTACTTGCTGCTGTTCCAGATGGGCTGCAAGGGTTTTGTGTTGCTGCTGTGCCGCCTCTAACGCCACACGCACCGCTGTTTCCGCCTCGACTGCTGCCGAAACAGCGTCTATCGTCTGCTGTTCCGTTTCGGCGGCTGCCTGCAATTGCTGCTGCAAAGCGGCTGCCTGTGCAGTCTGCGAAACCGTCTGTGCCTGTATCGTTTCGATTTGTGCGGCAAGGGATTCTGCCCTTGCAAAGGAATGGTTCTGATTACCGTAGCTGATACGCAGTTTGGTTTCTGCTTCTTTCACGACTGCGGCTGCGGCGGTCAGCTGCTTGGCAAGTTCTTTCTGGAACTGTTCTTGTTCCTGACAGGCTTTGACGGCGGTGGCTTTTTGCTCCTGTAAGGTCTGTATGGCTGCCTGCTGCGTTTGCAGCTGTTCTGTAGCAGTTTGTTCCGCTGCAGCAGCATCTTTTTGCTGCTGTGCAACCTGTATCAGCTGCTGTTCGTTGTGCTGCTGTTCATTCGCACAGACCGCAAGGTCTGCCTGTGTCTGGGCAGCAGTTTCTTCTGCCTGCTGTACCGATTCCCGTAGATTCTGAATCCGAACCGTTGTCTGCTGCATTTCCCGATACTGTTCTTGCAGCAACGCATCCGCCTGCTTCAAGTCCAATGCAGCATTCTGTTCATTCCCTCGTGCCTGTAAGAGCGTATCTCGCAGGGCAGCTTTTTCTTGATCTAAACCAGTCAGCTGCTGCATCCAGAGCGAAAGTTCTAATTTTTTCTGCTGTTCTGACAGCTTCAAAAACTGCTTGGCAACTTCTGCCTGCTGGCGGAGCGGTTCGACTCTGCCCTCTAAAGTCGCTGCAATATCCTGCAACCGCACTAAATTCTCCTGTGCAGCCTGTAAATTTCGCTCGGCTTCTTCCCGTTTATAGCGAAACTTAGAAACACCCGTTGCCTCTTCAAACAACTCTCGGCGGTCGGTGCTGCGAGCACTGACAATTTCTGCAATGCGTCCCTGTCCGATAATCGCATAGCCATCTCGCCCCATACCAGTATCCATCAGCAGTTCCTGCACGTCTTTCAGACGAACGGCTTTCCCGTTAATCTGATAGACACTTTCTCCGCTGCGGTAAAGCTTTCGGGTAATGGCAATCGTTTCCCCGTAAGATTCCCCAAACAGACCGGTTTGGTTATCCAGCTGAATGGTAACGGCAGCAAATCCGGACGGTTTCCGGCGTTTTGTTCCGGAGAAAATAACATCTTCCATGCGATTTCCACGCAGCAGCTTCGTGGACTGTTCCCCCAATACCCAGCGAATCGCATCGCCGATATTGCTTTTTCCGCTGCCGTTTGGCCCAACCACGGCGGTCAAGCCCTGTTCAAATTCCAGTTTTACCCGGTCAGGAAAGGACTTAAATCCTTGCAGTTCCAGCGATTTGAAAAACATCGTATCCGTCCTTTCCGATTTGCAGCATTCCTGCCGGAATGGCTGCTGTTTCTATGATTCGCAGCGAAACCCCAGCTTCCCGACAGGCTGCCCGATTGCAAGCGTGATGCCCGGCAACCCGACTGCTCCAACCGGGAGCAACCTGTACTTCTGCCATGGTTTCCTGCGGATGTTGCTGCATCCACTGTTTGAGAACCCGTAAACACAGCCGAGATTCCACCAATTCCCGAAATGCCGGATGATAGAATCCAGCAACGGCTTCTGACTGCACCGTATCTTCTGCATGCAGTCCGCAGCGAATGACTCGCACGCCTTGCTGCTGACATGCACAGAGGGCATCGGCACAGAGTTCCAGAACGGTTTCCCAGTCATACAGGACAAAACTGCCATTCTGCACCCGTTCCGCTAATTTCGTTCCTTTCAGCACCACCAGAGGATAAATTCGCAGGGTGTCCGGATGCAGGGCGAGCAACTCCTGCAAAGTTTTCCGTTCCTGCTCCAGCGTGCTGCCGTCTAAGCCGATCATCATTTGCAGCCCCAGCGAAAAACCCGCAGCTGTAATCCACTTTGCAGCATTCCGCACATCTTGTGCGGTGTGACCCCGATGATTTTTTTGCAAGACCGCATCCTGCATACTCTGTGCTCCCAGTTCAATAGCGGTCACATGAAACTGCTGCAATCGCTGCAAAATCTCCGGTGTTATGCAGTCGGGACGGGTGGAAATCCGAATCCCTGTCACGCCCTCTGCCGCTAAAAATGGCTGTACAGCTTCCAACAGAGCATTTTGTTCTTTTTCCGGAATGGCTGTAAAACTGCCACCAAAAAAGGCAATTTCCAGTTGTTTTGGTCGGCGTGGATGTGCAATTGCCTGCCGGCAAATTTCCTGCACCTGTTCCAATGTTGGAATCTGCTGTGCTGCACTGATTTTCCGCTGATCGCAGAAACTGCACTGATGCGGACAGCCTGCATGCGGAACAAATATGGCGATGTTGCCCTTATTTTTCATAGCCCATCAGCCGCAGGGCTTCTTTGGCCGCCATCTGTTCGGCTGCCTTTTTGCTTCTGCCTGTTCCAACGCCAATCACGTTGGAATTTAAGCAGACTTCCACCTGAAATGCCTTTGCATGGTCTGGGCCGCTCTCCGACACCAAAACATATTCCACTTTTTCTTCCGGATTCTTCTGGATGACTTCCTGCAATGCCGTCTTATAGTCCCGGAATCCCAGCGATTCTCGCTGTTCCAGATTCTTCGGAATAAACCGCATAATATGCCGTTCTGCGGCTTCCATGCCGCCATCCAGATAAATGGCTGCA
>ENA-OPBX01001477-OPBX01001477.1-human-gut-metagenome-genome-assembly--contig:-NODE-1477-length-11749-cov-2.327775_pt1 | contig 11749 bp, 5 predicted proteins | sample MGYA00241075_ERZ501466 | MGnify/ENA primary metagenome ERZ501466 (study PRJEB25962, sample SAMEA2042633) | human gut metagenome | biome: human gut; feature: human-associated habitat; material: faeces...
GGGAATCGGGGCTCCTGCCAGTTCCAACAGCGTGGGCATAACATCCCGCAGTTCAGCCAAGTCCGTGCGAACCGTGCCGCGCTTTCCGATGTAACGCTCCGGCCCGGAGATAAACAGTGGTACATGGATACTGCCTTGGAATGGTTTTGCTTTCTGGAACATCAAATGGTCGCCCAGCATTTCACCGTGATCGGAGACAAACAAAATCACGGTGTTATCCATAATCTGTTCTTCCACCAGCGCGGAAATCAAGCGTCCGATTTGATGATCCATATGGGTGATGGCAGCATAATAGCCCGCCCGCAGCTGCTGAATATAGCTTTCATCCGAGGGTGCAGTCTGGGCATGGTAACTGTGACCGTCGCGCTCCCAGCGGACGCAGTCGTTCCAGTCGCCGCGCCAAGGTTCGGCTAGCGGCTTATCTTTGTACAAATTCAAATAATATTCCGGGGCGTCCAGCGGCGGATGCGGCCGCACGAAGCTGGCCATCAAGAAAAAAGGTTTAGAACGGTCACGGCGGCGCAGAAAATCCCGGCCCTCGCTGGCGACCCAGTTGGTGGGATGGTACTTTTCTTCGTAAATCCACGGACGAACCACCCAACTGTTGCAGTCCAAGCCAGTGTCTACGGGGTCTGCATCCACACCAAGCTGCTGCTTGAGCCACCAATAATAATCATCGGCCACACGCTGGTCTTCATAACTGGGCGTACTGGGGCGGCGGTAGGCATGGAGATAGCCATCATGCAGCCGTACATCGTTGAATCCCAAATTATTGCGCAGCGGGTGAACGTGCATTTTACCGACGCACTGCGTATAATAGCCCGCCTTGCTCAGTTCCCCAGCCAGCGTGTGGGTATAGTTCCACGGCACTAAATCCTCATACCCGACGCGACCAGTGTGTTCCTGTGACATACCTGTGTAAAGAGAGGCACGTGCGGGAACACAGGTCGGACAGGCAGAATAGGCGTTTTCATAGCGCACGCCCTCTGCGGCCAGTGCATCGAGAAACGGTGTTTTTACATCCGGGTGTCCGGCAATACCAAGGCAATCGCCGCGCATCTGGTCTGCCATAAGCAGGATAATATTAGGATGTTTATCCATAACAAACCTCATATCAATGTTTTTGCAGTCAAAGGCGTGCCGCACAGTACGGCACGCCTTTTTCCTGCTTTACAGATTATACCATTTGATCTCGTTTGCGTCCATGTGCAGGGTAAAGCTGCTTCCATCGCCGGTGTAGACGGTGGGGTCCTGCGGCTCATAGGTGTTGTTTACCACACAATATTTGCCGTTCTTAACGTAGGCGTGCACCTCGACATTGTAGTTCGTGCTGAACCATTTGTGCAGGTCGGCCTCATCGTGGGCAGCCCACAGAATGGCGCGGTACAGCACGCGGTTGTTCACAAAGCTGTACGGCAGACCGCTGATATACACACCGCGCCCCTTGCCGTACTCATGCGCAGCCATCTGGACTTCCTTGTCACGCTGAATGAGAATTTCTGTGCCTTCCCATGCAAAGATGTTCTTCTTGCCCTCGCCAAAGTCCACATCATGGTCGGGGCAGTCGGCCAGAATAAAGTGGTCGCGGTGTTCATCCCAGTTGTACTTGTCGTAATTCAGGGTGAAGCCTGTTTCCTTCTCAACGCCGAGCGGCGCGGACAGCTGCAAATAGCGCCCCTGATACTGGTGGCCGCCCGGTTCGCCGACGCCGATCAAGCCGCCGCCACGATGGACAAAGCCCTTGACAGCAGAGGAAATTTCCGGGTCCTCCCAGACCTTGCCGCCGGTGTGGGCAGTGTCGCCGTCGCCGACGTTGATAAGGACGTCAATGCCGTCCAGCACCTTCGGGTCGGCCTTGATGTCGTCAAAACTGATAAACTTCACATCGAACGGTGCGCCGGACAACGCTTCGATCACGCCCGCATAGCTGTAATTCTGCTTCTGGTACAGCGCATGGTGGACCATGTGGCAGCCCCACGCGCGCTGCTGCCCCCAGCTGTTCAGCACAGCCACGGTCTTGACGCAGTAGGGCGTCGTGCCCTTGATGTTCTCATACAACTCACGGAACTCGTCGCAGACGCTCTCGACATAGTCGAGGAACTCCGGGAACTCGCAGGCCAGCTTCAGGTAGCCGCCGTAGCCGATGCGGTCAATGGGCTTGCGCAGGATGGCGCGGCGTGCGGTGACCCAGTTCTCCTTGGCCTCGCGCACAGGGTCGCCGCCCTCGTGGAAGGTATCGGGGAAGAAGTAGGGCAGGAAGCGTCCCTCGGTGTACTTGACGCCGGGGATGTCGGAAATCAGGCGCAGGGTGCTGCCGTTGCCGACGCTGCCGACGATGGCATCGACGCCGGATTTCTGAAATTCCGGCATGAACGGCTCACAGCCGATCCAATGGTCGCCCAAGAACATCATGGCTTCCTTGCCGTAGGCGTGGACGATGTCGGTCATTTCCTTCATCAGACCGGCGACCTCGCGGCGCTGGAATGCCTGGAAATCCTTGTACTCCTTGGTGGGCACACGGTACTGGTTGTTGTAGTAGCCCTGATCGATGATAAACTCGGGGCGAAACTTATAGCCGATCTCCTTTTCAAACTGTTCCAGAATATAGGGAGAAACGGAGGCAGAATAGCCGTACCAGTCCACATACTTCTCGCGGCGCAGCTCGTCAAACACCAGCGTGAACAGGTGGAAGAAGGTCGTAAAGCGCACAACGTTGACATAGGGGTGGCTTTCGAGATACTCGCGCAGGCGGCGCATTGTGTAGGCGTGGGTCTTGGGCTGTCGTACATCGAACGGAATTTGATGTTCGACATCCTTCCAGTCGTTGATGACCGAGTTGTACATGTGGACGGGGTCCCAAATCAGGTATGCCAAAAAGCTGACCGTGTACTCGTGGTAGGCGGCGGGGGTGTCGATGACAACGCTTTCGCTGGCGGCATCATAGTGCCAGTCGGCGGTGGGGACAGGCTCGCCCGTCGTGCGGTCCATGACCTCCCACCAGCGGGCAATATCGTCATGGTCGTTGACCTTCATCAGCTCGCGGCTGATGCCCGTCATCAGGGGGATGGTCAGCGCGCTGTCCTCGGCGGTATAGAACGGGGTCATAATGTAGCACTGCTGGGTTTCATCGGGGTTCGCCTTGGCCCAGGCGTTGTCCTTGCGGGTGGTGTAGTAGGTGGCGTAGATCTTGGCGCCGGTGTCCTTCAGCTCCTGCGGGAACTCGGTGCCGTCGCAGTCGCGGATGGCATCCGCGCCCCAGCGCTTGAGCATGTCAAGGGTTTCGGGTACTGCGTCCATATCGGTGGGAATCGTTACACGACCTTTGGTATTCATTTCTTGTTTTCCTCCGTCCATTGGTAAGATTGAGTTTGTCCGGCCTGCAAGGTGACCCAGCAATGCGTGTTGCAAAGATACCAGCTTCCGTCCTGTGTTGCTTTTACGGTAAGGCTGTGCTTGCCGTCTGCTGTCCGCTGATAAGAAATCAGCAGACCATTTTCTGCCCGCAAATTCTGAAATGCAACAGGTTCATTTTTCCAGCCCTGCGGGCAGGCCGGTAAAACCTCGATATGATTCTTTTCGGAACGCAACAGCATTTTCTGTACTGCGTGTGCCGCCAGAAAATCCGCTTCCAGCGTAAAGGGGCGATAGTGGAAATCACAAACGCCGCTGTTTTTGTAGTCGCCATTCAAATGAAATCCGTTCCGGCTCAGGAAATGCTCTGCGAAGCGGTGCAGCTCATACAAAGCACCATTTCCATTGCTGCGGACAATCTGCAAAAGTGCCATCCAACCGAAGGAAAACCCTACCCACTGCCCACTACCGAGGTGTACAAGGTGATCTACTGTTGCATCTATTACGCTGCGGTCCTGCGGATTTTCATAGCGCAGCATACACAGCGGCTCGATTGCCATAGCGTGGGAAAAATGGCGGTGCGTTTCCTGCAAGGTTTCATCAGGTGAAAGCATCAGCCCGGTTTCTGTATCTACGCTTAAAGGTGCAAGTTTTGCCTCTATTGCATGCCAATGGCTGCGTGGCTTACTTAGCTGGTACTCGATCTGTACCAGAGTGTGGAACAGATAGTGCAGCAGCGCTAGATCGTAGTTGCTGTTAGGAGTCAGCCATGAGGCTGCCTCATCATCGTGAATTTCCGGTGAGGACGAGACCGGTAAAACCAGCTTTCCGTCCGGGCCTTCTTGGAGGAGTTCTTCCAGGCAGGCTGCCGTGGCGGTAAAGTAAGGCTCCACGCGGGTACGTAGAAACTCTTTATCCCCCGTCAGGCGGTAGTATTCATAAAACATCTGGCAGAGCCAGATTTGATTGGTCGGTGACAGGGAATACATCGGCCAGCCGCCGAGCGCTCCGCCGTCAATGTCCATGACACTGGGCAGGCACACTCCTGCCGTACCGTAAAATGCACGGGCAAATTTTGCTGCCTGCGGACGCAGTGACCAGAGATAGTCGAGAAAAACCTTTCCCTGCTCCGGGTGGTTGGCAGTCAGATAGTGACAGTAGGTGAATTGAGTGTTGAGGTCGTTGTGGTAATCACCTTTCCACGGTGGGAGCTGATCGTCATCCGCGCACCATACCCCTTGCAGCGGCATCGGGGCATTGCCCGGCTCGGAACCCGCTGCCAAAAAGTAATTGGCGCGGTACCAGAGTTGTTCGAGTGTTTCATCCGGCAGCTGCAAACTGCTTTTGCCCCAGTATTGCTGCCACCAGCGTTTATGCTGTTGCAGCAGCTTCTCTGCACCCATATCTTCCGCTGCACATAGTTCCAGCTTCGCCAGTCGGCTTGCCTTTTCTACGCTCTCTGCCTGCAAAGCGGTATAATACAGCGTTGCACCACATTTTTTACAGAGCAGCGAATAGGCAGTCCGATCATCGACCTTTTGGGAAAAGCCAATCATGCCGTCCTCCGTTTCGAGGTTGGCATACGGCAGGGTGAGCTGCTGCAAGCTGCCGGGGGACACGCTGTTGCCCGCTTCGGCTGCCTGTGTGCCATTCCCGAAAGAGGGGCGCTCCACCGTGAGCTCTGCATCCCGGTACGCCTCCGGCAGCATCAGTACCCCAACAGGCCGCCCCATACAGAGGAAGGCTCGCAGAATGGTTGTACCCTTTTGCGAAAAGAATGCCACCGCCGTGCCCAAATCAAGGCTTGCCTGATAGCTGCCCTGCGGCAGTCCATCCAAGAACAAGTGTCCCGCGGGGATTTTTGTAGGTGTCGGGCGGGCATAGGGCGTATCAAAGATACGGCGTGTTTCTGCCACATCGCCTTTCCGTGCAAGCTCTACCAGTTTTGCATAAGTAAATTCTTTATCGAGTTTTTCCTCCGGGCGGCGACGCAGCCACAGTCCGGCAATGTCCACGGAAATGCGCAGGTGCTCCATCGGTCCCCAAAAAAGAGAACCGAGTATGCCGTTTCCCAGTGGAATTGCTTCATCCCAGCGGGGTATTGGGCCGGTTAAATTGATGTTGCAATGTTTTGGGGGCAGCATATCGGTTCTCCTAACCTATTCGATTTTATTTAGCCCTTAACGCCGCCGACGCTCAAGCCCTGCACGAGCTGCTTCTGGCCGACGATGAAGAGGATGACGGTGGGAATCAGTGCCAGCACGAGGGCTGCGAACAGCGCGCCCCAGTCGGTAGCGTAGCGCTGGATCTCATACAGGTTGGCAAGGCCGACAGGCAGCGTAGCCTTGGTCGGATCGGTAACCATAACGAGAGCCACCGGGTATTCGTTCCATGCAGCCATAGCGGAGATCATGCAGACTGTCACGATGCCGGGTTTGCACATAGGAATGATAATGCTCGTCAGAATGCGGAACGGACCGCAGCCATCAATCATGGCAGCTTCCTCGTAATCGCGCGGGATGCTGCGCAGGAAGCCGGTCAGCAGGAAGATAGCAAACGGGAACTGCATGGTTGCATACAGCACGCCCAGCGCCGTCAGGCTGTTGAGCAGGTTCAGCTTGTTCATCTGCAAGAACAGCGGAATCATAATATAAGTGGCCTGAATGAAGATGGCCGCCATGTAGATGTTCAAAATCAGCTTTGCGCCGGGGAACTTATACCGCACAAGGCAGTAAGAACACGGCACAACACAGATCACAATAATGACCAGTGTTTCCAGCACGACATAAATCGAGTTGCCGATGTTGGCAGCAAGGTTAGATTTTTCATAAGCGCGGACGTAGTTATCCCATGCAAGTCCCTGCGGCCATGCAAAGGGATCCGTCAGAAACTCTGTACTGGTTTTGAACGAAGAAACGACGTTCCACGCCAGAGGGTACAGCATGATAATGGCAACCAAAATCAGGAACAGGCGCGTCACCCACTTGATGACCTTTGCTCTGATTTTGCTTTTTTCATTTTGTGTCATATTACTGACCTCCTTCGGAAGCATCGGTCAATTTGCGGGACAGCATGGACAGCGCCACGGAGATGGCGAGCGTAAAGACCGTGATAGCCATGGCATAGCCAAAGTTGCCGTTGACAAAGCCCTGCGTGTACATATATTGCAGCAGAACGCTGGATGCACCGTTAGGACCGCCGCCAGTCATGACCTGCGAAAGCACAAAACTCAGGTTGATGGTGCCGGAAAGTGCCAGAACAAAGGTAATGCCGATAATATCTTTCATCAGAGGCATCGTAATACTGACGAGCTTGCGCCATGCGCTGGCACCGTCCAGCGTTGCGGACTCGTAGATTTCCGGCGAAATGCCGTCCATAGCCGCGATGTGCATGACCATGTAGTAACCGGCAGCCTGCCACAGCAGCGTGAACGCGATGCACCAAAGCGCAGTCTTGCTGTCGCCCAGCCAGGAACGCTGCAAGCTCTCCAGCCCGACAGCACCGAGAATCTTATTGATGATGCCAACATTCGGGTGGAACACAAAACTCCATATAATACCTACAACGGTCAGAGAAACGATGTTCGGGAAATAGAAAATCGTGCGATACAAGACCATTTCTTTCAGCTTGCACTGGTTCAAAACGAATGCCAGCACCAGACTACAGAAAATTGTGATAACGGGAACAACCGCCATCAGCTTTGCTGTATTTTTAAGTGCTTGAATGAAAGATTTGTCGTGGAACATATAGATATAGTTATCCAGTGCCACAAATTTGTTGTTAAGCCCCAGAGAGGTCGCATTGGTAAAAGAAAGATATAATGCCTGCACCGTAGGCCAGATCGTGAACATAAGAGTTAGGATCACGGCAGGCAGAACGCTGATGCAGATAAACAGTACCGGAAGCGGCTGCGCCTTCTTTTGGCGATGTTGGCGGTTTTTCAAACGAGTTTCCCCCTTAAAAAGAACCCTGCCAAGTTCGCATGGCGTTTACTCGGCAGGGTCAATCTTACTTTGGTCAGTGGAAATTCAGCAATTCAGCTTACTTGGAAGCAGCAATCTCCTCGAAAGCAGCCTCGATGCCGTCACGCCACTGCTCGGCAGTCATGTCACCATTCATAACGTCACTGGCAACATTGAAGACGGAATCAGCGATAACAACCTTGCTGGTGTCGGGCATTGCATCCCAACCGAAGACCATGAACGTGCCTTCCTGATAGATGTCGTTCATGTTGTAGACACCATCGGTAACGATGCCCTTGACCATCTCGTTGGCCTTCTTCAGAGCGTAGATGCCGTTGGCTTTTTCTGCGAACAGCTTAACGGAATCCTCAGTGTACAGGAAACGCAGGAACTCTTTTGCCAGTTCGGGGTTCTTGGCGTTGGCAGGAATCTCAAACTGCTCAACGGAGCTCATAACATAGCGGGTCTCGCCGTCATCCAGAACGGGTGCGCAGGTCAGACCAAACTCAAAGCCGTCAGCACGGGGAGCATCGGCCATTTCGCCTTCCATCCAGTTGCCGTTGGGGATGAACAGAGCCTTGTTCATCATCATGTCAGTCTGGCTCTGGGTATGGTTCAGAGCAACGGTGCCATCCATCAGGTAGCCATCGGTGCCGATCTTTGCCATGTTCTGGAAGACCTTGAGGGCCTCATCAGAGCTGAGGGAGCCGGGCGTGTAGGAGGCGATTGCCTTCATGTTGTCGATGCCGGTGGCAGAAGCCAGTGCGGGCCACAGCATGCTCTCAAGGTAGCCGGGGTAGATACCCTGATAGGTAAACAGTGCGATACCCTTTTCCTTGGCCTTGTCGCCCAGTTCAAAGAAGTCATCCCAGGTCACAGGTGTTTCCCAGCCGTTCTCTTCGAACAGAGTCTTGTTGTAAACCAGACCCATCGGGCTGGCATCAAACGGGGCAATGTAGATTTTGCCATCGCCGTAGGGAGAGCACTTGGCAGAATCCAGCAGACCATCGATAACCTGATCCTTCAGCGGGGTGTCATCATCAATGCCGCCCTCCTCAAAGACATCGGACAGATCCATCAGCGCATGCTCCTTGACCATAGAGGAAATCAGGCCGGTGGAGTCGTTGTCGTTCATCGAGATGAAGTCGGGCACATTACCTGCCACGATTTGCGGGCGGATGATGTCACCAATCTTCGGGCTGATCTGCATATTGACAGTGACGCCGGGATAGGCATCCTCGAAGCGTTTGATGATTTCGTCCCAGTACGCGGAACCGTAGCCGCCCTCGAACACCGCGATGTTCAGTTCATTGTTCTCAAAGGTCTTCTCACCGGTAGAGGCTTCGCTGGTAGCGGCGGACGTTGCTCCGGAAGAAGCGGCCTCACTGGGTGCTGCTGCGCTGGAAGATGCTGCGCTGCCGCAGCCTGCCAGACAGGTAGCTGCCATTGCAGTGGCAAGCATCATGCTGATTGCTTTTTTCATGGTTTTCCTCCTAAAAATTATTCCTTCTTTGTTTGGGATGCGGCTCATCTGTCGTTCCCTGATTGCACTCTTATTATATCGGGCAAGCCGGATTTGATAAATGTATTCCCTTTACTTAAAGATGGATTTTATTGACTTTTTCTGTCGTTGCCCTTATAATTCAGGTAATGTATGGATAGATTGTAGTCACTTTGCACAAACGGAGGCCTATATATGTCACTAAATGCACAAAAAACGCGTGAGTTTTCCCCCAATGTGTTGCGACGAATCAAACTTCGCACCCGTCTGTTTGTGACATTTTTGATTATTTCTCTTGTTCCCGTCATCACGATTGGTATTTTTTCTTACCATGCATACACCCAATCCATGAACGAAAAGGTCAAACAGGCTGCCTTACAATCTATCGAACTACTCAACAATAATATGTCTACCCAGCTTGGCATTTATAGCGACTACATAGGTTCCATCTCCGTATCTGATACTGTACAGAATGGTGTCGCATCTGTCAATAATGGGCACCCCCTTACAGTCGATATTGTAAGCGGTATTGGTGAAATGATCGTCACAATTCCTTTTCAGAGCACACACCTTAAAAACATCCGCGTCGTTTCCAATGATCGCACAGTCATCTACGATTTGGGCTATGACGATATTACACCCCAGCGTTTTAATGAATTGCTGGATAATATTGAAGCCGCTTCTCCACAGGATAGTCTGCAATACATCCACACTTATCGCGCCAACGATAAAATTGTCATTGGCCGTAAAATCTATGATATGCACCACACCAGCACGCCGCTGGGGTATATCATGCTGTACATTGACGAATCCCAGCTAAGCCGCTACATATTTACCGATGTTTCCTTTGGCGAGGGGGCCAACTTCCTGCTGATTGATGCCGCCGGCAATGTGGTATCTTCTCAGAACGCGGAACTGCTGGGAGAGGATTTGGCCGATGACCCAATTTTCCAGCAGATCACGGCGCATCGGCAGGCGGGTGAAAGCAACTTTTTATGTGAGCTGAACGGCGTAGATACGCTGACGATTTTCAAATACAACACGACCTATAATGTATATCTGGCAGCCACGATACCGCAGGCATATATTACCAACGGCACAAGAACCATCAATATGATGCTCATCGCGCTGGCCGCAGTGCTGGTCGTTGTCAGCTTGTTCCTGACACTGCTTGTCTATCGCAGCGTCATGCACCCTATTGACAACATGGTCGCTGCCTGCAATGCGAAAAGCGATGAGGAAATCGGGCTGAAAATCAATGATACCAGCCCCGATGAACTCGGATTTCTGGCGCGCACCATCGACAACATGGTCAACGAAATTGGTCTGCTGGCGCAGCGCTGGAGCGATGATCAGCGCAAAATGCGCGAGTTGGAATTGCAGACCCTGCAATATCAAATCAACCCGCACTTCCTGTTCAATACCCTGAACACCTTAAAGTGGATCGCCACACTTAATCACGTCACTCCAGTCAGCCACGGCATTGATGCCCTCTCTTCCCTGCTGCAAAGCACCCTTATTAAAAAGGATGAACTGATTCCGTTTGACGATGAGCTGCGCAACCTGAAAAACTACTGCGACATTCAACAGCTGCGCTACGCAGGGCGCTTCGAGATGGAATACCAAATTGAAGATGCTGCCGGATACTGGACAGTACCACGCTTTATTTTGCAGCCGCTTGTAGAGAACTCCATCCTGCACGGCACGGCGGATGAAGATGATTTTGTCACCATCACCGTCCGTGCCACCGTGAGCGAGAATCTGCTTACCATTCATATCTCCGATACCGGCTGCGGTTTTGACCCCCGTGCCATCAAGGAGAAAAATTCTGAGCGCTTCTCCGGCATCGGATTGAGCAACGTAGATGAACGTATGCGTCTACACTACGGAAATGAATACGGCCTTACGATTGAAAGTGCCCCCGGCATCGGCACACAATGTATTCTCTGTATTCCAAATGAAGCCATTCGTTGAGGTAACACAATGTATAATTTATTGCTTGTAGACGACGAGCCACTGATTAAGGTTGCTTTCCAGTCCGCCGTGGAGTGGGGCAAGAACGGATTCCTGCTGGCGGCAACAGCCAGTAATGGGCAGGAAGCGCTGCACATTGTAGAGACACAGCACATTGATGCGGTTATCACGGACTTGAAAATGCCCGGCATGGATGGGCTTGCACTCATTCATGAATTGAAAAAGCGCAGCTTTACCGGTCCGATTCTGGTGTTGAGCAACTATTCCGATTTTGATTCCGTGCGCACAGCCCTAACGGACGGTGCCTATGACTACTTCCTGAAAATCAATATGAACGGGGAAAGCATCGGCGAGCATCTGGAAAAGATGGCCGATTTCCTTCGTGTCCAGCAGCAACGCCAGACGGAAGAGGACCACCGATCCTTTGCCATTGAAGCGCAGAAAAAGGAGAATGCCCTGATTCACTGCGCTCAATGGGTAACGTCCACTGCTGAGCCCTCCCCTGCGGCTAATCCGTTTTCCATGCTGCCGGAACCGCTGGCCTTTCCCGTCCGGCTTTTTACCGTCACTTTAATTCCCGCAAAAACTCATCCTGTGCCCGCACTGGATGCTGTGACCGACTTAATTACCGAGGTTTTCGATGAAATCGGCGGCAATGTATTTCTGCACACCCATGAGGATGAAATCTGCGGGTTGATCAGCAATGAAAGCCTTGTAGCCTCCGGGCGTACTCTGGATAAGAAACTTGCCCGCTTGCAACGGCAGGTCACAACATATTTTCTGGATGCCCCGGTCATCATCTACCACGACAAGCCCATTTCACTGGCCGAACTCCGCCAAGACTACCAACTGTGCGAGGATTCCAAAGCTCTCGCCTTTTATGTAGGGCGCAGCGCTCCCATAAAGGCAACAGCACACACAGTTACTGCCCAACCCTTCCATGTCTCTCAGGCAGAACTGT
>ENA-OPBX01001478-OPBX01001478.1-human-gut-metagenome-genome-assembly--contig:-NODE-1478-length-11742-cov-3.490716_pt1 | contig 11742 bp, 9 predicted proteins | sample MGYA00241075_ERZ501466 | MGnify/ENA primary metagenome ERZ501466 (study PRJEB25962, sample SAMEA2042633) | human gut metagenome | biome: human gut; feature: human-associated habitat; material: faeces...
GAGCGCACCGGCGGAAAGAGAGCCGTGAACTGCGCCGGCAGCGCCGCCCTCTGATTCCATCTCCTGAACTCTTACATTCTGGCCGAAGATATTTTTGGCGTTCTGAGATGAAAGAACGTCTGTTACTTCCGCCATAACGGAAGACGGTGTGATGGGGTAAATTGCTGCTACTTCTGTAAACGCATAAGAAACGTGCGCAGCGGCATTATTACCGTCCATCGTTTTCTTTTTTCTTTTTAACATTGTAAACAATTACCTCCTAGAACTTCAATGTTCATAAATTACTGTTTCAGACAAACGGGAGACGCACCGCACCGCGGCGCACAGACTTTTTAACAACTCTCCCCATAGCAAAGGGCGCACTACGCCCTTTCACAGTCCGCACCTATTTTAACACAACGATACTGATAATTCAATAAACATTTTTAATATTTAAAAATATTTTATTTTGCGTTTGATTGTATAATTCGCATAAAATAAACGAAAGAATAAGGAAAGACCAAAAACAAAAAATCCCGCCGCGAAATACCGCAGCGGGAATGGAAAAACAGGATCAAATCGCAGGCGCAAAATTCTCCTCAGAGCCATCCAGCGGAAGAACAACAACAACTTGTGAGCCGGTCTGTGTGGAGATCTGTGTAGCGCTTGTGCCGTAATTTTCAAGCCTTGCCTCAACAGTAACCACGCCCTCATAACTTTCAGAGGTGATACAGTAATAGTTTTTTCCGTTGAGCTGAACATCTATGCCGTTTTGCGTTTGCTGTTCGCCGTTTACAGAAACAAACAGCTTATCGGCAACATTGCCGTCATTCGGAAGGGTGATATAGATCTCTATCTGCCTTGCCACGGGATCCTGACTGCCGGATCCGCCGGTATTTCCCGAATTGCCGGAATTCCCGGAGTTACTTCCGCTGCCGGAATTGCCCGAACTGCCCGAACTGCCCGAACTGCCGCTCTGACTGCCGGATGACGAACCGCCGCTTGAGCCGGGGCCTGACGAGCGGGACTGCTGATCACTGCTGCCGGAAGAACTTCCGGGCTGCGTTGTGGGCGCGCCGTCCACGAACACACCGTTTTCAATGCCCGGCGTAAGTTCGGAAGCCGGCTCCGTGCTGACCGGAGCATCCGTATATTCCTCTTTATCGTTGCCGCCCAGAGTGAGAGCGCAGACAACGGCAACCGCCGCGCAGATCACCACAGCAACAGCAACGCCGATGATGATCTTTTTCTTTTTGGAACCGCCGTTATCGCCTGTTTCGGCGATCTCTTTATATTCATCAGCCATAATAATACCCCTTTCTGACCTGTGGAATTATTCTATAAACGCACAAAAAGACGCGTCGCTCGGCATACGCCAATCCCCTCTTGGGGAAAGCGATACGGAGCCGACTTTGGGTGAATCTGGCACGCAGCTGCGCTTGAACTGGCTTATGAAAAAGCGTTTCATAAACACCAGCGCCCAACCGGAGATCACCTCTTTCGTATATTTTCCCTCAAACGCTTTCTGCGCAAGACGGATCAGTTTTTCCGAAGAAAAGCCGAACCGGACAAAATGATACAGAAAGAAATCATGCAGTTCGTAAGGGCCGATATTTTCTTCCGTTTTCTGCGCGATATTTCCGTTTTCATCCGGCGGCAGAAGTTCCGGCGAAACCGGCGTATCTAAAATATCATAAAGCACAGCCGCCGTCTCTTTTTCACTGACACAAGCAACATACTCCACCAAATAGCGCACAAGCGTTTTCGGCACGGATGCATTCACGCCGTACATGCTCATATGATCGCCGTTATACGTGCACCAGCCCATGGCAAGTTCGCTGAGATCCCCCGTGCCCACAAGCAGTTTACCGTGTTTGTTGGCAAGATCAAACAGCACCTGCGTGCGTTCCCTTGCCTGCGTATTCTCATACGTGATGTCATGGGTCTCGGGATCGTGCCCGATATCTTTCATATGCAGGATACAAGCATCCTTAATATCGATCTCTTTTATGGTTACGCCGAGATACTGCATCAGTTTCAGCGCGTTGTTATACGTTCTGCCCGTTGTGCCGAAACCCGGCATTGTAACGCCCAATATATCCGCATTGCTCTTGCCGAGCAGTTCCATTGCCTTTGCGCACACAAGCAACGCAAGCGTGGAATCCAGACCGCCGGAAATGCCGACCACCGCGCCGCTGGAACCAACATGTTCCAGCCGTTTCGCAAGCGCGCCTGCCTGGATCGAAAAGATCTCGCGGCAGCGTTCACGGCGTTTATCGTCATTTTCCGGAACGAACGGATGCGGATCCACATACCTGAACCGAAGATCGTTATGATCATTTTCCAGCTGCGCGGTTACGAGTTCCGCCGCACAGGCGCTGTTTTCAAAACTCATATTCTTGACGCGCAGAGCATTGAGTTTTTCTATATCCAAATCCGAATAAATAAGATTTGTTTGCCTTAAAAAGCGTTCGCCCTCTGCAAGCATGCCTCCGTTTTCGGCAATAAAGAGCGCGCCGCCGAACAGAAGATCGGTTGTGCTCTCAAACACGGATGCGCCGACATAAACATAGCCGCAGACACAGCGCGCGGACTGACCCGAAACAAGCTGCTTTCTGTACTGCGCCTTGGAAACATATTCATCGCTTGCCGAAAGATTGGCAATCAAATTGGCGCCGCTAACGCAAAGCGATCCGCTCGGCGGATCGGGCACCCAAAGATCCTCGCACAGTTCCACACCCAAAACAGCGCCGCTGCCGAGATCAAACAGCATCCTGCCGATCTTCGTTTTCTGCCCGCAGATCTCTATATCCCGCGGGCTGCCGAGATTCGCGCCGGATGCAAACCAGCGTTTTTCATAAAACTCATTATAATTGGCGATATGCGTCTTGGGAACAAGCCCTGCGATCACGCCGTTTACAAGAACGGCGGCGCAGTTATAAAGGCTGTTGCCGTACCGCACCGGAACACCAACAAGAACGGCGATGTTTTTGCCTTTCGTATACGCGGCAATCTCGCCGAGCGCAACTTGTGCGCGGTTCAGAAGTGAGGCGGTAAAGAAAAGATCGGCGCAGGTGTAGCCGGTTACGGAAAGTTCCGGCGTAACAAGCAGGCGTGCTTTATGCTGAACCGCCTCATCTATGGCTTTTTTTATTTCTTCTTTATTAAAATCCGGATCCGCGACTCTGAGTTTCAGCGATGCCGCGGCGGCTCTGAAAAATCCGTAATTCATAGTTCACCTATATCAAAGTAATCTTAAACGAGAACGACGCCTCACAGCCCGGGTCCAGAATTGTCATTCCGCGCTTATACTCAAAGATCTCGCCTTCATCGGAGCAGGTGGAAATCCCCGTCCACGGCTCAAGGGCAACGAAACTGCCTCCGTTTGCGGAAGACCAGATCAGCAGATTATCAAAATCCTGATAATCAATCCTGACTCCCCTGCCGCCGGCGCTGAGCGTTGCGGATTTCGGCTTTATATGATCAAATACCATGGCATCCAGATCAAACAGAGAATGACCAAGATCTATTTTATTCGGCGTATCCAGCACATCATAGCGCTTAGAGATATCGATCAGCCCCGTTTCCACATCCGGGCGCAGGCATTTCCGATCCACAGCGCCGCAAAATTCCACGCTGTAATCCTCAAACGCTTTGCCGGCCTCAAGCGGGCAGTTGAAAGCGGGATGGCCGCCGATCACGAAAGGCAGTTTATCTTTGCCTGTATTCCGAACGGTATATCTGGTGGTTACCGAATTTTTCAAGACGGTATAACGGATCTCCAGGGCATAATCAAACGGGAAGGCTTTTTTCGTTTCCGTATCGGAACACTGAAGAAAAGAAACGTAATTTGCACCTGTTTCGGCAATCTTAAACGGATGGATCCTTGCCACGCCATGGCGTTTCATAACACAGGGCTTTCCGAACGCCACGGCTTTTTCGTTTCTTAAAACACCCGTTATGGGAAAGCACACAGGCGCCTGGCCCGCCCAATACTGCGGATCACCCTGCCAGAGGTATTCCACACCGTCTTTAACCAGAGAATGGAGCATGGCGCCCTCCTGCAAACACTGCACCTTTACGCTTTCGCTTTGGATTTCTACAACCATTACGCACCGCCCTTATACACTTATTAAATCATAAATCATTATATATCATTATAATTTCCATTGCAATATTGAAAATGTAAACACAATGTTATAAAATAATAAACAGGATGATCAGAAAGGAGAACGCAGCATGGATATTGATTCCTATGTTTACGACGCAATTTTCAGCGAAACGCCCAAACACACTGTCTTTTACAGCCTTTTGTGGGAGCAGTTTAAGGAGGACGGTTTTGTGATCACGGACGAGCCCGGCCATGAGATAGACTGCATCTTTAAGGCGGTTTCCATGCAGAACCTGATGGGCGAATTTATGTACAGGCTGTATGACGAAGTGAACGAGACCGGGTTTGAGGACGCAGTTGACTATATTGAGAAAGCAGGATTCACGGAGGATGATATCCTGACATACTGCAAAAAAGACGAAGAGATTGAGATTGATGCAAGCGACATGGATATCACCGCCAAAAATGCGCTGGACCGCGTTACGGAACTGACTGCGGAAAAAATGCTGGAGGAATATTCGCCGGACGATATTTTTGATATGATGTTTACGGCGGCGTACGACTTTGAGCAGGATTTTACGTTTGATTTTGAGGATTCGGACGAATTTTTGGCATTTGTGGACGCCAACACGGAAAAACTGGATCAGTACAAAGAGGAATACCCGGGCGTTATAAACTGGATTGAAAACGGCATGATCTGCTGATTGAGTATCCAGAGGCCGGGATATACATAAATTTCCCGCTAAGTTCTTTATAGTTTCTGCAATAAAATTCATTTCATGCTTTCAGCACCATCATTTTCAAAAGCAAAAAAATCCCGCGCCGGCAATGACCGCCAGCACGGGATTTTTTTAAGGTAAAATTTGCTTATTCGGTCTGTTTTGACGAAAACCATCCGCGGCGAACACGCTTACCGTGCCTGAGAGCAGCATGCAGAAAGCAAGCACCGCGCTGATCATTCTTACCTTAAATTTTTTCATAATTCCCTCCTTAATAAAAATGCTCCCTTTGTGTTATATAATGTTTAAACACCTCCTGCCAAAACAGACAATATGGGCAATTATAATAGTATTGCTCTTGGTTTATCTAATAGTACACATTGTTAATAAAAAATCAACACTTTCTTATAATAAATGTAAGAGGTGAAGTTTATGCCCCAAAAAAGGAAATCAACATGCAAATAGGCGAAAGAATAAAAGAGGCACGCTTATCTGCCGGCGCAACGCAAGAAAGGCTGGCGGAAAAGATCAATGTTTCCGTGCAATATGTATCGGATCTGGAGAGGGGCAAAGTGGGAACTTCGATTCCTACGCTGATAAAGATCTGCCGCGCGCTGCATACTTCCAGTGATTTTTTGCTGTTCGGAAAAAAAGACGAATCCGAAGAGCTGCAAGCGGCAGAGTCATTGCTTTGCAGCCTAAATGAAGAACAACTCAAAATCGTTGAACAAGCCATTCAAATCACCCTAAAGGCTCTGGAATACGAGTCGGATGAATAAAAAAGCGCCCTGCATCAACAGGGCCTTTTGGGGTCAGTCAAAAAGCCGCCTGCAAAAGCAGACGGCTTGGAACGCGGATTTATTTTTTGATATTAAACAACAGCCTTTTTACGACCGGTATTTTCGAAAGCAGGAAAGAAAGAACAAGGGAAACGGTAAAAACAACTGCAATATAGATCAGCGTCTTTAACGGATTGTTGATATCCATCGCCTCAAAATATTTAAGAATATCCCTTAAAAGCGGCACGTGCATAAAATACATGCCGAAACTAACGCTTGAGATTGCCGCGGTAACGGGGATTCCTTTTTTTACAAGAGCTCGTTTTGTATTGATTCTGCTGAAAAGTTCAAACAGGCAAAAAGCACATAAAAACAAAAACGGGAAATCGTACCAAAGGTGATAATCGTAACCGGCGCGCATCATAAAGAATATGAAAAGCGCCATTACGGCAAACGCGGCAACGGAGATCAGCAAAACAACAGCGGTTGGAATTTTTTTGAGCACACCCCTTTTGCACAGCGCGCCGGCAATCAAATAAATGCCGTAGGTTCCGCCCAAAAACGAAACATCCACCTGCCGTGTAACGGTAAACGGAAGATCAAATGCGTTTTGAAAAATTCCGTAAAACTGGAAAAGAAAAACGGTTACAAACACCAGCAAAACCGGAACGGCAAGCACTTTAGACGAAACATTGCGGATGGCATTTGCAATAAACGGGACCGCGATATAAAAGCCGATGATCAGCGGAACATACCACATATGCCCCATATTGTGCGGACGGATAAACAGCATATCGCCAATCATATCCGCAACCGTATAGCCGCCTTCGCCGGTAATAAAATACCTTGCGGCATAGATCAGGATCCACATTTCCGCAGTAACGATGAGCGGCAGCAAATTGTGCTTGTAAAAAGAAAAGATCTTTTTGGAGGAGGAAAAATCCCGGTCCAGAAGAAGATAGCCGGTGATCATCAAAAACAGCGGCACACCGATTCTGCCAACCGTGAAAAGCACATTTCGGAACATGGGGGAAAACACACCCATCGTTTGCAGTTTATCAAAATCCATACTGTATATGCGTTCCGTGCAGTGAACCACGATTACGCTGAAAATTGCAAAAGATCTTGCAATATCCAGCCACGCGATCCTTGTTTTTTGCAAAGCCCTCACCCCTTTACGATCTGATAGAAATATGCTTAGTATAAAAGCACAAAAGCGGTGCATCAAAACGGCGCACCGCTTTATCTTTTACATTTTTTATTCCGCGTCAAAATTAAAGATGGTTGCCAAAACGGTTTTATAACCGGTTTCGATCGCCTGCGGATTCAGGCGGTCATAACTGTCTCTGCGGTTATGGTAATAATCGGCAGGGGCAGGATCCATAGCGGCAAGGCAGGTTGCCTTGATGCCTGCCTGTGAAAACGCAGCGGCGTCGGATGCGCCGAAGAACAGATTTGCAAGTTGTGCGGAATCATAGCCCGCGTCTGCGGCAGACTTCTGAACGAGCTCGGAAAACGCAAGATCGTTCTTGACTGTTCCCGTCATATCCTTATGGTAAACATTCAGGTATTCCAGATCCGTAAGCGTATCTACACAAAGCACGGCAGTTTCCACGCCGTCATTTAAATATTCGTCTTTATGCGCCTTGGCAAAAGCCTTTGCGCCTCTTAAGCCTGCCTCTTCGCCGTCCGTAATCATGGCAACAACCTCAGTATGCTCAAGATCAACGCCTGCCATATCCAGCATACGCAGCGCGCATACCGCGGCATAGGTGCCGGTAAGGTTATCATTTGCGCCGGGCGAGATCCTGCCGAAGTTTACAAAGGTAAAGAGCAGCACCATGGAAACAGCGGTTAGAACATTAAAATAGAAAGAGTAATTCAGCATGAAATCGCCGAACGCGCCCATATCCACAAAATTCGCGATCACACTTAATACGGAAATGATCAGCGAGATCACGGCAGTGCCGATAGAAAGCCCCATCCAAAGACCCATGCCTTTATCCTTAAGCAGATAGATCGGGCGCCACTCGTAAGCAGCGTCTATATGGCCGCTGATTACGATCCTTTTTTTGACTTCGCTGCGCGGTTTTCTGGTTGCCACAAGGTTATGGGCGGTCACTTTTTTATACATACCGTCCATAAACTGCTTATACATCAAAAATTCCATTGCCGTAATGAACAGCCCGATGGCAACGCAGACGCCCACGATGCAATGCGCAATAAAGAAATTTTCAAAATTCAGCGCAAAAACAAGCCCAAAACCGATTACAACAGCGGCAATCACAAGCGCCGAAACCAATTTTGTGAAATGCAGGAACGCACGGGGCGCCATTTTATATTCCTCAAAATGGGTCTCGTCGCAAAACTGATCCAGTTCTTTTTTCAGATGTTTTTGAGCGTCAAAGCACGCCTCATTGCCGGATTCACGCGGGCCGTACTTTTTGATTACATTGGTGATTTCTTTCACGGTATAATCCACATTTTCTTTTATGACCGCGTTCGGGAAGTCACTGATTTTCATGTTTCGTTCTCCTTTAATCTGTTATTTTCGTTAAATTCGTAATCCGGATCACCGGAGCGGAATTTACGGCACACCGAACCGCGCTTGAGCGGATTCTTCGGCATCGCAATTTTATCCACCGCAAAATTGATGCCGAGCGGCTTAAACACGCTTTGGTATGCTTTATATCTTTTAAGAAACTGCGCATAATCCCTTTTTTTTGCAGGGGTCCACGCAACTTCTGCAAGAGCCTCCATTCTGGGATGCAGGTGAAGCTGAACTTTGCTGAAGGAATCGATCCATTCCGTCCAAGTCTCACCCTCCACACCAAGTACGGAATCATAATCGGTTATGCCGTATTTTTCCGGCGCAAATTTATAAGTGTTGGCAAGCGGATACTGCGCGTAGGACATATCAAAATAAAATGATTTATGATTGCTCATAATGATCTTTCCGCCGGACGCGGCAAAATGCTTTGTATTTTTATCCTGCCCCGGCAGCCACTGCTGTATCACCATGCTGCCGTCCAGGCGGTCTATGCCCTGATTTAGCACATCGTTCCAGGCAATCATATGCTTGCCTTTTTTCTTTAAATATTCACAGAGTTCGTTTGTCAGTTTCTTCTGCAGTTCTTTTTCGTTTTTGAATCCGTATTCCTTCATTGCTTTCTGGCAGTCCGGGCAGGTCTTCCACTCGGAAACATCGCATTCATCGCCGCCAACATGGAAATAGGAAAACGGGAAAAGCTCGCAGATTTCATCATACACGTCAAAGATAAACTGCACGCTTTCTTTTTTGCCAAGGCAAAGCGGGCGGTTCCAATCCTTTATGCCCTCTTTTTTAAAGAAGATATCGCCCATACAGCCGAACACTTCCCTTTTCAGATTGCGGCAGGCAAGGTGCGGATAAGCGGCAAGCGTAGCGGCAGAATGCGCCGGAACATCAATCTCCGGCACGATATGAATACAGCGCTCTGCGGCATAATCCACAATTTCTTTGATCTGATCCTGCGTATAGAAATACGGGCCGTAAGGGGTATTGTCTGTTTTGGCGCATCCCCAGCCGCCGATATGCGTAAAACGGCGCTTGGAACCAATCTCTGTCAACAGCGGATATTTTTTTATCTCCACGCGCCAGCCCTGATCGTCCGTTAAATGCCAGTGAAAAACATTCAGTTTTAAACGGAACATATCATCCAGCAAAGACTTAACGTGTTCCATACCGAAGAAATGGCGGCTTTCATCCAAGTGGATACCGCGCCACTGAAACTGCGGCGCATCCTGAATCGTAACATAGGGGATCTCGTTTTTGCCCTCGTCGAATCTGCCGAGCATGCGCACGGACTGGAGCGCGTAATACGCGCCGGCACGGTCAGACGCTTTGATTTCCACGCCGTTTGCATCCACTTTTAAACGATATGCCTCTTTGCCCAGCGATTCCTCCCTGAAAATTTTAACGGGAGAATCCTTATCGCCCTTGTTTTTCACAAGCGGCAATTCAATCTCGGAATAAACGGCGCTGTCCTTTTTCAGCCTGAACACGCCCTTTGAAGCCCGAACTTCACGAGCCATCGGTATAAGATTGATCATTTTTTTAGTTCCCTCTCTAATTTTTTTGATTATAACACAAATCTTCATTGACAACAATACTTTTAACGTAGTAAAATAAAAAACAGGCAAAATAATATTCCTGCCCGTAGCACAATGGCTAATGCATTTGATTCCGATTCAAAAGACTGGAGGTTCGACCCCTCTCGGGCAGACCAAAACCGCCGGAAGCACAATCTGCTTCCGGCGGTTATTTTGTAAGCCGTTATTTCCTTTTTGGTTTTTTGATCTTATTTAAAGTTTTGTTTAAATCCAAGATCTGCTCTTTTGTAAATTTGCCGCCGAGCATCGCGAACACGCGCTTTACGGTAAAGCCCTTTGCCATGTCGAACATCGTGCGGTTGAGCGTAAAGCCCGAAACGGAGCGGACTTTGGAATTTACGCCTTTTTTCTTATCTTTGGGCTTTTGCTCAGAATCACCTTTCAGCCCGGACAGCAGTACCTTCGCAAATTTCAGCATAAACAGCTTGCCGCGCGCCGTAGAAAGGATGCTTCCGATGGTGTCGTTGACGGAAAAATACCCCTCGGGCATCGTGATCTCAAACCAGTTGATGACGCCGCCGGCCTCTTTCATGCGGTAGCTTTCATCAAATTTCTCAACCTTTTGGAGCTTTGCTTCATCCGTGCTTTCGCCCGCCTTTGCGACGAGCACCGTTTCACCTTCGTTTTGCACATTGAAATAGAAGAACGGGTATTTGCCCGTTTGCTGTCCGCCGGCGCTCTTGCCGTTGGCAAACAGCTCTACTTCGTCGCGGTTGGAATACACCGTGACCTTGGTCACATCTTCCGTGCGCCGCACATACCGCTTGCCGCAGATGTGCACGAACGGTTCGCCGGAGAGCCATGCCTTGTAGGCGTAAAAGCTGTCTTTTTTGTATTTGCGGTCAAAGGTCACAAGTCCCTTGTGGTTCATGCCGTTTTCACCGCCCTCGGCTCTGGCGTCGGCGGCAAAGTCAAACATATTCCAAACATGCGTTGCCCAAAGGTAGGGGCGGGGTATGATCTGCTTGATGAGTTCTTCGTGGTAATACGCCTGATACTCCTCGGTGTAATCGCCCTGCTGGGGCTCCGAGGTATGCCAGTCGAGGGCTTCACAGCCGTATTCGCTGATGCCAATGGCGCGGTTCGGGTATTTTTTGTGGAAGCGGTCGAACCACGGCCCGTACATATCGACCGTCCCGCCGTACCAGCCGAAGTAGTGGTTGTAGGAGACGATATCCGTCATGTGCACATAGGCTTCGTCCATGCCGCACATCGTCAGCACCGCGAGCGTGGTGGGACGGGTTTTATCTAAGCTGTGTGCCAAGTCGTTGAGCATTTTGTGATTGTCTAAAAGCCCTTTATCCGCCGCGCCGTGCATCGTGATCTCGTTGGAAAGGCCCCACGTCACGATGCAGGGATGGTTGTAGTTCTGGCAGATGAGCTCCGTCAGCTGCGTTTTGGTGTTTTCCACGCCGTTCGGCAGGTGCTGCGAGATATACGGGATCTCCGCCCAAACGACCAGCCCGCGTTCGTCGCACAGGTCGTAAAACGCCTGCGCGTGCTGGTAGTGGGCGAGCCGAATCGTGTTCGCGCCCATTTCGCAGATGAGGTCTATATCCTCTTTATGATGTTCCGACTTCAGCGCATTGCCGATGCCGGGCCGGTCCTGATGGCGCGAAACGCCGCGCAGGGGATAGGGCTTGCCGTTTAAGAAAAAGCCCTCTTGCGCATCCATGCGGAAGCTGCGGCAGCCGAAGCGCGCGGAGACCTCATCCTGTGCTTCCCCGCCGAGCAAAAGCGTCGCACGAAGTGTGTAGAGATATGGGTCATGTATGCCGTCCCAAAGGTGCGCGTTTGTAAGGCACATCGTCGTTTCCGTGTTATCTGATGTGACCTCCGCCGTCAACACCGTTTCATTGTCCGCAAGGATCTCATAACGAATGCCGCACGGCGTTTTGCACTGCACAAAGGTCTTGACCGTAACGGTGCAGTCCTTCCCCTCCATAACGGGGGTGACCATCAGGCCCGGCGCACCGTTCCACAGCAGGTCAAAATGGTTTTC
>ENA-OPBX01001488-OPBX01001488.1-human-gut-metagenome-genome-assembly--contig:-NODE-1488-length-11679-cov-2.137732_pt1 | contig 11679 bp, 3 predicted proteins | sample MGYA00241075_ERZ501466 | MGnify/ENA primary metagenome ERZ501466 (study PRJEB25962, sample SAMEA2042633) | human gut metagenome | biome: human gut; feature: human-associated habitat; material: faeces...
AACCCACCGGAATCACGTCCATATATTTGCCATGCGCCACGGCGGTAATCCAGATACCGGAGCTCACGGAACCCTTAACCAGGCGGGTACTGCCGTCAGGCATCCAGATGCGCCACTTCCCGGAATTGCCCGTGTCATTAGGAAGATCCACGCCGTCCATCATGTCATATTTATGACCATAGATGTCCTCGTAGCCAAGGCAGCAAATATTATTCACCTGCGTAACCGTGGCCCCGCCGTAGTCATCCTTCTCACGGTACCACGCATACTGGTGGACGGAGTTTTCTATCAGGCTGTTCGTCACATTAGGGTTGATTGAGGAGGCTTCCTCGTAGCCGATCGTGTCCGTCATCCCGCGACTGGCAGTACCACCCGTGGTACGGTTGTTCGTGTGAGAGCCCGCGCCGCATTGTTCCTGGCTGTCACGACGACCGTACTTCGCGTAGAAAAGATTCGCGATGCGCGAGTGCATAAGGGCATCAATCTGCTGCATACCGCGCTGGACACTGTAATAGTGGAAATCAGCCCAGGTCATGCTCGCCGTAGTGCTCCCGCCGGTAATGCAGGCGCGAAGTTTGGAACCGACAACACTGCTGCCCACAACGGCACACAAGTGCTCGTCATTAGGCACCCATTCGGGTTCCATATCCTCGATCCTGTCACTGTTAGAAAGGACAACCTTATCGAACTCTGCCGTGTTCAGAATGGAGAAGTGAAGAGCAGTGGCACCCTCCGGAACATCGGCAATCAGGTACATACCGGCCTCGAACTTGTTGCTCAAGGTAGGGACGACGATTGAACTGATGACCGTGCCGGAATCGTCTGTGAAAATGCTTCCGACAAGGCTTGTACCGGGAACGCTCGGGAAACGCACACGCTTGTAACCGTCCACGTTCACCTTGCATACCGAATACGTACTGTCAGTACTGTAGCTGTTCGAAAGCGTATCCTTTCCGCTCATGATCTTACGACCGGAAAGATAACCGCCACTCGTGCCCTTAATGTCGTCAAGCGTAAGGACGTCAGCATCCGGAACGGAAGGCATGTTATCCGAACTGTTACTGCTGTAACAGGAGTAATGCTTGCCGTTCAGGTAATCATTGATACCCTTGCTCCAGAAGAAGGGCTCGTACATCATCCAGTCACCTTCAGTGCCGTCTAGTCTGGCAGCCGTGCCGTCGGCGTACTTGTTGCTGTCCGTGTCGTCCAGCGGGTAGTAGGTCATCTCACCGTCCAGGTTGTTCACCGTGGTATCAACGTTCGCCATGTTCACACCCCGCGTCGTCGCTTTTTTAGTCACTTTAGCAAGTACACGGTGACGCTGCTTCAGGATGGCGGAAATATGACCGCTCACCTCATACGCGTTGTCATACTTGTAGCCGGTACCGTTGTCAAGGTTGCTCACGTTTGCGTCATCCGATACCTCGTCGTCGAACTCGATCATCGTGTATTCCGGCTGCCGGATATTCAGTTCCGGGAAGTGCGCCTTCAGAGCGCTGTACGTATCGTCATCAATGTAGCGCGTGAGCTGTACCGTACCCACCAAGGCGCACGTGTCCGTAGTGTTGCCATCGGAATCCACACCGCCCATCCCGACAAACTTATTCAGCCACGTACCGTCATCCTCGCGGTCAATACCGGTTACTCTGATACGTTCCACACCCGTGCAACGGCCCAGCAGGGTTTCCCAGTCAATACCTGGACAACTGTCAAAGATGAAGGTCTTCACCTTGCTGTAGCTTTCCAATGTCAGCCCGCCGGTGGTCAGTCTGCCCAGATATTCCAGACGGAGGCTGGTCAGTGTACCGGGAAGGTGGAGCAGCGTCACGGGAGAACCCTTGGCTAGCACCACGCTCTGCACCTGCGTACCGCGGGCCTCAAGTTCTTCCAGCTTGGTCTGCGCACTCAAATCCAGCTCGGTACTGGTACTTCCCCCGGTTTTCGCCTGTGCCTGGTTACGAAGGTTGAGTTTACGTAGCTGCTTGCAGTTGCCGATGTTCAACCACCAGCCGGTACTGCCGTTGCCGGAACTTTGAAGGTTCAGTTCGCGCAGCACGGTACATTTGCCCAGGTCGAAAGCGTTTTTCAGGTGGTCGGCGGCCCCGCTCATATCCAGCACCTTCATACGGCTCGCGCCATAAACCCTCAAGGGATCGTTCACCGTATAGGCACCGGTGATGGAAAGGCTCGCAGCCGCATCTTTCTTGATGATGCCGGTATTCCCTATATTCGGGCTGTTGTTCGTACCGTAGCCGAAAGCATAAACCTCGTTGGCCGTAATCTTCAGCACGTCGGGGGTGTCAGCAGCCGTACGTGCCAGATAGAGGTCGATGTTGTCACTGGTGAAATTGCTCGTGCCGTACTTAGCATCCAGAAGGGCGAAACGATTACGCACGAAATATTCACGGTGCGCACGGTTACTGCCCTGAAGGGCGTAGATGAACGGCCACACCTTGCCGTACATCTCCTGCGTGGCGGGCAGGATGTACTTCAGCTCGCCGCTCTTGTTATAGGCACGGTCGCACCAGTTGCCCGCCTGCTCCACGTTCAGCATGTCCAGGACACGGCTGGTGGTAAGTACACCGCGAAGAGCCTGCGCCTGTGTCTTCAGGTCAGCGTCCAGGTTGGCCAGAACGAGGTTCCAAAGCCAGCTGTCACGGCCTTCAAAGGCATATTTCCCGGCCTCGGCGTCATAAGTGTCGCGGTCGGTGGTGTAGTCATACACCAGGAAACAGTCGTTACGTTTTCCCATCTGGGTATCACCGTCATAGTAGGTGATGTACCATATCAGGCCGTCCCACGTGCGCAGCATCATGTTCTTCGCACGCTGGTCAACGGCAAGGAAATAGTCCGTCCAGAGGTAATACGTCAGCAGGAAAGCCTTGTCGAAATAGTCACTTATCTCGTCCCTGAACTTCTCGCTCTTAAAAGTGGAGAGGTCGGCGCTCGTCGCACCGTCCGGAACACACGAGCGTATCCATGCGTACAACCGTTTCACGGCCGTACGCTGCGACTCGTCAAGGCCCGCCCATTTCACATCATCCGGAACGTTGGTCTCGGCACCGGCATCAAACACCTCCTCCAGATGAGCGTCACTTGTGGTCTTGAAAAGGCACATGGCCTCGGTATTGTTCAGCATTTCCAGAGTGAGGGGACAGGCAGGATCGTAACCCTCCACGCCACTAAGGCCGAACAGGTCGCCGCTCTTGCTTTTCTCGTTGTTGAAGTTGTATTGCCCCACATAGTTGTTCTCGCCGTCCTCCGCAGCCGCCACAAACATGTCGATAGGTACACCGTCGATAGCGGTACGCACGGTGACCGCGTTCAAATCGCTGCCGCCCGTCTCGTACTGGAAACGCTGCGGAGGGGTGAGAAGCCCCATCTCCTTCAGCACGTCGTTGAACAGTTTGGCACCGCCTGTGTTCAGCGACATGGACGAGTCGGAATAATCACTCTTCAGACAGATCAGGTTCATGGCGATGCCACCGGGACGGACGGGATATTTCTTTTCCACCTGCTCCTTGCCGCCAACGGTGAAGCTAAGGTTCGTGCCGCCCTTGCTGATATAGATACGGATGTTCTTGCTCGGATATTTCGTGGAACTGGTACCCTGAATACGGATATAACAGTCACGAAGCACGAAGTCGTATTCGGATCCGAAAGGGGAGTAATAGAAGATATCCGCCGAAAAGTCCGTCTTCTTGTTGTTCTCGGCATACACGTCATCGAGCTTGTTCTGGCGCACGATACGCAGCACCCCCTTGCCCTTGGCACGCAGCTTGTCCATATCCACAGTGTCGGTATCACCCAGGATATCGTTCTCCTCGTACAGCGCGATCATCTCCTCACCGTCCGCACTGTCCACCATCCGGTTCTCCAGTTCCTCGTCGTCACTCAACCGGCGGTTATAGATACGCACGCTCTTTACCTCCACGTCCGCCCCGGCGCTGTCAATGGTGATATATTTCGGATTGTCCTGGCGGAAGCTGAAGGCGTTGTCGTAGATGTCGGCACCGGTACGGTTGCCGTCCACATAAAGCTCCATCAGACGGCTCTCATTGCGGGTACCCACCATGAGGGCCACCTTGATCCACCGGTCTTCCACATAATTCGTGCCCAGCTTGATCTCACGCTCCACCAGCTCGTCGTCCTCGTTGGTATAGGACACTTTCTCACCGGTCTTGAAACTCGCTTCCGAAGGGGTGATATAAAGCCCCTTGCCACTGTCGAGACAGTCCACAACTGCGGTATCGCTGTCAGTGGGATTGCTTACCCGGAGGGTCAGTTCAATGGTCAGCCCCGTACTTTTCACATCGGTGGCAAAGGGCCGGTAGCCGATGACGGCTTTCGCACCGTTGGTCAGCTTCAGCGCCTCCCCCGTCCAGCCGTTGCTGCTCCAGTCAAAACCCTCGAACGTGGTCTCCACGCCGTTCGACTCCCATGTTCCGGGGTTACTCTCCCCGTTGCTGCGGCCCGCCGCGTCAAGCTTGACCGCCAGGCCGTAGGTGGCCTCGCTGATATCGATACCGCTCTCACCCACGTCGATGCGCAAAGTGTACCCGGTCGGACCGGCTTTCAGGACAAGCGTCTGCGTGCCTTCCTCGGTAAACCGGTTACTGTAGGTCATCATGCTGCGGGGAGCGCTCACGGTACTGCTCTTGACGCCGTTTTTCCAGAACTCCACTTCAGCGGGCACACGGTCGGGATCATAGGCCACCCAGTCGAAAGTGAGCTTCTCGTAGCGGCCGGCTTCAAGGACCGGCTCCAGATGCTCGTCCCGTCCGAGGACATGCCCGTCGGCATGAATGAGCTTCAAACCGATGAAGGGCGCGCCGGTTCCGGCCTTCAGCAGGTCGATATGGATGCTCTCGCTTTTCAGCGTGAGGTCGTCAGTTTCCAGCTCGGCCACCAGCTGGGCGGTATGCCGCCCCACGGACAGGCCGGTCATGGAAACCTCGAAACTGCCGTTCGTCGTGCCGCTGCGGGTGACCGTATGCGCGTTCTGCTGTACACCGTCCACGTACAGGCTGACGGTTTTCGTGCCGGTACCGCTCACGGCGTAGGGTATACTCGCGGAATCATAGGTACCGTAACCGCCGTTCTGGATGGTGGCCGCCAGGTTGTAACCGCAGGAAAGGGACAGGGTGACGCTCTTCACGCTCACGTACGCCTGCTTCTTCTGCGCCTTGCCCGTGGTGGGATCGGTAGTCTCGGCAATGACGTAGATATCGCTCGTGCCCACCAGCAGGTATTTGGTCAGGTCAAGGGTATAGGTACCCTTGCTCACTTCCTTCAGCGAGGAGGAATAAGTGGTGGTCGTCCCGCGCTTCACCTGGATGGTGACGGTCGCTTTCTGTCCGGTACTGCTACCCTTGTCATCACCGCCGGCAACCTGGTGGTCATAGGTATAGGTAAGTTTCACCGCTCCGCCTTCCTTCACGGTTTTCTTGTCGGTCTCGGCAAGCAGCACGATCTTGGTGGTGGAGGACTCACCGCCGCCACCGCTGCCGGCCGGGATGTCAACGCTCGCGATCTCCGCCCCGCTCTTGTTGGTCAGCGCAAGGCGGACACTGCTCTCGTCGTCGCTCACTTCCGCGCTCATGCCGAACACGGTACCGGCTTCCACCTCCTGGAATTTGGCGGCGACGGTCTTGTTCTGGACGGGATTGGTACTGTCGGCATCCAGGCTCTCGTCCACTTCCAGCTTGTCGATGGTCAGATCCACGTTGCCCTCGCTGTCGGGAACTTTCTTCTCGCCGTTCACCGTCAGGCTTTTCATCGTTCCGGCACCGCCGAAGTCCTCCCAGCTCGCCTCCTGCTCCCAGCTCGACAGACTTGTCCCCACGAACTGTTTGGTCTCCCATTTGCCCTGCGAGACTTCATAGGTGATGCAACGGCCCTTGTAACGGTATTTCTCATCCACGGCACCGATCGCGGAGGAAAGGACATAATAACCGCTCTCCAAAGGGACTTCCGCCGTCACATTATACGTGTTACCGCCACCGCCCGTACCACCGGGAATATCAACGGAGGCAATCTCCGTCCCGGTCTTCCCCAGCAGGGTGAGTTTCACCGTGTCGTTCTCCTCATCAGGGACGGCCGTCATGCCACCGACCAGACCGTCGTTCACACCGGCGGCGGCATCCTCCGCCTGTTTCGCAGCCGCGGATGCCGCTGCCGCGGCGGAATTTGCAGTTTCAGCAGCCTGATTGGCGGTACCGGCCGCATCAGACGCCATACCCGCAGCTTTATTCGCCAAAGCCGCAGCATTATCCGCTTTCGTGGCAGACGCATTCGCCGTGGCAGCGGCATCATCGGCCGGTTTACGCAAAAGGGTAAGCGGAGCACTCACCAGCTCACTGCCGCGAAGGGCGGGGAGACTTTTGATATTGTCAAGGGAGCTGACCTCCACAAGTTCATCAACGCTCTGGCTCTCGGCCTTGATAGCGTTCAGGATCTCCTGTTTTTCCGCATTTGTCATGGCTAATCCTCCATTACCCTTCTATCTGTTTCACTATTTGGGAATAACAGCCCGGAGTAAGACCGGTGACAGCTTCCTTTATCAAAACCGCATCCTCCGATGTCAGATCCACATCCGCATCGGAACCCATAATCCTCATGCAAAGACTGTAAGCATGTAATTTCTTTTCATTATCCGTCTGAATATTACCGCTCGGACGGAAACCGGTACCGTTGAACAGGCACTGGGAGACTATGACTCCCATACACTGGGGTTTCTTATCAATCAACAGCACGCTACCGTCGAAATCCTTAAAATACACATTAAAATTTACTTTCATATCCTTTATTTTTAGATATATGTCATCTTAACGACAATTCCATTAACAACCTCAAGGGTATAGTTATAAGTTATAAAATCACTCTTTACAGCCCACTGGAAGGTACCTGAAACACCCTTTCGGTAACTGTATGTCCCATCGCTGGCCAGGCTCCATCCCGTACCGTAATTGTTCGACAGGATATCACCACAATACACCGCCCCGTTCACATGCACACCACCGTCAAAATAGCCGGCATAAGTATTGGCACTGATAGGATAGCTTTGACCAGAGGACTTGCTGGAGGCATAGATAGCGGCACCACCCAGATTCGAGCCTACGGCCTTGACACCGAACCGTCCCTGCGTGGCGTCATTAAAGGACACATCCACAATACCCTCCATGTCCGTTTGTGAGACACCAAGTTTCAGACTGCGGGAATCATTGCCGAAATAATCACCGGCTTTCCAGTACAACCGTCCGGAATCAATCGTAAAACCGCCGATTTTACCCTCATAGGCATACACTGTACCATAAATCTTGGCGTTGCGCGTCTCAATACTACCGTCTTCCAGAATCTTGAAATTATCATTAGCCGTAACAAGCCCCTCCAACGTGATATTATCGCCCTTGATTTTTACGCCGTCACCCCCAACACCTACAAGGGATTTCAAATTTCCATCACCGTCAATGGCATACAACCCGGAATATTTGGAAGTAACCATCAGGCCGGTCTCTTCCAGCAGGTTCTCGTCTTTGTCGAACACCGCCGCCGAAATCTTTACCAGACGCTCCGACTGCTCGAAAAGGGTTTTATAACGGTGTGTCAGGGATTCAACACGGTCGGTGCTCAATATGAGCATATACAGGTAAATATCACCGGTAAAACTCAATTTAAAATCACCTGTACCGTTCCAGAGTCCGCTACAGGTGTACTGTACGTACCCGTCGGTCGCGGACAGTTCTTCCTCCACCTCCATGCTGTTGAAATTGGCAAAGCCTGTCTTATCCACACCTACAAACTCCACACGCAGCGTGCCGGCCTTGGCACAGCGGTAAAAGAAAGTCAGGAACACCGGGACGGCTTCCTTCTCCCCACTGTCATTTTCAGGCATGGAGGGAATACTTTTCAGGTTCTCACGTTTCTGGAGGATGTACTTGTTACGAATCCGGACAACCGGACGGCCGTCATCCTCGGTCACGCTCGCGCTGTCACCCTTCCTCGTCAAGACGTTACCGTTCGCCCAGATCCACCGGTTGCCCACAAGGAAGAACACGGTCTCGTTCTCCGTGTTCCACTTCATAAGGCCGTCATCAAAGGCGGGGTTATTCAGGTAGCCGCGCTCGGTGGCGAAGTCATTCCGCAGGGCGGTGACGGAACTGACGATTTTCCCCTCGACTATCTCGAACTTCGTCTTGATATCCTCGCCCGTTACCAGAAGGAACGTACCACGCAGGTAGGCGTTGTCGCTGTACAGGCCATCACCGTGAGGCTGGTTGTCTGAAGGGAACCAGTCGTCACTGATACCGTCAAGGTTGCCCAGACGGGCACGCAGGCAGCCGGTGAAGTTCTTCGCCTTCACCACGTCCATCACGTCCACACGGGGCTGCCCGTCCTCGGTGGCGGAGATCAGGATCAGGTTCTGGCGCAACGGATTCTCCGTGTTACCCATCAGCACGCACTCGTCACCAGACTCCGGAAGAGAAGCGCCGAACTCGTCCTCGCCCACGAGGATGGAACCACCCTCCACGCCGGCCACCTCAACCCAATAGCTTTTCAAATTCCCGCCGCTGAAGGTCTGGCAGCGCATGAGGTCATGGGCCACGAAAGTGTTCTCCTGCTCGAAGGTGATCCTCCAGTAACCGCCCTCAAGAACAGCGGTCTTTATTTTCCCGTTGGCGGCACTGACACAAAGCTGGCCGCCGACGCTGCGTACCTTCTCGATAAGCAGCTCCAATACTACCATGACCTGGCGTACCGTCAGCTTGTCGATGGTCAGATGGGACAAAGCGTCCTCCATCCAGAGCCGCCAGCCCTCACCGAAAAGACCGTCCACGAATTTCGGACTGCGAAGAAGCTCACGCACGACAAGGGTCAGCAGCCCGGCATTGCCCTTGTCATCAATACCCGCATTATCCTCCTGTCCGAAAGAGGCTCCCGCTTCGAAGGTGATCTTCCCCTTTGCACGGTCATTCTTTTTTTTGCTGATGTGTTCCGCCTGGCTTCTCCGCGCGGAAAAAAGATTGTTGTCCGTAGGCAGTGTCTTGTCCCAGCTACGGATAATGTCAGGAAGCGCGGCACCCTCCGCCTTTGACTTCGTATAGTTTTTCAGTTCCCCGATACTGTCATTCACCCGTTCAAACGCACCACTATGCAGGGCATCGCTGATCTCGATGTCCATCTCCCCGGGTTGGTTCACCTTCCGGGTAATTTTCGTGATGCGGCTGCTGCGATAACCGGTTTCGGGGAAATACTCCTCGCTTTCAAGTCTCACACGGCGGCCTACGGACAGGGAAACACCGTTCTCCTCAATCCACACATGGTCGGTCGGGGCCTTGTAAACGGCAAGATCCTGCCAGCATTCGGTATTGAACTGTTCCACCGCCGTAAGAAACTCCTCCTCGGCAAGCGGGTAATATTCGTCCGGCATACGGATATTCCAGAGAATATAACGGTCACCGGATTTCGGAATAAGTTTGCCGCCGGGGAGTTGCGTGTCATCATCATAGGGCCATATCGTAATAATCTCGAACTCACGGGTGGCACTGTTGAAATTCACCTCGAAATAGTGGTCCTCACCCTGCCCCAGTCCGGAAAGGTCACCGTCCTGGAACGATACACGTTTGGTCTCGTCGGGCAGCTCGTAATCGTTCGGATCGAAGTTCAGGCTGTCGTCCCTGAAATAATAGACCGTGAAAGGGTTGCCGTCGTCATCTTTCACATCTTCGCTGCGCACACTGCTGACAGCCCCGATCCTGCGGGGATAAATGCCGCTGAAGGCGTCTTGCTCGTAACGGTCATAGATGCCGTACTCCTCCGTATGTATCTCGACATATTGCCTGCCCCCCGGAAGCATCAGGCGGCTATGCCCGTATTTTGACGGATCTATGTTCCGCGTGCTGCCTACCGGGAACAACCGGGTATAAAAATTGTCGGTACCCGTCGTGTCGCGTTCGATTCCGGTCAGTCCCTTCCCGTAGCCCAGCGTTATTTCCTCGCCATGCTCACACCGGCACACGTTCACGGTCTGGCCTTCCACCCACCATTCAGCCTGCCCGCCGACCGCTTCGGCTATCTCTTTCAGGGCTTCGTTGCAGTACTTCCCCTCGTAATCGATGACGATAAGGTCCGTACCGTCCACCCGCCCCACTTTCCAGTCGGTGGTGTGGTTCATTCCGTCATTGATACACTTCACGATCATGGCCACGTGTTCACGCGGAGTCGCTGTCAGCGTGAACACAGGCTCGGTGTTCCCGTCGGTGGTCTCCAGCACAAGAAAACGTCTCACCAGGCTCTCGATACCGTAAACCTTCAAATCATATACCCACGCCTGGCCGCTCTTCTGCTTCGGGGTGTACCGTTCGGTCAGCCAGTAGCGCTCACCCTCAAAGTCCACCCGGTCATTCACGTCCAGGGCGATATATTCGTAATGCGTGAAAGAGAGTGTCAGGACATTGTCACCCTGCACCTCCTTCACCTGGGTGGAGCTGTCGTCCGCCTCGATATCGGTCCGTCTGTTGCCGTTGCTGTCATAGATGGTCAGCATGTCTGTATCTTGTTTAAACGTCGTTTGAATAGGGTTTGAATCACATTTATATGACCGGGACAGGTTCCCGGAACTTCACCTTGAACTTGCCGGCGTGCACGCCTTCCTTCCAGAGATAGGTCAGAGGCTGGAACTTGCTGCAATCCGTATATTTCACACGGAGAGTCAGGGCAAGTTGGGGAAAGGAAATCTCAAGCCACCCGTCACGGCCTTTCTTCAGGAAATTGATGAACTCGAAATACTTCTTCAGCCAGCCGGCCTGCGTTTTGCCAAACAGGGCGAAATGAAGCGTCACGTCACGGGCCTCGTTCCTGGGCGTCAGCACGGAGGAATATTTCTCCCCGTCCTCCTCCCGGATATTCACAGCCGTGTCCGTTTTCGTCTTGCTCGGGGTCAGGATGGCGGTCAGGTTATCCATCCCGCCGCGCTTGTCCTCAACGAGGAACACCCCGTATGTACTCCAGATGTCGGTACCGTTGACAAGTACCAGACCGCCTAATATCTTTTCCATATCATTTGCATTTTACTCCGTCACGATTGATTTTACGAATCTCTTCCTCTATTTTGCCAAGGTGCGACGCGCTCGTGCCGGTGTTCTCCTCGATACGGGCAAGATGCCCCTCGGCGGTGTTCATCTTGTCGATGACGCTCTCCATCTTCTCATCGATGCTCGACCAGTGTTGCAACCCGCTGGTGAACATGCCGTCCAGTTTTGTACCCTGGTCCTGTGTCATGGCTGAAAAACCGCCGGTTTTGGCGCTCTGGCTCGTACCGCCCGAGTTATCGTACCCGGTGGCCGCGGCAAGATTGTCACGAAGAGCGACGGCTTCCTCGACATACTTCATGTACTCGTCCTGGAGGGCCTTACGCTCGGCTTCTGTAAGGTCATTGTCTTCCATCGCCTTGCCGAATTTCTCCCACCAGCCTTTCAGCTTGTCGGAATACAGCTCACCGATCTTGTTTGACAGCATCGCACGCATGAAATACTCGGATATGTCCTCCGCCGCGGCTGCGGCATCATACTTCATATCCATCAGGTTATCCACGAAACTGCTGTACATGCTGTCGAAGGAAATACCGGTGAGACCTTCATACAGCTGGTCGGTAAGTTCCTCCAGCTTGCCCGCCTGGTC
>ENA-OPBX01001498-OPBX01001498.1-human-gut-metagenome-genome-assembly--contig:-NODE-1498-length-11614-cov-3.327364_pt1 | contig 11614 bp, 9 predicted proteins | sample MGYA00241075_ERZ501466 | MGnify/ENA primary metagenome ERZ501466 (study PRJEB25962, sample SAMEA2042633) | human gut metagenome | biome: human gut; feature: human-associated habitat; material: faeces...
TAGAGATAAATATCCGGGGACGGCTTCCCTTCTGCTACCATAGTGGCCGAAATCAGTTTCTCAAAATACGGCCGAAGTCCTGCCATCGCCAGATATTTTTCCGTCCGCTCCAGATCCGTCGCTGTGGCAACCGCTGCGGTGATATGCCTTTTTTTCAGATCTTCCAGAAGCTCCACGGCACCGGGCTTGCATTTGATGCCATCCCGGTCCAGTGTTTCTTCCATCATCTCTTTTCGTTTGTCACGCACCACATAATAGTCAAAATCTTCACCGTACCAGTCCTTGAGCTGTCTGGGGGCAAAGGGGCGTCCCAGACTGCGCATCGTAAGTGCCTGCTCATCTGTCATGGTATACCCACAGGCTGCCAGTGCCTTCGGCCAGAAAATACGGTAATATTTTTCGGTATCGATCAGCGTACCGTCCATGTCAAATAAAACTGCCTGAATCATTGTTATTCCTCTGCGTCAGCCGTCTGTCCGGCATCTTCTGCTGCGTCTGTTTTGCCGCTCTGGTCCTCGTCAGCTTTTCCGGCTTTCCGGTCACGTTTTGCCGCCTTGCGCGTCTTCCGGCGTTTTGCCGCTTTTTTCCCTAACAATACGATCAACAGGATCACGACTACACCACCGACGATGCAAAGTACGATCAGCAGTGTATGACTGCCCTCGGCCTCTACCGTGCGGAAGCTGCCGGGCACTTCCATGGTAAACTGTCTATAGCTGCCGATCACAGTGGATTCCACTTCCGTGTACTCTCCATCCCGTGCTACCTCTATGACAGTGTTATCAGCATCCTCACAGTAGACACGCAAGGTTGCTTCTCCGGTATAGTCCGATGCATCCTCTTCCATGGAATTGGTCATGGATACTGTATAAGTATTTCCCTCTACCTGCAGATGCAATGCTGCATTGGGATAGAAGTTGCCTTCTGCCATAACCAGTGCCTTATTGTTATCGTTTTTCTCTGCGGAAGCAATGGATGCGGTCCATTCCTCATACTCTGCTTCCAGCACTTTATTACCGGTAATATCACTGAAATCATAATCCGGCCATACACCGTAATAGCCATCCTTCTCCGGTACTTCCGGAATCTGGTCTGCCGACAGATAATCCCCGTAACCGCATTTATAGGAGGCCACTTCTACACCATCCGCCTGGAAGGTAATGGTAAACTGTGAGAAAGCGTCCGGAACGTCTTTGCTGCAGAATTCCTGGTAGGACAACGGGGTAGCACCGCCCTGATAACCAATGCCGTCTACGCCACCGGCTCCGCCTTCCACATAATAGTTGCCATACAGAGTTCCATCATCACTGACTTTTCCGGCAATGCTGCCCTGGCCTTCGCCGGACATATCCAGATCATTGTACGCATAGCTGTAGAAAATATCACAGCCTTCTCCGGCAATACCTCCGATATTATTTTTACCGGTGATCCTGCCCATGCTGTAACAGCTGCGGATCGCATAGCTGGCAGATCCGGCAATTCCTCCCACATAGCTGCCTCCGGTACTCTCTACGGGTGCATAAGACTCACAGGAAATGACTGCGCCATATTCTGCTTTACCGACCACACCGCCGACATAGTCTTTTTTACCGGTCACGTCTCCAAGGTTGCGGCTGTCTCTGATGACTGCCTTGACCGTCTGCTCCACATCGAAACTCTCCGTTCCGGTTAAAGTGATATCGTCCTCAGGGTCAAAATCGTATTCCGTTGCCACCTGTCCAACGATACCGCCCACATTCGTATCGGCTTCCACCGTACCGCGGTTCACACATAAGGTGACCTTTCCCTTCTGGAAGCTGGAAGTATCATAGCGCGCTTCTTCGGTTCCTTCCGGTTCTGCGGTGTCATCCTCCGCATCGGGATCTCCGGGGTTCACCTCTTCCTTGCTGGCTGACTCGTCCGAAGTATCTTCTACAGAAATTCCTTCATACCGGAAGAGATCATCCCGGATTTCGCTGACCAGATTCCGCAGAACTCTGGCCTGATCCATCAGCTCATCCATGTGGGCACTGGTGCTGTCTGTCCCGGCTTCCAGTACATCCCCCAACTGACCCAACTGGTCAAAAGCCTTCTCGAGCCTGTCATTCAGTGTATCCAGATTATCTTTGATACCGCCACTGCGATCCGTGGAAGCATTCGTCATGTTATCCAGACGCTTGGTGGCATTCTCTCCGAATTTTTTCAGTGCCGATTTATAGCTCTCCGTATCGTCCGGTACGGTGATGGTAATGTTTCCGCCACTGACGTCATGATCGCCATCGCCACCCCAGTTACCATTCCAAATGTCATTTCCACTGATGGTAACGTCATGACTGTTGCCGTTATTCTTGTCATTATCCGCCTGCTTGTTCAGATCGTCATTCAGGACTTTCAGATCGTTGCTGACGCCGTTCAACTCTTGATTGTAAATATACCACAGATCATGAGCGGTCCCGGTCAGAGAACTTCCCGCATTGTTGGCATCCTTCAGGTTCGAACTGATACTCTTGGCAATACTGGATGCCTGTTTGCTATAGCTGCTCACATCTTTCTGGGTGGCATCCAACATATCCAGGAATTTGTCTGTCTCCGTATCCAGTTCCTTCAGCTTGTCACTGAGATACTGGATTTCCAGGAACGGCTCCATCTGACCCACGATACCGCCCACATCTTTTCTGCCCTGCACATATCCGGTGTTGGTGCAGTTCTGCAGATAGCCCTGATGCAGTCTGCCTACGATACCTCCGGTATTGTAGCCTACGTGCTGGTAGCCGATGGCACCGGAATTGGAGCAATAATAAATCTTACCATCCGAAATACCTGCGATACCACCGGTGTCCGTATGAGCTGCCACATTGGAGGTACTGTTGATCTGCTCCAGATTGTCCATGGTGATATCTTCCAGATCATAAGTCACTTCCGTGCTGTACGTATTGATATTGCCATTGTTGCTGCAGTTATTCAGAATACCGTGGTTGTTACCCACAATACCGCCTGCGGAATGATTGCCGATCACATTTCCGGAGGATTCACACCGACGGATCTCTCCGCTCTCGGCATTGACTCCGGCAATACCGCCGACATCCGTATCACCGACCACATTTCCGGTAAATTTACAATTTTCAATGCTGCCATAGTTCACACCGACGATACCGCCGACCTGATCCTGACTTCCAGAGGGAGATACTTCCCCCGTGACCGTAAGGTTGCGGACTTTTGCTCCCTCCTGCACATAGCGGAACAATCCCACTGCCGAACCGTCTCCGGTCAGTTTCACATTGGAAATAGTAAAACCGCTGCCGTCAAAGATTCCTGCAAACGTAGGAATACTGAGTTCACCTGTCATGCTCAGAACAATGTCGTTCTGCAGCACTACTTTTTTATCTCTGGACCAACTGTCCAGTACACAGTTCTCCACCAGTTTCCGCAGATCCTCCTCCGTGCTGATCTCTATGACTGCATAATCCTGCTCCTTTATCGTGCTGCTATAACCGCTGCCGCCTCTGTACTGCTCATAGGTCAAAGTTTCTGCTGCATAGGCGGTGGCCGGTGTCTGCAGGATCAATGCTGCTCCCAGCAGGAAACATAATAATCTCTTACTGTTCATCTTCTGTTCCCTCGCTTTCTGCTGTTTTTTCCGTATTTCTGTCCTCACTGTTGTCCGAAATTTCCCCGTCTTTTCCGGCTGCTTCCACTGTATTTTCTCCAGCCGGTTCTTCCTGTCCTGCTGCTTCGTGCTCCGGCAGCTCCTGGGCTTCCAGTCTGGGATAGTTTTCTTCCGGGGCATCGTCCCGCTCCTCCATCGTCACGGTATCCTTGGGACGCACCACCGCACCCATCTCACCATCAATGACACCGATGAAATCACCCTCCAACACACCATTGACATAACCCTTGATGTGACCGTTCATACGGATTCTTCCGGCGGAGGGCAAGGGCTTTGCCAGATCCCGTTTCAGTGTAAATGCTGTCTTCTGAATAATGATATCTCCGATCAGCAGTGTCTGCGGCAATGCCAGCAGTACCAACAAAATAGATGTCAGAGTACCACGACCAAGAGCCAGTCCGATGGCCGCTACCGCTGCATTGGAAGATACATAGCTGATAATAAATCCCGCAGATACCAGCATGGATCCGCTGGTAACAATGGTAGGGAACGCCTGGTTCAGTGCTTCGATGGCGGCTTCCTTGATCGGCATATAGGTCTTCAGATCCATGTAACGGCTGGTGATAACGATAGCGTAGTCGATCGTTGCACCCATCTGGATCGCAGATACTACCAGATATCCCAGGAAATATACATTTTCATTCAACAGATACGGCAATGAGAAGTTCATCCAGATACTACCCTGAATCGTTACAACCAACAGTACCGGCAGACCGGCGGACTGGAAGGTGAACAGCAGGATGATCATAACGAACAATGCTGTCAGCACCGTGATGATCGTATTATCCGTTGCGAAGGAATCGCCCAGATCCTTATCACTGGTGGCGTTACCGACTAGCAGAATGTCATCTATATTATAGAACTTTGCCACGGTATTACGGATCTGATCCAGTGCTGCTGTGGTCTCTTCTCCCTCATAAGGAACATTCAATTCCAGAACAAATCGGGAATTGTCTTCGCCCAGCAGCTGATCTTTCGCAATACAGATCTGGGAATAAGCATCCGTCAGAGTTTCTTCCAGATCATCGTCCAGTGTGATGTTGCCGCTTTCTTTCTGATCATAAATGAACAGGAACATATCAATAAACGGAACTTCGTATTCACTGACGCCACTGACCAGCGCACCATAATCGCTCTGATCCAGTGCATATGCCGAATACAACATATCCGCCACTTCAATATCCAGATCGATCAGTTCCGCAAACTGTCTGGGATTCAGCTTATCCGTCAGCATATAGCCGTCCATGGCCTCGATATTGCCAAGTCCCTGACAGGATTTCACCACATCCAGCTTTTCCAGAGCTTTCAGTGTCTGTGCCTCTTTTTCATAATCACCGTTCGGCACAATGACCGCCAACTGGTTCACCATGCCGAATTCCTTATTTACCATGCTGACGGAAAATTTATTATCACTCATAGTACTGGATTCCAGAGTGTTGGTATCGTACACGTAGTTTGCCTTATTGGACAGGAAAAATGCTATAATAACACCTACGATCAGAATAGGCGGTATAATGTAGCGGGTAGCCACACAAAACTTACCGACTGCTGTGATCTTCGGAACGAAGCTCTTGTGATGGGTGTTGTCGATGGCCTTGGAAAAGGTCAACAACAGTCCGGGCATCAGGAAGAATACGGCTACCATACTGAAAATAATGGATTTTGCCAGAATGATACCCATATCATAACCAATTCTAAACTGCATGAACATCATGGCTACCATACCGGAGATGGTGGTCAGGGAACTGGAAGAAATCTCCGGGATTGCCTTACTCAAAGCAACAATCACAGCCTCTCTGGCATCCTTGTCCTCATGTTCTTCCATAAAACGGTGAGCAAGAATGATAGCATAGTCTACTGCCAGACCTAACTGCAGTACCACCGCAATAGAGTTCGTTACAAAACTGATGGTTCCGAACCAGTAGTTCGTACCTTTATTCAAAATAGCTGCCACGATAAACGTGGTCAGATAAACCGGAATTTCCGCATAAGTCGTAGAGGTAAATAACAATACGGCTATGATAACCACTGCTGCCAACAACAGAATGACGATCATATCATTATTCAAGTCATCCGCGTCACGCTCTTCCTGACCGATATCGGAAGAATAGTAAACATCATAATCGGACAATGCATCCAATACCTCATCCAGATGCTGCTGTGTAGCTTCCGTGTCTGCTTCCTCATCAAAAGTGACAGACAATAAAGCCTCCATGTCATGATAATGATCCTCGGTGTCATCGAAATCCAACATGCTGACACCGTCCATCTCCTCCACCTGATCTGCCAGTTTCTGTGCCTCGTCAAACGTCACGTTACAGATCAGGATCCGGGCGGAGCCATACGTGGTAAATTCCGAATCCATCAGATCCAGTCCCCTTCTGGTCTCTGTTGTGTCCGGCAAATAAGTGGTCAGATCGTTATTGACCTTGACTCTGTTCATGGATAATACGCAAAATATGCATAAAACAATAAAGATCAGATAAAATCCTTTTCGTTTGTCTACAATGAGCGTGGCAAGTTTCATCATAAAGGAATTATCTTTTTTGTCTTTTTCTGCGTTGTCTGCCATAGTTCCCTCCTGCTTTTTCTCTCTTTGTACCCTTATTTATGTATTTGATTTTATACACCTCTAGTTTAAAATGTTTTTGAACATCTGTAAAGACTTACTACAAAGATGAGAAATTGTATTAATGTCATTTAATGAACTTGTGTTGATTTTCTGCCACATGCAAAATATAATAATGGGGAAGAAAAAGCAAGCTACAGATTTGTTGTGATTGTTTATTTTTAGACATTTTCGCGATGTTCGTCTATTATTTTAGAAAAAATTCAGATTTGTATTACATATAGGAAATGATTTCTTCTTTTCCCGGAAAGGCTGGTGGATTGTCTTATGGAAAAAATGGATCGCCGTGTGCGCAAGACAAGAGCTCTCTTATTACAGGGGCTGGTAAAAATGTTAGAAACCCATGATATTCAGGATATCTCCGTCAAGGAGCTGACTGAACTGGTGGATATTAACCGCGGAACCTTTTATCTGCATTATGATGATATCTACGATATGCTCCATAAAATCGAGGATGAAATGTTCCTGGAATTTAATGAAATCATGGAGCAGAAACCGGTCGTTACCAATTCTCTGGCCTCTCAGGGGCCGTTGTTGGAATTCTTCCATTTTCTGGACCGGCACAGAGATCTGGCCAAGGTCATGATCGGGCCTCATGGAGATCTGGCTTTCGTCAACCGTCTGAAGGATCAAATTGAAAAGCGCACTCTCCAAGTTCTGGAAAGTGCGCAATCCGATGCCAACTATAAATATCTCTGCTCCTTCATCATCACCGGCTGTGTCGGTGTCGTAGAGACCTGGCTGAAAGAATCCGATCCCCAGTCTCCGGAAGAAATGGCAGAGATTCTCGGTGCCATGCTCTTACGTCAGCTTAATTTTGCTCCGGGGCCTGCATAGGCTGTGTCGACTCCGGCATACCAACACTTAAAGAAGTTACGATCTCACCATCCAGGAAGAAGGATACGGTATCGCCTACCTGAAGTTCGTCCAGAGTGGCATCTTCTCCGTCAATCGTAATGATCGTATCGTCATTGGCTGTGATAGTCATAGTATCTCCGCTGAGAGGTAAGGTCATCTCATCCAGCATGTCTTTCTCAGGTTTCTGACCGTTCGGTGCTTCTCCGTTGGGCGCGCTGCCATTGCCATCAGGAGCCTGGCCATCCGGCTTTTCTCCGCTGGGAGCTTCGCCGGTAGGGGCTTCACCATTGGGAGCGCCACCGTTGCCGTCAGGAGCCTGGCCATCCGGCTTTTCTCCGCTGGGTGCCTCACCGGTAGGAGCTTCACCATTGGGAGCTTCCGGCTTCTCTGCCAGTGCGATGGAGATCACATTGCCGTCAATGGCTGTGATCTGACCAAGATAAGATTCCACCTTCTCTTCACCGCTCTCCGTGCCCTCCGTCGTACTCTCCGGTGCGATCGTCTCCTTCTGTTCTGCTGATTCACTTGCTACGCTCTCCGTACCCGCAGATGTTGTTCCTCCGCATGCCGTAAATCCCGTCATCACCATAGCAGCTGTCAACACTGCACACATTACTTTTGTATTCACCTGGGGTAAATTCCATCTTCTCATATTCTCATTCCTCCTGTTCCATTAAAAATCTTGTGAACATTTCTTTCCCCTTATCTGCCTCTTATAATAAAAGACATCTGCGAAGGAATTGTGAGAAAAATGTGGTGATTCTGTGAATTTTTCAGGCATGACATCCATGTCATGTATGCAGTGTTGACAGTGTCAGATCATGTGTCGATTTTGCTGTTTTGTTGTAAATATTCAAGGAATGCGGTACAGCCTTCCAGAACATCCGCATAGGTTGTCCCAAAATCTCCCGTGTACCATGGATCCGAGATATCCCGTTCCGATCCCGCGTAGGAAAGCAGCTTCGCTACTTTCCCCTCCGGGTCTCCCCCGAATATCCGCAGCATGTTGCGGATATTCGCACCATCCATACCAATCAAATAATCATATTCCGCATAATCCGCTCTCGTCACCTGCCGGGCCCGCTTCCCCTCACAGGAGATCCCATGCCTCGCCAGCTCCGCCTTCGCCGGCGGATACACCGGATTCCCGATGCCGTTCCAGATTTCCTCTGTGCTGGTGGCCGCGGAGGCGATCTGGAAGCGGGCGGTGAGTCTGGCATCGGATACTAATTTTTTCATTACGAATTCCGCCATGGGGGAACGACAGATATTGCCGTGGCAAATAAATAATACTCTAATCATCTATGTAAAACTCCTTGAATTTACTGTATTTCCTTGATATATCGGCATTTTCTTCTGCTTGCTCTTTCCTCTCATTCATGGCATATCGTAGCACAAATTAGCACATCTTTTACCTCAAAAGTAGTACAAAAAGTAGTAAATTAAGGGTTGAATACTCATTTTACTACTCGCCATTTACTACCCGTTTCAATTCCTCTTTCGCGTCGTCATATCCTATATGTGTATAAGTATTTAACGTGACGCTAATATCAGAATGTCCCATGAGGTATTGTAAGGTTTTCGGGTTCATACCGCTTTTAGCCATATTAGAACAAAAAGTGTGTCTGCAAACATGTGGCGTAACCTTTGGCATTTGCACTCTATAAATGCTATTATACTTCTCGCAAATATGCTGAAAGTATTTTTCCCAATGCAAGGCTACCATAGGCATATCATTTTTATCCAAATATAAGAAGCCGCATTTACCTCCTACAATAGGTTCAACTCTCGGTTTCTTTCTACTGGAAATAATACGTTGAAAGCACTCATAAACTTCATCTGTCATAGGGATTTCTCTTGTGCCACAAGAAGTCTTTGTATCTTCAATTACATACTCCATATTTCTTTTTCTTTGTAGCTGATGATTGACACTAATTTTTCTATTCTGCATATCCAAATCTGATAATGTCAATCCCACAAACTCTGAAATACGAAGCCCTGTTTTGAATAAGATAAAAATCCCCTCATAATATCTGCAAAAGTGCTTATCATTTACCACAAATTCAAGAAATGCCCGTTCTTGCTTTCTTGTAATTGCTTCTCTTGTTACGCTGTCGTTTACAACAACCGTAGCAAGCTGAAATTCAAACGGATTTTTGCGTATCAAATCATCATCTACCGCCATTTGAAAAGCTGGTCTTACAACACCTCTGATAGAATGAATAGAGCTGTACCCGCGCCCGTCCTGCTGTAACTTTATCAGCCAACATTTTGCGTCGGACAGTTTCACTTTATCTATCCGCTTTTTACCAAAGTCCTCTTTCTTAATAATATTGAGAACAAAATTGTAATTTGCTTCTGTGTTATGCCGTACTCCCGTTTTCTGCATAAGATATTTTTTTACCAGTTCTAAAACGGTCATTTCTCCACCACGCGGGACGATTTCATCATCAATCGCTTTCATTATCTGCTTTTCTTTTTCTCTTAATGAAAGGTCGTCACGTTTTCCCTGTGGTGTCTTATCAGTCTTTTCCAATTTCCAACTATAAACAAACTGCGGTTTACCTGTTGTATCAATATATTTGAACGCATATCGTCCGTCCCGGCGTTGGCTCTCTCCATTGCGGAGAACACGATTTTTGCTATCTCGTCTTTTTCCGCTCATGTCTATGCTCCTTTCGTACAAAAAGAGCCTTGCCACGATATACCAAATTATATCATAAACAAAGCCCTTTTTCTATCTTTTTATCAAGCAGCACTCAAAGCGGAAACGACTATATAGTCTATCCGATATGGCTACTGATTATCCTATATTTGTTAAATTGCTGTCAGGTCATTCAGAAAATCTTCAAATCGTTTCCTTTTGATAAGAAACTTCACTCCATTTTGAATAATAAAACCGGAGTCCAAATTATCTGCAACAAGTTTTCTTAATTTCTTTTCTCCAATATTAAAATAAATTACTGCTTCATCAATCGTTAAACAAAACTTATTTTGTATCTGTACCTGTGTTTCATTATTCATTTATTCTCTCCCCTTTCTTGAACTATAAAACTATTGTAAAATTATAAAGGCTCATCAGACGGTTTTAGCAAACCTCACAAGAATTTCACTTCCGCATGGTTCTCATGCAGCTCTACCCGTTGCCTGCGACGCTTCTAACGCTCGGACTACGGCGGTAAAGGAGTATCATTATACCGATATATAGATTATGGCGACAGAGTTGCTAAGTCTGCTATGGAACGCTGATAGTTCTCGCTCGTTTTGTCCCTCCTTTCAGTCATGGCGTATCAGCCCAACGGCTCCCCATATATCGAATGTATCTGATTTGCCTTATGCTGCGTCGCCGTTCTATTGCGCCGCTTTCTTTGTCAAAGAGCAGAGGGCTGTTCTGCGATATGGAACGGAAAAGGGGGAAGCGTTCCAACACCGCGTTGCTTTATTCAGCCCTAAATGTGAGGATTGCCCTCATTAGTTTTGCTTGCAGCCTTTCGCGTATTTCTTCGTCTACTCCAAAATAAACATTTCCTCGCTCGTCATAGAGCTTCCGCATGGAAAGACTTGCTATGTAGCCGCTGAAATGCTGCAATACAATCTTCATTGCGTCCGGGTCGCCTTTGCTCGCTGCCAAAATAACAGGATAAGGAACAAGGGCATTTTCCGGGTACTCGGTCGGTTTACCATTCAATCCATTCATCAGCGTTTTCCTCCAAATATTTTTTTAACTGCTCAAAGGAGCTTGTCCGGCGATACTGTACCGTACTTCTTGAGATATTGAGCTGCTTTCCGATTTCTATATCAGTCAATCCCTCAAAGTAATACAACAGTACAATTTTGCGCCGTTCTTCGGGTAAAGCCCGGATAGCTTCAAGCAGCAGTTTTGGAGTTATTTCTTTTCCTGCCATTTGATAAGACGGCTCTGCTTCTTCGTCTTGAAAATACTTATCGACGGTATAAAGCTGCCGTTCCTCATACAATGCAAGGTCGGAAAAAGTAACTTCCCGAACTCTGCGCCGACGAATTTCTTCATGGGCGTTGCACGCTTCATTGTGCAGCACTGATTTACAGAACTTTTGAAACGTACATTGCTTTTCAAATTCCCTGCGATTAGGTGTCATGGTGTTCACCTCCTTTCTGCCGAAAGGCGGTAGTACCTCCCCTTTTCGCGGGATAATACAGGCGACTTTTCGCTTTGCCAAAAAGAGGGCAAAATTTTTGAAAAATCTTTTGCAAAATGCGAAATGCGCCTGCCTGCAAAATGCAGACAGACGCATAGGAAATAACAGCAGTATATAATTGATTTGACAGTTCATCTACATAGCCGGAATAACCCGTTGGTGGGTAATGGCTTTTTTTGATAGTAACCCATTAGGGCATAGAAAAAAGGACATGACGATACCTCCTTGATACCGTCGTGTCCCCAAATAGCAGGATTTTAACATGTCCTCTGTTTTCGATTTTAAAAAGCAAGCGACGGTTTT
>ENA-OPBX01001500-OPBX01001500.1-human-gut-metagenome-genome-assembly--contig:-NODE-1500-length-11605-cov-3.908571_pt1 | contig 11605 bp, 9 predicted proteins | sample MGYA00241075_ERZ501466 | MGnify/ENA primary metagenome ERZ501466 (study PRJEB25962, sample SAMEA2042633) | human gut metagenome | biome: human gut; feature: human-associated habitat; material: faeces...
CTCGGCTCTTTTTTATATAAATTTGTAATTTACACCATTATATGGACTTTATCTTCAGCTACTTTTTCTCGGGTTTTTTCCGGCTTTTGGGCTGGGTTTTGGGTGCTGTTTTGGTGATTTCTGCAGTTTCAGCTACTTTTTGCCGGGTCTTTTCCGGCTTTTGGGCTGGGTTTGGGGTGCTGTTTTGGTGATTTCTGCAGTTTCAGCTACTTTTTGTGAGGCTTCTGGCATAATGGTGGAAGCCCAACACCATAAATTAACAACAACATATTGAAAAAAGCCACTTGTGTCCTTTAATATCAAGAACACAGTTATAAGAAATGGTAATCTTTATGAACCAGGTCCTCCTGCGTACACATATGTAAATCTTCCTCTCCCCTGCGTCCATGCAGGTGCGTTTCTACGCTTCATGAGCATAATTTCGTACAGAATCTTAGTTGCTAAGCGTAGCGATAGCTAAAGTGCGTGTGCCACACAGACCCCGGCTTACGTACCTTACGTTGTGACAGAAATTTAAATAAATGTTTTTAATCTTGCGCTTATTATGTTATCATGTAACTGAGATATAATTAATGATTCATTATAAATAGAAAGAGGTGTTTATATGTGTAGTATTGCAATAAAAATACCAGATGAAGTATTATACGATACCAAAATGACCAAAGATGAAGCTAATGCTTTTGCCAAGAAAGCTACTGCTCTAATGCTTTATTTAAAAAACCATATTTCTATTGGATATTGTGCACAGATAGCCGGAATGAGTGAGGAAGATTTCATCAAATATCTAAGCAATAATAATATATCTATCTTCAGTTTTGATGATGAAGCAGAATTTATAGAGGAGATGAATAATGCGTAGGGTAATTGTCAATTCAACACCATTAATTGCATTGTGCAATGCAGACTTACTTAACATTTTAAAAAAAATATATGGTTCAATCATTATTCCTAAAGCAGTATTCGACGAAGTTACAGCAAAAAAGGATTCTGCCTGTTTACAAATCAAACAAAATCTTGATTGGATTACAGTCGAAACAATCACTAACATTGAAGACCGCAAAATGTACAAAGCAAAGCTTCATGCCGGTGAAGTTGATGTTATGATATTGGCACAAGCTGACCCCAAAGCAGACTTAGTTATCATCGATGATAATGCAGCAAAAAAAACAGCAAAATATCTTGGATTAACAGTAACGGGCACCTTAGGTGTTCTTATAAAAGCTAAACAATCAGGGATTATTTCTTCTGTAAAAAATGCAATAACCAAAATTCAATCAAACGGATTCTATATAAATGAAAATATCATTAAACTAGCATTAAAACAGGCAGGTGAATTATGATTAAAATAGCATTCTTTGATGTGGATGGCACCCTGCTTCGGCTGGGACATAAAGAATTATCAGCAAACACTGCTGCTGCACTTAGGCAGCTCCACCAAAATGGCATCATCCTTTGTATGGCTACCGGAAGAAGCTACACAGGTGTGCCTCATTTTGATGGAATTGATTTTGATGTCCTGCTCACCTTTAACGGCTCATTCGTCACCGCAGGCAATGATATCATCTTCAAAAATCCTATTAATGAGCACGACAAATATCAGATAATTTCCAATCTAAAGCAGATGAACCGCGCCATTGCAATCAGCAACGAGCATATGATTGTCACAAACGGTACCGACCCTGATTTAGAGCAATACTTTGCCTTTGGCAGCGAAAAGCTTAAAATCGCTGACAATTTTGACGAGATAAGCAGGACTGATATATATCAGATTATGTGCTCCTGCAAAAAAAATGAGCACTCACAGATTCTATCCGGCGCGCCCCACTCACAGATAACTGCATGGTGGGATAAGGCCGTTGATATTATTCCGCTTAACAGTGGCAAAGGCAATGCTGTTGCTGCAGTGCTTAGGCATTATGGCTTCTCAAAGGATGAAGCAATTGCTTTCGGTGACGGACATAACGATATTGAAATGCTTGAGGCCGTAGGCATTGGTGTTGCCATGGGCAATGCAAAGGACGAAGTCAAGGCTAAGGCTGATTTTGTGTGCCAATCAGTTGAGAATGACGGAATATATCATTACTGTGTTGAAAACAAACTGATTTTTTAGAGAAATATACTTATGAACATAGACAACAATTTACGACAACTACTCGAAAACGAAACAAAAATACATCTCGCGGAAATCCGCTTTCTCTACCAGAAGCTCGACAGACAGCTTGGGCTTAACGGTGCAAGGGTTCCTATCACATTTGGCTTTGATACGGACAGGCTCGGTGCATACACTCCGGGCTTTGGGCAGGATGAAGAAGAATTTCATTTTTCGCTGCTTTTCATCGGCTACTGTGTGACAAAGCCCTTGTCAAAGGATGACAGGATGGATTTATATAAGCACGAATATGCCCACTATATGCAATATAATATGGATATACCGGACAAGTACAACTGGCAGCCCGGCATCCACGGAAGTGCGTGGAAATATTGCTGCTCACTTATCGGAGCAGCTCCCACTCCTTACTACAAAGCCGGTGAAGGACTTATTAAGCACGATTATGATAAGGTTCTCAAAAAGAAAATTACTGACAAGAGTATTCCTATCCGCGACACATATTCACGCGAGCAGGAATACCGCAAAAAGAAAAACAGTACTGTAAAATTTAATATCAATGACGATATCAATCATCCAAAGTTCGGCAAGGGCACCATTGAACATATCGAGCAGCTCGAAGGCTCAGTTCGGCTGCATGTCAGATTCGGTGAAGATCTTAAGAAAATTGATCAGAAATGGCTGCTTCAGGCCGGCCTTAAGAAAGCCGGCCCCCGATTCTAACTATATCTTATATTTTTGTTTGTAACTATTTAAGTCTTAAGTCACATTGAGAACAAGAAAATCTACAGCTCAATTGCAATCGTATATGACTTCTCAAATTTCTCACCCTGTGCCAGCGAATTACCATACTCCCTGTCCTTTAATTCTCCAGCAAAGCCTGCTCTGTCACATCGGCCGTACCACGGTTCAATACAGATAAACGGTGCTCCCATTCCTGCCGGTGACCACAGACCAAATAAAGGCGCATCAAATGACACCGTAAGGTATGGCTTCTTATCCGGTGTACACAGGCTCACCTTTGAAGCCTGTCTGTTTTCTATTATGAGCGCATCCTTATCAAACATATGCTCATCTATCTGACAGTATCCATCCGCATCCACATTAAGCAGATTGTCATCCTTGTCTAAAAGTCCTCCGTCACAGATAAGTCCGTAGGTGATTGCTTTGTCTGTGTCAAGCTTCAGATAATAGTCTGACTGTTTTCCCTGCTCTGCGACCGGACACATAAATGCCGGATGACCACCTATTGAGAAAAGTAAATCCTTTTTCGCAGGATTTGTCACCCTCCAGGTCACTTTTATCTCACTGCCAGAAAGCTTATAGCCGATTTCGAGCACAAACTCAAACGGATATTTTGCAAGAGTCTCATCATTTGATTTAAGTGAAAACCATGCCTCATCCTTTGTCTGTGACACAAGCTCAAACTCCATATCCCTTGCAAAGCCGTGCTGTCCCATCGGATAATCTGTCCCATCAACGGTAAACTTCTTGTCCTTTAAGCTGCCGACAAACGGGAAAAGCACCGGTGCGCTTCTCTTCCAGTATTTCTCATCGGCATCCCACAGATACTGTGTACCAGTTTCCTTACCGGTGATGCTTTTAAGCTCTGCTCCGAAGCTGTTTATCGTGAGCTCAAGTGATTCATTTTCCAGTTTAATCTCCATCACATATCTCCTTTTATGTTTTTTATAACTATTCAATCAGTTTTTTTACATCACAAGCAGTCCAATTACCCTGACAATAAATGCTGCCACCCATGCAATCGCACACTGCAAAAGCACCACGCTGACTGCCCACTTTGCACCCAGCTCTCTCTTTATGGATGCTATAGCAGCCACGCAAGGGCTGTAGAGCAGCGAGAACACCAGAAGAGATGCCGCTGAAAGTGTTGTGAGTGCTGTCGTAACCGTTCCGCCAAACAGTATCTCAAGTGTTGATACCACGCTCTCCTTTGCCATGAGTCCGCTGATAAGTGACGTGCATATACGCCAGTCGCCGAGTCCCAGAGGCTTAAAGACAGGCACGATAACACTTGAAATAGCGGCAAGCATGCTGTCCTTTGAGTCTGTTACCATGTTAAAGTGTGTGTCAAAGCTCTGTAAGAACCATATCAGCATTGTGGCAATAAGTATTACTGTAAATGCCTTCTGCAAAAAGTCCTTTGCCTTCTCCCAGAGGAGCTGGCACACATTCTTGGCGCCCGGCATCCTGTAGTTTGGCAGTTCCATGACAAACGGCACTGCGTCACCCCTGAACAGAGTCTTTCTGTAGATAAATGCGAAAAGTATTCCGACAATTATGCCAAGGAAGTACAGTCCTCCCATGACAAGTCCGCCATGCTTCGGGAAAAATGCACTAACAAAGAATGCATAAATTGGCAATTTTGCCGAACAGCTCATAAACGGTGTGAGGAGTATAGTCATTCGACGGTCTCTCTCACTTGGCAGTGTACGTGTTGCCATGACAGCTGGCACCGTACAGCCGAAGCCTATGAGCATTGGTACTATGCTTCGTCCGGAAAGTCCTATCTTACGAAGGAGCTTGTCCATGAAGAATGCAACCCTCGCTATGTATCCGCTGTCCTCCATAAGTGATAAGAAAAAGAACAGTGTCACGATAATCGGCAAGAAGCTTAATACACTTCCGACACCCTGAAAGATGCCGTCTATTACCAGTCCGTGCAGCACCTCATTCACACCTGCCGCTGTGAGTGCCTTATCCGTAAGCGCGGTCAGTGCTCCTATGCCCTGCTCCAAAAGCCACTGAAGGCCTGCTCCGATTACGTTAAAGGTGAGATAAAATACCGCAAGCATTATCACTATAAAGCACGGTATTGCCGTGTATTTGCCTGTAAGAACACGGTCGATGCGCTCACTTCTGATACGCTCCCTGCTCTCCTTCGGTTTTACCACGGTGCTCTCGCATATTTTCTCAATAAATGTAAAGCGCATATCCGCAATTGCAGCGCTTCTGTCAAGGCCTCGCTCCTTCTCCATCTGGACAATCAGATGCTCTATTGCCTCTTTCTCATTCTCATCAAGATGAAGCTGCTCTAATATAAGTGCATCTCCCTCGATAATTTTGGTAGCAGCAAAGCGAATCGGAACTCCGGCGAGCTTTGCATGGTCCTCAATCAGGTGGCTGACCGCGTGTATACATCTGTGCACGGCACCGCCAAAATCATTTTCATCACAGAAATCCTGTCTGCCCGGGCGCTCCTGATACTTTGCAATGTGTATCGCATGGCGCACCAGCTCATCAACACCCTGATTCTTTGCGGCTGAAATCGGTACAACAGGCACTCCTAAAAGTCCCTCTATTTTATTTACATCGATTGAGCCTGAGTTTGCCGTCACCTCATCCATCATATTGAGTGCAATAACCATCGGTATATCCATCTCAAGAAGCTGCATGGTCAGATACAGGTTTCTCTCGATATTTGTCGCATCTACGATATTTATTATGGCCTTTGGCTTGTTATCGAGCACAAAGTTTCTCGACACAATCTCCTCATTCGTATATGGGCTCATTGAGTAAATGCCCGGTAAATCTGTGATTGATGTATCCGGATGTTCTTTAATAGAGCCATCCTTTCTGTCCACCGTCACTCCCGGGAAATTGCCCACATGCTGGTTTGAGCCTGTAAGCTGGTTGAAAAGTGTTGTCTTGCCGCAATTTTGGTTTCCCACAAGTGCGTATGTGAGCTTCTCACCATCCGGAAGGGGATTGCCGCTGCCTTTCACATGGTATTTACCCTCCTCACCAAGTCCGGGATGGGCTGTGTTGCTTATCTTTTTAGGACCCTCATGCTTTCTTGAACGGCTATCAATTAATTCTACCTCAATCTGTGCCGCATCATCAAGCCTCAATGTGAGCTCATAGCCATGCACCTGAAGCTCCATCGGGTCTCCCATCGGTGCAAATTTGATAACTGTCACTTCGGCTTTTGGGATTACTCCCATATCCAGGAAATGCTGGCGCAGTGCGCCCTCACCGCCTACTGTAAGTATTCTGGCACTCTGTCCTATGCCAAGTTCTTTTAGTGTCATTTTATCGCTTCCTAGTGTATTTATTGATAATTTTTCTCAACTTATCACAGATATCTTACCACAAAGCGTGTGCCACTGCATTCATTTTTTTCATTTAATACATCTTTTTTACAATCCTCCACAAGGATATATCCATTGTCATGACGCACAATTGCTTCCGCCAGCGAAAGTCCTATGCCGATGCTGTCCGCCGGCTGTCCGCTGCCGCTGTAAAAACGCGTAAAAATATGCTTTTTGTCCTCATCACTTATTGTCTCCCCATCGTTTTGCACTGTTATCTCTGCATACATCTCATACCTGTAAAAGCCTATCCTTACCTCACTCTCTGCGTGCTCCACTGCATTTTTTACTATGTTTGTAATGGCCTCACACTGCCAGTATGCATCAGCATGTATACAGGCATCCTTATCAGAGCCTTCATCTATGGACAGCCTTATGTCTCTCAAATCGCAAAGTGCCATAACATTATCAGCTGCCTCAGACACAATTTCAGACAGCAGCATATCCTTCTCATCAAACTCCACAACATCCGCTTCAAGCCTTGAGAGCTTTAAGATAGCCTGCACCATATGCGATATATTGTCCACATCGCGCTTTGCCCTGCGCATTATCCTGCTTCTGTTTTCAGATGCCATATCAGGATTTCCTTCCAGATTTTCCAGATTTATCGAAAGTGATGTGAGCGGTGTCTTAAGCTGATGCGATATGTCAGAAAGCGCATCCTTTAGCAAAAGCTTGTCTGCCTTTGCATTTTCCGCAGACTCCCTCAAATAGATTGCTGTCTTGTAAAGCTCTCCCTTTAGTATAGAAATCTCTCCCTCTGTGCTATCTGCCATAACAAGTCTGTAGTCTCCCTGATTAATGCGGCGCAGATAATCCGCAGCCTGTCTGACCTGTCTTTTAAAGCTAAATCTTATAAGCACAATGTAAAGGCAAAAGCCCCCTGCAAAAAGCACAACAAGAAATATGTCTAGCCAAAGCGCTCCTTTAAGCGCTTTTTCATTTGACAAGACCGCAGAATCCTTTTCCATATCAATGCCGTATTTTTTTAAGAGCGTCTCTGCGCTTTTTAAATTTGTATAATCACTATCGAAGCTGCTGTCATTTAGAATCGCGGCTACACTGCCATCTGATACATCGGGATATTTTTCATGAATAAGCGCACATAGCTTAGCCACTGTGACGTTATAGTTTTTTGTATACGCCCTGTACTGAAAAAAGACGGTAAAAGCCATAACCGTCACACATATACATGTATATATTATTGCAAAATACACAAAATGTTTTCTGTTCTCTAAATTATATTTCTTCTTTCTCATGCTTTCCCCCGGGAACTGTCTCTGTCAGTCGATACTGTTTAAAGAGTTTCATCTGAATCAACACGATACCCGATTCCCTTCACAGTCTTTATCACATCCTCACCAAGCTTTGCCCTGATGCGCTTCATATAGACAGTCACGGTATGGTCATAGACATCGTTGCCTGTCGCCTCCCAGATGCAGTCAAGCACGGCATTTCTGGACACAGCCTTGTCGTGATTGGTAAAAAGCAGATCAAGTATGCGGTTTTCAAGACTTGAAAGAGCAATCAACTGTCCATCCCTTCTTGCTTCCTTTTTGTCCAAATCATAGCTTATGCTTCCTGCATGTATGACAGATGAGCTGTCATCATTTTTCCTTCGTAAAAATACGCGGTTTACCCTCGCCACAAGCTCTCTTACGGAAAAAGGCTTTGTGATGTAATCCTCCGCTCCAAGCTCAAGTCCCTTTACTATATCGTTTTCCTCATCCTTTGCAGTAAGAAAAATCACCGGTGTTTTTTCTTTTTCCAGCCTTTCGCTGTAAAAATCAAAGCCGTTCCCATCCGGAAGCGACACATCAAGCAGCACAAGGCCGGGGTGCTCACTCAAAAGCGCCCCAGCCTCCTTTAAATTGCCTGCTGTCAAAAGCTCATATTCAGGTTCTGTAAATGTATCACACAGTCCCTCTGTTATTCCTTTATTGTCCTCTATGAGAAGTATTTTTTTCATATCAGCTCCCGCATTTTTCTACAGATTTTCATTCTTGATCGTCTCAATAATGTTATTGTGTCTAAGCTTCGTCATTGATAGTTTCATGATAGCATAAATCAGCATTATTACAACCACTATACACAATATAATTGCTTTATACGGCGGCTCATAAATGATTGCATCATCCATCCTGTTCATCATAACACATAAAAGATAGCTGATTAAAATACCAAGCGGTACACCTATTACAAGCGCCTTTACAGATATAAACACACTCTCGAGTCTGACCATTCCCGCAAACTGCTTATCTGTCATTCCAATGCTTCTTAGTGTGGCAAACTCGCGGCTTCTAAGCTCCATTCCGGTGCTTAAGGTATTGATGATATTTGTGATTCCTATTAAGGCAATGACCACAATAAGTCCGTATGCAAATACTCCAAGCAGTGTAAAGAGTGATTTTTCATCGCGCATCTCCTTATCCAGATTGCTGACATAAAAACTAATCTGCGAATACTCCGGGTTCTCCTCCGTTTCCTTTTCGAATGTGTCCTGATAATCATCTGCATTTTCTGCAACCACATATGCCGAATATGACGCATATCCCGGTTTGAGCTCATTGCCACTCTTGCCGTCAGCCCATAGGCTTTCAAAACCTTTTTGGTTCATAAACAAAAGCGTGTAAAGCGTGTTATTGCTATAGCCCTTATAACCGATTGGCACCTTGTCTGTGACACCTGCAATAGTTACATCCACAGTCTTTCTGACTCCGTTATTTATTGTCTCCTCATCAACGTATCCATTGTTATCATCTACGCTGCTTTCAGTATCACCTTCCACGTCATTATTATCATCTGTGCTGCTTTCAGTATCACCTTCCACAGCATTTTCATCCGAAGAAGCATCATCATACACATTGTAGCCACACTCGATCGTATCTCCTGCTTTATATTTGTACAGCTCCATCTCTTTTTTGACGTATTTTGAGCTGTTCTCATTATACACATCAAATGTGCCTTTATTCACAAGAATTGCTCCTGCAGCTGCATTTTTTATGCCTGCGTCAGACGCATACTTATCATACGATTTGTCATCCAAAACCGTGATTAAAAACTCTTGTGAGACATCCTCACTGTCATCATAAAGCTGCCCGCAATACTCTCCATATTCCTTTGTATACTTAGGCTTCCTGACATCAAAATCATAGCCTGCTCCAACCAGATAATCATCAACTCCTTCAATACTGCTCACAAGCTTAGAGAGCTTTTCAATATCAATGTCTTTTTTATATGACATATTTATTCCGATATTGTAATCTGTTGAAGCATATGACATCCCAACCATGCTAAAGGCCATAGACATGAAGTATGATATCACAATAAAGGTTACCGAGCAGATGACAATAGACGTCACTGTGGTTCTGTACTTTTTGTTGTTCCTCTTTATATTCTTATATGAGATAACGCCTCCAATGCCCCAGATTCTGCCTATAATAGCCGGTGTCTTAAGCTTTGCTGACTTTATTTTAATCTCCTTTGTGTTTCTTATTGCTTCAAGCGGTGTGACCTTTGCGGCCCTTCTTGCACTGCCTGTTGCTGAGAAATAAATGGTTGCTATACTCAGTATCACAGCAAGAATAAGTGCAGGCAGTGATGTGTGAAAGCTCAAAGCAAAGTTAAGCCAGCCTGCTGACAGCGCATTTACCACCTTGACAAGTATAAACGATGCCAAAATACCACTCATGGTACCTACAGGAATACCAACCACTCCAAGCATTGCTGCCTCTGTCTTAACGCTGCTTTTTATCTGGCGCCTCGTAGCACCCACGCTTGCAAGCATGCCATACTGCCTGATTTTTTCAGTGATTGATATGTTGAAGCTGTTTTTGATACAGTACACTGATGTCAGTATAATTATCAAAGCCACAACAGCGGCCACTGTAAACAGTGCTTTAAATGTGCCGTCAATCGGGAAAACACACTCATAGCTTATAAGGAAGCGATTTATATATATATCATATTTTGCATTTTCCATCTCTTTAAGAAACCTGTCGCTCTCCTCAGCAGACATTTCAACAGATGAATTATTTGATTTCTCAAACAGCTTTTCATCCACACCAATTATATCTGCAGTCACAGCATCCTTATTTCTTAAAGCCTTTTGAGTGTACCTGCTGTACACTGTGAGCGTAGTGTCAGCTTCGTTAACCTCACTCTTTGTGCCGTTATCAATTGCTGCCAGCTCATCAGAATATGTGACAAATGTATATCCGGCGGCACTATAGTCCTCCATTCCATAGCCCGGTCTTTCCATGATGCCTACCACCTTGTAGCGCTTTGTCACAGTATCGGTAAGTGTCTCTGCCTCATGCTCATATGCGATATTTTCCCATATGACACTTTCGGTGTTTGAATCATATCGCTTTCCGATATCAAGTGTTATCTCATCTCCCACCTTTATGTCGATTCGTCCGTTTGTCTTTAAGTGCCTTGGAATGACTATCTCATCCTCATTTTTTGCCATGCGCCCCTCTATCAGGTTAAAGCAGCCTTTCTCAAAGCCTGCCTCATCTGTTGCCATGACATAAGCATACGGCTTATCCTCATTCTTGCAGCCGTCTAGCTTTGCAAAGCCCATTCCCATTGTCTCAAATGTGCTTTCAATATTTCTGTTGTTTTTAAACTCCGAAAGCTCAGACATTTTCACATTCGAAAATTTCACATGAAAGTCGCCGCCCTTTTGCTTCTGGTATTCAATCATACTGTACTGAAAGCTTGACACAAGTGTGACAAGCGCCGACAAAAGCGCTGTTGCAAGAATTATTCCGACTATCGTGACAATAGTTCTTTTCCTGTTGAGCTTTAAGTTTTTTAATGTGAGTGTCTTCATCAAATTCATCTGATTTTACCATCCTCTATCATTATTGTGCGGTCAGCCGCCTTTGCAAGCTCCATATTGTGTGTAATCATAATGATTGTCTGGTTGAGCTCACGGTTTGAGGTCTTTAAGAGATGCATAATCTCGTTGCTGGCCTTGGTATCCAGGTTTCCGGTCGGCTCATCCGCGAGCACTATAGATGGTCTCGTAATCAGGGCTCTTCCTATAGATGTGCGCTGCTGCTGGCCTCCTGAAAGCTCGTTTGGCAGATGAGTGCGTCTCTCTGTAAGTCCAAGGCGTAAAAGCATGTCATCCATCTGTGCTTTTTCCACCTTTCTTCCATCAAGCTCCATCGGGATTGCCATGTTTTCCTCCACATTTAATATAGGTATCAGATTATAAAACTGATAAATGATACCTACCTGTCTTCTTCTGAATATGGCAAGCTCATCATCATTCATTGCAAAAATATCAGTGCCGTTTATATACACCTTTCCGCTTGTTGGCCTGTCAACACCTCCGAGCAGATGAAGCAGTGTGGATTTTCCGGAGCCGCTCGCC
>ENA-OPBX01001512-OPBX01001512.1-human-gut-metagenome-genome-assembly--contig:-NODE-1512-length-11525-cov-3.244551_pt1 | contig 11525 bp, 9 predicted proteins | sample MGYA00241075_ERZ501466 | MGnify/ENA primary metagenome ERZ501466 (study PRJEB25962, sample SAMEA2042633) | human gut metagenome | biome: human gut; feature: human-associated habitat; material: faeces...
CAGCCTCTGCAATCGTTTCATAATAGGTGTCAAATTGTGCCCCGTAGTATTGTTTCGCCTGATTTTCCGTGAAGAACGCCTGATATTCTGCCGGATCATTGGAAAAATCTGCTCCGCACAGCTCTGGTGTTGGATTTTCCTGCTCCAGCAGCTGTTGCCGCACCGCATAGGTGTGGGCAGCGACTGCCTGTGCCTTGAGTGCTTCCGGCTCAAATGTTGCTGGCATCTCTGCACAAACTGCCCCAATCACATAATCCCTTGCCGAAACTGCCAGCACCTCCCCTGTGGAAACATCCAGCACGGAAAAATCCGGCAAATCGTCTGTCGCTTTGGAGTGCTCCGCAGCGGATTCGGATTCAGATTTTGGTGTATGCTGGGACAGCAGCAGAGCCGGTACAACCGGAATCGCTGCCAGCAGCACGGCAAACAGCAGAATCACCATGCGTTCTCGTTTCATGGAAAACCGTCCTTTCTCTTTTCCCGTCAGACCGTCCGGTTAGGTGATGATATAGCCCGGATTCTGATAGGGCTGCTTCTGATAGCCATATTTTAAATCGGAATAAACACTCGTCAAGTCGTTCCAAGTTGCCACGTTTGCCGTTCCGGTTTCCGTCAAACCAAACAACCGCTGAAAGGTTGTAATTGCCGAACGTGTCATTGGCCCGAAATAACCAGTCACTCGCACCGAACCAATTTCCGGATAGGTCTGCCCAACATAGTTCAGATACTCCTGCAAAATTCGCACATACGGACTTGTTACACCCTCCTGCAAGACAATTCCCGGAAACGGGACAATTTCTTCTGTCCCCGCTTCTGGAAGTGGCATGGAATCCAGAATGCCCATATAAGCACGGTACAAATCATACCACGTTGCCCGGTCTACTATGCCCGTTTCCGGCAACCCATACGTTCGCTGAAACGACTTGACAGAGGTTTCCGTCTGTTCGCCGAAATAACCTGTAATCGGCACAGGTTCTACATTTGCATAATACGCACCAACCATGGCAAGATAATATTGCAATGCCCGTACATTTTGTCCCTGCATCCCAATATGCAGTTCTTCTTCATATTGCAGTGGAAATTCTCCCTGTGCAATGCCCTCGGAGTCCAATTCCGCCAGCCGTTTCACACTGGTATAGATATAGGAGATTCGATACCACGTCGCTTCATCCACCGTTCCGGTTGGCGAGAGGTTGAAAATCTCCTGAAATTTCAGCACGGCTTCCTGTGTCAGATAGCCAAAACTACCCGTAATTTCGCCGATTTTTGGAATTGCCGGATAATTCCGGCTGATGCGGTTCAGCTGGATTTGCAATAGGCGAACATCTTCCCCACTGTATCCCAATGCCAACGGAAAACCGGGATAGGACTGCATAGATGTTTGCACCGGAACATTCTGTACCAAGTCGATGGAATCCCCATAATAATACGTCAGAATATCATAGGGAGAATACCCCTGCTCTGCCAGTCCAACCGTTCCCCACTGCGACAACCCCTCACAAGTGACCGTCGTTCCATTACAGAACGCTGCAAACAAAGGCTCGATTGTTCCCTGTCGGCGAATATAGGTGTTCAGCTGTTCGTCTACTAGGCGGTTGATGTTTTCAAAGACTTCTCTTCCGTAGGTATACTTCTGGTCATACTGCGTGGAATCCGTAATATCAAACGGATATCCACGGGAACGGTACCATTCGGTATAAACCCGGTTCAGCGTAAAAGACATGATTGCCAGTACATTTGCCCGGATCGTATTTTCCGGCCATGTTGCATAGATTTCACTGGAAGCAACATTTTTGATGTAATCTGCAAATGGCACTTCTACATTCATTGCATCTGCATCCGGTCTGCCCAGATGTACAGTAATGGTTTCCGGAATATACGGTTCTCCTTTCGGCATAAAAACAGAAATCTCCTTTCTATCCTATTATAATAGTATCCGGCACATTTCCAGCTGTCTGTTTATCGTTTTGGCTCTGTATTTTCATAGATAATAGTCTGTGTTGTGGCATCGGAAAATTGCGGTAGCGGAATCATCGCAAACTTTTGCAGCGATGTGATTCCGGAAAAAATCGGAACGCTTCGGCTCTCCATCCGAAAATAGCCCGGATAGTGAATACTGACATCGTAACTCTGGAACAGAGGAATTTCATTTGGCTGCTGCTCCAACTTCTGTACCGGAGCAGGCAGCGGAATCCGTTCGGTTTCTCCGCTCTCGTTGGTGGTTGTTGTATAAAACAGCCGAGATTCCCCGTCTACAATAGCCGAAACCGTCACAGTGACATTTGGCATCGGCATTGCTTCACTGGCAGTTCGGGTAATAACCTTCAAAAATCCATAGGATGTCTTTGGGGTCAGCGGTGGAATCGGTTCTAATGGCAGCGTCTGCGGTGGCGGTACTTCTTCCGTTTTTAGCTGCGGAAAATCCAATACCTCCCCTGTTCCTGTAATCAATGGTTCTTCCGATTCTGGCAGTGGCTGCGGTTCTTCCGGCAGTTGTTGTTCTGCCATCGGCTCAGGAAGTGGCTCTGATTGTGGTTCTGGTATCTCTGGCATGGGCTGCGATTCTAAAATTGGTTCTGAAACTGGTTCTGGCGGTACTTCTGGAGCAACTGGCGGCATAGATGCTTCTGGAACAGTGCGAATTTCCGGTGCAGGCGGTTCTGCTGCCGGAGTAGGCGGCACTTCTGTTTCCGGATGGGCACGGCGGTAAAGCTGCATCATTTCAGCCTGATATTCGGCAGCGGTTTTCGGTGTTTGCTGCATCATTCCATCTCCTTTTTCGCATTGCAAATTTCTCATGCTTTTGGTGCAGTATATGCAAATCTCCCGAAAAACAGAACAAGGGAAACACGGCAACGGTGCTTCCCTTGATTCTGTGGGGGATTTGGGGGGCTTTACAAATTCCTGCTGTTAAGCGGCATCGGTTGCCAGTGCCTCCCGCCGAAACAGGAACGAGATACACCAAACAGCAGAAATGGCAACCAAAATATAAACAATTCGGCTCAAAGCACTGGTTGCACCGCCGAACAGCCAAGCAACCAAGTCAAATTCAAAAATGCCAACCAGACCCCAGTTGACACCGCCAATCACGAGCAAAATCAATGCCAATTTATCCCACATGTTTCCCACACCTCTTTTCTTGTCACAGTTTTACTGTGCAGCCATAGTATTTCCAGATTTCAGGAATCTATGCAGACCCACTTTGAAAAATGCATTTCACTGTAAAAATTTCCTACAAAATTTCATATAATTTGGTCACATTGCCCAAAAATCCGAATTTCAGGCATTTTTTCCGAAAAATGCTTGACGATTTCCGAAAAGTACGCTATAATAAGAACAGTGAGAATAATGTTGAATTATTATCACTCGTTTTGTTGTCTCCTTTCTTTTGTTCTACATATGTTTTTCGCCGCTGGTGCATTTCCAGCGGCAATTTTTTTCGACTTTTTTATGCAATCTGCAAAAAAAACAGCAGGGATGCACCAATTTGGTGTATCACCTGCTGTTTGTTTTTTCGGGCTGTTTCAAAATGAAAAAATCGTTCCGTGTGAAAAATTACTGTTCTGATACCCCAGATTCCGGATTACACGGGTCTTCCGGCCATGTGTTTTTATACTCAGAATCCACGCCAAGGTATTCTTCCAGACAGATGCCACGGCTCATAATTTCCTTTGCGGTTTCCACGCCAACATACCGCACATGCCACGATTCATATTTATATCCGGTAATCGGTTCTTTGCCCTCTGGAAACCGGACAATAAACCCATAGTTTGCACAGTTTTCTGCCAGCCACTGGGCTTCTGCGGTATCATCAAAATCGCTGCTGATGTCGTTGAAGTCAATGACCATTCCAGTCTGATGTTCAGAATGTCCCGGGCGAGCAGAATAAGTATCCGCCTCTTCCCAGCCATCCCGCACACAATATTCCTGATAAACAGCAAGCTGATCCGGATAAGAACGATAATCTGAAGCATCATAGAGATTCAATCCAGCTGCATACGCATCTTCAATCATCTTGTCCAATGCCGTTTGTGTTTCCGGTGTCAACCCCTGCGGATCGTAAGATTCCGGCAGCGAGTAAGTCTTGTTGACAATCAAAATCCCGTCTACATAAGTACACCCGTCTTTTTCCTCCAGATGCCGGACGGCAACGTCCACATCTGCGGAAACGCTCGGGTCATTTTTCGCAGAAACAGAAATCGTACAAGTTCCTGCGGCAACGCCCTTGACTGCTCCGTTTTCGTCTACCGTTGCGATTTTTTCATCACTGGATGTCCACTGCAAGGAACTGCCATTGGCTGCACCGTGGGCGGACAGGGAAACCTTAATGGTTGCCGTGCCATCTTCCAATACTGCCAAATAGGTTTCATCCGGCGTAATCGAAACAATTTCTGCATCTCCTGCGGCAGCTTTTTCCGTTGTTTCCGCAGCGGTTACATCTGGTGTGCTGCTGTCATCCACCTGACTGGAACTGCTGACAGACGAACTTGCATCCTCTGGCTTGTTCTTCTGCACTGCATTGATAATGAAACGAGCTGCAAACCCAGCAACCAGAATCAATGCATACACGGCAATGATAATTGCCAGCGTTTTTCTGCCCTTTGGAAGCCGACGGCGTTCTTCCTGCGGCGGCTCGTCTGGGATTTCTTCCAATGTATCCACATCCGGCCACGATTCTTCTAAGTCCCTGTCCTCCTGCTCCGGCATTGCATGCGATACAACCGGACGCTTTTGCAGACGGGGCAGCGGTTCTTCCGAAGCAGCCGACTGCTGCAGACGGTTCGGCTGAACAACTGGCCGCCATGCATCATCTGCCGTGGCAGCGTGAGAAATCACCTGCCGAGGCCGTGGCTGCTGAACGGGCGGCTGTTCCGGCTGCGGAGCAGCGGTCGGGTTGGACACTGGCGGAACTGCCTGCGTTGATGTTGGCTGCTGCTGCGGAGCAACTGCCGGGCGAACCGGTGTTCGCTGCGACGGGCGGTTTGTCTGAGGCTGCGTTGGTTGGTTGGGTTGAGAAACGGCTCTCCGATTTAATTGGGTCGCTGGTTTCTGTTCGTTCGGCCCTCCGCCCGGATACGTTGGACGGGTACTATTCAATATTGCAAAAATATCATCATCCAAATCGGAACTGGGATTCCGTTTTGTTTCATCTGCTTTTGCCATCCGTATTCCTCCTATTGTTCAAAAACAGCATTGCTGCTGCGTTTTGCCGATGGGTAAGACACCAAGACCCCACATGGTATCCTCTTCATTATAACACATTTCGCTGGTTTTTGTCATTTGTAATTTTACACAAATTTCAACGGTGGAAAGCATTGCTTTTTCCGGTTTTTGTGCATTTTGTCAAGTGGATTCCCATAAAAATTAGCATCCTGCACAAAAATAAAGCTGCTTCTTACAATTATAGTTGCATTTTCTCACAACCTATGGTATAATAAATCCTTAGAAGTGGGCATTTCTCTGCCCGAACGAAATGAAATTGATGTTATATGAAGAAGGAGCGGATTTTTTTTATGAAGAAAGCAATGAAGCGACTGCTGGCAGCCACCTCCGCAGGTGCTGTTCTCTGCGGCAGTTTGGCATTGTCCAGCCTGCTGGGCAGTTCTACAACTCTGACAGCTTCCGCTGCAACCGATAGCGTTGCAGACCAAACCAAAGTTGGCACACTCGGCATTGCCGGCGGCGGTTTTGTATCCGGTATTATCACCGGTAAAAACGTGATGTATGCCCGGACAGACGTTGGCGGTGCATATAAGTACAACTATGATACCGGAAAATGGGATCAGATGTTAAGCGATTTGAACGACTCTGAACGTGGATTCCTGAGCGTGGATGCCATGTGTATTGACCCGACAGATGATGATACCATCTATCTGCTCTGCGGCTGTGCATATTTCAGCGATGCAAAAACCGAAATTTTCCGTTCTCGGGATGGCGGCAAGACCTTTGACCGCATTGATGTTACCGATATGATTCAGGTTCACGGCAACGGTGACGGCAGACACTTAGGTGAAGCGATTGCAGTTGACCCGGACAACCCGAACATCATCTATTGCGGCGGCGATGTCACTGCTGGTGACTCTGCCCTGATTATGAGTAAAGACGGAGGCGACACTTGGGAAGCCGTTAAAGGTTACGATGATTTGGGATTTTATACCAATTCCATTAAATGGCCGCTTTGGACAAACCATATGACAAGAGCTTTAACAAGTGGGGAATATAACACACAAAATGGTGTTGCACTCATACACATTCAGGACGGCAAGGTTTATGTTGGCACAACCATGGCTAAAGAAGGAAATCTGGTCGTTGCAGATGTTGGCTCAGACGATTTTGAAGTAGTAAGCAAAGATTTGCCAACTGATGTTTATCCATCCCGAATTGCTACAGATGCAAACGGAAAGCTCCTTATCACATATGTTGCTGCTCCGGCATTCGGAAATGGTTCTGGCGGAATTTATCGATATGATCCGAAAACTGGAACGGTAGAAAATATTTCTCCGGTTAATAATAGTTTCGGTGCTTGTGTAAGTGCAGTAGACAATGCCGATGAGTTAATTGCAACTACTTGTGCTGTGTGGAGTTCACAAAGCTGGAATTCGACTTCTACTGCATGGGGCGAATGGCTCTATCGTTCTTCTGATGGCGGTAAAACTTGGTCTTCCATTTATCCAGGTAAAATGGGTGATTGGAAATGGGACGAAGCAACCGGAAACATGACACAGGAACAGTTATATGGTTACTTGAACGATGGCGGAAGACCATGGATTCAAGGGAAAGCAATTCACTGGTCTGGTTCTTTAGTACTGAATCCAGAAGATCCGACACAAATTTTTGTAACTTCTGGTAACGGTGTTTTCGACTGGTCAAATATCTGGTCAGATAATCCGCAGGCAACATTCCATGCAGATGGCATTGAAGAAGTTGTTGCATTGGATATGGTCAGTGCCAAGGGGAAAAATCCATATTCTGCAATTGGTGACTATGATGGCTTTGAACATATCAGCACGACAGAATCGAAACAGCATCAGCCAAATATCGGCAGTACTGCTGCCATTGCATACTGCCCATCTAATCCAGATGTTATGATTCGGGCTGCACAGAATGATGGCAAAACCTATTATACACTGGACGGCGGTGATAATTGGGTAGAAATGAATGGTACTAGTGGTGGCGGTAAAGCTGCGATTACAGAATTGGCAGATGGCACATATCGGTTCTTCCGCAGCAATAACAGCGGTGCTTCCTACTCAGATGACTTTGGTGCTACTTGGGAAAAATGCTCCGGCACAAAGGGAACAAAAGAACTTGCTCTGACAGTTGATCTGGAAAATCCACAGTATGTTTACGGATATACTGCTGTTTACAATGAATATTGGTCTTCTGATACCACCAAAAGTGAACCAACTTTTGAAGATGCTCACTACGTTTTGATGGTTAGTGATGATTACGGTGCAACCTTTACCACACAAGATATTGGAAAATATGATCAGTGCGATGTTGCAAACCGGATTGGTTATTTGGATGAAGGCGAAATGGTATTGGGTGCTGGATGGAATGGTGCTTACCATGTGACCGACTACGGCAAAAAAGTTGAAAAGCTGGATAATGTTTTTTATTGTAAGACCATTGGTTACGGTGCTCCGGAAGAAGAGGGCGGCGTAAATACCCTGTATATGTACGGTAAGCCGAGTGAAGATGACATCGAAGGCATTTATCGTTCGACCGATGCCGGCGAAACTTGGGTTGCCATCAACCTGCATCACCTCTATGGCGGTACTGGTAACGGAAACTTCCTCGTTGGCGACATGAACAAGTTCGGTATGGTTTATATGTCTACGGTTGGATGCGGTATCGTTTACATGGATTCCAGCGATGGCACTGACCCGAAGCCGGTTACCACAACCACTACTACAGCAACTACAACAACAACTGCTACTGCAACACTGACCACCACAAAGGCTGCGGATACCACGACAACTGACAAGGGTACAACTACAACCGCAGCAGCTATCACAACGACCGACAAGGGTACAACCACAACCGCAGCAGCTACCACCACGACTAATAAGGGCACAACCACTTCGAATGCTGTTACCACTACACAAGACATCGGTGAAATGAACTACGGTGATGTCAACGTAAATGGTGTTGTTGACCTGACAGACGCTGTTTTACTGAATAAATTCTTGGCTGGTATTGTTCAGCTGACCGATATTCAGTATGCAAATGCAAACTGCGACCAGACAGACGGCACAAATAATGTTGGCGAATTGGATACAACTGCTTTGATGCGGTTCGTTCTCAATGTGGAAGGCTATCAGGAGCTCCCATATATCGCACAAGACTAAAAACAATTATAAATGCAATCCATTTTTTTCCGCTGCATGGCATTCCAGCTGTGCGGCGGATTTTTTTGTCAGAACTGTTTCTATTTCTCCCCAAATAGAAATCATTTTCTACATATTTTGTATTAAAATCAACAAAAATCACAAAATTGTATCGCAGAAAAAGCGAAAAGATTCGGCAAAAGTCTTGTATTTTTTCTCGAAACATGGTATAATAATCATTAGACAGCGGCACTGCCGCAGAAGTGAACCTGTCACAACGAAACACAAAAAGACTAATATGCTACATTCTGCGGAGAAAAGAGGAGCTTATGAAAACACGCACCATTGTATCCATTATTCTGGCAACTGCTACCGTTGTGCTCGGAACGATTTTCTTCGTTACAAAGCTGCGGAAAAAACATCATGACGGCTGTGGCTGTGATTTCGCTGGCACAGATGATTGTCTGGGCGGAGAAGATTGTGACTGTGATGGCACAGATGAACCGATGTGTGAAGCACCTTGCTGTGATGCAGATGCCTGCACCGATGAAGAAGACGAGGATACCGATTCCTGTGCATCCATGGCAGCAGATAAAGTAGAACCAGAAGCACCGTCTGAACCGACTGTTTCGGAAGATGACGAATAAGCTTTTTTTCCTATGATTTTTCAAGATTCCCTGTTCGAGTAAATTCGGACAGGGATTTTTTTTGTTTCGGCAACAAAAAATTGCCGCCCCCTGCAAAAGTTCTGCAAGGAACGGCAATGTTTTTTTATTTATTTTTATTCTTACACGTTTTCGTGTTTACTTTTTCTTTCTTCGAGTTACTGTAAAGGCAGCTCCTGCCAAGGAAACGGCTGCAACACCGCCAATTACAATTGCCCCCACGCTCAAATCTGCTGTTTGCGTTGGCGTTGGAATACCGCCTGTGCTGCCGCTGCCTGCTGCCACAACTGCTGTTGTGGTTACAATCGGCGTTGCTGGCTGGGTTACGGGCAACGTGGTTGCCATAGTTGTCTGAATCGGTGTCGTTTGTACCGGCATGGTCGTTGTCGTAACTGGTGTTGTACTGTCATCGCCCAAACCAGATACCCGGAAGGTTACTGACAAGGTTTGTCCAATTGCAGTCTGCTTGGAAAGATAACCATTGTTTGCAGTGGACTGGTCGCAAAGTGTTACCCGAACCGAATCCAAACCGCCATTCAGATAGTCATAATTGACGGCATTCGTTCCCATCTTATAATCCACAATGGTAGAACCGGTTTTTACTTCCGTTACAACAATGTTCAAATCCGGAAATGTGTCCTTGATCGGCTGTGTGTTAATCGGTGACGGAAAATTCAAATCCAAATACAAATAATCGACAGTAGAAGCATTGCCGGAAACCGTCCAGCTGATGACATATTCCCCATCACTGGAGATATTAGCGGTCGTGCTTTCGATATTTTTATTGGTCTTTCCAACACCATAATAAGCAAAATTACTGTCATCCAGCGAACCGGTCAGCGTTGCAGTTACGCCCTCAATCGCAGATACCTCTGTATTCGCTGCAAAAGAAATCGTTCCGGCAGTCAGTGCAGTTGCTACCAAAGCGGCTGCCAAAACGCCCTTGATGATTCGTTTCATGCGGTGTCTCCTCCATTCTTTTCTCTCTTTACAGACGATGTACTTCCCCGATACATCCTCGCATTTTTCGTTCGTCTGCATCTTTTTTCGATACCTGAAGTTATTATACCATACTTTTGATGCACTGTAAATATACAATCTGCACAAAATGGCGATTTATTTTTCAGCAATCTTCCGGACACAGACAGAAAAAACCATCCGCCGTTCCGAATCAATTCCGGCTTGCGGCGGATGGAATGCATTTCAAAAAAGAAATCTTACTTCTTCTTTCTTCTGGTAACAGTAAACGCAGCTCCTGCCAGAGAAACGGCAGCGACTGCACCAACTACGATTGCACCAACGCTCAAGTCAGCGGTCTGGGTTGGGGTAGAAGTACTGGTTGGAGCGGAACTGCTGCCGCCCTTACCGCTGTTATAAGAACCGTTGTTGTAAGAACCGCCCTTACCGCTGGTATCATAAGCACCATTGACATTAACGGTAGTAGTTGTAACGGTATCGCTGGTTGCTGTGGTTGTTACTGTTGGGTCGAAAGATTCCAAGCCTGTCAGCTGGAATGTCAACTGCAACTTATCAGTGATTGCTGCATTCTGTGCCAAGTAGCCATCTCCAGTTGTGGTTGCATCATACAGAACAACCCGCACATACTGATTGCCAGTTGCATCGGTATAGGTATAGTTGACTGCATTTGCACCCATCGTATACGGAACATCCGTCAAGAGGTCTGCACCTGTGGAAACCTTTGTGACTGCTGGTGTAAAGTTCGGGCAGAATGTCCGAATGGACTGCTTTGCATCCGGCAGAGCAAAATCCAAATAAACATAATCCAACGCTGTGGATGGGTCTGTCAAATCACAGGAAATCATATAAGTTTCCTGCTGAGCATCACTGCTGATGGAAATCGGCGTAGACGGTGCATCTTCCTTATCGCCATTAAAAGAAGCGTGCAGGGTTGCGTTTACAGTTACAACCTGCAGCGGAACAGTTGTGGTGGTTGTAGTGGTTTCTTCACTGCCAGTGACTGCCGAATCCAGTGTTGTGGTGGTTTCCACATTGTTTCCGCCACTCAAATCTGTAGTTGTGGTAGTCGTCTGGGTATCGTCCTGTGCTTCATAAAGCGGTGTTGTAGCGACAACTTCCGCAACAGCCTTCCGGCTGTGGAAAATTTCTTCTGCCTGTACCGGAGCAGAAACTGCTACAGCACTGACCATCAAAGAAGCTGCAAATGCAGAAACAGCAAGTATTGTTCTTTTCATGAGAATCTTCTCCTCCATTTCAAGGGTTGTGTGCAGACGCTGCACCCCACTGTCTGCAACGCATAAATTTCGAGTTTAGACCTATTATAGCACACTTTTTCAGCCGTGTAAACCCACATTGTGCACAAAATCGGGGCATATTTTTGTTCATTCTTCCATATTTTCAGCGAAAAATGTTGTTTTTTGGCTAGGAAATTCCAGAAAACGGGAATTTTAGATACGGTTGCTTGCAAAGATATGAGCCGCAGGCAACTGCGGTCGAGCTGGCTCAGCTCGGCGGAGGGGGATTGTTAAGGGGGACAAGCTGTCCCCCTTAA
>ENA-OPBX01001514-OPBX01001514.1-human-gut-metagenome-genome-assembly--contig:-NODE-1514-length-11498-cov-4.018527_pt1 | contig 11498 bp, 7 predicted proteins | sample MGYA00241075_ERZ501466 | MGnify/ENA primary metagenome ERZ501466 (study PRJEB25962, sample SAMEA2042633) | human gut metagenome | biome: human gut; feature: human-associated habitat; material: faeces...
TCCGCAGAAAATGCAAATCGTGCGAAAACAGAATTCCTTTCCAATATGTCCCATGATATCCGGACACCAATGAATGCCATTGTGGGTCTGACGGCAATAGCAGGAGCAAATATTGAGAGTCAGGACAGAGTTATTGAATGTCTCAGCAAGATTACAGAATCAAGCCGTCATCTGCTGGGGCTGATCAATGAAGTATTGGATATGGCACGTATTGAAAGTGGAAAAATGACACTGGCACAGGAAGATTTCAATCTGTCAGAGCTGGTAGATAATCTTATTACACTTACGAAACCGGTGCTTGATGAACATAAACATAATTTTGATATACACATCAATCATATTGAACATGAGGCTGTTTGTGGTGACAGCTTGAGGATTCAGCAGGTATTTGTGAATCTGATGAGTAATGCAATCAAGTATACACCGGATGGTGGGAATATTATTTTTTCCATAGAGGAAAAGCCAAATGGATTTTCAGAACTTGGATGCTATGAATTTACGATTTAGGATAATGGAATCGGTATGTCACCGGAATTCCAGAAAATCATGTTTGATCCGTTCAGCCGCGCGGATGACCACCGGACAACCAGAGTCCAGGGAACCGGTCTGGGAATGGCAATCAGCAGAAATATTGTGAACCGGATGAATGGCACTATTAAAGTGGACAGTACCTTGCACAAGGGAACTAAAATCACAGTAACAATTTATCTGGAGCTTCAGGAAAAAGAAAAAGAACAGGACAGAGATCTGATGAATCTGCCGGTTCTGGTTGTGGATGATGATAGGACATGCTGTGAAAGTACAGTTGCAACATTAAAGGAAATCGGTATTATGGGTGAATGGGTTCTCTCTGGTAGGGAAGCCATTGAGTGCTGTTATGCACGGCATGAGTTGAAAGATGATTACTTTGCTGTTATTTTAGACTGGAAGATGCCGGATATGGATGGCATAGAAACAGCCAGACAGATCCGGAAACGGATAGGTAAAGAAATCACCATCATTGTACTGACATCCTATGAATTCAGCGAGATTGAAGAAGAAGCAAAGGCGGCGGGCATAGATGCTTTTATTGCAAAACCACTGTTCCGTTCCCGGCTGACGGCTACACTGCGGCAGTTTACTTCAGGAAGAAAAGAAAAAACAGCAAGAAATTATTTGGAGAAGCTGTCAGAATCAGACTACACGGGAAAAAGGATTCTGCTGGTTGAGGATAATGAGTTGAACAGAGAAATTGGTGTTGAAATTTTGCAGATGACAGGGGCAGAAGTGGAAACAGCAGAAAATGGAAAAATCGCAGTTGAGAAAGTGGAAGCTTCTCCGAAAGATTCGTATGATCTTATTTTTATGGATATCCAAATGCCTGTTATGAATGGTTATGAGGCAACTGCAGCAATCAGGAGCCTTCCGGGTGAAAAGGGAAAACTGCCTATTGTTGCCATGACTGCCAATGCTTTTGCAGAAGATGTACAGCTGGCCAAAAATACAGGCATGAATGGACATATCGCGAAACCGCTGGATATGAATAAGCTGAATGATGTTCTGGAAAACTGGCTGTAATTGATTTCCGAAGCAACCGCAGTCCATGGCAGTTTTGGTTTTTATAACCGTGCTGATCGTTCTGCTTCTTATCCTGACTGTAGTGGTACATATGAGGAACAGTACTATTAAATAAAACCGATGACGAATATCTATATTACATGTTATGTTTTTATACAGGAGATTTTGAAACAGTCGGACGTGCATCAATTAATCGACAAGGATCATTAGGATGGAGTACATCTTTTATTCAATATGGACTTCGAGCAATAGGATATTTACGATTAGTTCTTTATACAAAGAAGAATCCTGAGTAGTAAAAATTTACTCAGGATTCTTTTACATAAAACTTAAGCTCTTTTTATTGGAACCCGAAATGAAATGATCCGAGGTGTTTCTATTTGTTCAAATTTGATCATATATGCATTTCGATCAGAAAGGATGGATTTAATCCTACCTTGTCCAAAGACATTATGAATGATCTTATCACCAACCTGAAAAGTTTGTTCAGCGACATAACCATCTAAATAGCGATTACTGTAATGAATGTAATTTTTGGTTTCTGCGATCAGAGTATCTTCTGGTTTTTTAACGTATTCTAAAAATTTTTGATCGATATCTAAAATAAATCTAGATGGGTAACGGGTTGATCCATCAAAATTTTTTCCGTGCGATTCACTTAAAAATAAACTTTTCATGGCACGTGACATTGCAACAAATGCAAGACGACGTTCCTCTTCCATTCCCTCAATTGTAGAGGTTTTCTTGGAAGGAAAAATTCCTTCATTTAATGCACATAGGAATACGTGTGGGAATTCCAATCCTTTTGCAGCATGAACGGTCATCAATTTTACTTTGTCAGAATCATCAGTAACGTCACTATTCGTAAATAGGGCAATATGATCAAGATAATCAGGTAGCAGAGCTTCTTCGCCACAAGATATTTCATAATCATAAACAGCTTGTTTTAATTCAGCCAGATTATCAAGACGTTCCTGATTTCCAGTAGTTCGAAGCATTTCTTCATAACCACTTCGATCTAAAATATCAGATAAAACTTCAGAAATTGTTCGTTGCTCATAAGTCACTGAAAAAGCATCGATCAATGAGATAAAATCTTTTGCATCTGTTCCTTTAAAAATTGGATCTTCCACACATTCTTTTAATGCCTCATAAAAAGAACAGTGATGAGCATTTACATATGCTTGAAGAAATTCCATTCGTTTTTTACCGATATTTCGTTTTGGAACATTCACAATCCTTAAAAAAGAGAGATCATCTTTGTATGTGATCATACGCAGATAAGACAGTGCGTCTTTTACTTCCATTCGCTCAAAAAATTGAATTCCACTATAGATGCTATATGGGATTTTCTTTTTTAACAATGTCTCTTCCAAGGTTCGGGTAACGTAATGAGCACGATAAAGAATCGTGATATCCTTATATGAGATATCTTTTTTATGTAATTTTATAATCTGATCTGCGATCCAATCAGATTCCTCTTCTGAAGTATCTCCGTGATAATAAAGCACTGAATTTTTGCTATGACACATTGGCAGAAGGTCCTTTTTCATACGATTTTTATTCTTATCGATCAGTGAATTGCATACCGATAAGATCTGAGGAGTAGAACGATAATTTTCATTCATCATGATCGTTTTAACATCAGGGAAAGCTTTGTCAAAATTAAGGAGATAGTTGATATCTGCACCACGCCAGGAATAGATCGTCTGATCTGGGTCTCCTACAATAAAGAGGTTTTTATGATATCCGCATAAGACTTTCATTAATTGATATTGAATCTTATCAATATCCTGGAACTCATCGATCATGATGTATTCCAGACGTTTCTGCCATTTTAAACGGATCTCTTTATTCTTTTCAAAAATATAAAGAGAAAATTTCAAAAGATCGTTGTAATCGAGACCAAAACATTTCTTCTCCTGATATAAATATCCATAAAAAATGATATCATTCACATCGGTAGCCCTCAAATATTTTTGCCGTAATGTATCAAGGGACATTGTGATCAGATCAAGATAATAATTAGGATATCGTTCTAATTTATACATCTCGATCATATCTCTTGCCTTTGAAAATGTCTTATGACGAAGTGTAAGTCCGCGTTCCTCATAAATGATCTTTAACATAGAATCAATATCCTGATTGTCTAAAACAAGAAAATTCTTTGGATATTGTACGGCATGGGAGTCTTCCTGTAGAATGGATACACAAAATCCATGGAAGGTATTAATATAACCAGTATCGTTATCAGCAATGAGATTATGAATCCGATGTCTCATTTCGTTAGCAGCTTTGTTTGTGAAAGTAACACAAAGGATATTGCCTGGCAAAATTCCAATTTCGTTAACCAAAAAGGCAAATCTGTGAGATAACGCTCTGGTTTTTCCAGAACCGGCCCCTGCGATCACTCGGATAAAACCTTCTGTAGATGTAACAGCTTCTAGTTGTTTCTGGTTTAATTGGCATAATAATTGATCCAAAATAAAATTCCTCCCGTATATATGTTCGATTAATCCTATTATAACGAAATGACAGCAGAAAGACAAGGCTCTATCAAACGTCATAATTTGAATAGACGTTTGATAGAGCTTTTACATAAAAACCTCTCTGTTTAAAATTTAAAAATCTTTTACTTCTCTTAATTCTTTTGTAGCAGCTACAAGATTTTTAAGACTTGCAGTTGTTTCTTCATTTCCACGTGTTTTCAATCCACAGTCTGGATTTACCCATAACTTTTCAATTTCAATCTTATCTAACATTTTATTTAATGCAGTCTTGATTTCTTCAACGGAAGGAACTCGTGGAGAGTGAATGTCATAGACACCAGGACCAACTTCTGTTTTGAAATGATTTTCTTTCAGAGAATCAAGGATCAAAAGATCAGATCTGGAAGCTTCAAAAGTGATCACATCTGCATCCATATCATCAATTGCTGGAATGATATCAGTAAATTCGCTATAGCACATATGTGTATGAATCTGTGTTTCTGGTTTTACTTTGCTATGTACTAGACGGAAGGCAGGAATTGCCCAATCAAGATATTCGCAATACCAATCAGATTTACGAAGAGGAAGTTTTTCACGAAGAGCAGCTTCGTCAATTTGGATGATGTGAATACCATTTGCTTCGAGATCTAAAACTTCATCACGGATTGCTAAAGCAATCTGGTAAGTGCTTTCTTTGACAGAAATATCTTCTCTAGGGAATGACCAGTTAAGGATCGTAACAGGTCCAGTCAACATTCCTTTCATAGGGTGATCTGTAAGGCTTTGTGCATAAACAGACCAAGAAACAGTCATAGGTTCTGGACGGGATACGTCACCCCAGATGATCGGTGGTTTCACACAACGTGTTCCATAAGACTGTACCCAGGCTTTTTCAGTAAACAGATAACCATTTAATTGCTGCCCGAAATATTCAACCATATCATTTCGCTCATATTCTCCATGAACAAGGACATCTAATCCAATTTCTTCTTGTAATTTTACGCACTCTGCAATCTTTTTACGGTTAAAGTCAACATACTCACTTTCGCTGATCTCACCTTTTCTAAATGCACTACGATTTGTTTTAACATCCAAAGTCTGAGGAAAAGATCCAATGGTAGTTGTTGAAAGCAGTGGTAGTTTAAAGACATCTTTTTGAATCTTTTCACGTTCAAAGAAGTCAGGAAGTCGGGTAAAATCTTGATCTGTGATCTCAGATACACGTTTTGAAACTTCAGGATCATAAGAATTCTTACGTTTTGATGAGAATAATTCCAAGTTTTTAATAAAGGCAGGATGTGTCTCGTAAGAATCAAGATCACTTAATATTTTCAATTCATTTAATTCTTCTAATTTTTCTTCTGCGAAAGCAAAGTGTTTTGTATAATCAGCATCTAATTTTGTTTCGTTCTTCAGTGTGTATGGAACATGTAAAAGAGAGCAAGAAGTATTGATCACAGTTGAGATTTCAGAGTTTTTAAGCCATGTGATAGTAGCTAAAGAGTCTCCATAATGATTTTTCCAGATATTTTTTCCATTTACAATTCCAACAAAGAGAAGTTTATTTTTTGGAAATCCTTCTTTTTTGATCAAAGATTTTGTTTCTTTTCCTTCGATAAAATCAAGTCCAATTCCATCAAAATCAAGAGAAGTCAGTTCATGATAAATATCACGGACATCACCAAAGTATGTTTGAACAAGAACTTTTAAATTTCCTTTTTTTGCTAAAAGCAATGTATAGATTTTCTTAAACAATGCAATATCATCGGAAGACAAATCATGTACTAAATAAGGTTCATCAAACTGAATCCATGAAATCTCTGTTCCTTGAGCCTTAGAAATAAGGTCCTCATATGCATGAATCATTGGTTCTACAAAATCAGGAAGTTGTTTTTCCCCAGTATATCGAATTAATTTTAATAAAGTAAATGGTCCTGTGATCACAGGTTTTGTTAAAATTCCTAGATGAAGAGCTTCATGAAATTCATCAAAAAGTTTTGTACCTGTAAGTTTGATTTCTGTGTCATCTTCAATTTCAGGTACCATGTAGTGATAATTCGTGTTAAACCATTTTTTCATAGCAAGTGCACGAACATCTCCGTGATCTCCTTGATATCCGCGGGACATTGCGAAGTAAGTATCAAGATCAGATAAATTTAACTCTTTAAAACGAGATGGAATGATATTAAACAAAGCTGCACTGTCAAGCAATGTATCGTAAAATGAGAAATCATTGGATGGGATCAGGTCAATTCCATTTTCTTTTAATAATCTCCATTGTTTTTCACGGATTTCTTTCGCAACTGTTTGCAAACGTTCCTGTGAGATCTGATGTTTAAAATATTTTTCTGTGGCAAATTTTAGTTCTCTTAAGTTTCCAACTCTTGGGAAACCAATGATTGATGTTAACATAGTTGTCTTCTCCTTTTGGTGTGATTGTCGATTTGTTTTATGGGCTTTATTATAGTTGAGGATTTAGAAAGTGTGAAATACATAAAAATGTGAGTTTGATATAATCTGAAGTTATAATGATGTAGAAGAAGACGTCTTATCAGACGAGTTAGAAACATTAAAAAAAGGAATGGTTATGTAAAAAATTGCACTTGCATTAAAGCAGTATTGCAGATAACATAAGAATAGTAATAATACTTGCATTAGAACACGCAGAAATGAAGAAACTGATAATAAAAGCAAAAAGGAGTCTTCTATGGATTATCAATCATACCTATCTCACAATGTAGCTGTCAACCTAAAAAGAATTCGAACTTCCAAGGGCATGAGTCTTGATGTACTATCAGAACAAACAGGTGTTAGTAAAAGCATGTTAGCTCAGATTGAGAAAGGAACAGCAAATCCATCGTTAGGTGTTTTAGGAAAGATCACAAGCGGATTAAGAATCGAATTCCAAGAATTAATTGATGCTCCGCCAATGGAATCTTGCCTTGTAACACCAGATCAGATGACACCAACAAAAGAAATGATCGGTGAATACAAAGTATGGACATGTTTTCCATATGAAGATAATCACCAATTAGAGATTTACCGCATTGATATCGAACCAGGGGGCAAATATATCAGTGGCAGCCATGGAGAGAAGACAAGAGAATATCTGGCTGTTATGGAGGGTGTGCTTACTCTGGAATGTCATGGTGAGAAGTATGAAATCCACAGAAATCAGGTGTTTAAGTTTGAAACGGATCAGGAGCATGTCTATCGGAACACAGGGAAGGAGAAAGCCTGCTGTACCTGTTTTTTTCTGGATTATCATTGATGCAGTTGTATCAGGAGTTTTGTTGCTGAAGCGGTCTTCCGCAGGTGGATTACCATAGTGTAGAACTGAGTAGTGAAGCAGGTGATTTTATCCGAAGTATGAGTGTAAAATGTACAATATAATGCACAAAATAATGAAAAAGATACACCAGAAAATGAATATCTGAAAAGAAAGGATGTATGTAATGGTTTGTCAGTCTGCCATTTCATGAAGAGGCTGTGTTGTTATGAATTGTTGAGAAACCTTTATTATCGCACGAATATGCAGGAAATATTGGATATACAATAAGGAGAACACAGAGCTTTCGTTACTGTTCACTCCGTTTTCAGTAACGATCTTTCTGTAAAAAATGTAAATGTTCAAAAAAACATGTTGACAAATCATAAGGGCAGTGATATTGTAAGGATGTACAAAATAATACACAGAAAAAGTTAAGCAAAGGCGCTTACCCATACGGGTCAGTTTGTCTTTGCTTTTTTTATTATCTTAAGGATGCAGGAGGGCACAGCTATGAAATTAAAAGACACAGGATTAACTTTTCAGGACATTAAGGACAAAGTAAACAAGTACATGATCGAGACTTATGAGAGATTTGATTTCCTTGCAGAGACAGCAGAGGGCATGTACATTTATGATGAGAATAAAACTCCATATCTTGATTTTTATGCTGGTATTGCAGTAAACAGCGCAGGAAACTGTAACCCTAAGGTTGTAGCTGCTGCAAAGGATCAGTTAGATGATATTATGCATACCTTCAACTATCCATACACAATCCCGCAGGCGCTGCTTGCTGAGAAGGTCTGTGAAACAATCGGAATGGACAAGATTTTCTATCAGAACTCTGGTACAGAGGCTAACGAGGCAATGATCAAAATGGCCCGTAAATATGGTATTGAAAAGTATGGTCCAAACCGTTATCATATCGTAACTGCAAAGATGGGATTCCATGGAAGAACCTTTGGTGCCATGTCTGCAACAGGTCAGCCGGGTAATGGATGCCAGGTTGGATTCGGACCTATGACTTATGGTTTCTCCTATGCACCGTACAATGACCTTCAGGCTTTCAAGGATGCATGTACAGAGAACACAATTGCCATCATGGTTGAGCCTGTACAGGGCGAGGGTGGCGTACATCCTGCAACAATGGAATTCATGCAGGGACTTCGTAAATTCTGTGATGAGAACGATATGCTTCTTCTGATCGATGAAGTACAGACAGGATGGTGCAGAACAGGTGCTGTTATGTCCTATATGAATTATGGTATCAAACCGGATATCGTATCAATGGCAAAGGCTCTGGGCGGTGGAATGCCAATCGGTGCCATCTGTGCAACAGCAGAGGTTGCAAAAGCTTTCACAGCAGGTTCCCATGGAACTACATTCGGTGGACATCCGGTAAGTTGTGCAGCTGCACTGGCTGAGGTGAATGAGCTTCTGGACAGAGATCTGGCTGGAAATGCAAAGAAGGTTGGCGATTACTTTGCAGCTAAGCTTGAGAAGCTTCCTCATGTAAAAGAAGTAAGACATCAGGGACTTCTGGTAGGTGTGGAATTTGATGATACTATCGGCGGAGTGGATGTAAAACATGGTTGTCTTGACAGACATCTTCTGATCACAGCTATCGGAGCGCATATCATCCGTATGATCCCACCGCTTATTGTTACAGAAGAAGAGTGCGACAAAGCTGTAGCAATCATCGAAGATACAATTAAATCTCTGGAAAAATAAAAATCCGGCAACGGAGTGATACAGTAAGGACAAGGGCGTCACGAATTATATTCGTGCGCCCTTTTATGATATGATATCAGGGTCAAAAAATCAAAAAGTCGTTCGTGCCTGCACGATAAGACTTTTGAACTTGGGACCCGCCAAACATGAGAAAGTAGCGATTTACATAGCAAATCAGTGGATTTCAAATGTTTGAGAATCTGATAAAAATTTGAGTGTGAGAGGGAAGAGCATGAAACATCTGGTAATTACGATTGGCTGCGAATATGGAGCCAAGGGCAATGCCATCGGTAAGAAGATTGCACAGGATCTGGGGATTAAGTTTTATGATCGTGATCTTGTGGATGAGATTATCAAAGAGGTAGGCATCCCTACAGACATTATGGACAGAGTAGAGGAAGGCGGAACCATCGCAGGTAAAGGTGCACAGGGTGATGTGAGAGGTTCCTTTTCCAAATATGCGGATCTGACAGACCGCGCCATTCATGTACAGAAGCAGATTATCCGGAAGCTGGCTCAGAAAGAAGCCTGCGTGATCATAGGACGGTCTGCAGATTATATTCTGAAAGATACAGAAGGAATCCAGCTGGTGAGAGCATTTATTTATGCACCTAATGATGTTCGCATTCATAACATTATGGAAAGCCATAATCTTTCGGAAAAGGATGCAAAGCTTCTGCTGGATGAGAAGGATAAACGTTATCATAAGAGACATCTGGCACTGACAGGAAGTAACCGCGGTGACAGACATAACAGGGATATTCTTATTAACAGTGATTTTCTGGGAATTCAGGGAACAGCAGAATATCTGGAAGATCTGATCGCAAAAAAATACGGAAAAAAGGAGGCCTGACCTATGGAACAAAAAACATCAGAATTTGACAAAGTACTTGGTGCATGGGACATACTTGTAATTGCATTTGGCGCCATGATCGGCTGGGGCTGGGTAGTTTCTTCCGGTAACTGGATTGAATCCGGTGGTGTGCTTGGTGCAGCTATTGCATTTGCAATCGGTGGAATCATGATCTTCTTTGTAGGTCTGACTTACGCAGAGCTTACAGCAGCCATGCCTCAGTGTGGTGGTGAGCACGTATTCAGCTATAGGGCAATGGGTTCTACAGGTTCTTTTATCTGTACCTGGGCAATCATTCTTGGATATGTAAGTGTTGCCTGCTTTGAGGCATGTGCATTTCCCACAATCATCACTTATCTGTGGCCGGGGTTCCTGAAAGGATATCTCTATACAGTTGCAGGCTTTGATGTTTATGCATCATGGCTGATCGTGGCAATTGTGATTGCTTTTCTTATTATGATAATCAACATTAATGGAGCAAAAACTGCAGCAGTTTTGCAGACTGTTCTTACCTGTATTATCGGCGGTGCCGGAATTATTCTGATCGTGGCTTCTGTGGTTACAGGAAGTGTGGATAACCTTCAGGGACAGATGTTTGTTGGAAACGGTACCGGTGAAGCAATGAAAAGTATTATTAAGGTTGCAGTTATCACTCCGTTTTTCTTTATTGGTTTTGATGTTATCCCACAGGCAGCGGAGGAGATTAATGTTCCGCTGAAAAAAATCGGTAAAATGATGATCCTTTCTGTTGTGCTGGCAGTTGTATTTTACTCACTGGTGATTCTTGCAGTAGGTTTTATCTTGAATCCGGCAGAGATCATTGAGTCTCAGCAGGGAACAGGACTTGTAACGGCAGATGCCATGGCCAAGGCTTTCGGGACAAAGGTTATGGCCAAGGTTATCATTGTAGGTGGAATGTGTGGTATTATTACATCATGGAACTCCTTCCTCCTTGGCGGTTCCCGTGCCATGTACTCTATGGCAGAATCCTACATGATTCCTCCGTTCTTTGCAAAGCTCCATCCGAAGCACAAAACTCCGGTTAATTCTCTGTATCTGATCGGTGCCCTGACTATGCTGGCTCCTTTTGCAGGAAGAACAATGATGGTCTGGATCTGTGATGCAGGTAACTTCGGATGCTGCCTTGCATACTGTATGGTCTCTGTCTCTTTCCTGATCCTTCGTAAAAAGGAACCGGATATGGCAAGACCTTACAAAGTAGGCCACTACAAATTTGTAGGTTTTATGGCAGTAGTCATGTCAGGGCTGATGCTTCTGGTTTACTGTATTCCGGGTTCCGGTGGAAGTCTGGTATTTCAGGAATGGCTTATGGTAGGTAGCTGGAGTTTACTTGGAGTTGTATTTTATGCGATCTGTAAACGTAAATATAAAGAAGACTTTGGTAAACTTATTGAACTGATCTCTGATGAGGATGCAGCAAGTCTTATGCCGGAGGCTGATGATGAAGAACTTGATGTGGTAATCGATGCGGCTATTGACAGGGTGCTTTCCTCTATGGCATAACGCTATAAATGACATGACAATTATTGCTAGTACATCGTTTTCGAAATAACTATACCACTCACTTGTCTGCGAATCC
>ENA-OPBX01001515-OPBX01001515.1-human-gut-metagenome-genome-assembly--contig:-NODE-1515-length-11496-cov-3.111529_pt1 | contig 11496 bp, 12 predicted proteins | sample MGYA00241075_ERZ501466 | MGnify/ENA primary metagenome ERZ501466 (study PRJEB25962, sample SAMEA2042633) | human gut metagenome | biome: human gut; feature: human-associated habitat; material: faeces...
CAACTGCCATTCCCCCACACTGTCAGTTGTTCAGCTGTGAATAGACACTGCTGACCCGTAACTCCTGAACAATGCGTTTTTTCTCCGCATTCTGATAGCGCGGGATCGTACCAAGTTCACAGGCATACTTGGGCAGTTCCATCTTCTGGCCAGCCGAGCCGAACTTGTTGTAGACGACTTCCACGCTACCTTCAATCAGTTTTTCATCCATGCTGTCGATTGCTTCCAACGAGTTCAACAACTTCTTTGTTTTTTCATTACCTGCCGTGGTGCTGTCGCTTACTACTATCACCCAGTCCGCAAGGCGGATGCCCCGCAGCAACGTTGAGGAAAGGTAGCTATCTGCACACACCACACACCTCTCGCACAGACCTCCGACCGCATGCAGCAATGCCTGCATATCATCAGGGCCAAAGTTCATTGCGCTCACCGGCAGGTCAAAGGGTGCAAAAGAATATACACCGGTTTCATCGTCCTTGCGGAGCATGCTTTGCAGCTTCATCTGCAACTGCCCCTGATCGGTGCCGCCCAGCTGTTGCCACATACCGATTTCATACATTACATCGGTCAGCGAACTGCCGCTTACCCGGAATTGTCCGTTTTCTTCTTTCTGTTTCAGGCTGAAATAAATAGTGTTCTGCCCCTGTGCAGCCAGTGCAGCAGCGCAGCCCATTGCTACTGTGCTACAGCCCGCACCACCCGCACCGCCAAGGAACAGGCAGATTTTTCCATTTTCCTGCAGCGCATAGCTTGAGGAACCTTTGCCGCGTTTGGAGGCAAGTCCTTGAATAGTAAGAAAGATGTCGCCGGCCTTCTGGTAACGGCATATCACAGGACAGCCATCGCGCATCTGCTCGTGCTTATCCTCGCTCCAGAACGCAAGCTCCATACTGCGTGCGTACTCTTCTGGCGACTGTAGCAGTTCTTCTTCCGCAATCAACACGTCTATTCGCCCGCCGCGTCCCATCTGTCGGCGCAGCATCTGTTCTTCCGTAAAAAGATAAATTTCAAACTGTACCGCTTCATTGGAATGTACATTTTGATAATTGGCAAGTCTTGAAATATAATTATCACTTTTGTCAAGCAGACCGACTCGAACAATCATATGTCTCCCTCACTTTTTGTTCAGCACCCCATTATGACTTAAAAGCCATATATATCGCAGAGTACCTTACTCTGCGAATTGTTTTGCAAAAATACGATTATGCGCTGACTTTTTGAAATCGACGGATTATTTGACGGCGATGAAATCAGCAAGCTTCTCCATACTATCTCGCTTTAGACTCAATGAGGGATGAACATATCGATTCATCGTAATGCTAACAGATGAATGTCCTAAAATTTCACTTAGTGTTTTAATATCGATATTAGCCTCAACGCAACGAGTAGCAAATGTATGACGTAAAACATGAAAATTCTTCCTATCTATGCCACATTCCTTAAGAATTTTATGAAAACGGTACTGGATACGACGAGGCTCGACTACTTCTGATAACGACCCGCTTAAAAAATATCCAGTTTTCTCCATTGGATATTGACTCAAAATCTTTAGTAAAGTGTTCGGAATGGGAATCACACGGTTTGCTGAGCTACTTTTAGGTGCAGCGATTATGATATGCGTCTTTTTGTTTTCTGAAGTACGCTTTTGTATACGCTGCATCGTTTGACAGATGCAGATTGTCTTATCAGAAAAAGAGATTTTCTCCCATGTCAGCGCACATAACTCACCAACTCGGATTCCTGTGTATAGACAGATGAGAATTCCAAGATTAAGAGAGTCAAGCTGGTTCACTAGATATTCCTGCAAGGTTGTCTGCTCGGACAGACTTAAGATTCCCATTACCTTTGGAGTCTGTTTGACCCTTATGTTGAAAGCAGTCACATCGATAGAAATATTTTGATCCTGTGCATAATGCAGAATTCTCCTCAAAACAGAAAGAATATCTTAAATTGTTTTAGGGGACAGCCCTGTTCCATCTTTTTTTCCATGCTTTTCCAGCTCCTTACAAAAGGTACAGACTCGCTCACTTGTAATCTCTGATATCTCTAATTGCTGGAATGATGGCATAAGATAGCAATTTAGTAAAGTGCGGTAGCGAATATACGTTGATTCCTTCAAACTGGTCGATGAATTTTCAAGCCATATAGCAGAAAAGCCCATGAATTTACAATTTGTAGCAGGGACTTTTTCAGCATCATAAGTATTCATAGCTTGAATAACTCTTTGTAAATTGTTTCGAACTTCATGGTAAGAAGTCGCATATAGATAGCCATATCGCGGTTTCCCTTGCGTATTTCGTGATTTTATGTATCGAGCTTCCCATCGGCCATCCTTCCGCTTATAGATGTTCAATCCTTTTCTTGCCATAGGTAGATTCCTTTCGTTTGACGGTCTATTTGACGGAGCATACAATCAAATTGTAATGTTTTTAGCGAAACTGTCGATTACTCCAAACATTATTCCCGAAATTTATTGGCCTTTGGACTGTTTTCCCTTGACTAATAGCTGAATTGGCAGTAAAATTCAAGAAGAACTACCTGTCGCAGAGTAAGGTACTCTGCGATATGAAAAGCACAGCCATGAGCACCACGAACGCTCATGGCTGTTTTTCTTACTCATCTGAAATCTGTGGAATTTCGTTTAACAATCGCTCAAGAACATCTTGCAAAATCACAGCTGCTTGTGGCAATTCTCCATCTGCATTAGCTAGAGAGGCTATTTCATGTCGAGCATATTCCTGAAAATAAGGAGAGAGTCTTCCTAGGCTGGCATCTACTATGCAATCTAAAATCTCTCCATAACTAACTTCACTTAAATCAATCATTTTCTGTTCCATCCTATTGAAAGTCTCTTAACTTACGGTCTCAATGGTTATCAACCTTGTGTCCAGTCTATCACAAGCGATAGTTTATATCAATCAAAAATTGTAGATTCAACCACTCATTTTTGACTGTCCTCTAGACTACAATAGAGTAAAGAAGGATGGTGGTTGCTCATGTACGAAGAACAGTTTTCCAAGCGGCTTGCTGAGCTGCGCACAAAAAAGGGAGTATCTGCGAGAGACATGAGTCTTTCCATTGGGCAAAATCCCGGATATATTCGAGCAATCGAATGCGGCACTACCTTTCCTACCATGTCGAACTTCTTTTATATATGTGAGTACCTCAACGTAACTCCGCAGGAATTTTTCAATTTCAGTGAGGAACCTTCCAATGGAATGAATGCTCTTACCGATCAACTCCAGCAATTCGATTCCGAGCAGATAAATGCACTTGCTACATTTATCAAAACCATCGTAAAAAAGTAATTTCATTCAGCTCTTGCGGTTGCATGATAAAATACAGCACAGCATTTGACTTCACCGTATAGAGCGGATGAAGCTAGAATGCTGTGCTTTTTTGTTGGAGGCATTATCATGTTGCAGTCTACATCGGAATACGAAGAACGCAATTTTGATGATATTCTGCGTGCGCTTGACATTGAACACACTGTGAAGGCTTTGGAAGCTCAACTATGCTATGACCAGCATTCGCCAGAAGAAGTTGCCCGACAGATTCTAAAGGCAGCGTGCAAATTTTATGACGCCGATTGGTGTGGTCTTATCCAAGTGGATTTGGATTTGAAGATTTGGACGCCATTCTGGTGGTATAACGATAGTTCTGAAGATAAAACAACCATCTTGACGGAGGAGTTTGAATCTGCTGAATTTCTTGACCGATGGGTACAGGCCGTGCGCCATGGGAAACCGATGATCGTTCCTGATGCAGAAGAAGTAAAAAAACACCTATCCTGCGGAGTATAATCTCTATCAGCGTCTGGGAATCCGATCTGTCCTTGGTGCTTCTCTGGAGCCACGCCCTGTCGCTCTACTTGCGGTACGCAATCCCAAGCGGTACATTTCCGAAACGAGTATTCTGCGGCTGTTGGCGTATGTTCTTCTCGTTGCTTACAAAGACAAAAAGATGAATGACGGTCTGAACATGGCTTTCGCTCCAGAAAACATCGAGAGCAGCCATGATGTTTTTGTCAGTCTCTTTGGCGAACTGAAGATTTACACCTCCCACGGCATCCTGCGAGAAGCCGATCTGAAATCCCCAAAAATCAGCCGCTTGCTAACCTATCTTTTGATTTCAGGTAAGAAAGCTCACTCATCGCTGGAAATTGCGCAAGCTCTTTGGCCTGATGATTCAACGAATCCTGCTAAGAATATGAGAAATCTGATTTATCGCCTCCGGCAAACATTCGGTCTTATTTCAGAAAAAGAGCTTATTGTATCTACCGCTTCCGGTTATCAATTCAACCCTGATCTTCATATTATGACGGACTATCAGCAATTTGACGATCTTATCCAGTTGGCCTCGAAAGCCTCTTCCGTTATCAACCGGGTAGAACTGTTAAAAAATGCGATTGACCTCTATTGTGGAAAAATTCTTTCTTCTGCTGACGGGGAGCATTGGTTTATTCAGTTTACGGCAAAGTATCATATTGCTTATGTTGGCGCCGTGAATGAACTCCTGAAGCAACTGAACGCGCTACATTCTTATGATTTGCTGAATCAGTATGCTGCAAAGTCTCTGGCAATCGTCCCTGAAAACTCCAGAGGATACTACTGGCTGATTCACTCCCTTAAAGTTCAAGGAATGGATGAATTGGCCTCAAACGAGTATCAATTAGCAAAGCAGCACCTCACCACCGAAGAATATAAAGAATTGTGTACTTCATTAGGTGATAGCTGCGAATAGTTCTCATAAGACCTTCATGAGATGTTCAAGAGACTTTCATGTGACATAAAATTTTTCAGGAGATTCCCTAAATAGGATAAAAATGACCCTATGTGACTTTTGTGAGATGTTCATAAGACTTTCGTAAGACCCTCGTGTGATATGCTTATACGGCACGAATCGCTGCCTTGTAAGCTACCACACGAGGTTTTTCTTTTTTGGCAATTTTCCAAGGCTTTCGATTCGTCCGAATAAAAACATATCGAAAGCCTGAGATGCATTAAAGGCCGAGGATACTTATACTGCTTTCCATTTTCGGATGGAAAGGTATCGGTAACCTTTTCTTTTAATGCGTCTTTTTTTCGCTGAGAAAAGCCCGTAAACTGCCCCACAGTGAAGTGTCCTCAACCTCCGCATCCGGCGGAAAGGACCTTAATTATGTTCAGTATGAAAGAATTTGGTCAGCGTGTCAGCAATCTTCGGAAAGTTCGCAATCTTACCCAAGATGAGCTTGCATATCGAGTAAATGTAAATAAAGGTCATATTAGCCGAATTGAGCGTGGCACAGTTGCTTGCTCCTTAGAACTTCTTATTGATCTTTCAAATGAGTTGCACACCAGCACGGACTTTCTTTTAACCGGTATTGGCCCTTCTAATGATTTTGCCAAAGAGGAAATCGACACTGCCATCAGCATTCTTTCTTCCATAAAGCAACTACTGTAAATTCAAAGTTTGGAATTTTCTTCCAAAAATAGGCCTACTAAGCCTACAAGGTAGGCCTACGAGGCCCACGCATTTCACAATTTGAGCCGCTATACTATAAACAAGCCAGACAACATCCGGCATCCGCCCCTTGAAAATTGAACACGCATTCTTCAGTCACGTTCCTGTGATGATGAGCCACGTCCGTAACAAATGCGATGATCTCCCACTGAGGGAATGAGCGGTAGGTTGACGGTAAATGGATGACAGCTTCTCCATAGCTAAGAGCCATCACAGAATAATGATACTTCTGCCTTCGGGCAGCTCGGTGAGAACCACGGAGAGGTGAGAACCCTATGGATTCGGTACGCTGCCGGACGGCTGAAAGATTTCCCACACGAAAACTGAGTTTTCGTTTTCCGGGGATGTCGGGGACAAATACGGAAAGGTATAGAACTATAAATCACAGCAATTTGCTGTTTGAGATAGTAGGGTGGGCTGTGCGAGCAGCCCACTGTTACATATACGGATAGAAAGGAGAAATCCAAATTGGCCACACGAGGTAAAAAAGAGAAAGAGTATCCGCCTATGCCCGCAAACTGGATGTACAAGCGCGGGGATGTCTACATGATGGATTTGAATCCTTACAGCGGTTCCGAGCAAGGCGGCATCCGACCTGCCATTGTTGTCCAGAACGATGACGGTAATTTTTATTCCAATGTTCTTCTGGTCGTTCCGCTGACAACACAGATCAAAAAGCGAAATATGCCGACGCATTTTATTCTGCACAATCGCTTTTTGAGTGCGCCATCTATGGCGATTTGCGAAAGTCCGCGCCCCGCAGATAAATCCAGAGTGTTAAGCTACCTTGGGCACCTGTCCAAATATGAAATGCGGCAAGTGTCAGTGTGTCTGCAATACAGCTTTGGGTTCATTGGATACAAGTCATTCCGAAAATACCTTACGGCTCCTCCGCAGGAGGATGTTCTCGCCGCTGCAAAAGAGCTGCTCTCCCAGCAGTTTCAGAATCTTCGTGTGCTGAACAGTCAGCCCCCTGCTCTCGCCAAGCACACAAAAGGCGATCTACATAGCATTGAGCAGATATCGGAAAGGATGCTCTCCACCCCGACGGAATCTTCTGTTGAGTTCATGGTTGCAGAACTGGATGATGCACTTCAATCGCTTATGTTCCGCTGGAATATCTGTTATGAACGGTATTCCAGTTTCCGCTTATCCGATAACGAAAAGAAGAAAATCGGTTTGATTATCCAATCAGGAATTGATTTTCTGCAAAAGAAGAAGGAGGTTCCTTTATGATGAACGCAGTTGTAAAACCTTACCATGAGATGTGCCTGAACAGCAGCGAACTGATCGTGCCGCGCGACACTTATCAGCGTGCTCTTCACCCCGCTCGTGTTGCCCGCATCGCAAAAGAATTTGACGAGCGGGTTGCCAATGAGCCGAAGATCAGCTTCCGGGATGGTCACTACTATGTGATGGACGGACAGAACACCATCGCTGCACGGAAATTTCTGAACGGCGGCGAAGATTTGCAGATTCGCTGCAAGGTTTATTTTGGTATGACAGAACGAGAAGAAGCCCTCCTGTTTGCACAGCAGACAGGCATTTCGGAACGGCTGAGTGCAGGGCAGAAGCTCCGTGCCCTGATTTTTGCAGGGGAGCCTGCTGCCGTTGCATTCCAGCAGGCCACCGAATTGGCTGGCGTTCATCTTTCTTTTGAAGAAGGCCGAGGCAAGCAGCGGATCAGCTGCATTGCAACCGCCTATCACGAATTCATCCGGCTGGGTCCGGAACTGTATATCGAATCCCTTGATGTTTTGCTGAACGCTTGGAACGGTGAACCTGATTCCATGAGTTCCGCAAACCTGCTCGGCATCTGCCGCTTTGTAGAACTGTATCACTCCGAATATAACAAAGGCCGCTTGATTGCCAAACTGCGGCAGGTCGATGCATTCACGATTTTTCGCCTTGCACGAACCGCAGGCGTAAGCCTTCCCGGCAAGACGAAGTACCTTCAGCAGGTCTATACTATTTATAATGGTGGCAGCCGCCGGGCTGCATTGCCGCTCAAGTTTTAACTTTAAGTATATTTAACGAGGTATTATCCAATGATTATTCATGAAGAACCTTCGCCCAACTCGGTTTCCTCCCCTGTTTCCACAGCAAAGGACAGCCGCTGCTATACCGTAGAAGACCTGATGGAAATGCTGCTCCTGAGCCGTCCCACTGTCTACCGTCTACTGAAGCAGAACGAATTCCGCTGGTTCAAGGTAAGCGGCGCTTACCGTATTTCCAAAGCCAGCTTTGAAGCATGGCTCAATGATGGCACTGTTGAACGCAATCCTGCTGTTTGACATCCTCAACATTTCAAGCGAAATCTGCTATTCTTTAGCCGGGATAAGAAATCCCGGCTAAACTTTTACATAGATAGAGAGGTGTCTTTCATGGATGATATGCGGAATACTTCGGCTCCCTTATACGGAAAAGCTGAACCTGCCACTACCAAAACCACCATGTCGGTTCGTGAGATGCGGCAGATTCTCGGCCTTGGCAAAACAGACAGCTATTGGCTGCTTCATAAGAATCTCTTTGAAGTCATTCTGATAAACGACAAAAGGCGTATCGTTATTTCCAGCTTTGAGAAATGGTATGCCAATCAGGTCAAATATCATAAGGTCAATGGTTCGCCACCGGGCGAGGAACTTTGCAAACGGTCCTATTCCGTTCCTGACGCCGCCGAGATATTGAAGGTGAAACCCGAAACGATCTATACACTCATCCGACAGGGCAAGTTGAAAACAGAAACGACAGACTTCTGTATGAGGATTCCCAAAGAGGAATTTGAGCGGTGGTACCGGTCACAAAGCCGCTACCGCACAGCAGCTGACCGGGAGCGTGACCGGGAGATTGAAGCGCAAACCATCTCCATCCCGGAAATGGCAAAACTACTCGGTATCCCACGCAAGAATGTTTATGGGATTCTTGATTGCAAAAAATACCGAGATTGTTTCGTCATTGAGCGCGTGGCCGACAGGCCGCGCATTACCAAAAAAAGTTTTAAGGCATGGCTTAAAAGCCAATCTACATACCAACTTCAAAAACCGAAAAAAGAAACGCATGAGGAGCCGCCGCTAAAACTGCAATGTCCCAAGAATGGGAAATACTACAGTTTTCAGGAAATTCAGGCTTTTTACGGAATCAGCCGCCCAACACTTGACTCGTGGGTTCTCAAAGAAGGAATTCCAACGATGAAGTTGGGAAGGGTAAAACGCATCCAAAAAGATGCTTTCGATGAAGTTCTGAAGTCCAAACGTAAAGTAGAGGAGGATGTATAATGGCTAGCATTGTCAAACGCAATAACCGATACTGCGTTGTCTATACCTACAAACACACTAATGGAACGCTAAAGCAGAAATGGGAAACCTTTACCGACCTTGCAGATGCCAAAAACCGTAAGAAAGAGGTCGAATACAAAGAATCCGTCGGTACCTTTGTGGCACCCCAGTGCCGAACTCTAAAAGACCTGCTTAAAGAATACGTCACCCTGTACGGAAGAACCAAATGGGCACTTTCAACCTATCAATCAAACACTGCACTGATTTCAAACTACATAGAACCGCTTATCGGCTCAATGAAGCTGCAAGATCTCACCACCCGCGTAATTGAGGGATATTATCAGCGGCTGCTTAAATACGAAGCCGTTGACCCTATGTGTGGAAAGCGTCAGCATCAATACGTTTCTCCCGGCACGGTTCGTTCGGTTCACAAAATTTTGAGAAGTGCCTTTGAGCAGGCTGTAAAGTGGGAACTTATGGAAAAGAATCCCTGTATTTATGCCACCTTGCCCAAATACACTGCAAAGAAGCGTGATATCTGGACTGCCGAGACCCTGTTCCATGCCTTAGAAGTCTGTGATGATCCACGGCTCCGGCTTTGCATCAACCTCTCCTTCTCTTGTTCTCTGCGCCTTGGCGAACTGCTCGGTTTGACTTGGGATTGCGTGGATATCTCTCCTGAAAGCATCGAAGCCGGGCGAGCCTCCATTTACATAAATAAGGAATTGCAGCGTGTAGACATTGCTTCGCTAAACGCCTTGGAAAACAAAAATGTCATCACTCGTTTTCCCTCGCTGAGTTCCCGCTGCACCACGGTCCAGGTTCTGAAAAGCCCTAAAACAGACAGCAGTATCCGAACCATCTTTCTCCCCAAAACAGTTGCTGAAATGCTTGTCCGATATAAAGCCGAGCAAGACATGACAAGGGATGCACTGGGCACAGAGTACGCTGACTATAATCTTGTGGTCGCCGGCCCGCTGGGAATGCCAACCGAGCAGTCTACCATCAACGGTGCATTGAAGAAACTGATTGAGAAAAACGATCTTCCCAAAGTGGTCTTTCACAGCTTCCGACACTCCAGTATTACATACAAACTCAAACTGAACGGCGGTGATATCAAAGCCGTTCAGGGTGACTCCGGCCATGCACAGGCTTCGATGGTCACAGAGCAGTATGCACATATCTTGGATGATGATCGGCGTCTGAATGCACAGCGTTTTGATGATTTCTTCTACCGGCATCAGGGCGCAGAGCCTGAAATGCCCCATCAAACAGCGCAGTCCATCCCTGAAAACAGTGCGGTCGATGCCGACGCGGCAGCAGCACTTACCAAATTGCTGGCCAACCCCTCTATGGCCGAACTCATCAAAAATCTTGCAAAGAACTTATAAGCCCCTATACATAAACAGCGACAGCTTTCCGTATATGGAAAACTGCCGCTATCTGTTTTAGGATGATCCCGTTTCTTTGTGTTTTTTCGCCTTAGCTTCCTCTATGTCCATCTTCAGCTGATGTGTAAGCTGTTTTACATAATCGAGTGAAACTTCATAGCCTTCTGCGATTTTTTCTGCCGGCATCCCATCAAGGATACGGGAGATCACAATGTTCTGAGTGGCTTGTTTTCTCGACTCTGCAATCATTTCCTCAATAGAGGGGCAATGTTTATTATGCATCCAATTCAAGTAATCCAAGCGTTCAGCTTCTATCCGCGATAGAAGCCTGACTGCATAGAAATTGTCGTCTACTTCGAATCGAACTTCCTCTCCGGGTTTGACTTCAAGTTTTTCCAGAACCGCATCTGGGAGTTTTACAGTTCCATCTTCACCGACTACAATATTAAATTTCTTTTCCATCGCACACTCCTAAAATCACGCAAAGTTCCTTGCATCCAGTGCCTTTACTCCCGTAAGAATACCATAAGCCCCTTCCTTTTACAAGACAATGCGCATTTCCATTCGCACTGTTACATAGACCAGAGTTTTCTCGCAGAAAGCTCTGATCTTTTTCTATTGAAAACATTTGTCCATCACACCAGCTACGGCTGTATGGTCTGGTTCACGAATGCTATACAAGCAAATATCCGTAGGGAAACGTACACCTCCCAGCTAATGAAAGGTGAGCGTTGTACAATAGAGCGGCCACTTTTCATTAGCTCAGCTAATTTCCAGCTAATAAACATCTGTTTACACAGAATAAAAAAGGTTCGAATCCATTTACATACGTTGACATCCCAACAAAAAATTCATTGATATAGAGTAGAATATATTACCCTATTTTGTAATGGGTTTACAGATGTACGGTCTACTCCTAAGCGAAAGGCCGGCGGTTCGAATCCGCCTGAGGACACTATTTCAAAAAATGCGAAGGTCATTTTTCCATGTGAAAGATGGCCTTCGCATTTTTCATTTGGAACCCATCGCCAGAATCATAGCAGTTTGCGTTTTGAATGCACAAGCAACATCCGCAAACGGCTATATCCCAGAGATGCCGTTTCGATGGGCACTCTTTTTGAAAATTGCGATAAACGCGGAATTTTGCCCTTACAAAAAAGCACTTTCCCTTATATTTGCATTGCAAATAAGGGAAAGTGCTTTTGTCTTGCTCACTATGAGGTTACGATCGCAAAGGATACGGTCAACTCCCAATAGCGAAAAGATAATACGGCAGCCTTCACTTTTTCAGCACTACGCACTCATAGGGGCGCAGTGTGTCGGCG
>ENA-OPBX01001516-OPBX01001516.1-human-gut-metagenome-genome-assembly--contig:-NODE-1516-length-11492-cov-3.318877_pt1 | contig 11492 bp, 10 predicted proteins | sample MGYA00241075_ERZ501466 | MGnify/ENA primary metagenome ERZ501466 (study PRJEB25962, sample SAMEA2042633) | human gut metagenome | biome: human gut; feature: human-associated habitat; material: faeces...
AAAGTGACCATATCCGGAGCAGCTGACAGCGCCACTGGTACACAGTCCATCAATCTGGAACTTGCCCAGCGTCGTGCCAGATATATTGCTCAAATGCTTGTGGATAGAGGGGTACCCGAAAGTCTTATACTTCTGCACAGCCTTGGCGGAATAGATAAATACAAGGCTAATGACTCGAACCGTTTTACGGTGGTCATGATTACTGAATGATAAATCCTTATTATAAAAGTCATAAGACTTTTATAAAGACATTGAGGGTGCCAAAACTTTTTTTTGAAAATATGAACTTATGATTTGAAATTTGAGCATTCTAAAAGACTAAAGAAAGGGCCGTATCATTACTCAATACAGAGTTTGATACGACCCTTTTAAATATTATAATCTGTAACTTTGAGGAGTAGTCATTTTAGTTTCGACACACCCTCAGTGAATTATCATTTGATATTTTCGACTAAAAAATTATGATTCCCTGATGTAATGTGATTTGTTTTTTAATCTATACCATATTTAGCCATAAAGGAATATGCTAATTTATATATAACATGAAGATTATTTAAGGGGAGTAATGAATTCTATTGTTTTTATGTGTATGCCATTAGTGTGATACTTCCTTGGGTTGTAAATTTCCAAAGAATCATACTTCTATGTCCTTTTTATATAAAACTTTTGTCCTGTTGCATCTAATATTATTTGTTTATGATATTGAGATACTATATTTTGCCAAAATAGTAATGCTAAAAGTTCATTAGTTGGCTTTCCGAATAATGATAAGATGCTGAAGGCATTAATTATATGCTCTCCCATAATGTAAAGTGTCTTTTATAGCTACAAAGGAAAACACCTCCTTCAATCAGGCGATTGCAAATGGTGGTGTTTCCTTTCTTGTATGTAATATAATAATTCTATCAAGTTAGTTGTCAATTAATTGATTAGATGAAGAATGCTTTAGTCGTTCTGTAATAAATAACTTTCAATCAAGGATTTTATCTCATTATCCCCTTTAGAAATGGTTTCCATATCTATCACGTTATCAGCACGGTTATAGTAGTTTGAAATGAATGCTAATGAAGTTATTGGTGAATCCAGATTTGATATCTTTTCCCAATTGTTCTGATCACGTGCAGGGTATATGGTATAGCTGTAAGAATAACCACAAAGCACATTACCCCAGTGAAATGTTTTCATAGGGATGATATAATTCTTTTCCAGATTTAGAAATGCAGATATGGCTCTATCATTCCAAAGGTTTATAAGATAGTTTCCCTTATCAGCCTGAATAGTTTTAATTGTCATCCAGCTGATTACTAGTTCTTTATAATCCGAAGGCTCATGAATAAACGATTTTATCTTATCCTTTATATATTCTTTCATATAATATAGAGGGGTCTCACATTCCATAAGATTACCTATTTCCTTACATTCTATCCACCATGGTGTGTCAGGTTTCATAGAGTAATAACATCCTTCAAAATTCCAACTACAATAATCAATATGATGTAAATTAATCATGCCAGAAACCAATCTGTACAATCTGAACCAATTTGAGAATTGGGCATCGGCAACAGCACTTTTATTATCCAATGAATTACAGATTTCCTTTAAGAGATTCCATTTTTTTAAAATAGTTTCTATAATCAATTCTTTACCTTCCATTTCTGTTTGCCACAGAGGAGTTAAATCGCCCATGAGGAATTCATTGTCTTCCATTTCATCTATCGATGGCACTTGACTATCAGGCATTTTCTTTAGCAGATCTTTCTTTTGTTCGTCATCATTATACCATTCTGGTAAATTGACATTTGGAATTTTACTTATATTTAGCGTGTTTGTATCTACAGTCAACAGGTTGTCATCAGTGGTTTGATTGATAATTTGAACAAGGTATCTCCAGTCTATGTAGTTTTTTCCACGTCGCGATTGTTCAGTTCCGTTTTTTCCCCATATACTGTCATAACGATTTTTCCTGAGTCGGCGCATGAAAGGGTAAAGCATCTTACATCCATGTTCAGTGACAAGAGTTATCAATGGTAGAATAATGTCGAGTTCAGCATGTCTTAACCAATTCCATACAGCCGGTTTATTATCTAATATAGTATGGGCTTTCTTCTGACTCATGGACAGCAACAGTTGTTGTAGTTTTGTACTATTACAAATTTCTTCTACCAGTTTCTGTAAACCTCTGAAATATTTATTCAGATTATCAAGATTTTTGAATTTAGTATAATTCGCGATACTAAGTTTCACTTCATTGACATTCTCTGTTAGTCTTTTAGGAGCATTAAGGAATAAGTCTTTAGGGTTGAGAGGAATTTTATTTTCTCCAATCCAACTGTTTTCCTGTATAAGTCCAATTTGCCAATACCATACAAAAAACTCCTGCATACCGATGTCGGCAGTCATGTCTTTACCTTTGTTTTGCCAAAACCAATCTTCCCGTTCTTCCCATTGATTTGAGTACTTGGTTATCTGTTCCTTGGGCAGTTTACCTAATAAAATAGGTTTTATGTTTTCTGATGCAGATAGAGGTTCCCCTGTTGTATTTATGATGACATAGGTTTCTTCTCCACGTGACCGGTTCTCCATATCGTAGTAGAGTACTTGCAGGTTATTGATAATAAAATTTCCTAACGACTCATAGTCCAATTCCAGATTTTCAAAGTATTTATCGATGGTTGCCAAGGCTGCAATCATGCTCTGAATGGATGCATCTTGTTCGTATTCATTGAAATACCAGCTAGCCTGTTTAATGTCACTAATATTAGTTTTCCTCTCAATGAAGATATTCTTTGACAGGTCGCTTAGAAAATACAGTGTGCTCTCACGAATGGCATATTGTAAGTGCGGCTCATAATCGTCATTCATCTCTTCTTTAGAGATAATATAATTACTGAATTTACTTTCGGTCTTTATGTTGATGTAGCCAAGTAAGAGGAAAAGAGTGGTAAGGCGTTGCTGACCATCACATATCTGGATATGATTGTGTGGCTGCTCATAGCCATAGATAAGACCAAGTGTTGTCTTGAGTTCTTTATTTTCATTATATAGTTCTACTATATTATTGATGAATCCTGATACCAGTTCACGTGGTTTCTTATCAGAAGAAACTACATAGGCATTGTCTCCCCAACAATAGTCTCGTTGCAGGTCAGGAATAATAATTTTTGTATTATCTCCAAATAGTTCACGGATACAATATTCATTTCCACTTGTGAATTTATTGTTGTTCATCTAATTCTATATTGTAATTGTTTACTAAAATTCTTATTATTTTCTCTGAAGCTTCCTCTATTTGAGCAGGTCCCCATTTACTCATGGCAAAAGAAGCGATGGTATGAAGAAGATTCCTGCTATCAAAACTTCGTTCATTATTGAAGAATTTGGCTTTCTTTTCCTCAAACGGGAGGTTGCCGAATTCGGAGTTGTTACGACCGTAAAGGAGTACGAGGTTACCGATGCAGTGTTCGCTGTATCTTTCGGGGGCTGAAAATACTTTATTGGAATCGAGGAGTTCTGTCGCTTCATCTTTTGATATTTCTTCACCATCTCCTCTGATGTACCGGATACTTCCATCCTCAGCTATATCTGTATGATAGAATTTGGATTTCGGATAAATATGTTCCAGAGACTTGTTGTCCCAAATGGAAAAGTCAAATTTCAGACCATTACCTCCATTGAGTTTGTTATATTCTTCAACATTCAGTCTGAGCAATTGCTTGTAGAGTATATCATCATATACATTGTATACTTTTGCTTTTGACAGATCCTCTATCATGCGCACGGCTCTTTCTTTACGTTTCCTGGCATTATCAATTTGTTCGTCTTTAGAGGTAATGTTTTTAGTATATTTTTCTGTTATCTCGATGTGTGTGGAGCCAAGTAGGCGCCATTTGGCATATTCCATCATGGATTCTCTGTTTCTCTTGTTGTCAATAAAATACATGATTACATTGAATTTGTCTTCAGCATCGCTACTTGAACCAATCAGGGCGCATTTCAGGTAGTTATATGTAATAGGGTCATTGTATATATCTTCAAAATCTTTTTGTAAGTCTCTCAATCCTTTAAAAACATCCTTTGCCTGCTTTTTTTTATTGTCTGGTAATAATTTCTTGAAATTTTGGAATGAAAACGCCTCTCTGTTTCTTTGTTTTTTGAAATAATATTCCAACAGCAGTCCCATAGGTTTCTGTGTATTAAAATAGTCTTTCACTTCTTTCTTGTTCCACCAGTAGAGCCATTTATCCCATTCACGGGCATATTTACTTCGCAATGCACTGTTTTCCCACTCTGTAGCAGTTATTTCCTTTAATATAAAGAAAGTGTCTTCTAATGTCTTGATAGTAGGGAGGTCTGAGAGTTTGTCTGAGAGAGAAACTATGTGAAGCATTTCAGCCTTCACGAGTTCTTCATCGTGCATTTTGGCTTTTTGTCCATTCATCATAGTAAAAGTTCTGACTGCTTTATCTTGATCTACTACGATGTAGAGCATGCTGATATTATTCAGAAGGAAGTTGACAAAATCTTTGCGGTTCAAATTGTTTATTGAATGTAAAAGATTTTGAATCTGTTTTATTGCTTCCTTGAAATAATATATATCCTGATTCTGATTCTGTGGATCTTCTGATTGATAGTCAAACTCTTCTTTTTTAAGATTATTCAAAAAGTTCTGAGAATTTTTCCTGATGCTGTAGTCCAATTCAATATTTCTGTTGCCTGATATATTCTCTCGTCCTAAACAATAAAGCAAAAGATACAATGTGGTAGTGCGCTGCTGACCATCAATTAATATTACTTGGTCACCATCTTCAACTACAGTAACACCTTGGAGAAAGAATTGTTGAGCATTACGATTCATATATGCAGATTTCAATCCTTCTACCAAAAATTCCACTGAGGTCTGTTCTTTAGTATGCCTGACAGACCATTTATATCCTCTTTGATAATTTGGTATTACAAATTTCTTTGGACCATTGTCTGGGTATAGATATTCTTTAAGTGTTTTGAAAAGTGTTGCCATTTTCTTTTATAATTAGATAATTCTATAAATAGATGAGACAAGGGATGCTAAAAATAACCATACATAGTCATGTTACTGTCCTTCTGGCTACAATATTTTCCTCGCAATCCAGGCACAAGCTTCGGCATCGGCAAGGGCATGATGATGGTTCTTCAGTTGGTATCCGCAAGCTTCGGCTACAGTATGGAGCTGGTGATTGGGCAAATCAGGTAGAGCCCTGCGTGAAGCACTGAGTGTATCATAAAACTCATAGCCTGGATAATCCATCTGATATACCCGAAACACAGATTTCAGGCATCCTTCATCAAAAGGACGGTTGTGGGCTACCAATGGTAAGCCTTCTATGAGAGCTTCTATCTGCCGCCACACTTCAGGGAAGACAGGGGCATTATCAGTATCTTTACGTGTAAGTCCATGTACCTGAGAGCACCAGTAATTATAATAATTTGGTTCCGGGTTTATCAGTGAGTAGAAAGTGTCTGTTATCTCTCCGTCCCGTACTATCACTAAGCCAACGGAACATACTGATGAGCGTTGGTTGTTGGCAGTCTCAAAATCTATTGCTGCAAAATCCTTCATTCGCTGATATTATATTTGTTCCACATTCTTTTAATCTTTCCTGCCAGTTCTTTACGCAGCCATGTTGGCGCAAGTACTTCCAGATCTTCTCCGTTCCAAAGCAACTCCTGCTGAAAATCAAAAGTCGGACGGAGGTAGTAAGTGAATATACTGTATTCTTCATTGCTTTCCGTTTCCTCTTGTGACTCATGTAGTTTCAGGTCGCGCAGATAGTTTGCCTGTCCGGCACTGACCTTTAATTTTACGTACTCCTTTGGAATGTTATTGTCTGCTATGATGCCGAAGCATCCGTCGAAAAACTCTTCAGCCGACCAACCTTCAGGCATCTTAAATGTTTCCTCTTTCTTATGCAGATAAGTAATACGGTCAAGGCAATAGATTCTTGGCCCCTGTTCGTGATAATAGGTATAGGTACTGCGTGCCACCAGATACCATCGCTGACGAAAAAGCTTTACACAAAAAGGTTCTACATCAAAATTGTTTTCTTCGTCTTTCCAATAACTGTGGTATGTTATATTGAGAATCTGATTTGATTTCATCGCTTCAATAATTTCCTGAAGGTATTCTTGGCCCGAAGGGACGTATTCCAGTAAAATTCTGTCTTTTATGCTTTGACTCTCAGCCAGTGCGTTGCTCACACAAAAGGTATTGTAAATCCATGAACGGAGACCATTCTTGCTGATGTCCTCCTTATTCATAATATAGTAGCGGTACTTACCCTTGCCTTCATTCTCAATGAATAGTCCGAACATATCCTGGATGGCATATCTCCAGTTGTCGAACGTGCGTTTGGGAATTTCCACTCCCTCACTGATCTCACTGTCAAGCCATCTGCTGTTGAGTTCCTTAAAAGAGATTCTGTCAGCCTTATAAATGGTATCTATAATCCAAACGTATTTACTTAATAAGCTCTGTGCCATACGATTCTTGGTTTTATTTATGGCGAAGTTACTCAAAACCTATGCAAAAACATTGCGTAGGTTTATTTTTTTTGATAAAAAAAGGAATGTTCTGCTATAATCCGGCGTAGCTTTGAATCAATTTTGTAGAGTAATCTTTAAAACATTTCAAAAATGGATTTATCTTCAAGAGATTTCGTAGATACAGTTCTCAGTGAATCGGATATCTATAGGTTGCAGGGCATATTACGGAATGTTGAGAGTGCTGTCAAGTTACGGGTCGGCACTGACCCGATGGACTTCTATCTGCGTCACGTCAGCGAGCATGAAATGAGGACTGTGGAGAGTCTTGTCATGAGTAGAAAACTTGTTTTGGACAAAATGTTCCAAGCCACTGCTCATGAGATGGAGATTTTTGTAAGCCAGAACAACCGACTTCTGGATTTGACTAACCGGATGTATCATCGTACTGCTCAGATGTACCGCATGTCGTTGGCCAATATGAGCATGTACCTCGATGGTGAGGATTGTGATGTGGAAGGCAAGCTGGTTTATTCGTACAATGACAGCAACTCGGTGTTGAAATATGAGGAGGATAGGATATACCAGTCTGATTTTGACTATATGATAGAATTAGTAAGTCTTTTGATGGAGAAAAGCAGACATCGGGTGGTAGAGATAGAAAGTGCAATTGTTTCATACAGTCCGGAATTTGTTCCCTCAATGACAGAAGAAGAATTGGGCTGTGTAAATACTTTGGACGATGGAAGGATGCCTCATGAGGCCTGAGCTGGATTCAGTCTGTGTTTGCCATGCGGTGCATGATATTTGTACCCATAAGGATTATTCCATACCGGATTTGCTGCGAATGGATGATTTCTTCGTAGATGTATGTCTTACCAACAGTGCTCGTAATAAAACTAATTATGATGGAAAAAAATGAACAATCAATTGCAGAAGTAATGAAAGACCTGTATCGTAAAAGTTATAGGGAGGCAGCCAAGGTAATAGTGGCTGGGGGACGTGATTTCACCGATTATGAGTTTATGAGGGAAAGCCTCGGAAATTTGTTATGGATGGAGGATTTCTGTGGGGATTCTGATATAAAAATCATTTCAGGAATGGCCGATGGAGCAGATACGCTTGCCATCCGTTTTGCCGATGAATTTGAGTTGACAAGGATTCTTTTTCCCGCTAATTGGAAACAGCACCATCGCATGGCCGGCTTCCTCCGAAACGAGGATATGATGGAGGTGGCCACACATCTGGTGGCTTTTTGGGATGGTAAGTCTAAAGGAACGCAGCATATTATTGAACTGGCTAAGAAAAAGTGCATACCTTATAGGATATTTATGTATAATCAAAATAATACTGTCACAAATGAATGAGTTTAAGATATTATCTGGATTAGAATTAGTTAATTATCGGTATCCTTTGACCGATGTATCCCATCTGTCTGAGGAAGAGAAGAAGGAACTTCTCAAACGAGGAATGCGCATTCCTAAGCAACTTAAGTCTGACGGGGAATTTGAACAGTGGGTTGCACTATATGCCTTATGGGAGGCTGAGGATCCTTATGTCTTTACTTCTGAAGGAGAACAAGTATGTTTAGATGAAAATGAGAAGGAACAGCTCTTGATGGATACAGTATCTTATCAACGTGCCATGTGGTATCATAAAAAACGTTTCAACGCTTGGGCTAAAGAGGGATTACAGCCTTTGGTTGATGAGTTGGTTGAAGCCGCAAAAACTGCCCCTCAATATGACGGATGTTTCCTTTATGAGTTGGAATATTATAAATTGCGTTGTATGAGGGCGTATTTCTCTCATTCATTGATTGCTGATGAAAATGGAAATTTCGGCTTTAATAAATGGATTGACATATGCCTTCTTCTGTTGCAACACATTAAAGAGAATGGGATGCATATCACTGAAAGCCAGCTTCAGCATATGAATATTCGCAATGTAAAGGATATAGTGAAACCATCTTTGCTGGGTAATTATATGGACGTATGCTCATCAGTTAATGACAGATTTCAAAAAGACCGGAGAGCAGTTTATGGACGTGACATTTACATACGGAAGATGGAACGTCTATATTATAGGATACGGTTGCATAAGCTCAGGGAATGGTATGAGTAATAGCTACTTTCAGTAAAAACTTCAATCGAGGATGAGATGTAAAACAGCTTTTATTCTCATATTTGAACTATCTGTTATAGCCATTCCAAAGAGCATGTTATCGTAACCCAGCAATTCCCTTATTTTTATTCTGAAGTTTTCCAGTTCCAGATCGGCCAATGGATAACGGGAGGGAACCGACAGATAGAAGATGGCATTATTGTATTTCTTTAGTTCAATCTGTTGGTATTTTATGATGGATGTGAGAATATAGTCCAAACGGCCCTCTACATTGGATGTTACTGACCTGTATTCATATCTGGTGCCATATTGAATATCAAATAAAAATGTAACATCCTTTTTCTCGAAGCTGCTACCGTTTACTGTCAGTTCAGCTATAGTCTTTTCTCGCTGAATCATTTTCTCCAGAAACTCTTGCCTTCTTTCTTGTCTGTAAGCCCGTTTGCGCTTTGAACGGTTATGCCTTACATTAACGGCCAAAGGATGTTTTTCTGCTATGATTCTGCACCTCTTTCCCGACGGAGACAGTGATCTGCACTTGCGAGGTACTTGATGTCTCCAGATGCTTTCATCCTCTTACAATTGTAATTTCTCCTGTTTGGGAGATATTGAAGAATGAAGAAATGTCACTTTTTGCTATTTCATATTTGGTAATGGGGCAAGTGTGCCTGACCATACCAGCTATGGTCTCATCTTTCTCATCTGGTGAAAAGCCCCAGTAAGTAATCTCCCACAGACAGTGCATCGCAAGTTCTTCCATCGGTAGTTTTACGTCTGGAGCTATAATAAGTTCTCTGGCAAGCACGTCTTCCCAATTCGCATCGTGCATAGGGCATACGCTTATCCATTTTTCTTCTGTTCCTCCATTGTCCTGCTCCCATTCGATACGAATCTCTCCTGATGCCTGTTTCGACGGAGTCAGGGTGCGAAGTATATCATACGCTTCCCGGAAAGCGTAAATATTATCCAAATGTTTTGGCTCATACTTTTCCAGATAAGGACAAAGGGCATCGAATTCTACCTTGTCAAGAAGTTCTTTTAATGTCATATCTTTTTTTCTACAAAGAAAAATCAAAGTTATGCCAAATCAAAGCGCAGCTTATATATTTTAGAATCAAAGCTTAAATATGGCATAGTAATGACTTATTTATGTACTGAATAAAATATCTTTGTATATATATTGTAAATATTAAGCTTATGGAAATCAATAATGCATTGGCAAAATGGGCAGAGAGGACTACTGTATTTTACAATGAAGTAGCAGCCCGGCTGGGAGATGATGCTCCTGCTTTCTACACTCAGTCACCTTTACAAAATATGATGACATCTCCAAAAGTGTTGATTATTGGTATTAATCCCGGTTCTGGCGGCTCATATAAGGAACAGTGCAATAATAATTCATGGGGCTTGCATGGTAATCTGATGAATGGATCTCATCTGATGAAAGGTAATCCTTTTTGGCCTGAACATCATAAATGGCTTTTCTGGAAACGACTAAGACAGTTGTTTGACGAAAGAAATAATCCGCTGGATGATGAAAACGCTTATGTTATAACCAATGCCTCTTTTTTTGCAACTTTCAAAGCTAAGGAATTGAACAAAGATGTTTTAATGAAGACTATACGGTGTTCCCTGGAACTGATAGATATCCTCAAGCCACAATTCATAATTGTGCTGAGTGGTAAAAGCCTGCTGAGAACCATGTCGGAGGTGGACAAGGAAATTCATTATACAAGGTTGTTTAATTCATATTCCAATGTTGTTGTAGGCAATATTCATGGTGTACCTTGTTGCGGTGTTCCACATCCTTCCGCATCATTGCTTCGGGAAGAAAGGACCCTTATCAAAAAGGTGGTCACTCAGGTATATAATAAAGAAGAATTTGTAAAAGGTGATTATGAAAGTCTGCTGAACATCATCAATGAGCGGAAAAATAATTCCGCTCATTCTGACAATGTAATCTATGACTTATATAAAGCTATTATTGCACATGATTTTGCACCATACGTGTGCTATGAAAAACATGATAAATTCCGACGATATGATTTGCAGAACGGACTTCAGCTGACAATAGCCTGTAATTCAAGCACGAAAGCCATAGCTATCAGACCGAAGGATTATAAAGGTGAAAAGGACATCGACAAAATGCCAATTCCACATATAGGTGAGATATTCAACTGCTTGGAGGAAGTCGGATATATAAGTGACCCTCATTGGTTAGCTGTCAAGCCGTTAAATAGATTATTGTTCGATGATGTGAATATTGAGGCGGACAGGATTGAAAAAGAGGTATTGGAGACTGTCGGGAAAATCAATCAAATACTTTACCGGCAACAGTAACTGAAAAATAATTTTTAGTCTGAAATTTATATACAAAAAGTGACGAGATTAGACCTCAGCCATATTCATAGAATATGTATGTTATAGAGGCTGCCTCATTCATCAAATAAATGGTGAAGCAGTCTCTTAATCTCATATAGAATTACCTCCCTCTATGAAAGTAGTGTGTCTTTTCTTCTGCGACAGCTTCCATTTCTTGTTCCTGTTTTTCAGATAGAGACTTGACATCAGCAGTGGCGTTATCAGGCAATCCATAACGGTTGATGTTCTGTCTGACTTCTTCGGCTGAGACTTTACGCATTACATCATAGGTACCTCCAACAGACGGGTTATATACTACAGCATAGTGTTCGTTCTCCACCAACAGGTCATCTCCACGATATTTTGTAGGAGACAGGTAAGTGTTGGACAGGTCTATGGCATCACCGACATCGTACTCAATGGCTTCCTTCAATAATGCCTCATAATCGCCCTTTTCTTGTAGCTTGTCAAGTCTGTCTGTGTCTTCACCCATT
>ENA-OPBX01001522-OPBX01001522.1-human-gut-metagenome-genome-assembly--contig:-NODE-1522-length-11460-cov-2.844980_pt1 | contig 11460 bp, 8 predicted proteins | sample MGYA00241075_ERZ501466 | MGnify/ENA primary metagenome ERZ501466 (study PRJEB25962, sample SAMEA2042633) | human gut metagenome | biome: human gut; feature: human-associated habitat; material: faeces...
TTAGGACGCAAGATTTTCATTCTTGAAAGGGGGGTTCGATTCCCCCACGGGCTACTTGGAGAGAGTATATCAGAAAGATATATTCTCTCCTTTTTTTATTTCACTTTTTCACTTTTTTACACGCCTAAAATTCTCTACTCTCGATAATTATCAGTACTTTTGTTAGCTTAATAATTAGAAAGATTTTTACTGATTTAAAACGTAATAAGCTCATGAGTGAAGAAATTAAGAATACATCTTCAGACTATTCTGCGGACAGTATTCAGGTACTTGAAGGGTTAGAAGCTGTACGCAAAAGACCGGCGATGTATATTGGCGATATTAGCGAAAAAGGCCTTCACCATTTAGTGTACGAAGTGGTTGACAACTCAATTGATGAGGCTTTGGCCGGTTATTGTTCCAACGTCGATGTAATAATTAATGAAGACAATTCTATTGTTGTGACAGACAACGGGCGTGGTATTCCGGTCGATATTCATGAGAAAGAAGGAAAATCAGCACTGGAAGTTGTTTTGACCGTGCTCCATGCCGGAGGAAAATTCGATAAAGGAACGTATAAAGTTTCCGGCGGTCTGCATGGTGTGGGTGTTTCGTGTGTGAATGCCCTTTCAACCTATCTGAAAGCCGAGGTTCGCCGAAACGGTCATATCTATATGCAAGAATTCTCTTGCGGCAAACCGTTGCACGACGTGCAGATGGTGGGTGACGCCGATACAACCGGAACAACCATCACGTTCAAGCCGGATGGCAGTATTTTCACGGTTACTGAATACAAATATGATATTTTGGCTACACGTCTGCGCGAATTGGCCTTCCTGAATGCAGGTATTACCTTGCGTCTGACCGACAAGCGGGTGCAGAAAGAAGATGGCACATACAAATCAGAAACCTTCCATTCAAACGAAGGTCTGAAAGAATTTGTGCACTACATCGACCGCTCGAAGGAAAAACTGATTCCGGATGTGATCCATATCGTAACGGAAAAACAAGGTATTCCGGTGGAAGTAGCCATGACATACAATACATCGTACAATGAAAGTGTATTCTCATATGTCAACGACATCAACACGATCGAAGGTGGTACGCATGTGGCAGGCTTCCGTCGTGGTTTGACTCGTACGCTGAAGAAATATGCCGAAGATTCCAAACTGTTGGAAAAGGCAAAAGTAGAAATCCAGGGTGATGACTTCCGTGAAGGTCTGACTGCCGTGATCTCTATCAAGGTAGCAGAACCGCAGTTTGAAGGACAGACCAAGACAAAGCTGGGTAACTCGGAAGTGACCGGTGCTGTTGACCAGGCTGTCGGCGAAGCTTTGGGTTATTATCTGGAAGAACATCCGAAAGAAGCTAAGACAATCGTCGAGAAAGTTGTTTTGGCAGCATCAGCCCGCCAGGCAGCCCGTAAGGCACGCGAACAAGTATTGCGTAAGTCGCCTCTGACCGGTGGTGGACTTCCCGGAAAGTTGGCCGACTGCCAGTCGAAAGATGCTTCTTTATGCGAGTTGTTCCTGGTCGAGGGTGATTCGGCAGGCGGAACAGCCAAGCAGGGACGAAACAGTAAGTTCCAGGCTATCCTTCCGTTGCGTGGAAAGATCTTGAATGTGGAAAAGGCAATGGACCACAAGGTATTCGAAAGTGAAGAAATCCAGAACATCTATCGGGCAATGGGTGTCACCATTGGTACGGAAGACGATCCGAAAGCCTTGAACATGGATAAGCTGCGTTATCATAAAGTCATCATCATGACCGATGCCGATGTGGACGGTAGCCATATCGCCACGCTGATCCTGACCTTCTTCTTCCGCCGTATGCGTGCCTTGATTGAAAACGGCTATGTATATTTGGCAACTCCGCCGCTTTATCTGTGTAAGAAAGGCAAAGTAGAAGAATATTGCTGGACTGACCAGCAGCGTCAGGCATTCATCCTGAAATATGGAGGTGGCGATGAAAAGCAGATCCAGACACAACGATACAAAGGTTTGGGAGAGATGAGTGATCACCAGTTATGGGAAACAACCATGAACCCGGAAAATCGTACATTAAAGCAGATCACCATCGATAATGCAGCAGAAGCAGACCAGATCTTCTCGATGCTGATGGGTGAAGACGTGGGTCCGCGTCGTGAATTCATCGAAGAGAATGCTACGTATGCCAATATTGATGCCTAAGTAACAGAAGAGGACAAAGTCGACAGGCAGACCGCCTGCCGGCTCATAAACTCACAAATTATAATCTACAATGAGCCAGCTGGAAATATATACCGCAACCGGGAAAATTCCTACTGGCTCTTTATTCTTTATAACAACGATCAAGAAGTAAGTAAATGATGAATTCTTCTTATCAACTGGCCTCTGTTCTAAAAGAAGCCGATCAGTACCGATTGATAGAGTCTAGACCCCGTATTGGTATATCAGCCAACCGGAAAGACGGTCAGACATGCTTGGCCGAGACTTATATCCAAGCCGTTATCCTGGCAGGAGGCGCGCCGGTTGTCATCCCGGCAACAACCGATTTGTGTGTGCTGAGTGCCGTAGTACAAGAACTGGATGGAATCCTGATGAGTGGCGGTTGTGATATCAATCCGCTCTTCCTCAACGAAGAGCCGGTTCCGGCCTTGCAAGATGTGGATACGTTGCGTGACCGGTATGACTTGTCACTGATCCGCCTGGCTTCAAACCGCCAAATTCCAATCATGGGAATTTGCCGGGGACACCAGATGCTGAACGCAGCCTTCGGCGGAACGCTATATCAAGACATTTATACACAAGCCGAACAACCGCCCATCCGTCATAGTCAGAAAATGGCACGCGAAGAAGCATCACATACGGTCCGACTGGAAGACGGCTGTGTCATTGCCGTCAATTCATTCCACCATCAAGCAGTGAAAGATCTGGCTCCGGAGTTTGTGCAGACTGCCGTAGCAACCGATGGAATCAATGAAGGCATGCGCCATCCGGAAAAATCCATCTTCAGCGTTCAATGGCATCCGGAAGCGATGGCAATCCATGGAGATGAAGAAGCCCAGGCACTCTTCAACCACTTTATCGAAGAAGCCCGCATCTTCCGTCAGGCAAAAGAGTTACACCAACGGATTGCCACGATCGATTCACATACTGACACGCCTATGATCTTTCCGAGACATTTCAATATCGGAGAGAAACAAGGCGGGAAAGTGAATCTGCCCTTTATGGAAGAAGGCCGGATTGATGCCGCTTTCATGATGGCTTATATTCCACAAGGAGCACGAGACGATGCTTCCCTGGCCAAAGCGACAGCCTATGCCGAAGAACGCCTGAAAGAAGTAATCCGCCAGGAAAAGTTGAATCCGACACGCATGGGCATTGCCCGCACGCCCGACGATCTGTTTCTTCTGAAGCAGGCTGGCAAAAAGGCCATCTTCCTGGGAATCGAAAACGGGTATGCACTGGGAAAAGACCTGGACAACATACGGAAGTTCCGCGACATGGGTGTCAGCTACATCACCTTATGCCACAATGGCGACAATGATCTATGTGACTCGGCCCGCGGAAAAGGCGAATGGAAAGGTTTGAGTCCGCTGGGGAAACAGGCAGTAGCCGAAATGAACCGGTTGGGTGTCATGGTCGATATTTCCCATGCAGCCGAATCGACTTTCTACGATGTGCTGGTTTGCAGCCGCTATCCGATTATTGCCTCGCACTCATCAGCCCGCGCGTTGTGTAATCACCCACGGAATCTGACCGATGCCCAAATCAAAGCATTGGCAGAACAAGGTGGTGTCGTACAGATATGCCTTTACAAAGGATTCATCAATCCGGAAGCTGAAAAGGCTTCGGTCAGTGACGCGATCCGGCATATCAACCACATCGTCGATTTGGTGGGTGTCAATCATGTCGGGATCGGCTCCGACTTCGATGGCGATGGCGAACTGATTGGTTGCCGGTCAAGCAACGAGTTGATCAATATCACCATGCATCTCTTGAAAGAAGGTTATTCAGATGCAGATATCAGCCAGATATGGGGTGGCAATTTCCTCCGTGTCATGCGCAAGGTTCAATCTGCAAGACAGTAAAAAAACTCAAAACAGACAAGATCATGATTCGAATTCTTTATCTATTGGTTGCATCGGCCCTCTGGTCATGCAGCAACAAACCGGCCGAAACGGCAAGTGAACAACCGTCGAACCAGCCGGTAGTCACACAAGCTTCAACAAACACGCCCGTATTTAACGCCGACAGCGCCTATCAGTTCGTGCAACGGCAAGTTGATTTCGGTCCCCGCGTGCCCAATACTTCCGCCCACAAACAGTGCGGAAACTATCTGGCCAGCGAATTGAAACGCTTCGGTGCGCAAGTACATGAGCAAGAAATGACGCTTACTGCCTACGACGGAACACCGCTCGAGTCGAAGAATATTATCGGAACTTACAATGAGGAAAGTGAAAAGCGCATCCTGCTTTTTGCCCATTGGGATTCGCGTCCATACTCGGACGAAGATCCGAATAAAGAAAACCTGCACAAGCCGATCGACGGAGCCGACGATGGAGCCAGCGGCGTAGGTGTCTTGCTTGAGATCGCCCGTCAGCTGCAACAGAAAGCACCGGCAGTCGGTATTGATATCATCTTCTTCGATGCCGAAGATTACGGTATTCCGGATTTTGCCGAAGAAAAGTATGGTTACAAAAGTGGAACGTGGTGCCTTGGCAGCCGTTTCTGGGGAAAGAATCCGCATATTAAAGGCTACAAAGCCGATTTCGGTATTCTGCTGGATATGGTTGGAGCCAAAGATGCCGTATTCTATAAAGAATATATTTCCATGCGCCATGCTGCCCGTTATGTAGATAAAGTGTGGGAAACAGCACGCAACTTGGGTTTCGGCAAATACTTCATCAATGCCAATGGCGGAGGGGTGACAGACGACCATGAAGCAGTCATTGAAGAAACCGGTATTCCTTGCCTCGACATCATCAATTATGATCCGCAGTCGGAAAAAGGATTCCGCGCACACTGGCATACGCAAAACGACAACATGAAGAACATCGACAAAGATGTATTAAAGGCTGTCGGACAGACCGTACTGGAAGTCGTTTATCAATATCAATAAACTATATCAACAGAATTCACGGCAGGCATAAAGTTTACCGTGAATTCTGTATTTATATCCTATCTTATCTCCCATTAAACCGATACCCCAAACCCAGCATGAGATTATTCGGGTCTTTGAAATTACGCAACTGATAGCCGACATGCAAGAACAGCCGACGAGTGATGGAAGTCTTCAAGGCTGCTATCTGATAAAATCCTTTCAAATCCTCGCCCTGATAGAATACGTTGTGGCCAACTCCCAGATTGATGGAAAAGATTGGCATCACCAGTTCGGCCCGAAGAGATAATCCCACACCGAATTGTTCCCGGAAAGGCGGACGGTAAAACCGGATATTCTCAGCAGACCGATCATCTCCAACCACATGGTCTTTGATGTTTGCACTCTCATCATACTGGGCATCTAACGAAATACCAGCCCGGAAACAGGCATTCAGATTATACATCGGATTGATATTGATGCCGGCAACGCCAAAAGCTCCCGGAACCAATACCCGATCGTCGGGCCAGATGATGCCCTTTCGCCGGGTTGCACCATAAAGAACTACATCATAGCTGAAATAACGTTCAATCTCCGCCCGTGCTTTACGCCGTGTTTCGACAGAAGTCCGATACGAATGTGTTCCGAATGTCCGGATCAGACTCACGCGTCCGCCCACAGTATTGACACCGGCATTAGGATAATGTGTATTCCCATTGGAAAAGTGCGTCACATCCACACCGGCAGTCAGACGCCAGTCGTTATTGATCTGCCAGTTTAGCAACCAACCCAGGTTGATATAAGCATTCATCTTCGAGCCGACCACCATATTGCGCGGATTCAATTGCGGATCGTATTTTTTCCAACCCCACGAGACGCCGAAGTTCCATTCGTAATCCAGCGTAAGTGAAGGAGCAAGCCGGGCAATAGGCGCTCCCTGAAAGACATAAGCACTCCAAGGCACACCGATTTCCTCCCGGTTCCGGAAGGTATGACAAGCCAATCCAATTCCCTGATAAACATCCGGGTATTGGCTTCCCCACCGGGAACGAGGATCAAAGCGGAATGCATATTTTAGATGAACCGATCCGGCACTTCTCATAGGCTCGTTAAACTTATTCTCTCCTCCAAAGAAAGGATGCGTGTTCAACAAATATCCCTCTCTTAAATTGAACTCCAACTGATGCGACAACCGATGCCGTTTCAAACTGTCTGCTTCTTCCGATTTTACGGGCAACGGCACGATCTGACAAAGAATGAACATCACCCATGCCAGAAACAATTGATTTCGACAATACATACTGTTTATTTTCATGGTTGAATTGCCTAAAGATACGGATTTATTCCACTAATCGGTATTCCTTGCCCGAAAGTTTTTTCACCACGCAATCTCTGCCTTTCTTATTTGCAGATGTCAGAATAATTCCCGAATATTGCAGCGAATTTAAAATACAGCAAATATGACTATCAACGAAATTCAAGACAATGTGATCGAAGAGTTCTCGGCATTCGACGACTGGATGGATAAATATTCCCTGCTGATCGACCTGGGAAACAGTCTGCCGGCTCTTGACGAACGATACAAAACGGAAAGTAACCTGATTGAAGGTTGCCAAAGCCGTGTATGGCTGCAAGCCGATTATGTGGATGGTAAAATCATCTTCCAAGGTGAAAGCGATGCTGTAATCGTGAAAGGAATCGTGTCGCTGCTCATCAGCGTCCTGTCCGGCCACACACCGCAGGAAATTCTGGATGCCGACTTATATTTCATCGAGAAGATCGGACTGAAGGAACACCTCTCGCCCACCCGTTCGAATGGTCTGGTGGCGATGGTCAAGCAAATGCATCTGTATGCAGTGGCTTTCCGTGCCAAGGAAATGGAATAAAATCAACGAGCCACACTCGAAATTATAGACTTCTACTATGAACACGGCAGCGTTCTCCTGAATGTTGCCGTGTTTTTTTATCTCCCCGTCTGCATATATCCCATGACCAAAGGAAGAGGATATATACAGGGGTACATATATCCCATGACTAAAGGAAGAGGATATATGCAAGAGTGGATACATCCCAAGACTAAAGTAGAAGGATATATGCAAGGGTAAATATATCCCAAGACCAAAGTAGGAGGATATATGCAAGGCTGCATATATCCTAAAACTATCAACATAGGATATATGCGACCCAGAATTATTTTGTATATTCGCAGAAAACCAACCCAAACGACAGAAATATGGATAACTTTCACATACAACCTATTCCGCTGAAGGAGATATACATCTCGGTACTGAAAGAAAAGCGAGTGACGAATGAAGATGGCTGGACCCGGAAGGTTCCCGTGTGCCACGATGTGCGACCGAGCGGTTCGCTCATCTTAGATACGGCCGTCTGTGCCCTGCATCAGACAAACAATATCCTCCTCGGATACGAATTGGCAGAGAAAATGGGCGTCTCCACAACCGAACTGAGCGGAGCCATACATATCCTGACCGGTCTCCGTCTGCCTGAATTTATCATCCACTACCGGTCGATACAAGCGCAGGAATACCTGGCTTGCACCGACCTTACGCCCAAAGAAATCGCCCGGCGATGCGGATTCACGCACTATAACTCTTTCCACAAGATGTTCAAACGCCTCACCGGGATGTGCGTCCTGCCTTTCCGGAAGAAATACCGTCCGGCGAATTACCGGGAATTATACGGGTGGGAATGAACGATGCTCATTCCTCGACCCGGATGACTTTCTGTAAGCGGATGTCTTTGCATGAACGGCCTATCATCAGACGGAAATCGCCCGGTTCGACCACGCGCTGCATCGACTGATTGAGCATCGAAAGATCATCTTCATCCACCAGAAACGATACTTCCTTCGTCTCGCCCGGATTCAATGCGACCGACTGGTAATGAATCAGGCGGGTAATGGGCTGTGTAACCGACGCCACCTTATCGCGTATATACAACTGAGGCACTTCATACGCCTTATATTTCCCCTGATTCTGGACAGAGAACGATACCTGATAGGTGTGCTTTCCAGCCGGCTGCACCTTCAGATCCCGATAAGCAAAGTCGCAATAACTCAATCCGTAGCCAAAGGGGAACAACGGTTCGCCCGTCAGATTCAGGTAATCATCACTTCGGCCTGTCGGCTTATGGCTGTAATTCAGTGGCAACTGAGCTTCGTCAATCGGATATGTGATAGGTAGTTTTCCCGAAGGATTCGCGTCGCCCAGCAAAATATCGGCTACCGCATCGCCACCGTCCTCGCCCGGATACCAGGCATTCAACACAGCCGGAACCTGATCCAGCCATTCCGACATCACAATGGCACTACCACCAATCAGTACGACCACAACCGGTTTTCCGGTAGCTGCCACCCGGCGGATCAGTTCTTCCTGCCGACCAGGCAAGGTCAGATAACCCCGATCACGGAACTCGCCTTCTTCAATACCAGCTACCACGATAGCCACATCGGCCGACTCGGCAGCCTTGACCGCCTTTGCGATAGATGCATCTTCGTTTACTGTCCCAACATTCCACACCAGACGAATCCGGGCATTACGTGTATTCTCGTAGAAACGGACTTTCACCTCATATTCTTTCCCAGATTCAAACCGGAACGGCACCGTTTCTGTCCGGAAAGAAGCCTTCTCCGGACGATCGATCACCTTCTTCCCGTCTATCCACAGCTGATAACCATCATTGCCTTCCAATCCGATCTGATATTCACCCGATACCGGCGACTTGAGTTTTCCATTCCATTCTACCGAGAACCAATCCACAGCTAGCGACGGATCAGGCGCAAACAACGTCCAGGAAAACTGGACAGCCCGATCCACCCGCTTCAGAGCCGGTGTTCCCTCCCAATTCGTATTCGTATAATAAGCAGCCGACAAACCCGGCGTTCCATCCGGCTGGAACAGACAATCGGCCGGCACCGTCAGCCATTGCGGATTAACCCGACGGCAACCTTCCTCGTAAATCACTTCCGTTTTTTCCGCCAGTTTCTTCTTCAAGCCATCCAGAATACTCACTTTATCTACACCCGGACCACTATATCCACCCAAGCGAGCCTCGGTAGCATCCTGCCCGATCAAGGCAATCCGTTTCATCTCACGGGAAAGAGGCAAAGTCTGATGCTCATTCTTCAGCAAGACCATCGAACGGCAAGCTGCTTCATAGGCCAGCGCCCGATGTTCGGCACAGGCATTCCAACGATCGGCTTCCGACTCATCCATATAAGGATGCTCGAATAATCCCAAGCGGAACTTCGCCTTCAGGACTTGACCAACAGCCCGGTTCAAGGCTTCCTCGGTAATTAAGCCACTCCGGCAAGCCTCCAGGAAAGGCTTATGCTCATCATATGTCGTCTGGAAGATGACATCCAGGCCGTTATTCACTGCCGTAGCACCCGCTTCTTCCCAGCTATTAATCGTATGATGCAGCTTATGAATAATGCCGACGGCATCGGCATCCGCTATGGTAAAACCATCGAATCCCCATTCTTTACGCAGCTTCTCGATCGTCAGCCATGAGTTGGCCGTACAAGGCGTACCATCCAACATATTATATGCCGTCATAACCGATTGCGAACCACCTTCCTGAAAACAAGCTTTGAAAGGAACCAGATGCGTTTCCTCCAAGAAGCGTTCGGTATAATGAATCGGATTACTGTCCCGACCGCCATCACCCGAATTCACGGCAAAATGCTTGGGTGTGGTGATAACTCCCAAGCGCTCAAAGTTCTTGACAAAGCTCACGCCCATATCGGCCGACAAACGAGGATCTTCGCCATACGTTTCCTCCACGCGTCCCCAACGTACATCCGTCGCCAGATTGACAACCGGCGAAAGAATCTGGCGGATTCCCCGACTCTTCGTTTCCATAGCAATCGCATGAGCAACCCGGCTCACCAAAGTCGTATCAAATGTTGCCGCCAAGGCAATCGCCTGCGGAAAAGCCGTAGCTCCACCTCTCACCAGACCATGCAAGGCTTCGTCAAAAATAATCGCCGGAATACCCAGACACGTTTCTTCCACAAAATAACGCTGAATCTGATTGACCTTCTTTACCGTTTCGGCAGCCGTCAATTTCGGATTATACTGAAGCATCTGGCGCATCTGCGGATCATCAGCTCCTACCGTCGAAACCTGAAAGCCAAAGATTCCATCCTTAAACCGTTCTTTACCGGCATCCAGATCGCCCGGCATCATATAAATCTGCCAGAACTTTTCTTCGATGGTCATTCGCTTTAACAAGTCATTCACTCGTTCCTCTATCGGAAGGTTCGGATTCTTATAAGGGAGCTCTTCGGCCTGTACGGAAACACTATACCCCCAAAACAAGCCTATCATTAATGCTGTAATCTTTTTCATGATAATAAAATTAAATGCCTAATACAGATTGGTCCTTCAAATATACAAACTAATGATAATTACCCCATTATCTTTTAGAAAAAACATAGGCATAAAATGATGAAAACATAAGCATGAAATGATCAAAATATAGGCATGAATTCAGAAAAAGATAGGCATGTTTTTCAGACGAGAATACTATAAATAAAAAGCCCCGCAATTCCGAAGAATTACGAGGCCATTTTGGAAGCAAGAGCGGAAGACGGGACTCGAACCCGCGACCCTAACCTTGGCAAGGTTATGCTCTACCAACTGAGCTACTTCCGCAATTTTCGCTTTCGGTGTCTTAATTCCCGATTGCGAGTGCAAAGGTATATATATTTTTTATACTACCAAACTTTTTGAGAGAAAAATTAATTGGTGACATACAATTTTGTTCCGCTCAACCTTGTATTATACTCTTTCAATCCCCGATCCGCTGGGCCTTGGATCAATATACCAGGTCCATCTACTAAATTAAAAGTTGAACCACATTTTGGACAAATAGCAGAAATCCCCAATTCGTCAACTTCAATTCTGACTGTTGCATTTTTTTCATAAGGACAAGCTAAATCATAAGCTCGATACTCATTGATACCATTACATCTCACTAAAATTCCTCCTAGCCCAGTATATTCCATCGCTCCAATTCCTGGAGTTTTCCCTCTGATATAAGTCTTATAATTTCCTATTCCATTCAACTCTTTATCTTCAAAAGTTAAATCTAACTCCAAAGAAACTTTCCTAATCGGGAAATAACTGTGCTCTGTCTTAGAACAAGACAAAGCACAGAATAATATAAGTAAGGAAATAAACTTTCTCATCAGGCCTTCTGTAATAAAGCATCAACAGCTGTATTCATTCTCTCGAAATGGAAACCATCAACTGCCTTCTCCATCAAAGCTGCGATTTCCGCATTACACAAATTGCCGATACTGCCTTCATGCGTATGATGAACCTGTTTGTCGGCCACAAATTCACCTGCTTCGATAGCTAATCCAACCTGTTT
>ENA-OPBX01001525-OPBX01001525.1-human-gut-metagenome-genome-assembly--contig:-NODE-1525-length-11449-cov-3.120590_pt1 | contig 11449 bp, 9 predicted proteins | sample MGYA00241075_ERZ501466 | MGnify/ENA primary metagenome ERZ501466 (study PRJEB25962, sample SAMEA2042633) | human gut metagenome | biome: human gut; feature: human-associated habitat; material: faeces...
CGACACTCCCTACGAGGAAGTGCTGGCAGACGTGAAGCAGCGGGACTATCAGGACACCCACCGCGCCGCCGCCCCGCTGAAGCAGGCGGAGGACGCCGTGCTGCTGGATACCTCGGAGCTGGACTTTGAGCAGAGCCTTGACGCCATGAAGCAGATCATTGCCAAGAAGATCGGCTGATAAAACAAACAGGACAGGAATAGAAAATGGTACTATATTATATTCTGGTGCCCCTTGCGTGGCTTGTGTGGCACATCGGCTTCCGCATCCGGGTGGAGGGGCGCGAAAACCTGAAAAAAGTGCAGACGAAGGGCTATATCCTTGCACCCACCCATGTATCTGCTATCGACCCGGTGTTCATCGTTGTCACCCGCTGGGGCAGGCGGATGGTGGTGTTCGCCAAAAAGGAACTGTTCGAGATCAACGCCTTTCTGACATGGTTCTTCCGCTGCTGCGGCGCGGTGTGCGTGCGCGGCACAAAGGATGAAATGGCTGCCATTGAGCAGACCGTAGAAAAGTGCAGAAACGGCGAAACACTGCTCATCTTCCCGGAGGGCACCCGCGAAAAGGAGGGCAAACTGCTGCCCCCCAAGAGCGGTCTTTTTGTCATTGCCGCCGAAGCCGGGGTGGACGTTGTGCCCTGCCGCATCTTCTACGACACCCCGGACAGGAAAATGCACCTGTTCTGCAGGGTGCGGGTGATCTACGGCGAGCCGATGCCCGCAGCACAGTTTGCCATGGAAAGCCGCCGGGACACCAAAAAACTCCGTGCCAACAAGCAGGCATTGCTGGAAGCATGGGAAAAGATGGGAGCGTAAAAAATGGAGATCCGTTTGGCTAAAACGGCGGGATTCTGCTTCGGCGTGAACCGTGCCGTGGAACTGACCTATAAGCTGCTGGACGAGGGGCACAGGGTAGCAACGCTGGGCCCGCTGATCCACAACCCACAGGCGGTGGAGGATATGCGGCGCAAGGGTGCACAGGTGGTAAACACCGTGCAGGATGTGCCTGCCGGGTGCGAGGTGGTCATCCGCAGCCACGGGGTGCCCCGCAGCATCTACGACGAGCTGGAGTCGCGCGGCATCCCGTACCACGACGCCACCTGTCCCTTTGTGCAGAAGATCCAGCGCATTGCCGCACAGGCCGAAAAAGAGGGCGCGGTGCTGCTGGTGGCGGGTGATAAGACCCACCCGGAGGTGCAGGGCATCGTGGGACACACCCGGGGCGAGGTGTTCGTTTTTGCCGATTTAGCCGAATTGGAGGCGTGGAACGGCCCTTCTGACCCCCAAAAACCCCTTTTTGCAGTTGCACAGACCACATTTCAGGTAACAAAATGGAAAGAAAGTTCGGAGTTTCTCAAAAAAGCCTATACAAACGCCCGAATTTTTGATACAATATGTAATGCGACGTGGGCGAGGCAACAGGAAGCGGAAGACCTCAGCCAAAAATGCGACATTGTTGTTGTCATTGGCGGTCATCATTCTTCCAATACCCAAAAGCTGGTACAGGTCGCCGCAAAACACACGCGTGCCGTAACGGTCGAGACAGCGAGCGAACTTCGGCCGGAATGGTTTGCAGATGTTAAAGTGGCGGGCGTGACAGCCGGGGCTTCAACGCCATCGTCTATTATTGAGGAGGTACTTAACAGTATGAGCGCAGAAATCAATGACAGCATGAGCTTTGAGGAGATGCTGAACGCATCCGAGGAAAAGCGTGTTCATGCAGGCAGTATTGTGAAAGGAATCGTGACCAGCATCTCTGCCAACGAGATCCAGGTGGATATCGGAGCGAAGCAGACCGGCTTTGTCAAGCTGAGCGAGCTGACCGATGATTCCTCCGCCAAGGTCGAAGACCTGGTGAAGGTTGGCGATGAGCTGGACCTCATCGTCGAGAAGGTTATGGATCAGGATGGCGTCATCCAGCTCTCCCGCAAGAAGCTCGCATCTCGCAAGGGCATGGAAGAGATCGCCAAGGCAGCAGAATCCGGTGAAGTCGTCGAGGGCGATGTTACCGAGTTCAATAAGGGCGGCGTTGTCGTCAACGTCAAGGGCGTCAAGGTGTTCGTTCCCCGTTCTCAGGCCACTATGCGCCGCGACGAGGACTACACTGCTCTGGTCGGCCAGCACGTTCAGCTGGTCGTCACCGAGTGCTCTGGCCGCAAGATCGTGGGCAGCATCAACAAGGTGACCGCTGAGCAGAACAAGGCAAAGCGCGAGGAGTTCTGGGCAAACGTTGAGGTGGGCAAGACCTACACCGGCGTTGTCAAGAGCCTGACCTCTTATGGTGCATTCGTTGACATCGGTGGTGTTGACGGCCTGTGCCACATCAGCGAGCTGAGCTGGAACCGCATCAAGCACCCCTCCGAGGTCGTCTCCGTTGGTGACACCATCGAAGTGTATGTCAAGGACATCGACACCGAGAACCACAAGGTCTCTCTGGGCTACAAGAAGTCCGAGGACAACCCCTGGGAGCAGCTGAAGAACAACTACCCCATCGGCAGCACCTTCCATGCTCCGGTCGTGTCCCTGACCAAGTTCGGTGCATTCGTCCGCATCCTGCCGGGTGTTGACGGTCTGGTCCACATCAGCGAGATCAGCAATGACCGCGTTGAGAAGGTCTCCGACGCACTGAAGGTCGGCGATATGGTCGATGTGAAGCTGCTGGATGTTGACTTCGACAAGAAGCGCATCAGCCTGTCCATGAAGGCTCTGCTGAACGACGACGCTGAGTAATCAGTCCGTGGTTCGCTGAGTTTCAGACACAATGCGACTGCAGCCCCGTTGCCGGGTAACGGCGGCAGGGCTGTTTTTGTTAAACATCTCAGTCAAAGCCTTGCGGCTTTGCCAGCTCCCCTAATAGGGGAGCCCTTGGCAAAACCGGGAACTTTGGACTGAATGAGGAAGGTTTGACGGTATGATTAACTGGTTAAAGAAGCACTGGGAGGTCATCTCCTACCTGATCTTCGGCGTGCTGACCACCCTGCTGAATATTGTGCTGTACGCCCTGTTCAACAGGCTGTTCGGCTACACCGCCGCCAACAGCTGGGGCAATGTGCTGGACAACATCCTCTGCATCCTGTTTGCCTACACCACCAACCGGGCCTTTGTGTTCAACAGCAAGACCAGAGGCAGAGCGATGGCAAAGGAGTTTGGTGCATTTGTCACCTGCCGTCTGGGTACAATGCTGCTGGACACTGCAATTATGCTGGTGCTGGGCAATCTGCTGGCTGCGCAGGGTGCGGCGCTGATGGAAAGCCTGCTCGGCGGTTTCCTGACAGTATCGGGCAGCTACACCGGCGCGGCGGCTTCGGCAGCAGCATCAGTAGCGGGCGTTGCCATCATTGGCGGCGCAGACGGCCCGACAGCCGTTTTTGTCACCACCCGCATCACCGCGCAGGAGATCTGGGGGCTGTGCGTCAAGGTATTCTCCAACGTGGTGGTCGTGGTGCTGAACTATGTGTTCAGTAAGCTGATCATCTTTAAGAAAAAGTAAGCAAGACCCTCCCCGGTGGCGCCGGAGAAGGTTTTCAAATCAAATCATCTTAGGAGGTACGGTATTATGAAACGTGGTCTGAAAGGGTTCGCATTCCTGGTTTCTGGTCTGGTGCTGGGCATCATTGGTGCAACGGCATCGGTGACTGCGATCGCACTGAGCGCTGTGGGCATGGCAAAGGTGCGCCGTGCCAGCAAGTAAAACAACGGAGGAACGAGCATGAACCGCGAAGAGATCCTGTCCCATGTCGATCATACCCTGCTGAAACCGGAGGCTACCTGGCCCCAGATCCAGCAGCTGTGTGACGAAGCCATTGCAAACCACACCGCATCTGTCTGCATCAACACCTGCTACGTCAAGCAGGCTGTGGAGTATATGGCAGGCCGCATCCCCGTGTGCTGCGTGGTAGGCTTCCCTCTGGGTGCCATGGATACCGCCAGCAAGGCCTTTGAAGCCAAGACTGCCATCGAGAACGGTGCAGCCGAGGTGGATATGGTCATCAACATCGGCCGCCTGAAGAACAAGGAGTACGATGCTGTCCGCGAGGACATCCGTGCCGTGAAGCAGGCTGTGGGCGATAAGATTTTGAAGGTCATCATCGAGACCTGTCTGCTGACCGAGGAAGAAAAGGAAAAGATGTGCGACATCGTCTGCGAGGCCGGTGCCGACTACATCAAGACCAGCACCGGCTTCTCCACCGCAGGCGCAAACTTCCACGATGTGGAGCTGATGGTCAAGGGCGTGCATGGCCGCTGCAAGGTCAAGGCTGCCGGCGGCATTTCCACCGTGGAGGATATGGAGACCTTCCTTGCACTGGGCGCTGACCGTCTGGGCACCTCCCGCGCTGTCAAGATCCTGAACGGCGAGCAGGCAAAGGGCTATTAAGTTTTCTGCAAAAAAATGTATTTCGGCAAAGCTCTGGGCTTGGCTGAACTGCAAAGGATGATTTCTCAAGGGCTGCTGCACAAATTGCCGTGCAGCGGCCTTTTTGCGTCCAAGCCTTGCAAGCAGGGTGTGGCAGGGTGTATAATAAGATAGATACTGTATAAAACAGGAGGCTGCCCGCTTTATGGGGTAAGGCGGGCAGAGGAGGAAACGCAATGAATATACCCGAGATCCTTGTGGCCAATGGCACAGGGGCGGTGCTGGTAAGCTTTCTGCTTTTGCTGCGGGTGCGCAGCGAGGGCAAAAACAGCGTTGGAACAGCGCTGTTCTGCCGGATTCTGGTGGTGACGCTGCTGGCACAGGCAACAGAGACGATCAGCTTTCTGTTGGACGGCGTGCCCGGCGCGGCAAGCCGGTTCTGGCTGTACCTGACCAACACCGTCTGCACCGGCGCTACCGTGTGTGTGGGCTATGCGTGGTGTTTGTATGTGGACTTCCGGGTCTACCGCAGCATTGGACGCCTGCGCAGAAGACACTTTCTGCTGGGCGCGCCGCTGCTGGCGCTTTTGGTGCTGCTGGTGGCAAACCTTTTTGGCACGGGGTGGATCTTTACCATCTCGGCGGACAACGTTTACCATCGGGGTCCGCTGAATATCTTGCTGTATCTGCTGCTGTTCAGCTATTACGCCGAGAGCGTGTGGCAGGTGCATAAGGCCAAGCGCGATGGCATTACGGTGGAATTTTTTCCGGTGTACTACTTCGTGGTCACCTGTGCGGTGGGCACGCTGCTGCAGGGCGCATTCTACGGCATGGCCTTCGGCTGGCTGTCAGTAGCCATCGCTTTTGTGCTTGTGGACAGTCAGACCCGTAGCCTGCGCGGCTATACCGATGAACTGTCCGGCCTGTTTGGGCGCAAGTACATGAACTACTGTCTGGACCGCATCCACGCCACGCAGGAGAAGGACGTTTACGGCATCATGATGGACGTGAACTGCTTCAAGGAGATCAACGACACCTACGGTCACGCCGAGGGCGATCGCGCCATTCAGGAGATCGGGCACATTCTGTCCGGGGCGCTGGTGGCAAACTCGGTAGCCATCCGCATGAGCGGCGATGAGTTCATGGTGCTGATCCGTCATGGCTCGGATGAGCTTCTGGATAAGACCTGCACTGCCATCGAGCGGCGGGTGCAGCACTATAACGAAACCGCTCCGGCGGGCAGCTTTCAGCTGTCCTTCTCCACCGGTGTGGCAAAGTACGAGGGCGGCAGCGTGGAAAAGTTTCTGGTGGAGCTGGATCAGCGGATGTACGCGGAAAAGCGTGCCTTCCACGCCGCCCGGGATAGCCATGCAGCACCGGAGCAGGGAAATGCTCCATCAATTTAAAAGGAATGTCTAAAATAAGTGAGACTTATCTTGACAATCTGACGCTGCAATGATAGAATATGGAGCGTACCAATTGAATACCGACTTATCAAGAGCGGCTGAGGGGACAGGCCCTGTGAAGCCCGACAACCTGCGCGAGAGCGTAAGGTGCCAAATCCTGCGGGAAACCGGAAGATAAGAGTGCAACGCTCAGAGCTTTCGGCTCTGAGCGCTTTTATTTTTCAGAACAAACTTGATGGAATGGTAAATACACGCAACTGCAACATTTAGGAGGCAAAAAATGGCTAGACACCTGTTTACTTCGGAGTCCGTTACCGAGGGACATCCCGACAAGATCTGCGACCAGATCTCTGATGCAATTCTGGACGAGATCCTGACCCACGACCCTGATGCCCGCGTGGCCTGCGAGACCTGCGCATCCACCGGCCTTGTGCACATCATGGGCGAGATCACCACCAACTGCTATGTGGATTTCCAGAAGGTCGTCCGCGAGGTGGTGGCAGATATCGGCTACACCCGCGCAAAGTTTGGCTTTGACGCCGACACCTGCGCCGTCATCTCCAACATTGACGGCCAGAGCCCCGATATTGCACTGGGCACCAACGATCAGGTGGGCGGTGCAGGCGATCAGGGCATGATGTTCGGTTATGCCTGTGACGAGACCCCCGAGCTGATGCCCATGCCCATCAGCCTTGCCCACAAGCTGGCAAAGCGCCTGACCGAGGTGCGCAAGAACGGCGAGATGAGCTACCTGCGCCCGGACGGCAAGAGCCAGGTCACCGTGGAGTACGACGAGAACAACAAGCCCGTGCGCGTGGATGCCGTGGTCATCTCCAGCCAGCACAGCGAGAGCGTGAGCATGGAACAGCTGCGCGCTGACGTGATGGAGAAGGTCATCAAGGCCACCATCCCCGCCGAGCTGCTGGACGAGAACACCAAGTACTACATCAACCCCACCGGCCGCTTTGTTGTGGGCGGCCCGCAGGGTGACACCGGCCTGACCGGCCGCAAGATCATCGTGGACACCTACGGCGGCTATGCACGCCACGGCGGCGGCGCTTTCTCCGGCAAGGACCCCAGCAAGGTGGACCGCAGCGCTGCCTATGCGACCCGCTGGGTGGCAAAGAACATCGTGGCTGCAGGTCTTGCCAAGCAGTGCGAGGTGCAGGTGGCCTACGCCATCGGTGTGGCAAAGCCCGTGTCCATCATGGTGGATACCTTCGGCACCGGCACTGTGGCAGACGAGAAGATCGAGCAGGCTGTGGAGAAGGTGTTTGACCTGACCCCCGCCGCCATCATCCGCGAGCTGGATCTGCGCAAGCCCATCTACCGCCAGCTGGCCGCCTACGGCCACATGGGCCGCGAGGATCTGGGCGTGAAGTGGGAGAACACCGACCGCGTGGATGCCCTGAAGGCTGCGGTCGCTGCCCTGTAAGCGGAACACAAAGCACCTGTCGCAATCATATAAAATAAGAAGGCATCTGCAACGATCGCTTCTGAGCTTCTGAAGCTCAGCAAATTTGCTGCAGATGCCTTTGTTTTTGCGGCTCTGCCGGGGAGGGCGAACGAGCGAAAACAGCAGCATCTCCGCTGCCCGGCACACTGCATTTTTATCTCCCGGAAGAGCGATCCCGGCAGACTGCTCAGACAAAGAAAAGTCTTACTTTTCCACGGAAATCAGCCGAAATTTGCGAAATGGCAAAGAATCGGCTGTCTTTTTGTCGAAAACACACATTCTCTTTGAGAAAAAAGAAAAACAGCTGTGCAAGGCGCAGAAAATCCTGACATGAAACAAATTGATATGGCAGAATCGACGAAATGTGATAAAATAAAACCAGATATGCGCTCTTGTGTGCATGATACGGATCGTAAACAGCAATAAGGAGTTATGACTATGTCTATTGAAATTTCCCCGAAGTCGTTCTTTGAGCAGCCCAGCGTGGCAGATATGCGGCTGATCTCCTGCCCCGGTGCAGAGGAACTGACCGGCCTGATCGACAAGCATCTGGTCCGCTGGGCCAAGGCTGCCGGAATTGACAAAGAGACCTTCATTATTCCTTGCGACTGCCCCCGCTTCCAGAGCGGTGATGCCAAGGGTCTGGTCAAGGAGTCTGTCCGCGGCGACGATATCTTTATCGTGGTAGACCCGGGCAACTACAGCGTCACCTACAAGCTGTTCAACTACGAGAACCATATGTCCCCGGACGACCACTTTGCAAACCTGAAGCGCCTGATCCAGGCTGTGGCCGGTAAGGCACACCGTGTTTCCGTTATTATGCCCAGCCTGTACGGCGGCCGTCAGCACCGCCGCGTGGTGCGCGAGAGTCTGGACTGCGCTGTGGCGCTGCAGGAGCTGCAGACCATGGGCGTGCGCAACATCATCACCTTTGACGCACACGATCCCCGCGTGCAGAACGCAGTGCCCCTGATGAGCTTTGATAATGCCATGCCCACCTATCAGGTGCTGAAGAGCCTGCTGAAAAAGGATCCCACCCTGTCCTTCGACAAGGAGAAGTTCACCGTGGTTAGCCCGGACGAGGGCGCTATGAACCGCAATATGTACTTCTCCAGCGTGCTGGGCTGCAATCTGGGTATGTTCTACAAGCGCCGCGACTACACCCGCGTGGTGAACGGCCGCAACCCCATCGTTGCTCATGAGTATCTGGGCGAGAGCGTGGAGGGCAAGACCGTCTTTATCGCGGACGATATCATTGCTTCCGGCGAGAGTATGCTGGAGGTCGCCAGCAACCTGAAGGAGCGCGGTGCTGCCAACATCATCGCCAACGCCACCTTCCCCCTGTTCACCAGCGGTCTGGACAAGTTCGACAAGGCTGTGGCAGACGGCACCCTGACCTACGTTGTGGGCACCAACCTGACCTACCGTATGCCCGAGCTGCTGACCCGTGACTGGTATGTGGACGTGGACGTTTCCAAGTACGCTGCCTACTTTGTGGTGGCACTGAACCACGATATGTCCGTTTCCAGCATCATCGACCCCCTGAAGAAGATCGAGAACCTGCTGGCAAACCGCAAGTAAGGAAACCTTTCCAAAGCCCCTGCACCCTGCGTGCAGGGGCTTTTTGCGTTTTCATAGAGAAAAGGAAGTGTATCATGAGAAACAGCAGCGTTATAGGGAACTTTCGCTGATCAGCTCTTTTCACAAAAAATAATATACTAATATATTAATTGCAACAAAAAACACTAAATACTATTTACAAATCTTGATGTAAATGGTATTCTTTGTACAACATTGAAGCAGAAAGGCACCTGCTGTGAGGAAAAAGTCCGAGAAAAAGCAAGCGAGTCCGGCCTTCAAAGCTGGGCATAAAAAAGTACGCAGACACTTACAAAAACAAGAAGGAGAAAACAATATGAAACGCCGCGATTTTATGAAGCTTTCCGCCGCTACCGCGCTGGGCGCTACTGTAGCCGCCATGGCACCCTCGGCTCTGGCTGCAACAGAGCTGAACCAGACCAACGGAGATCTGCACACTACAGTAGACCGCAAGACTGCAGCCATGGGTCTGGGCGATGGCAAGACCTTTGCTTATGACCCGGAAAAACCGTACCTGAACGTGAATGTGGGCCTGTTCCATGATGCGCAGGTAACAGTGGGCGGTCAGAATGTTGGCACTGCTACCTATTACCTGCCCGATGGCATGGATCCTTGGGCGCCGGCAGTTATCGTGCTGACCCCGGATGACACCACCGCAAAGGCGTTCTCCGGCACGGTCACCGGTCGTATGTGGCGTACGGTAGCGTGCAAAAATAAGATCGCAGTTGCATTTTTCGGTCCCGAAAACGGCGGCAGCTGGAACCTTTCCCTGAGCGCTGCCGGTCGCGATGATGCAGCAGCGCTGGATGCACTGTACCAGCTGATGCGCAAGAAGAGCGTTAAACTGTCCGGCGCATTCTCTATGGATAAGTCCCACACTGCACTGGTGGGCTACAAGGAGGGCGGCGCAGCTGCCCTGCTGTTCGGTGCTCGCTGGGCAAGTGATTTCAGTTCCATCTGCGCTGTGGATGCAGCCGAGGTACCAGCAGCCTCTCTGGAGGCAGTGGGCGGTCAGTATGTGCTGCCATTCCCCGGCGACTCCACCCGCGGCGTGCAGGAGGAAGCCATTGCCGCAAAGACGGTGGATACCCCCGTTTGGTTCGTCCGCTCCAATGCTGATTCTACCAATAAGGCAGCGCTGGAGTTCTACCTGAAAGCCAACCAGGCTGTGGCAAAGGGCGACGGTGTTTATGTCAGCGACCGTGCAGGTTCTGCAGCCGAGGTGTGGGTCACCGAAAAGGCACAGTGCCCGGCAGCCATCTGGGAAAAGTTCTCTGGTCAGTTCAAGCGCTTTATGGCGCTGCAGCTGCCGGGCCGCGTGGCAAAGGCAGAGGACTTTACTCGGCGTGGCTTTGATATTCACGAGGAGTGGGTCAACGGCGAGTTGCGCCGCTGGATGGTCTATGTGCCGTCCACCTATACTGGCAACGAAAAGGTGCCGCTGGTGCTGGTGATGCACGGTTATACCGCCTCCATGTATGCCATTGCAGAGGAGTCCCGCTGGTACGATGTGGCAGAGCAGAACGGCTTTATCGTGGTCTTCGCGCAGGGTCTGGTGCGCCCCGCAGACCTGATGGGCAACATTCCCACCGCCATGTGGCTGGCAGGTCCCTTTGCCGCAATGGCCGGTAAGGATACCGACCCCAGCGTGGATCTGGAGTTCATCAACAGCTTGCTGGACCGCATGGAGCAGGATTACCGCATCGATACCACCCGCGTGTATGCCACCGGTCACTCCAACGGCAGCCTGATGACTTGGGCTACCGCCTGCCGCTATGCAAGCCGGTTTGCTGCTATTGCTCCGGTCGGCTATATGTTTACCCCGCTGCCGGAGCTTGACCCCGCTGTTCTGCTGCCGGCATGGGCTTTCCTTGGTGAGTACGACTCGGCAGGCGTGGCAGAGCTGGTGGAGGATAACGGCACAGTGAAGGCGCTGCAAGGCTGGAATGCCCACAACGCCACCAACGAGGCAGCTGTTGCAGAAAGCTCCTCCTACAACGGCGCTTTTGTGACCAAGAGCTTTATGGGCGGCAACGCACCGCTGGTGAAGTACACCGTGGTCAAGGATACCCCCCACGTTTACCTGCAGGAGGAGAGCGTTGCCATCTGGAACGAGTTCTTCTCCCGTTACAGCCGCGGTGCGGACGGCACCCTGTACTATCAGGGCAATGCCGTAAACGCTGGTCAGTACCAGCCCAGCGCAAACTGGTACGCTGCAAAATAAGCTGACAATGCCCGCCGCGCGGCTTTATATCTCGGGACACCGGAACGTCTGCGGACGCTCCGGTGTCCCTTTTTATGTTTTGCGGCGGCTTGTGTTAAGTTTTTGAAAATTCGCGCCGGGAGCTTTGCAAATTCCGGTGGATTTATGCTATATTTAAATTGAAATATTTTGCATTCTGACAGAAAGGAAAAACGCCATGGAGCATTTTGTGGAGTTTGAAGATGTCTGTAAATATTACCAGACCGGCAGTGTGAAGATCGCTGCTGCAGACCACCTGAATTTCTATGTGGATAAGGGGGAGTTCTGCATCATCGTAGGCCCCTCCGGTGCCGGCAAGACCACCTTGCTGAACATCCTGGGCGGCATGGACACGAATTCCGAAGGCAAGGTCATCATCGACGGCGTCGACA
>ENA-OPBX01001541-OPBX01001541.1-human-gut-metagenome-genome-assembly--contig:-NODE-1541-length-11387-cov-3.201641_pt1 | contig 11387 bp, 9 predicted proteins | sample MGYA00241075_ERZ501466 | MGnify/ENA primary metagenome ERZ501466 (study PRJEB25962, sample SAMEA2042633) | human gut metagenome | biome: human gut; feature: human-associated habitat; material: faeces...
GCAAACAAGGCTTGTGTTGAGGCTCCCATACCGAAAGTCAGCATGGTTGTTGTAATGATACACAGTTTAGCAGTAGGATTCATGGCGTCTGCAGGAATCATATTTTCCAGTAACAGATACCAGAAAGAAATGTCGAATAAACCTAATCCGACAACGACCAATCCCATAACGGCTCCGCTACGGAAGGCAACCCGTAATCCTTTGTTCAATGAATCTCTGGCTGCATTGGCAGTTCGGGCCGAAGCATAGGTAGCTGTTTTCATTCCTAAGAACCCGGAAAGTCCGGAGAAGAAACCTCCCGTCAGAAAAGCTATCGGCACCCAATGATTCTGCAGATTAAATCCGTAGGCCATTATCGAGAAGAGAATGACCAGACCCAAGAAGACCATGCCGACAATCTTGTATTGTTGCTTCAGATAAGACATGGCGCCCTGCCGGACATGCGATGCAATCTTCTGCATGGCAGGGGTTCCTTCACTTTCACGCATCATTTGCTTGTAGAAGTACCAAGCCAGTACGAGTGCCAGAATTGATGAGAACGGCACAATCCAAAATAGTGATGATTCCATAACGGGTAGATTTTAATTGTTATGAGCCTAAAGATAACGGTTTTATTTGTAATAGAAAAGGGATGAAGGTGAAAAACAGTGCTCTATTTTCCGGAATAATCAGGAGAAAAATCCCTACCTTTGTCCGGTTTTTAGCTGAAGAGTACAAAGAAGTTATGCTTTATTCCAGTCGTCAGAATATTTTAACGACCCCGTTTACCGTTTTCTATCTGCTGATAGGTTGTATAGTCTGCTGGATAGCGTGTTATATCACTTCTACGGGTTATCCGGTGTATGGTGAAGTGACAGCGCCCCCGTTGTGGAATCTGATCTGTCAATATTTACCGGGTAAATGGGGAACATACGCCATCGGTTTTCTCTTGATGTTAGGTGGAGCTTTTATGATTCATCGTGCTAATTATGTATTGATGCTGATCCGGGAGAAGACCTTGTTGCCTGTTCTTTTCTATATTTTGCTGATTAGTACCAATAAGGATTTTCTGCCTTTGAAATCAACTTCGTTTGGTGTATTTTTCCTGATTTTGGCTATTTATTATCTGTTTACTTCCTATCATGATCCTAATAACAAGCGGAGTGTGTTTAATGCAACGTTCGTGATAGCAATTGGAAGTTTGTTGTGGATTCATATCTGCTGGTTCCTGCCACTCTTTTGGTATGGAATGTATAAATTCCGGACACTGACATTGCAAACCTTTTTAGCAAGCCTAATGGGTTTGGCAGTAGTGTATTGGTTCGTCGGTTTTTACTGCTTGTGGCAACAGAACTTTGATATGTTTACCATTCCATTTGATTCCCTTTATAAAGTTCGTCCGTTGAGCATCAAAGGAAATGGTTGGCAGGATTGGCTGACGATTGGCTATATGATTGCTCTTGTGGCAATAGCATCATTCAATATTCTGGCTCATGAGTATGAGGATAATCTGCGGACTCGTCAGTTCTTGTCTTTCCTGATTTTGTTGGCTATTTCATCTTTTGCTCTTTATTTCCTATACGAGCAATCATCAGATTGCCTGTTTCCCGTCTTCTATCCTGATTGCCCACTTCTTTACGGTGGTACGGAATAAATATGTCTATTGGATGTTTCACGCATCTGTGGTTGTTCTTATCTTATTATTGTTATTGCGAATATGGAGTTTTTAATAGATTACGGTTATATCGGCGTATTCATTGCCGCTTTTCTGGCAGCCACAGTTTTGCCTTTCAGTAGTGAGGTTGTATTGACGGGTGTTTTGTTGGCGGGTTCATCTTATTGGCCTTGTATGATAGCTGCGACCTTGGGAAATTTCTTAGGCGGAATGAGTTGTTATTGGCTGGGAATGCTGGGAAAGATAGAATGGATAGAAAAATATCTGAAGCTTGATGCTCAAAAAGTTTATAAAGTGCAGAATTGGATCAAAGACAAGGGTTCGTGGATGGGATTTTTTGTCTTTCTTCCAGGTATTGGTGATTTTATTGCTGTCGCTTTAGGCTTTTTGAGAGCAAATATCTGGATTGTGGCGATCTCGATGTTTTTAGGAAAAGCCATACGTTACTGGATCTGGATGGAGTTTGTATTTAAAGTCCAATCTCTTATCTGAAATACTGAAGAAAATAGTAATTTTGTGCCCATAATTTATCTTTGGAGATGAATGCTAATATTTCTAATTTAACTAACAAGCAAGTATTGTTCCGTGAGGCTAAGGACTATGTGATGATTGCCTTGGGAATGATTTTGTACGGCATTGGATGGACCATTTTCCTTTTGCCGAATGATATTACGACCGGCGGTGTTCCGGGTATTGCTTCTATTGTGTTCTTTGCAACCAAATTACCGGTTCAGTACACTTATTTTGCAATCAATGCGTTTTTGTTATTGTTGGCCTTAAAGATTCTCGGATTTAAGTTCTGTGTCAAGACAATTTACGCAGTTTTTGTCCTAACGTTCTTTTTGTCGGCTTTGCAGGGCTTGGTTGGAGAAGTTCATATTCTGCAAGATCAGCCTTTTATGGCGTGTGTCTTAGGAGCTTCTTTTTGTGGTAGTGGCATTGGCATTGCTTTTTCGGCAAATGGTAGTTCGGGTGGAACCGATATCATTGCAGCTATTATCAACAAGTATCGGGATGTTTCGCTGGGCCGAGTCGTCATGGCTTGTGATATGATTATCATTACTTCCAGTTATTTCGTATTGCAGGATTGGGAAAAGGTCGTTTATGGTTATGTGACGTTGTATGTCTGTAGCTTTGTGCTTGATCAGATAGTAAATAGTGCACATCAGTCCGTACAGTTCTTTATTATTTCCAAACATTATAAAGAAATCGGAGAACATATCAATAAGGATATGCATCGCGGTGTGACAGTATTGGATGGAACAGGACTTTATACCGGTAATGGGGTGAAAATGATGTTTGTCCTGGCAAAGAAACGTGAATCGACTGCTATTTTCCGTTTGATTAAAGATATTGATCCAGATGCTTTTGTTTCGCAGAGCACAGTTATCGGTGTCTATGGAAAAGGTTTTGATCATATTAAGGTAAAATAAAAACGGCAGGTCGCCGTCTTTTTTCTTTTGTGGGCCTTCGAAATGATTTCGATGGCCTTTTTTTATTGTATAAGGCTTTCGAAATCATTTCAAGGTTTAAAGGTGTTTGTCCGGGGATTTGAATATCAGTATTATCTGACCTTATCAGATGCCCAGATTGCTTTTATGGTTTCTTCCTGGTTATATCCGTAAGGAGACTGTGCACTTCGGGTATTGGCCCGATAGGTATTTCCTGTTTTGTTTGGACAACAGATACCACGAATACCAGGCATTTCAATATGACCATCCGGATCCGTCTTCTTCATCCATTGCCAGACATACTGTAACCATTCATTCCTATACTTTTCCGGTTGTTTGGCAAACCAGGATATTTCGTCCCAACCCCACGGGAAATAAGACGTAGTGTCTGCCACATTTACCGGTTCTTCTTCCCCGTAATTATCAATCTCAACTAAATAGGGCAGATGCTCGCACGACCAACCTGAAGGCGTCTGACAACCCATGCTCTTCTTATAGAGAGCATCTAAGTGATTGACTCGTAGTTCTGCGGGTTGTATATCTCCTTCTTTCCAAGGAGTAGCTGTTGGAAGGGCACAGATACGCATCGGGAATGAATTGAAATCAATCAGGCTTTTCCCATTAGTCACCATACCTCCTTTGGGCGTGTGTGCATCCAGAATCACCCATTGCCGGCGGGCATGCTGGGCAGCGAAGGAACGAATTTTGTCAATCAGTGTAATCCAGTGTGTCCGGTCAGGATCATTCATGCCCATCAGTTCAATTTGTCCTAAATGAAAGGCTTCACAACCGATACGGATATAAGAACAAGCCAGGAAATAGAACCATAATTGTGTTTCCTGCCGGCTGATATCCGGCACACTTCCTCCTGTATGCCAGTGATCCACATATTTCCCTTGCAGGTTCAGCATATCTTCATACCTGAAATTCCTTTTCTCAGGTTTCAGTCCGTAACTATCAAATACCCATTCCGGGATTTCAATCTGGCTGACTTCAGTAGAAATAGCTTCGAACAGACAGGCTTGAAATACCAGATCCGGATCATCTGCGTGCATTCTTTGGATGATCTGTTCTGCTTTCTTCCAGAAAGTAGGGTCTTTTAATATCTGTTCGTTTTCCCACAGGAGAATGGAACGTCCCAAGAATTTGGCTCCGATATTCTGTATCATGCGGATATCGTCGTTGAGTTGTTCTTCTCCTTGATTGGGTACCAGTAAGTTCGTGACTGTTATGGAACGATCCAGGTAATTTTTCAGTACTTCTTTTTGAATACCGTTTTTATCGAATGAATAAGGTGAAGTTGATTCTCCTTGTGCCTGTCCGGCAAAAGATACGAGAATCCAAATCAAAAGTAGTGAGAATCGTTTTTGAATCATATATCAATCGTTTTTATAAGTAATAGGACTTCCTTTCGTCTGATAAATAGTTTGTTGGAACTGCTGAGGAGATATCTGTACCTGATCTCGAGTCAGTTCCGGCACATTGTAACTTTTGAGTCGCTTCATATTATGTTCCGGATCTTGTTGGGGCAGAATAAAAGCTTTGCTGGCTTTCCCTTTTGGATTGAAATAAGTTATGTAAAGTCGGGTATAAGAACCGTCATCACGTCTGGAACTGAAGACGATCCATCGGCCGTTACTACTCCAGCAATGATAACTGTCTGCATCTGTGCTGTTGGCTTCTTGCAGTGGATAGACAGAGTCTGCTTCCAAATCTTTTACGTAGAGGTCTGCGCTTTTATGCCAGATATGGAATTGTCCGTAGGATCCGGCTGTAAATAACAGATAACGTCCATCTGGACTAATCCGGGGAACGGAGGCACTGATTCCAATAGAATCGCAGTTGATTTCGGTAACTTCTTCTCCGAAACTTTGATCGGAGGGCTGGAATGTTCGACTGACAATATTATAACGTAAGGTATTGAAGTCTTTTGGACGAACAGTGCCCATAGATTGATGGTCATAAAGACGACTGCCTACGCAATAATAGATTTTATCACCGGTTGGCGACCAACAGGGGAATGTTTCGAGTAGACTGTCTGTGTGACAGACATATTTCACTTCCTTCTGATTGGCATCATAGAAGAGCAGGTCGGAAGCCATATCAATTACTTCTACTTTTTCTTCATTCAGGATGTGGAATGCTTGCCCTGTCTTGTTGGATGAAAACAGGATCCAGTTTTGTGTCGGATGCCAAGCAGGATAGACTGCTCCGAATGGGATGGAATCATGATGAAAGTTGATTTTCTCTACAGCCTTACCTTGAGTAAGGATGGTTCCACTGTGGTTCGTACGAACGTGAAATAGCATCTTCTGGGTACTATAATTCTGGTAATTATGGCAGTTGATGCAATGATTATCTTCGTAATCGAATATCCGGTTGTTCTCATAGATCACTTCTTCCTGGAAGTTCGTGAGGTTACGCTGATATAAGCCCAGTTGGCGATAGTAGGAATAACCGGGTTCGATCAACCGATAGGAGACGAACGGATCAATCTCTTCTTCGGCCACATGCCAGGTAAAAGGTTGGAAACGTAGCCATTTCTTTTCCGTATAAGTATAGACTTGTACTTGTATCTCTTTTCCTCGGGAAACACTTAAAAGAGATTTCCATTGTTCCGCATTGAATTGTAATGTTGATCCGTGCGAGGCAGAAGCCAACAGTCTCTTCCCTTCACTGGAAGTCAATACGGCTACAAACTTCTCTCCAGGTGTACGGACCAGAAAATTCAGCGGAGCGATATTGGGTGGAATGATGATATCTTTATAATCCGGATAAATAGATGCGGCTTGTCCAACTTCTGTAAAGTTAGCAGGCTCGTCTGTCGTAGAGGAACATGCAGTCAACATTCCGATGATGACGTACATGATTACGGAAAGTATATAAGGTATTGTTTTCATCAGTTTACTCCTCCTTTCATCAGTATTTGGTATCGTTTCATCTGTTCTTCATCTATTTTATTTTGGCAGAAATAATAGAACGGATAGAAATGACCGTATTCTTCCTGTAGTTGAGGAATCAGTTCATCGGCCACTTTCCCGTCTTTGACATATTGAGAGAGGAAGTTTTCGACTTGTTGGATTGTGCTCGGACGAATCTGGAACTGTGACAACAGATTCGTTGCCCGTTCTTTTTGCAGATAAGTATATAGAACAACAGCCTGCTCTACTATGAGCGGAAGCTCCTTCCCTTTGTAAGGACGCGTTCGATTCACCACTTCATCTAATAATTTGGTATATAAGCATGCCGCCATGGATACATCAAATGTTTGCTGATTACGGATATGATTTCCAGTAATAGGATATCCGATGAATAAAGGTGAGCGATATGATTGTTCAAAGCTGTCGTTCGTTGGTTTGAGTGCCAGTATGCGATTGAAGAAAGGTTGTTCCAAGATGACTTTGGGATTGGCTACCAAAGGCATATATTTCCGTACAAAGTCGGATTCAAAAGGAACTTGCTGTAACAGGTAAAGATATTTGTTGGCAAGAGCATATTCTTCGTTCAGTAAGGAACAGAAAAAGAGTTGCTTGAGCGTGTAACAACTGGGGCCGTCGATAACCATGCGTTCCATTGCTTGGTGATAAGCCGTATTCACTAAGCCAGAAGAAAGGCAGCAGTCGCTAAGGTATAGATCTGTTCCGTCGTCGGGTAATCCACCTCGATTGATTAAGCCTAAGTCTGGATATTGATAAGGAATGTCGAGCAGGTTATTTAATAAACGTCCGGTTTGTAACAAGGCGATGGCATGATAGGCAGCAACACTTCTGGTGGGTTGTTTTGCCTGTCTGGCTTGTTGAATCATTTTATCCCAATTTTGTTCCTGATATGCACGTTGCATGGAGGCGGTTATCCTTTCGTTCTCTTTTCCCGTCCAGGTATAGAGATAAAGTCCTAGGAACAAAACGCCACAAATTCCTTGTCCCCATCGGGAAGAAGAAACCGGTTGCGAAGGTTTTCCGGAAATAAAGTGGAAAGCTATCGATACCAGGGCTGCCAGTATAAAAACAGCGAGTGGCCATAAAAAGACTACTGATGGTTCTTGTTGGTAATACAGGTTTTGTCCTTTCTGGATGAGATACCACAACACCAGGATGGAAGGAAGAAGAGAAATCCATTCCCATTTACCTTGAAGTGCGAAACTCTTTCTGACGAGGCAGACTGTTCCGGTGAGTAAAACCGACATCAGAAATCCTCCAATCCAAGGTTCATGATAGGAGAGTAACAAAAGGCGACCGAACCAATAGAGTTTTCCTTCTGGCTGGTCGAGTATGAACTCCATGATTTGTTGGTCGAAAGCAAACAAACTGTATTGTTCGGCCATATAAAATACATCGCCATAAAGAATGGCTGCAAAAATCCAGAATCCGATGAAGGCAATGACCGGAGTGGAACTCAAGATTGTTTTGATTTTCATCCTTTTCATGTAATTAGATCTAGTCTTTTAAAAGCAGTTTAAAGGTAAGATATTCCTCGAAGGAATGTACAGCCGGCACGGCTGTTTTGCAACATAAAAAAAGCGACCTGCCCAATTGGACAAGTCGCTTCGATGAAGTTATTAAAAGTTCTTATGTGATTAGTCTTTCAATTTAGCCTTCAAGAACTCACGGTTCAAACGAGCGATGTTGCTAACAGAGATGTTCTTCGGACATTCCATTTCGCAAGCACGCGTGTTTGTACAGTTACCGAAGCCCAGTTCATCCATTTTGGCAACCATAGCCTTTGCACGGCGAGCTGCTTCAACACGACCCTGAGGCAATAATGCCAACTGGCTGACTTTGGCTGAAACGAACAACATGGCTGAACCATTCTTACAAGCTGCTGCACAAGCACCACAACCGATACAAGCTGCTGCATCCATAGCTAAATCTGCATCCTTCTTAGGAATAGGAATTGCATTAGCATCAGGAACACCACCTGTATTAACTGATACGAAACCTCCGGCCTGCATGATTTTATCATAGGCAGTACGGTCAACCATCAAGTCGCGGATAACCGGGAAACCAGCTGAACGCCACGGTTCGATAGTAATAGTTTCGCCATCATGGAAACGACGCATATACAACTGGCAAGTAGTAGCACCTGTTGCCGGTCCGTGCGGATGACCGTTTACATACAGAGAGCACATACCGCAGATACCTTCACGACAGTCGTGATCGAACACGATCGGTTCTTTACCTTCATTGATCAAACGCTCATTCAAAATGTCCAGCATTTCCAGGAAAGAGACACTCTGATTGATCTTATCTATTTGGTAAGTCTCGAACTGTCCTTTTTCCTTCGGACCTCTTTGACGCCAAACTTTAAGCGTTACTTTTATATCTTTATCCATACGTTTTTAGTTTTTAAGTTTTTTAGTTTTTAAGTTTTTTAGTTTTTAAGTTTTTAGTTTCAAGTTCTGGAATTTTTATCTAATCCATTCTTTCGTCTGTAAATCAAAGATAATATCATCTTGTTTACTTCCGTATTCAGGCCTTGAAGCATTCTGGAATCTTCTTCTTTCATAAAAGAAAGTTCGAGTGATAAAATCAACTGCGTTTCCAGTTCATTAGAAGATCCCAATGCTACATATAAGAACCGTAATAATTCTTTGTCTGAACCTCGACCATAACCTTCCGCAATGTTCGAAGGAATGGATACTGCGCATCTACGCATCTGATTTACCAGGCCGAATCGTTCTTCAGTAGGGAAGTTACCAGTTACCTGATATACTTTTTTTGCTAAAGTCAGACTTTTTTGCCAAGCCAATAAATCTTTGAACGTACCCATAAACTTACAAACTTATAAACTCATAAACTTACAAACTTATTTTTTGTAATTACGTGTTTGCGGAACTACGAATTCATAGTTCAAATCTTCTTTCAGCATAACCGGATCTTTATCTTCTCCTTGATATTCCCAGCAAGCAACATACATGAACTTATCATCATGACGCAAAGCTTCGCCTTCTTCAGTCTGATGTTCTGTACGGAAGTGACCACCACAAGATTCTGCACGATTCAATGCATCGTGAGCCATCAATGTACCGATTTCAATGAAGTCAGCCAAACGTAAAGCTTTTTCCAATTCAACGTTCTGATCATCACCTGAACCCGGGATATATACATTGCTCCAGAATTCTTTCTTCAGGTCTTTCAACATGTTGATTGCTTCCAACAAGCCTTTTTCGTCACGAGCCATACCGATGTGTTCCCACATGATGTGACCTAACTTACGGTGGATAGTATCAACTGTTTCCTTACCCTTGATGTTCATCAATTTCTGGATACGAGCTTTGATTGCGTTTTCTGCTTCAACAAATTCCGGCAGATCTGTGCTGAAACGCGGAACCTGAATCTGGTCAGACAAGTAGTTCTGGATGGTGTATGGCAATACGAAATAACCATCAGCCAAACCTTGCATCAACGCAGAAGCACCCAAACGGTTTGCTCCGTGGTCAGAGAAGTTAGCTTCACCAATAGCGAACAAGCCCGGAATAGAAGTCTGCAATTCATAGTCAACCCACAGACCACCCATTGAATAGTGCAATGCCGGGTAAATCATCATCGGAGTTTCATATGGATTATCGTTGGTAATTTCTTCGTACATATCGAACAAGTTACCATATTTCTGCTTAACAACTTCCTTACCTAAGCGGTTGATAGCATCAGAGAAGTCCAGGAATACAGCTAAACCAGTGTTGTTTACACCATATCCTGCGTCGCAACGTTCTTTAGCGGCACGTGAAGCAACGTCACGCGGAACCAAGTTACCGAATGCCGGATAACGACGTTCCAAGTAGTAGTCACGGTCTTCTTCCGGAATATCTTTACCTTTCTTTGTACCTGCCTGTAATGCTTTGGCGTCTTCCAGTTTCTTCGGAACCCAGATACGACCATCATTACGTAATGATTCAGACATCAATGTCAATTTTGACTGGTAGTCACCTTTTACAGGAATACAAGTCGGGTGAATCTGAACCATACAAGGATTAGCAAAATAAGCACCTTTCTTATAGCACTGCCATGCAGCTGAACCATTTGATGCCATTGCGTTAGTTGACAAGAAGAATGTATTTACATAACCTCCTGTTGCAACAACAACAGCGTGAGCAGCATAACGTTCAATTTTACCGGTGATCAGGTTACGGGTAATGATACCACGAGCGCGACCGTCAACCAAAACAACGTCCAACATTTCGTGGCGAGTGTACATTTTTACTTTACCTTTACCAATCTGACGGCTCAATGCAGAATAAGCGCCTAACAATAACTGCTGACCGGTCTGACCACGGGCATAGAACGTACGGGATACCTGAGCACCACCGAATGAACGGTTATCCAACAAACCTCCGTATTCACGAGCGAAAGGTACACCTTGTGCTACACACTGGTCGATGATGTTATTTGATACTTCAGCCAAACGATATACGTTAGCTTCACGAGCACGATAGTCACCACCTTTGATTGTATCGTAGAACAAACGGTAAACAGAGTCACCATCATTCTGATAGTTCTTAGCAGCATTGATACCACCCTGTGCAGCGATAGAGTGTGCACGGCGAGGAGAGTCCTGGATACAGAAGTTGAACACACGGAATCCCATTTCACCCAGAGAAGCAGCTGCAGAAGCACCTGCCAGACCTGTACCTACCACGATGATGTCCAGACGACGTTTGTTAGCCGGGTTCACCAGTTTCTGGTGAGCTTTATAATTGGTCCATTTCTCAGCTATCGGGCCTTCAGGAATCTTAGAATCAAGTATCTTAGTCATAATGTTTTTTCAATTTAATCAGTTACACTTAAATTAGCAAGCACCGCAACCCATCATGTTTTTCAGGAAGAACACAACGGCTACCAGCATGAAGCCAAGTACGATGATGGTAGAATAGATGTTAGAGATGCATTTCCAACGGTTAATCCAGATGGTGTTGTTCCAACCCAAAGTCTGCATAGAGCTCCAGAATCCGTGAGTCAGGTGGAACCACAAGGCAATCAGCCAGATGATATACAACACGAAGAACACCGGATTAGAGAATGTCTGCATGATGTAGCCGTAACCGTCGGCTGCATGAAGACCACCCATCATCGGGTTGCCGATGATTTCAGCGAACTGCATTTTGTACCAGAAGTTTACGAAGTGAAGAGCCAGACCCAGGATTACAATGATACCCAGTACCAGCATGTTCTGAGATGCCCATTCCACGTTTTTCGGTTTTGCTGTCACTGCATAGCGTTCGTGACCGCGAGCTGCACGGTTCTGCATCGTCAGCCAGAAAGCGTAGATGATGTGAATTACAAACA